>Ga0207873_1002968_pt1 | contig 13004 bp, 18 predicted proteins | sample BGWIniCompost_FD_187373 | JGI IMG/M metagenome (GOLD analysis project Ga0207873, IMG submission 187373) | Cellulose adapted compost microbial communities from Newby Island Compost Facility, Milpitas, CA, USA - BGW Initial Compost (SPAdes)... ... | reverse complement strand
CCCGCCATATAGAAGTTCGACAGCTGGTCCAGCGACACACCTGGCAGCGCCGCCGACGCACCACCAAGCCCGAACTCGGCGCCCGCCTTAATTATCGGATACCAGCTCTTCCCGAGCCGGGACAGAAGGGCCTTGTCCGGTAACGCTGGCCGGAGCTCGCACGCCAAGTAAAAGAGACGCGTCAAGTCCGTAGTGGTGGTCATTAGTCTATCTCCTCGTATCCGTAGGCCCGTTTCGTCAAGTGCAGCAAACGCGGCTGCCTGAGCACAAGGCCGCGCTGCTTGGCGGCGTTACAGTTATGGCAGAGGACCTGCAATCCGACTGGCCAGCCCTGCTGCCTCATCTTCTGGTAGAAGGGCCAGCCGCCTTTGGTCCCTGTCTCTCGCCGGTGCTCGGCGCCGTTATCGTTAATGTGGTCCAGCACCAACAGGTCGAGCCTGGACTCGCCGCACCGCCTACAGTACCCGCCGTAGGCCGCGATGGCCTCGGCCTTCAGCTTCCTCTGCCAAGCCCTCTGATACTCCCGCCGGCGCTTGCGCGCAGCATCTTGCATGGTTTAGAACGGAGGCCGACGCTGTTGCCAGCGCCGACCCCCGACCATCGAGGACTACCGCAGGTCCTCGCCCTCAGCCTTCGTCCGCCCACCGCTCTCGTCCAGCTCCGCGCTCCGGGCCTCCTGCTCCTCAGCCGCCTCCTCGATGCTCTGCTCGGGGTACGGCAGGCCGTAGGCATCGAAGGTATCCGGCAGCGCAGCGACGCTGTAGGCCACCTTACCGTTTTTCTTCCCCTTGGTCACGACGATGACCGGGCCGGCGGTGTCCAATAGCTGCCACCGCTTCTGCAGCAGGTTGACGATTTCGAGCATGATGCTCTTCGTCACCTTAACATACCGGATGCGGGTCGGATCCGCGACACCTTCCTCATCGGCGTCGATGATGACCGCAGCGACGAGGTAATAGGTAAACTGCTCACCCTTGAATGTAGCCCGGAAGGGCTGATAGAATGTCCGGATATCGGTCCGGCCCTTGGGCATCACCAACTTGAGGGTTGTATCACCCTCTTTCAAAAACTGAACGTTACCGCCTCCCTTGCTGTCCTTGTTCAGGTCGTTCAGAATGTCCGCGAACACGCCTGTCGCCTTAGTCATGGTTCTACTCCTTCTTTACCGAACCCGTTGTCCGGTGCTTCTTAACTATACGCCCCTGAGTCCGACTTGCGAACAGTACTAGGGTACTTCCTTGGTCCGGTACTGGGGCATGAGGCCGTCCAGTACCTCGTCGACCATCTCCTCGACCGGCCGCCAGTGCCACACGCCCTCGGCATCCTGGCGGTGGGTGCAGACGCGGACTGTCGGCCAGGTTACGTGCTCAAGCTCCCGGGCGTAGCCGGCAGCTTCAGCCATCCGGTTGGCCCCTGGGCGCTCATCCTCGAGCATGAGCCCGTACCAGCCCGGGTACACGTAAACCAACCCGACCCGTTCGATCGCGGCCGCCCGCCGCCGGAGTTCGCGAACCCACCAAGAGTTCGTCTCCGACGGGCGATAGAGCGGCGCATACACCAGCTCCGACAGGTGGCCGCGGTCCCAGACCACCGGGTGCTCGTCCTCCGCCAGGTGGCGGAAGTGGTCATCATAGAACTCGATGGACTGCCCCAGTGTCTTCGGGACTCTCATCTTGTTGACGGTAGCACCGATGGCCTTCGCGACGGCGGCAAGCAGCGTACTCTTACCGCTGCGGTCCAGTCCCTCGAACACAAGGTGCCTCATCTCAGCTCCCTACGATACTACCGGCGGCGGAATGAACTCGCCGCTCTCGATCCCCAGAATACCAGGGATGTCGAGGACCATCTTCAGCAGCGGCCCCGGCTCGTCGCCTTCGCGGCGCACGCCACGGAGGATGCGCAAGTCGGCGGTCGTGAAGCCGGCTCGCGCAACCTGGATGGCGCGTTTCACCTCCTCGCGCTCCGGGCTGCCTATCGCCGCGCGGGCCTTGTCCCAGTGGCGCTCGTAGAAGTGCAGCGAGTCGACGTAATGCGTGATAGGCCCGGGCACGCAGCCGACCCCGTTAGCATTCAGATACGCCACCGCCATTAGCTGGAGCAGATAGCACACACCCTCGTCGTTCGCTGCCCCGTGCCATAGGTCCTGCGAGCGCATATGAACATTCATCAGCAGCTCGCCGTTCCGAAGGCGGAAACCCATGCCCGTGGTGCAGGGAACCTCCGGGTGCTCGAACTCCTGGACCGGTCCGACCAGCTCATCGCCGATGATATCCCACTCAACGTCTGGCTGCTGGTGCCACTCCTGGAAGATAGCGATCCACGCCCGCCGCGAGTCCCGGTCCTTGACGATATGGTCGAGGGCGTGGAAGAATGGACAGTCAAACCCGGGTTGCGGGCCGAATAGGTACTGCCCGTAGTTGGAGTTAATCCCGCCATTCGGATCCACGCACTGCCGCCAAAGCGGTGCGTACTCCGTCATCCTGGTATCGAAGCGGTCGCCCTTGACGAACCACAGGAATTCCCGGAAGATATACGGCAGGCTGATATTGCGGCCGCTACGGTCGTCAAAGTGCTCGAGGCTGCCTGCCTGATACATAGCATTCGTGACCTCGAGCGTCTTGCGACCACGGGGGCTGACCTCCTCACCGTCCCTGAGGACCGTCTCGTAGAGTTCATCCCAAAACCTACTTGAGTTACTTCTCATCTCGCGCCTCCTTGTATCGTTGCGAGTATCATACACATACCGGCGGCAATGGGGAATAGGACTCGGGTCCCCAGTTCTCCTAGTACCCGGGGTCGTGTCCAAGCGAGAGCCGGTAAACCGTATAACTGCAGCGGTATCTATACGCGCGCACGCCGCTTACCGTTATCGTAACTGGTACCGTTACCGGTTTAGTTTATTTTTCGTTAAGTATCTTACCGGTATCGTAACCGCTCTAACTTCGCTACTTCAAGAGGACGTACTGGTACTAGCTTAAAACGGGCCTAAAGTCCTATTCACCAAACCGTAGCCTGGGCCCTATAATGGACCGGAAGCAAATAAGTAAGGAGTGCACTATGCTGACTGGAGCAGAGATCGTGGCCCGCCAGCTTGTGACGCCGGCCGTTAGCACCAAGATCGACGACGGGGTCGTGCCCAGCTACGGACCGGACCCGGCCGGGTACACGCTGACCGCTGACGTCGACTGGGTCCATTGGACGTTAAAGCCGCTGGAGAGTATCAAGTTCCTGACGAAGGAGCGGGTAACGATCCCCAGGGACTATATCGGGCTGCTCTTTTGCAAGAGCACGTACGCCCGGCGCGGCATTATCCTCGTTACTAACACGCCTGTCGATGGCGGGTACGAGGGGCCGCTGACGATCCGTCTCTTCAACAGTGGCGATGAACCGGTGCTGCTCTGGGGCCAGGGCGGTTTCATGCAGATGGTGGTGTCGCAGGCTACGGGGCTCGAATCGCCGGCGTACACCGGTCGGTGGATGGGTGGCGAGCGGATAGGAGGTTCATGATGGCAGCTCAAGGGTACAGCGGGCCGCCGATCGTGGTCCGCGAGAGCGGCGGCGGGGTCGCTGGGCTGGTGGTCGGGGCACTGATGGCCCTGGTCGCGCTTCAGCTCCTCGGTGTCATTAACGTGTGGGACTTGGCCGGCAAGCCCAAGACTACTGTTGAAACGCGGCCGACGGTGATCGTTCAGCCGACCCAGCGTCCGGTTGCGCCACCTGTTCAGCCGGCTCCTATCCAGCCGGCGCCGCCGGTGGTTGCGCCACCCGCTGAGCCGCCAGTCGTTCCGCAGGAGATGCCGCCGACGGCTATTCCGCCGGAGCAGGCCGCGCAGTACGCTAAAATCTACGAGCTCCTAGTAACGCCCCCGACCGTAGGCGTCTACGGCACGAATCCAGAGTGCAACAGCGCTAATGCGACCTATCGGACCGACCCGGTCCAAGTCGAGGTTGACGGTGTGCCGATCGGCGTGGTGCACGCGTGGAGTTGCGAGAGCGAAGCGGCTGCGGTTGCCGAGCACCAGCGGCTGGTGGCGGAGATGGTAGACAAGTATCGGGCGACACACCCGTAGGTAGGAGAGGGCGATGAACAAGTGGTGGATGGCCGCCGGCGCGCTCCTCGCCCTCCTTCTCACGGCACCACGGCCGGCTACCGAGGCGAACGCCTCCATTGTACTGGTCGACTGGCGCGACGAGTTCGCGGTCCAGCTCCTTGAACGGCTAGGGAAGCCAGTGACGCAGCAGAACGTGGACGTGATCTGGGAGTGGACGATGGCGGAGGATTCGGGCGACGGGGCCAGAATGAGGAACAACCCACTGAACACTACCCAGAACACGGCAGCTGTGGTCGGCTCCATCAACTCTGTCGGGGTCAAGGCCTACGCCACCTGGGAGGACGGACTCCAGGCAACGGTTGAGACTCTAACGAACGGGCACTACGACGCTATCCTCGCCGCCCTTACGGCTAGCGACCCGGAGGCCTTGCGCCAGGCTATCTGGGCCAGCCCTTGGTCGGGCGAGAGCCACTACGGGTACGGCGCGCACTGGCCGAGGCGGCGGGCGTCTGATAGCGAGGAGGCCCTGAGACAGGCTCTCGTGGCCACGGCTCTCTCGCAGGTCGGCAAGCCCTACCTCCTCGGTGCGGCGCCTAAGCAGGGCGACGACCCTAAGAACTTCGACTGCTCGTCCTTCGTGCAGTGGGTCTACTGGCGAAACGGCATCGAGCTGACCAGAACGACTTACACACAGCTGAACGAGGGGCTTCAAGTCATCGAGGCCCAGGACCTGTTGCCAGGCGACCTAATCTACCAGCAGTGGCCCACCGACCAGCACGTGCTCATGTGGATCGGTGACCACAATGGAAACGGCACCGGCGATGCAATTAACGCTGGCGGGTACCGGCAGGACGTGAACGTCATTGATGACTTCTTTGGCGACGAGCTAATGGTGGCCCATGTGATAGGATATCGACGAGTGATCGGAGGGCGCTAATGGAGACTTACGTGGCCGCCTTGCTCGCCGGCGCTGCACTCGTTAGCTACGGCTGGCTCTGGATACAAGTCCGGACCTTGCAGGACGAGACTGCTGACCTTCGGCGGGTGATAGCGGGGCATAAGCATCACATCGAGAAGCTATACGCCGAGGTGGACGAGCTTGGGCAGCCGGTGGAGGTGCAGCGCCCAAAAGCGGGGCCCGAGCTGGGCAATCAGCGTGAGCTGCAGGATGGGCTTCCGCTGCACGGCCACCTTATTGTGGTTGGCCAGTCTGGCTCGGGCAAAAGCAACATCCTAATGGGGCAGATTATCCGGCGCCTCCGCGCCGGGCAGGAGCTCCACTGCATAGACGTCAAGGGCGAGATGGAGCCGATATTCGGCGGCCACGTCAAGTGCGTGCCGACGGAGCAGGCGAAAGCGAAGTTCGAGGAGCTGCTGGACATAGCTAAGAAGCGACGCGAGCTCTTCGCGGTGACGAGCCAGGCACGGCGGCGGCCGATCCGGGACTATATCGAGTACGAGAAGGTCACTGGCGAGCGTATGCCGATCGTGACTTTACTCTGCGAAGAGCTCATCGTCCTCATGAGCGAGGTCGACGAGGACCTTCTGGTCCGGCTCCTAGTCCTCGGGCGGTCCGCCGGCGTATTCGTAATCTGTGCAGCCCAGTATCTTAAGGCCGATATACTGAGCCGGAAGGGCTCGGTTAACTTCAACACCCAGGTTTTCCTCGGGAAGTATGACTCGGTGAGCATCGGCATCCTGTTCGGTAACCTTGAGCGCGAGGAGACCAAAGCGCTGAAGGAGTTCCTCGGCCCGCCTGGTAGGGGCGCGGTATGCGAGCAGGGGCGACTGTCCACCAGGATATTCCCCGAGGTTACGGTTGACTACCTCCTGCCATTCTTCGATAAGGACGATGACGATGAGAGAGAAGAAGCCGCGGTACCCGTTACCGCGCGAGGTCAAGGTCGGGGCGACCGTGTACAAGGTCCTCCGAACCCCGATCGCGAGGAAGAGTAGCGCTGTCGGTCGATGCTGGCGCGATTTAGGTGTACTGGAGGTGGATTCTGACCTTAGCGCAGCAGCAGCCAAAGTCACTTTTTGGCACGAGGTCATCCACGCTATGCTCTACTCGGCCGGCATCTCCAAGCATAGCGAGCGGGTGGTCGAGGCCCTGGCACAGGCCATAGTGCGGCTGCTGCAGGACAACCCAGGTATAGGTAACGTCAAATGAAAGAGCTACACAGTATTGAGCTGGTGCGGATCCATGATGACGGGTCCGAGGAGTGGCGGTGCAGCGAGTGCGGCCGCTGGTTCCGTATCCGCTGGCCACCGAGCTACATGTTCGAGGTGCTGGTCGCGGGCGACGAGGAGGCGATTCACGTGAGCGGTAGCGTGCCAGGCGCGCCGACCTTTGCGCTCGCCAGTGACGGCCGGTCAGCTAACGACTTCTTTCAGGTCGAGCCGCCGCCGCAGATCGAGGAACCTGGTTGGGTGCCGCTAACGCCCGAGCTCGAGCCGTGGCTGCGGCTGGTGGACGCAATGGTAGAAGCCGGCACATGGCTGGATTGAAAAAGGCCCCGGGGACAAATCCCCGGGACCATTCCTTTTTAGAACCGTCTGCCCGGCGGCGCGGGCGGGTCGATCTGCAGGTATCCGTAAAGGTGGGCGACTGCCGCACTTATCTCGCGGAGTACGATGCCGTGGTCCTGCAGCGTGTCTTGGAGCTGCCCCATTGTCTCCGACAGCTTGGCGGTCGACGCGGCTGACCGTTCGAGCGCTTCAATGACCCGGTCCTCTATTGTCTTCTCCTTCGGCTTGTGGAAGACAAGGTCCAGCAGCCGCGGCCCGAACTTGTCGGCCAGCAGGTAGATTAGCAGTAGGGTTGGTGAGGCACTGAGTAGTTGTGTAATGTGGTCCATTCCTGTTGGCCTGACTAGGAACGACCGGGGTCGCGGCCCGGCCCATTCCGGCTATTCCGTCTCCAGCTTCCGCGCGAGTTCGACCATGTCCTGGAAAGCGGCCTCGACCAGCTCGCACCAGCGCTCCCGGCTGACGACCAGCTTGATGAGGCCGACTGGTACCGGGCCGATGCGGTCGGGCAACGCATCGTAGGTGCGTTCAGCGAGCTCCCGGCGGAACCTGATGCCCTCCTCGGACCTCAGCCACTCAATACCGTACTCGGCGGCCAGGTGGATCGCCACCCGGTATACCGCGGCTACGGCTCGGCGGGCCTGCGCGTTCAGCTTCTCGTTCACTAGCGCAGCTATGCCCAGGGACGCCGCGGCGACGATGGCGAGGATCCATGGCCACTGCGTAGTCAAAAGCTCCAGCTCCATCTTAGTCCTCCAGACGCTTCTGCAGTTCGGCGACGACTTTCTCTACCAAGGTATCCAGGTCGACCTGGGCCGGCAGCTTAGACAGCTCGGCCATCACGACCATGAGCACGAGTGCCCGCAGGTAGTGCGTCGGGTCCTTCATCGCAGCCTGGGCCTCGGCCCAAATGCGGTCACCTGCTTTACTCCAGCCCTCTTCAGCGGCGATGGCACGCACGCGGTCCCAGTCCACAGCCGGAGCCGCGCTCGGGTGGTTCTCCAGGTGATGCTGCACCTGCTTAGTGAGCGCGTCGACGCGGTCCTTGGCCGTCTGGGCCAGGGCGCGGGCGCTTGCCGCTTCGGCCCTAGCTGTTCCGTCGGTGGCCGGCTGAGGCTGCGGGATAAACACAGGCTGCGACGGCACCTGACCGCCCATGGGTACGTACCCGGGCACCTTGAGAAAGTGTAGGGTGCGGTTCCGGCCATTGACGTCATAGAATCCGCAGGCGTACAGCCCGTCTGGCGTGAGCATCAGGTGGCCGTGCCATAGCGGCTGGCCGAGGTCGATCCACTCGCAGTGGCCGTCCGGGAACTGGCGCCATAAGTGGAAGCGAAAGTCGTCATCGCGCGGACCGTCACCAATCATCCCGACGAACAGGGTGCCGTCGGCTGACGGATAGACTACGAGCTCGCCATATGGGCTGCTGAACCCGGGCGGGGTGTTGATGCGCATCGTGTAGCTCTCCTACTTTACATACTTGCCGCTGATAAACCCGGCCCCATTGGCTAAGTGGTGCCAAACACCCTCGCCCTCGTCTTTGGTAGCGTCACACTCGACGGAGTCGCCCTTGCGCAACTGGTAGACTATCGGGTAGCTAGTCTTCGGTCCCTGCCGTACGTTCAGCACGTCGGCCGTTACGGTGACCCAGTAAGTAGATGGCTGGAGTGCGCGCGTGACCACGGCGTCCAGGTCCAGGCCGCGCGGATCGGTCTTCCGTCCCGGTGAAATTTCGTAGTGCCCGACGATGTGCTGCCGGTCAACGGGGATTTGCCACCTGCGGCAGATGTCCGCCACCAGCCGGGCGCACGCCTCACACTGCGCCTCTGGATATGGGTCCTTCCCGTTATTGAGATTGACCAGCTCGATGCCGATGCTGTAGGCGTTTAGGCCACTCAGGCCCCGCCAGAAGCTCAGGCCCGCGTGCCAGGCCACCTTGTCCTCGTCCACCAGCTGGTAGGTCGTCCCGTCACGGTCAATGAGGTAGTGGGCGCTCACCCGTGCCAGGCGGTTCCTGAGCCAGCCGAACGCCGAGCCGAAGTGTGATGCCGTCGCGTGGATGACCACGTAGCGCGGCGGCCCCTTCTTGCGCGGCTCCCAGTTCGGGGACGGGGCCCGCTTGATATTAGGCAGCATTGCGGTCGCCCTCCTCGATGACGGCCCGCTCCTCTATCAGCCAGCCACAGACCGCCTTGTGGTTGACGAGCAGCCCGAGAAGGACCACGATGAGCGGCCAGTACATAGGTAATCTCCTTCTATGGCTGCTGCCGGCGCTGAAGTACCTCAACTGCCCTGGTCAACTGCTCGATGGCCTTCTGCTGCTCTTCGACAGTCTTCTTCAGCGTTTCTAGCTCGTCGTCCTGCTCCTGGAGTGCCTTCACCAGTACTGGGATGAGGTCACCGTAGCGGATGGCGAGCCCGTCCTCGGTCTCCTCTACCAGCTCCGGCATCACCTCACGAAGCTCTTGCGCCACGAACCCGTAGTGCTGTTTGGTGGACAGCTCCTCGGTGCCGTCCGCGCGAAGACGACGAAGCCGATACCGACGCGGGAGCAGCGAGCGTAGCGCGTTCCGGCCAACAGGGAGGTCCTCCAGCTGGTCCTTCGAGCGCGCGTCGGACGCGACTGTCCAGTTCTGGTTGACCCACGCCAGCCCGTCGCCGCGGATATACATCAGGTTTGCGTCGCTGTTGTTTCGCCCGACGAACGCGTAGGACGTGGGTGTGTTAGTCTCGGTCATCACGATTAGACCCACGCCGCCGCTCGGCGCGCGGTTGATGGCCAGATAGCCCTCAAACCTGGAGTGACCGACGATATGCAACCGATTTAGCGGGTTCGTGGTACCGATCCCTACGTCGCCCACGCTGTTGACGACCAGTCGGGTCTGACCCGCTGTAATATCGCGGATGAAAAATCCCTTACCTGGCCCGTAGCCTGTGTTGTTAGCATTCGCGGCAATGCTCCAGCGCCGCGTAGTGCCGTTCGTATTGGTTAGCTCGATGCCGGTGTAGGTGTCAGCCCCGCTTTCAATGTCCAGCCCGAGGTTCGGGGACGCTGTGCCGATTCCAAGCTGCTTATTGGTTGCGTCCCACACGAGCGCGTTGTCGGTGGCGAGCTCCCTGCTCGCGCCCGTGGTGACCACACGCCCCGCCGTGAGCGCCGGGTAGATAGGCGCCCCGTTGGCGTCTCTACGGTCCTCCTCGCGGCTCTCCAGTGCGGAGACGCGCTGACGGAGCTGCTTTACTTCCTCAATGAGGCTCTTGGTCAGGTCGTCCATTACAGCGTCTCCATCTCTACTTCGATCTGCTCCTGGCCGTCGCTATCGAACTCTACCGTGACGCCTGCGACCTTCTGGGTCACGCTCATCGGGCCGTACTGAGCGCGTACGAGGTCGCCCAGGAAGTAGTCGCGTCCGTAAGCTGCGCTCGCCGTTTGGAGCACTTCGTAGCTAAGGGTTTCTTTCGTACGGCGCTCATACAGGGCGGCCAGCCCCGCGTCGATGCGCCCCTGCGCCGTCTTCGCACTGCTGGCGTTCACGAACACCTCGATGTCCCAGTCAGTGGCGTATTCATCGCCGAGGACGACGCTCAGCTCGCGGTCCTCTTCACGGCCCTGGCCACCCACAATCGCTACTGTCTTCGCCCCAGTGTAGTCGAGCGTATAGACTGGCCCACCCATATTGCCGAAGCTCAAGCTGAAGGTCAATGTCCCGCTGCGGTCGGTTCCAAGCTGTCCTGGGTAGAACTCGAAGGTCCACTCCGCAGGGTCAGTTTGCGTGAGGTCGAAGTCACCACCTGCGATGCCCGCTAGCTGTTGGAGGCTCGTCAGGAGATTGTCCCAGGCGCAGTTCCACGTCACGAGGTTGCCGCGCCCCTGGTCTGGGGCCACTGTGATGCCTGGGATGGTTCCGTTGCGGAGGCGTCCGTCTGTGGTAGTCGCTCCTGGGCCGACGTTCCGGTTCACCAACGTCTTCATCACCGTTTCGGCGCGCTGGTTCGAGAAGGCACTCCGATCGGTAGTGCCAGCGGGATAGGCGATGTGCCGCCAGCCGAGCATTGTCATTACACCAGGGCAGGTAATCTGCGCGGTGGAGTAGTCCTGCGTCTGGTGGCGCTGGCCGAGGTACAGGCCCCGGAAGTCCACGTACCAGTCGATGCCTAACCTGCGGTTGCGCCGCCACACCTCGACCTGGCCCCGTCGCTGGAGCAGGCCAAGAGCCGGGTTGTTGCCGTCCAGGGTGAAGGACAGCAGGCCCGGCTCGTTGACCCGTTTGGTGTAGGCCAGCGCGAGGAAGCCGAGACCGTCAGCACCCGTCAGCTCCGCGACCTTTTCCCCTGACAGGGTTTTCAGATCAATGCGGTACTCGGTTCCGTACATCGCTTCTACTCCGGGCCGATGGCGAGCCACTGTATCGAGACGGGGGTCGTGCCCGGGCCGTAGGTCGTGGTCCCGGCTGGCAGCACCACTGAGATGTTGGCGCCAACGCCGCTGGTCGCAGACGCGTTGATGATGGCGCCACCAGGGAAGTTCATCGCCAACGGGTTACAGAAGATGATGGGCTTGTCCGAGAACGCCACCGGGAAGGCCAGGAACACACTGGTGGTCGTATTGCTGTGGTCTACGTTGATGGTGATGACGCCGCCCTGCATCCGCACCGCTCCAGGCGTGAAGTTCGTCGCACCGGGCGCGCTCCAGTCCGTGGCGCTCCCGCCTCGGCGGCGGATGAACTGCGGTACGCGGGCACCCACCTTGGTATCGTCCACCGCGTCATTGGCGATGTCCGCGGTGGTAATGGTCCCATTGGCAATCTTGGCGCTGGTGATGGCGCCGTCGGCGATGTCGCTCGTCTGGATGGTGCCGTCCACAATCTTTGCGGAGGTCACGCTGTTGTCGGCCAGCTTGCTTGCGTTGACAGCTCCATTGGCGAGCTTGGCGGTCGTCACGGAGCCGTCCACTAACTCGCTGGTGCCGACGCTGTTGTCGGCCATCTTAGAGAGCGTTACCGCATTGTTTGCAAGCATCGCATTGGTAATGGCGCCGTTGCCGATATTCGCTGCCGCGGCGCCGCTCGCCAGCTTTGCGCTCGTCACCGAGCCGTCATCGAGCATCGAGGTGTCCACCGCCGTGCGGAAGTGCGCGTACTGGCGGGTGTCCGTCAACTCGATGACACCGCCAACAGTAATGGTGCCTGTCGCCAGGCTAATCTCCCAGATGGTGCCGTCCAACTGGTCCAGCGCGGGGACAGTAATCACTCCGTCCTGGCTAATCTTCAGGGCGATGCGAACCGTCTGCGCGGTGTAATCAGCCCTAAGGACGACGCGGAAGCCGGTGGTGCCTACCAGCGGGGTCGGGACCTCGACATCAACAGGCGCATCGTTTTCGTAAGGGATGCCATTTACAACGGCCGCGCCAGCAGCGACGGACAGCGGCGAGGAGGTGCCGGTAACTGCGAGGTCGCCTGCGTATCCCTTCAGCACGCCCTCGCTGTTAGGCGCTCCGAGCAGGGTACGCTTCATCCATGCGAACAGCTCGGATTGTGTGTACGTCGAGGTGCCGTCACCCGTCGTCCCGGTCGTCCAGAAGATAGACTTCTGCATCGCGGTTCTACTCCTTATGCTCTACACGCCGATGTAGCGAGTGTGGTACTGAAGGTAGAGCCTGGTAAGCTGATTCACGCCACTGCCAGTCACACGAAACGTGTTCACGCCGCCAGGGGCGTCCACACCCTTGCGGAGTACACGAAACGTTGCCAGATCGCTGTCCGTGGACAGTTCGGCAATCCGGTTGTCGGCCGCGTTTCCGTTGCGGTAAACCCGCTTGTTGCCATAGGCTGTCTCGATGGTGTAGTAGTCCCCGCTCGCGATGGTCGTCCCGGTGAAGTCGAGCTTGTCGCCCGTCGTCTCGTGGGTCAGCACTAGATCGGTGATGGGCCCGTAGACAGTGATGGTCGGGAAGGTGTCCCACGTCCCGGCGTAGGACACGCTCTTGACCTGATCCAGCGTGGAGGCGCCTACCCCGGTCGGCACTACCATCGGGACGACGAACGCACCTGTGGTCGGCGCGATACCGAAGTTGATGCTCGTTAGTACAGGGTCGTACCACGTTGGGTCGGGCGCTACGAGGGTGATACCCACCTTGTGGCTGAACGGTCCCGCGACGCGCTCATCGCTGTCGAGGCCGAGGCCGTCCTGGTAGTAGCAGTCAATCTGGCGGACGGCTCCATCGGGGCGCGTGAACCGCAGCTTGATGGCCTCATCGCGTGGGCTGAAGATGTGGAGCAGCTCATCACGCCGGGTGAAGTACGTTGCGGGGTCGTCACCGTGGGTGAGCAGTACAAGCTGGATGGTGCGCGGCTCCAGGCGAAACCCCACATCGGTCACACCGTGCTGGAGCGGGCCCCGCTCACTGAGGCGTCGGACTCCCGG
>Ga0207873_1002967_pt1 | contig 13010 bp, 13 predicted proteins | sample BGWIniCompost_FD_187373 | JGI IMG/M metagenome (GOLD analysis project Ga0207873, IMG submission 187373) | Cellulose adapted compost microbial communities from Newby Island Compost Facility, Milpitas, CA, USA - BGW Initial Compost (SPAdes)... ... | reverse complement strand
GATGCACTTGAATGGATTGGTCCCTACCATGATTATCTTATGGGATTTCATGAAATAGCGAAATATTACTATTACCCGGGCTGGCATGAACCAACAGCAACTCTGGAATTAATTGTTAATAAAAGTTTATTCGACCAGCTTCCCGATTATCTTAAAAAAATTATTGAAGTGGCCTGCACTGCTACAAACATAAGAATCCATGCAGCATTTGAAGCAAAGAATACAGAGTATTATCACAAAATAAAAAATGAAGGTAAAGTTGAGATAAGAAAATACCCTGAAGATGTTTTAAATACATTAAGAAAATATTATAACGAAGTTATCCGGGAAATAATTTCAAATGATGAAATGAGCAGAAGAGTTTATGAATCAGCAATGAATTTCAAAAAAAATATGTATGAGTGGACTGAAGTAGCGGAAATAAATTATGCCCTGGAATAATTAAAAATTAGAAATTATAAATTAAAAATTAAGGGAAGCGGTTATCAATTAACCAACGTCAATGCAAGTTCAGGAATAAAGATAACCATTGTTAATGCTATTAATTGAATAATAACATAAGGAATTACTCCACGGTACAAATCACCCGTTGTAACTTCCGGTGGAGCTATTCCTTTGAGATAAAAAATTGAAAAGCCGAATGGGGGTGTTAAAAAGGAAGTCTGCAGGTTCATTGCTATAATTACACCAAGCCAGGTTAAATCAAAATTCAGATGAACAAAAATTGGAGCAACAATTGGAACAATAATGAAAATAATTTCAATGAAATCTATAAAGAACCCGCAGATAAAAATTATAATCATTACTAATGCAAGAAAATGATATGCCTGCAGGTTTGAAGAGAGTATAATATCCGAAAGAATTCTATCGCCATGCATCCCTCTAAAGACAAGACTAAATGCAGCAGCACCAACAAGTATCATAAAAACCATGCTTGTTAATGAAGTTGTCTTAAGCATAACACTTTTCAAAACAGATAATGACAACTGACCACGTATGAGAGTAAGAACTCCCGCACCAAAAGCACCTACACCTGCTGCCTCAGTAGGAGAAGCAATACCTGCAAAGATAGAACCAAGAACTGCAATAACCAGAACAGCAGGAAGCAAAAAAGCATTAATAATTTTTTTAATTCTTAATATGCCTTTAAACTTTTTCAATTCTTCTTCAGGCATTGAAGGAACAGATTTAGGTTTGAAGATTGTAAGAATAATAATCCAGATAAGAAACAGAAAAACAAGAAGCAGCCCCGGTATAATAGAAGTAATAAACAAATTACCAATTGGTACATTTAATACGCTACCAAGAAGAACAAGGACAATACTTGGAGGGATTATTTGTCCTAATGTACCTGATGCCATAATAATTCCTGCTGCTGTTTCGGGTTTATAGCCGCGTTTTAACATTACGGGAAGACTTAGCAAACCCATTGTTACAACTGTTGCACCAACTATTCCCGTAGACGCTCCAAGCAAAGCCCCGACAAGAAGAACAGAAATTGCCAAACCTCCTCTTAACTTTCCGAAAAGCAAAGCCATTGTTTCAAGTAGCTCTTCAGCCAGTCCCGATTTTTCAAGCATTACTCCCATAAAAATAAACAGTGGTACAGCAATAAGAACATAGTTATTCATAATTCCCCATATTCTTAAAGGAAGCAAACTGAAGAATTCAAAACCAAAAATTATAACTCCAAATATTACAGATAAGCCACCCAGCGTGAATGAAACGGGATACCCACACAGCAACGAAATGAGTACAGCAAAAAAGAAAATAAACGGAAGTGCTTCAGCCATTTGATGCCGGTGATTTATTTTCAGATTTAAAATTCAAAAATGATTTTAACATTAGCGCTATTCCCTGCAGAAGCAAAAGAAAAAATGAGAATGGTATAAAAGCTTTCAAAATATATCTTGCAGGTAGACCGCCGGCATCGGGAGATTTTTCATTCATTAAAAAAGAATTAATTACAAAATCTTTTGCAGACCAGATTACTATCAAACAAAAAGGAATTAGGAAAAAAATTGTACCAATAAAATCTATTATTGCTTTTTTCTTTACAGGCAAACGGGCATAAAAAATATCTACTCTGACATGGTCATCTGTTTTTAATGTGTATGCAGCTGCAGTTAAAAATATTATTGCAAACAAATGCCATTCAATTTCCTGGAATGCTGCACTGCTTTCATGGAAAATATATCTCACAAAAACATCATAACAGGTTACAAGTACAAGAGCTAATGTAAGCCAGGATACCGCTGAACCAATTTTTGTGTTTAGTTTATCAACAAATCTAATGAAGGATTCCATTTAAGATTGAATAATCTTTTCAGTAATTACATAAAAGCATTTTCATAATGCTCAATTACAGGTTCGCTGTTATATAATTTTAAAACTGTAATAACATCAAAACGGCAGTCAATTTCATCAATATTTTTATCATAAAGATAAAGTTCAGCCAAACGCTTTAATTGCCGCTGTTTATTTTTTGTAACAGAATAAACAGGGTCTCCAAATTCAAGGTTGGTTTTAAATTTAACTTCAACAAAAACAAGCTCATTATTTGAAGGGTCCCTTGCGATTATATCAATCTCACCTTTGCTAAAAAAATAATTTCTTTCAACAATTTCATATCCTTTCTGAACAAGATAATTAGCAGCAATCTCTTCCCCTTCATTTCCTGATTCTTTTGTTGATTGATTCATTTCAATCTTTAACTAATAATTCTTGAGAAATAAGTTCTTCATTCATTTCAGAAAATTCAAGTTCAGTCTGTTCATTAAGAATTTTTGAGAGAAAAGTTTTTCTGTGAAGAATACAGGGTCCGTATTTCTTTATTGCTTCGATATGTTCACGCGTAGCATAACCTTTATTACAGGACCAGTTGTAGTAAGGAAATCTGGCACAAAGTCTTTTCATTATCCTGTCTCTTGTAACCTTTGCAATAATTGAAGCAGCAGCAATCGAAAATGATTTTGCATCACCATCAATAATCGGCAAAGCAGGAATGGAAGAATGAAAAATTTTATTGCCGTCAACAAGAATAAGGTGGGGCTGTATTTTTAATCTTTTAATTGACATTGACATAGCCAGGAGTGATGCCTGCAGAATATTTATTCTGTCAATTTCACCATGAGAAACAACTGCAACAGAATAAGCAAGTGCTCTCTCCAGTATTCTGGGATATAATTTTTCCCTCTCCTCCTCTGTGAGAAGTTTTGAATCCTTTACTCCTCTTAATTTTACATTCTCAGGAAAAATAACCGAAGCGGCAACAACAGGACCTGCAAGCGGTCCCCTGCCGGCTTCATCTGTGCCGGCAATTAATTTTATTTCATCTGTTAGAAATCTTTTATCAAATGCGTTCATTTACCAAGAAAGATTGCTGCAAGTCCAAAAACCATATTAATTTTTAAAAGATTACTCAACTTACTTAAATTTTTTACTGTATCATTTTCAAATAAAGATTTAATTATATAAACTAGCAAAGGGTTAATAAATACCATCACAACAAGAAAATATTCAATCTCGTATACATTAAAAACAAAGGGATACAAAGTTAAAATTATTAAAACAAATGTAACAATTACAATAAGTGTTTTCGTTTTTTTTAATCCATACTCAACAGGAAAAGTATTAATTCCCTGCTGACTATCTCCTTCAGCATCTTCCATATCTTTTATTATTTCTCTTATCAAATTAATTAAGAAAGCAAAAGATGCAGGTATTACTGCTGAGCTAATATTATTAACTGCTATGCCTCCATAAATAAAAGCTAAAGCTGTAAGAAAGGCAACAAGAATATTTCCAATTAAGGGAATTTTTTTAACCTGATATGAATAAAAAAACAAAAACAACGTTGAAATAAATACGATAATAAATGCGTTGATATTAATAAAAGAAGAAATTACAAATGCAGATATTGTAAGAATGATATAAAAATTTATTGCTTCTTTTTTGGTTAAACTTCCTGATGGTAGAACACGGTGAGGTTTATTTATTTTATCAATGTTAATATCAAAATAATCATTAATTACATTTCCGGCTGATGCAGTTAAAGCTCCTGATAATCCTGCAAGAATAATTTTTAATATTGAATATTCATTTTCAATACTTATAACTGATGCAACAATTATAACCAGAAACGTTATGATAAAATTTATAAAGCGGGAAATTTTTACGTATGCGGAAATTTTTTTCAACAACAGAACTCGATTTTTTCTTGCTTGATAATAATCAATAAATTTAAAAATAAAAACATTAAGTTTATATTTGTACACAAATCATTTTCAAAAAGGAATAATATGAAAAGACTAACTTTTATAGCTCTTCTTATTCTTATTCTTGTTAATGGTGCTAATGCACAGTTTCTCAGCAGTGGAATTGCATTAACTGCAGTAAATCCTGTCGGAGATTTTTCTGATGCAGCCGGTACAGGATTCGGCGGTGTTTTCATGGCAAAGTTTGGTTTGCCTGTTATTGATATTACAGGTTCAGTTGAATATTTAAGTTTTTCTGAAAAAGAAAACGGAAATATAAAATCAAGTGCTACTATGTGGAGTGTTAATGCAGGGGCGAGGTTAAGTATTTTTCCACTTATATCTGCAGGAGCAGAGATTGGAAATTACTGGGTAACTTCAACAGTAACCAACGGCGGTGAAGTTAATAATACAGAAAATAAAATTGCTTTTACTCCTTTGATTGCAGCACAGTTTACCATGTTTGAAGTTTCAGCAAGATATACTTTCCTTGAGAAGGCAAGTTTTATTTCGTTGAGAGCAGGAATTTATTTTTAAGCGATTTTTTTACAGAAATTAAAATTCATTAATAATTCCAAAATGTATCTTACCATCGGAGAAGGTATCGCCTTCTCCGAGTGCAAAACTAACACCGAGCACTCCCAAACCTGTTTCAAGGTTTAGACCTAAACCATAACCGTAAAGGAAATCTTCGGTTTTTAAAATTCCTCTTTCAGCATCTGCTTCACGCAGATAATATCCTGTATCAAAAAAGAGATAAGCATAAGTTCTTCTTGAAAGAAGAAGGCGGTATTCTAAATTTGTCCATAACAATCTTGAACCTAAAAACTGGTCTTCCCTGTATCCTCTTAATGAATTGGTTCCTCCTAAGCGGAACAGGTCGCTGTTTTCAAAAAAGGAGCCGCGCAGTTCTCTGCCATGCACACCTGCAGCAGCAACCTGGCGTGAGAAATATTCTATGAAGTAACTGAAGTCTAATGCAAAACGCTGAAGATTTATTTTTGTCTGCAAGCCGGGAGTAATAAATTCTGCAGGCCCATTTATTGTTTTCCTGCTGAATGAATATGCATTTAAGAAAAACAAACCGGACGTTGGTGCATAAGGGTCATCTCTTGTATCAATTTTTAAATTAACTCCTGTAGTTAAAATACTTGAATTATAAACACGAAAAATATTTGATTCATTTAAAGTTGGAATAACCTGTTCGGTTCCAAGAATTAATGATGCGGATATATCTTCGGTTGCAAGAAATTCAAGTGCACCATCAAATTTCCTGTTAACATAAGTTGTATCCTGCTTCCTCTGGAAAAGCGAGAGATTAATATTGAATGGATAATTTAAAACCCAGGGTTCAAGATATTTTAATTCAAGTTCCTGTGAGAACCTGTCGAACTGCTGCCACCTGATTGCCGCTGCCCTTCCTGTTCCAAATAAATTTCTCAGACTAATATTTACCAGTCCTGTTATATAACCTTTTTCATCATTATCAGCGGGAGGAATGTAACCGATTATACCATCAAAATTATTTGTTACTTTTTCTTTTACATTAATAACAAGAACCCCCTGATTATCTTTATTCAAATAATACTGGGGAGTACTAACAGGTTCAAAAAATCTAAGCCTGTTTAATCTTGCCGGAAGTTCATCAATTAATTTTTGTGAATAAACTGCACCGCTGTCAATTCTTAGTTCTCTTGTAATTACATAATCTTTTGTTGAAGTGTTCCCTGTAATTTCAATTTTATCAATTGTACTTCTGTTTCCTTTTTCAATGTTGAGATTAATCTCCGCAATATTTTCATCATCCTCCTCTTTCATCAAAACAGAGGTTACAATTACTTTAGCAAAAGGATAACCATTATCTTCAAGCCATGATAAAGTTTCAGAAATGTTTTCTTCAATATTGTATTTATTAAAAATTTCCCCCTCCTGGTATTTAAACAAATCAACATATCTTTTTTCTATTGAATCCTGTCCCTCAATATTAATTCTGCTTATGAATGTTGGTCGGCCTTCATCAATATTAAAACTTATTGAAACCTGTTGAGAGTCGGCTGAATAAATAAGACTGTCATTATAAATTTTAAAATTAAAATAGCCATGCAGACTCAACTGCCGGGCTGTTCTGCTTTTAATGGAATCTATTATTCCGGGAAAAATTTTAGAACCGATAAGAACTCCGGACCATTCACGATATTCGCTGTCGGAAAAATCTTTATTACCTGAAATGTTTATTGATTTAATAACCTGGGCATTACAAATCTGTGCAGAAAGAATTAAGAGGAGAAATATTTTAGAGAGTCCGTGGTGTAACATCAATTGTTTTTATTTTCTTACCAAGAGTAAAAATTTTAACTTCATTTGAAATTTGTTCAGCGTCGGAGGGAGAAACATTACAAACATCAAATGATGAAGCATTTAAAGCACCCAATGCAGAAGCAAGTTTAAGCGAATCCTCAAAAGTTTTATCTCTATGCAGACCATAAATTATACCTGCAGTAAAAGCGTCACCGCTTCCTGTAGCATCAACCTCATCAATTTTAATTGTTTCTGTCCTGTAATGATAGTCAAAATTTGAAGCATAGATATCTTCTTTTCCATCAGTAAGAAAAGATTGTTTTATCCCTTTTGAATAAAGGTAATTCAGAAAATTAATTTTATCCTTTTCGGTTTTTAAAGATATGTTTAATGATTTTTCAATTTCTGAAATATTATTATGAATTACTGTAGGAGATTTTTCAATACAATCTTTTAAATGATTTCCATAAGTATCGCAGACAGAAATTTTATCATATTTATTAGCAGTTTCAATTCCGAAAGGAAAAATTGAATCAGCAGCTTTACAAGGTGAGCTTCCTGAGAATACAACTATTTCACAATTCTGAATCATCTTTTCAAGTTTTGTTTTAAACTCTTCAGTTTCTTCATCAGCTATTAAATAATCAGGACCAAAAAAAGTTGTAGCATTTTTTTCATCTTCATCCATTACAATTACCGAGTAACGTGTTTCATTTTTTGTTTGAATGAAAGTATAACTAATTCCTTCATCATTAAGTAATGATTTAATAATCTTTCCGTTATTACCGCCGAGAAAAGTGAATGCAAGATTTTTAATTTGAAATTTGTTTAACTGCCTGCATACATTTATTCCTTTACCGCCGGGTTTGAATTCTTCAACAGGATTTCTATGAGATAAGCCTTTTCTAATTCTAGGGTAAGTTAATCTTTTTTCAAGAAGAGGATGGATGGTAACCGAAAGTATCATTTTTAAAATTTAAAGATTGGAAAGATTTAAAGATTTAAAAATTGGAAAAACATAATTTTTGATTTTATATGTAATATCTTTCACCATTATTCTTTCAATCTTTAAATCTTTAATTTTTAAATCTTTCTTCTAATTCCTGAACCTGAAATCATCACCGTAAAGAGGAGTTACGAGACGGTAATCTCCAAAACCTGTTTCATCTACAAAAACAAAACTCCTGTTTAACTCATAGTACTGCCAGATTTCATAAGGTTTTGATTCAAGGTCGAAAGGATGCCTGTCAACGTTATTTGGAGAACCGAGAATTATAAAAACCATTCCCCTGTCAGACCGCCAGCCTTCAATGTAATGGGAGAAGTTTTCATTTGCATAGGTTATTCTTCTGTAATATTCATTGAATAACTCATTCTCTTCGGTTCCGGGGGTGGGGTCTTTCTTTCTCCAGAATTCAAGATAGCGTTCTATTTTTTCCTCCTGTGTTTCTGCATCTTCTATATAAGATAAATCAGATGGTGATGCGATATAAATAAGCTGAGCAATTGCTTTATCGAGGTCCTGAATTGCAGATGGAATTCCAACCCACCTTGAGATAAATGTTTTGGAAGTACTAGTAAGATGATCGCCTGAATTATCTTTTATTTCAACATGAATTGAATAATTACCGAGTCCCAAAGCAATATTTTGAATTGTATGGATTATCTGTGTACGGTTTGTATCGAGACGTTTACTGATTTCTTCAGTATGAACAACATCGTTTTTAGTATTTTTAATTATAAAATTAATTTTAACATCCATCGGCTTTTCTGAATAAACTTCAAAAAACATCGGCAAGCCATCCCTCTTTGAAGTAATATTCCTTGAAACATTAGGAATTATTTTATTTGTATTCTCAGCCTGGGTTTGTTTGGAAATCAGCATAAGATCGCTCATTGAAACAGAACCTGAAAGTTCTTTTACAATAAATTTATTTTCAGAAGTGTATTTTTTTCTTGAGTCTTCATCTTCAACAGAAGTAACTATAAAATAAGTTCCAGGGTCAAGTTCGAATGATTTTAAACTCAGGTTGTAATTATTTTTTGAAATTGTCTGGTCAAAATCGAGTGCATTAATTTTTTCTTTCCAGGATCTTTCGACAAGCAGGGTTTCTTTATCTTCATCTTCATAAACAGATATAGTAGCAGTGTATGCAGCAGTAAATCCTTTTGGAGTTCTGATGAATTGAATTTCAGAATATGGTACCTGGATAAAAATATCAACCCTTGTTTTGCCTTTCTTATCAGATGAGAAATTCAGAAAATCCTGGTAATAATTGGGAAGCATACTTACCTGGTTTCTGCTGTAAACGCTTTCTACCTGTGCAGGCGCTGCTGCAGCAAAAAGAAAAACTATCAGATATTTTAAATATTTCATTTTAATCCTCTAATGAATTACTTCTGCATAGAGATCATATTCGTTAAAATCACTGATTTTTGCCATACAGAAATTTCCCGCTTTTAAATCTGAACCATTAAGAGGAATAAGAATTTCACCATCTACTTCCGGGGCATCCCTGTAAGATCTGCCAACATAAAAATCACCTTCAGTACCATCGATAAGAACTTTAAGTTTCCTGTTCAAGAAAGTTTCATTTTTCTTTAAGGAAATTTCTTTCTGAATTTCCATAAGAATATCCCTGCGTTCAAGTTTTACTTTTTCTGGAACAGGGTCACCAAGAATAAAACTTGGTGTATTTTCTTCAACAGAAAAAGTGAAAGTTCCTACCCTGTCAAACTCCATCTCACTTACAAAATCACAAAGCTCATTAAATTCTTTATCTGTTTCGTTCGGGTAACCGACAATAAATGTTGTTCTGAGAGTCAGTTCAGGAATTTCATTTTTTAATTTATAAATAAGATTTCTTGTTCTTCTTGAAGTAACTCCTCTTCTCATTGATTTCAAAACATTATCGGAAATGTGCTGCAGCGGTATATCAATATATTTGCAAACTTTAGCATTATTTGCAATAACATCAATCAAATCTTCCGGAAATTGTGAAGGATAGGCATACATTAATCTTATCCATTCAATACCGTCAACTTCACTTAATTTACTAAGAAGATAAGATATTTTTTGTTTTCCGTAAATATCTTTTCCATAATCAGTTGTATCCTGTGCTATAATAATTAATTCCTTAGCCCCGTTTAATGCAAGAAATTCAGTTTCTTTAACAAGTTCTTCAATTGGTTTTGATTTGTGTTTGCCTCTCATCAAAGGAATTGCACAAAATGAACAGGGATGATCGCATCCTTCAGAAATTTTTAAATAAACTGTATGATGCGGAGTTGAAATTCTTCTTTCACCAAGAAGATTATATTTTAGTTCTCCACCGAGTTCTTTTAATACGGATGAATAATCTTCAGTTCCGAAATATTTATCTACTTCAGGAATTTCTTTAACAAGCTGATCTTTATATCTTGCAGAAAGACATCCTGCTACAAAAACATTTTTTAATTTTCCCTCTTTCTTTAACTCAACTGCATTAAGAATTGTATTTATTGATTCTTCTTTTGCTGCTTCAATAAATCCGCATGTATTAATTATAATTGTATCTGCCTCATCAGGATTATCAGTTACATTCATGTTATTAACAACCAACTGATTCATTAATCTTTCAGAATCAACTGTATTTTTTGAACAGCCGAGAGTAATAACATTTATTTTATTTTTGTTTTTCATGAAATATGTTTAGTGATTTTAACTTATCTTCCAAAATATCTCAGGTAAAGGAGGATAATCGGAGCAGTAAAGAGAAGTGAATCAAACCTGTCGAATATTCCTCCATGCCCCGGAATTATTGAAGAAGAATCTTTAACATTTGCATCTCTTTTAATTAAAGATTCTATTAGGTCACCAATCTGACCAAATAATCCTACTATTATTCCTATTGCAATTGCAGTTCCCCATGATAAGAAATTAAGTACAATTATTTTAGCCAAAACCATGGTTATAACTGCAAATACAAATCCGAATATTGCACCTTCCCAGCTTTTATTAGGACTAACTCTTGGAAATAATTTATGTTTGCCGAGTGCAGTACCGCCGTAATAAGCTGCCGAATCACAAATCCATATTGCAGCAAAAACTGAAATGATAACGAATCCACCTCTGAAATAAATTTCACCGATACGTGGATAAAATTCCCTGATTGAAAGAAGTGCAGTTGAGAATAATCCTATATACATAATGCCAAGTAATGTAGCACCAATATTCAGTATTGCCGAACCATTATTCCTGTACAATTCGATTAATGAAATTATTACAACTATTAAAAGAAGGATTGAATAAAAATCGAGTAAAGTGAAGTAACTATTAATCAGAAAAATTATAATAGAAAAAATACCGAACCAGAGATTTGCATTGGCTCCTTTATTTTTTGCAAGAAGAACAAATTCATAATATGCTGTAAGAGAAATTAAGAGAGTAAAAATGAAAAAAAATATTCCTCCAAAATATGAGGCAGCTAATATTAATGGAATAGTAAAAACTGCAACTATAACTCTTGCAGCATTATTGCTTAATGCCATTATGTTTCTTCATCTCCTTCACCGCTTTCAAGATTTATTTTTTGAATAAATCCAAGTGCGGCATTAATATCTTCTCTTCTAACAAGAAGTTTTATAACAGCAAGATCTCCTAAGGCTGGAAAATTCCTATCCTTTTGCTGAAGAATAGCTGCTTTAATTCCTGCACTTTCAAGATTATCTTTTAGCATTTCAATTTCATAATCTTTAGCTGAAGTATAAACAACCTCCCAGTTCTCTTCTGTCCATTCTTCAGGCTTTTCATAAAGGGTCTCATCTACAAGGTACGTTCCGCAGTCGGGACAAATAGTTATACCTTCAACATATTCATAATTACAATTCGGGCATATTGGCATGATAACCTCCTCGCAAAGTATTAATCGTTAATCTGATTTAAATTTAATTGTTGCCCCTGCATTTTTAAATAATATTTTTTTGTAAGAATAATTAATCCGGTAAATAAAGCAAGTAAAACAAGAAAAGTAACAGTTGAGGTGAATAAATCAACATCTGTAGTTGGTGCAGAGCTTATAAGTTCATCATCACCAAAAATAAAAAAGAGCATTACTGCTGAAAAATTATTTAGAAAATGCATTAGCACAGGAATAAGAATTGAATTACTCATGTATGCGGCAAATCCAAAATATAAACCAATTCCAATTAAAGGAATTATGCCGTAAGGATTAAAATGATAAATGCCGAAGAAGAATGCAGTTATTAATGCGGCATAAAAAGGTTTTACTTTAAATTCAAAACTTCTTTGAATAAAACCTCTGAACATAAATTCTTCACAGATTGCAGGGGTAACGGCAATAACAAGTACAACTAATATTCCTTCAAAAAAATTTGAAGCTGTTATTAAACCGCCGTAAGTCTCTTCAATAAATTCATTCATTAAATCGAGTGCTTCTTTAATACTGCTGATAAATGAAGAAATTTTTGCAAGTTCATCTATAAAATAATTCTGGATATAAAGATAACTCTGCATCAGCGGAGTAAGAATAATTATTCCCGCAACAAAAAGAAGAACTTCCTGCCAGTTTGGAATTCTTAATTTTATAATTGCGGAAACATTCTGATAAAATATTTTGCTGAAAAGAATTGCAGGCAGAAGTATGAAAAGAAACTGTCCTGCCATTGTCATTAATCTTATGCCATTAACAGGTGCATCTTCAACATTGAAACCGAATATAAGAATTGTAAGTAGACCGCCTACAACCTGGTAAAGAAAGAAGCCGCCAATAAGACCAATAAAGGCAGCACCAACAGGATGAATTAATGGATTTACTGAATCATCCGGTGAAGATTGTTCCTGTTGTAAATCATTATTATTCTGAGAATTAAACTGATTATTTTCTTCATTCATATAGGGGCAAAAGATATAAAAAAGGGGAAATATTTCCTATTTAAACAATTTTCCGGAATAATGGAATAGGATTAGGAATATTGGAATAAGGGAATATTGGAATGATGGAATTTCAATGAATGGATGAATAAGTGAATGAAAGATGTCTGCATGATTGCATGGATGCATGAATAAATTAAGGTTTTAGCTGCAGAGCGGAGAGATATTTATTTAAAAGAACAACTACCTAACAACTCTAAAGCCGCACTACGAAATATATTTTTTTAGATTATTGCCCCACATAATTAAAATAAATTACCTACTGTCACGAAGTGGTTCGTTGACAATCCTGGAAATTTAATTCTTGACACTAAATATATACATATATATACTTAGAGTGATTTTTTTATTGATACATTTTAGGGGTCTCACCAAATCTTCTCCCTCTAAAATTCTCAACAGGAGATAAAATGAAAATCTTTGGGAACCTTTTTTTAGCAAGTATAATTTTCTTTACTAACTGCAACACAACCGAACCGCCGCCGGCTGATGACAGGAAACTAACTTTAACCTTTGAAGATGCA
>Ga0207873_1002966_pt1 | contig 13010 bp, 3 predicted proteins | sample BGWIniCompost_FD_187373 | JGI IMG/M metagenome (GOLD analysis project Ga0207873, IMG submission 187373) | Cellulose adapted compost microbial communities from Newby Island Compost Facility, Milpitas, CA, USA - BGW Initial Compost (SPAdes)... ... | reverse complement strand
CTCGTGTCGAGCGCGAAAAAGATGAATTCCGCCTCATTAACTGGTCGCCTATCGCCACTCAAAGTGAGTAGGCAGAACTTCTGTGGTGGAGCTACTGCCGGGAAAATACGTTTGCGGTATTCAAAGTCAAACAGACTTACCAATGCTCCAGACTCGACAACGGCCTGAAAGAAGTACTTGGTCGTATCGTCAGTGGCGATTCCAGTCGGAAGTACCATGCCCATCCGACCCAGTGAAGAAATGAGGGTCTTCCCGAGTTCGGCGAATAGCGGGTAGGTGTTGATGTCTCGACGTCCTGTGAGCGGGTAGCGGCCCGAGTTGCGGGCGAAGTGGCTCTCGCCCTCAGCCCGGCGCTTGTCGTCGAGGAACGCCGCGTGCAGGCTCGGATCGGACTGCTGAAGAGCCCGGATGAGACGGCCGCGTTCGCTGGCGTTACGGGCGTTGGCGATGGCAGGGTCGCGTGCGGCGAACCACTCCTTCTCCTGGAGCTTGACGCGCTCCCACGGTGGGTTGCCGAGCACGACGTCGAAGCCGTTCTTTTCGCCCCCGAACACCTCTGGGAAGGCCAGCTCCCAGGCGAAGAAGCCGTACAAGGATGCGAGCCGCTCCACCTCGCGACGCCGGTCCTCGTCGAGCGCGCCGGACTGCAGCACCCGCCGCACCGTGCCGGTCGTGACAGGCAAGGGCGCCCCTTCTACCTTCCTCCACACGAACGCCGCACACCAGGCATCGTGGGCGAGCTGCTCCCGAGCCAGGCGCTCGTCCTCCAGCAACCGCTCGTAGGCCGCCTGCTTAGCTTGCACCTGCTCGGGCGTGTCCGTGGGCATGTTCGACAGTTCCGTGAAGGCCGTGGCGAGGGCAGTAGCCGAAGCGCTGGGCGCGGAGTCGAAGAGGGCCCCTTGGCCGCCGCGTTCCTCGCGGTTGCGCCGCTTCACTCCCGAGGCGTACTTCTTGTCGTCCCCCTCGATCGGGTCGAACGCAGCGTCGGGGATACCCGCGCCGACGAGCTTCCTGGTGGTGCCGAACAGGCTGTTGCCGACCCGGATGTGGTGCTCGAGGAACGTGAGCGGCTTGCCGGGCTCCATCGCCTCCATCCACAGGGCGACCTTGCAGAGCTCGGCGGCCATCTCGTTCACGTCCACGCCGTAGATACAGCGGCCTATCACGTCGCGCAGCGCGGTCCGCACGGCGTCGGGTGCGGGCTCGTCGTCACCCGTGCGCACCGCCGCCAACCTCTTCGCCAGTCGCTGCGCGGCGGCGATCAGGAAGTGCCCGCTGCCAGCGGCAGGGTCTACGACCTTGAGGTCGAGGAGCGCCTTCTCCGCGTCCTCCTTGCTGGTCTTCCCGCGCAGGGCGTCGTCTATGACGGGGTCGAGCGCCGAGTCCAGCAGCAGGTTGATGAGGCTCCTGGGCGTGTAGTACGAGCCCGTAGTCTTCCGTTCATGACCAGCCGCGGTCTTCAGCTCGAACTCGTTCGCCGTGGCGTCGACCTCCGGGTGCAGCTCGAGGAGGCTCTCGTAGACGCTGCCCAGCTCCTCGGAACCGAGGTTCCTGTAGTCGACGGGCCGGCGGGCCCCTTGGACGTCGGTGTAGGCGAGCGCACGTACCGCTTGCAGCAGGTAGGCGTTGGGCAGCGTCGACTGCATCAGGTCGACGAGAGAGCGCTCCGAGAAGAGGAAACCGCCAAGCTCAGGCAGGCCAAGCCGCGGCTCGCCGCCTTCGCTGAGCGCGTGCATGACGACCTTCAACGCCTCGTAGAGGTCCCCGTGCCGACCACCCTTCGACTGTCCAGCGAGCTCGCGCAGCCTCTGCGTGGAGTAGTGGCGGTAGCGGGCACGCGCCACGTGGTCGGCGTCCTTCGGGTGGAGCAGGTCCCGGTCCTCTGCCACGAACAGGAACAGCAACCGGTAGACGAGCCTGAGTAGCTGGCGGTAGTAGTCCTGGGGCGAGAGGCCGCCCTCGCGCAGACGGCGCTTCAGCTCGCCGTTGTCACCGCGGAGGAAGCCCTTGCCGAGCGCCTCTATGGCCGTTTGTACTCCGTCGCGCAGGCGGTCCAACGCGCGGGCGCCGGTCTCGGCGGCCTCGCGGGCCCACTGCTCCAGGACGCACTCCTCGGGCTTCTGGGCCTCCAGACGGCTCTGGTGGAGGAGCAGGAACAGCAGCACGAAGTCCGCGTACTGCTCGCCCTCGAACATACCCTCGAGGTCGAACTCGAGGTACGCGCTGCGAGTGAGGCTCCGGCTGTCCCGCAGGACGCGCAGCCGCAGACCGTTGCTCACGATGCCCCAGAGGTGTTCGTCGCTGCGGTTGAGCAGCTCCTGCACCAGGGAGTGCGGGCTGGCCGTCGCCGCGCCTGCTACGCCGGCGGTGCGCTTGTCGAGGTCCACGTTGCAACCCACGAGGTGGATGGGCACGTGCAGGTACCCGTGCGAGACGGCGAAGCTCTTGCCGCCGGCTTCCACAGCAGTGCGGGTCTGCAGCCGGCCGTAGTTGAGCTCCTGGAACAGAGGCAGGAGCCAGCGTTCGCGCGTGACCGTGGTGCCCAGCTCGCCTTCAGGCAGCTTGGCCCGGGCGTCCTTGAACGTCGCCCAGGCGCCGAGCAGCGCGTTCCAGGCGCGGCTGGCGGCCTCGTTCAGGCGCATGCCGCCCGGTAGGTGGTACGCCTCAGGGGTCAGAGCCGGGAGCGTGCGGTCACCGGCCTGAACGCGCCGCAACAGGTCGGCTGGCAGCAAGGCGCCCTCGGTGCGGACGGTGGTAATGAAGTCGTTGGTCCTCATGCTCACGCCACCCCCGGTACAGGAGGCAGGTACACGTACACGCCCAGTACGTCGACCGGCAGCAGCGGCTCCACTCGGTACGTGAGGCCCTTGGCCCGCGCCGCGGTCCTGACGCGCCGATGGGCGTCCAAGAGCCTCTCGGCCCGCTCTCCAGCGAGGCTGGTGAGCCGGTCGCGGGCGCCGGCGATCTCGTTCAGCGCTGCTGCTACGAACTGGCGCGCCTGCACCGGAGCGATGTTGCCCGCCGGCTCAGCGTGTAGTAGTCGCTCGGCGTCCTCCTGCTCCAGCCAGCGCCGGTCCGCCCCCGAGCCCGTGAAGGCCAGCGGCAGGGTCTCCTCGGCGAGCGTCTGCCACCGCTCGTCCCCCCGGCTGGTGATCACGTGGAACCGCAGGCGGGCCAGTACGAGCGTGGTGCGCACGCGGACGGCGTGGGTCCGCATGGCTCCCGCGCGCGTGGCCTGGCCGTCGGCGAGCGGGTCGAGAGCCGTGTCCAGGACGTAGCTCGCCAGCGCTTCGGTGAACGGGTGCGTGCGGCTCAGGTACACCTCGCCGTCACGCACGGGCAGCTCGAACCGCGCCTTCACGGCCTCCATCCCCACGGCCTCGCGCAGCGCCTCCGGAACGTGCCTGACGTCCAAGTCGTGCACGCCGTCACCGCCGTCGCTGGCGGCACCGCCGTGCAGGCGAACGGCGTCGATGACGAAGCGGCTAACGACCTCGGGTCCGCCCACGGCGGACCTCGCCTCCTCGAGCTCCTTCGCCACCTCGGTAACGTCGATCGTGTGCTGGGCGAACATCGTTCGGGAGCGCTTCTCCCGCTCCGCGACAGCGTCCCAGCGTCTGTTGAAGTCGGCCGTCCGCGGCCGGAGGAACCCCTCGAGCTCCGCGAACAGCAGACCCTGCTCTGCCGTAGCTGTCGCGTGGCTCCTCAGGAGCAACCCTTCGAATATCGCTTCGACAACCTGGTCGGAGTCGGTCGGCACGGGCACGCTGATGCCCAGGCTGTTCCTTATGGTGCGGTGCTTGCGGAACAGGACGTCGAGGACGATGCCGTCGATCTGGTTGTCGGTGCCGTACATCGTCCTCACGAGGACCTTCTCGCGTGACTGCCCGTAGCGGTCGACGCGGCCCTCGCGCTGTTCGTGCCTGGTGGGGTTCCAGCTCAGGTCGTAGTGGACGACGCTGTCGAAGTGGTTCTGCAGGTTGATGCCTTCGCTCAAGCAGTCGGTGGCCACCAAGACCCGCTTGCCGTGCTCAGCTAGCGCGAGCACTCGGGCTTCACGTTCCTCTGGCGCCAGGCGACCTGTGACTGCCGCGACCTCCACGTCGCGTGGCAGGCGTGACCTGAGCTCCTCGGCCACGTACTCGGCGGTGTCGATGAAGCGGCAGAAGACTATCGGTGCGAACCCGTCGTCGAGCTGCTCCTTCAGCATTCGCTCGAGGACCTTGAGCTTCTGGTCCTTGGCGCCACGCAGGTTGTCAGCCTCCGCCGCGAGGTCGAGGAGCCTCCGCCTGGACGGGCTCATGGCCTGCTCGCCCTCCACCTGGCTGCCGGGGGTGACGTCCACGCCTTCGGGAGCCTCTTCCTCCATGAGGTCGAGGACCGTCCGGCGACCCACCTCGTCGGCCTCCTCCACCGATCCGGTGTCGGCTGGCGCAGCGCGGTTGCGAAGGGTGGCAGCCGCCGCGGCGGGCGAGCTGGACAGAGCACGAAGAAGACCGAGCATGGCCCACCAGCGCACGCGCTGCCGATGGGAGCCGTCGCCGTGTTGGAGCTCCTCGCGCGCGAAGGCCAGCACCTTCTGGAAGAGGGCCCTGGCCTCCTGCCCCACCTGGTACGGCACGTCGGCCTCGTCCCGCTGTGGGAAGTAGGTCGATGCGCCCAGGTAGTGGAGGATGTCGCCTCGCTTGCGCTGTACGAGGTGCCTGGCTAGCCGTCGCCTGTGCGGCTCGTTCTGCTCGCCGGACAGGTCCTCGGGTAGCTCTCCGAACTCGCGCCTGAGGAGCGCGAGGAGGGACCTGAAGGCCCCTTCGTTCCCCGAGTGTGGCGTAGCGGTGACCAGCACCAGGTGCCTGCTCTCGTCCTCGGTGAGGCCCTTCAGGAGCTGGTGTCGCTGGTGGCGCCCCCCACGGCCGTCCCCCGCGTCCGCGCACGTGTGAGCCTCGTCGACGATCACCAGCTCGGGCGCCGACCGTAGGAACTCGTGCCGGCGACGCTCGCTCTTGATGAAGTCGGTGGAGACGATCGTGATGGGGTAGCGCTCGAAGAGGGACTGCGCGAAGCCGCCGAGGTCGCGCTCGAGGCGCGCCGCCGTGCTCGGCAACACGAGCACGGGGTCCAGGTGGAACTTCTCCGCCATCTCCGTGCGCCACTGGTCAGCCAGGTGCGGTGGGCAAAGGACGCTGAGGCGCCTGACCTCCCCACGGTCCAACATCTCCCTCGCCACCAAGAGCGCCTCGACCGTCTTGCCGATACCCACGTCGTCGGCGATGAGCAGCCGTACCGGGTCGAGCTTCAGCGCCATCAGCAGCGGCACGAGCTGGTAAGGGCGAGGCTCGACGGCGATGCGCCCGAAGCTGCGGAAGGGGCCCGCGCTGGAGCGGAAGGACAGGAGCGCGGCGTCTCGGAGCAGACCGGCCGACCGCGCGTCGCCGATGTCATCCGGGCTGGGCAAGCCGAAGCTGGCCTCCTTCACCTCTTCCAGCCCGACGAGTAGCCCGGTCACCTCTTCGTCGCGGCCGCCAAGCGGCTTGAGAACGAGGAACTCCTCGTCGGAACCTGGCTGAACCACCCAGTCGCGACCGCGGGCCCGCACGAGCGAACCAGCCTGGAACGTCACCGCCCGCCCCCGAAGACCGCGGCGTTCTCCTCCAGGAGACGCGGCCAGTCGTCCTCGTGGTGGAAGCGCAGCGTCGTGATCCCGACGTCCATGAGCGCGGCCGTGAGGGCCGCATCTCGCTCCTGACGGTCCGGGAAGTCGTGCGGTGGGCCATCGACGTACACGGCCACTCCCTGGTCGGCGTAGTAGAAGTCGGGCACCGTCATCCCCCCGGGTACGTCCAGGCAGTGCTGCGCATGGTCAGGCAGGCGCAGCCCCTTGGCCTCGAGCAGGTCGAGGAACCGTCTCTCGAGCTCGCTCGCGCAGGCCTTCCGCAGCCGCTCCAGGTGGAGGGCACGCGGCTCCGCCGTGGGGGACGTGACGACCTCCGCCCGCGCGAGACGCAACAGCACGTCGCGCACCTCCATCCGGTCGAGCGAGCGGTGGTCGCGCTGGTTGCCGTAGCTCATCAGGCAGTCGTAACAGGCGGCCTCGCACCGTTCCCTGGCGCCTGGCGCCTTGCCGAGGTCCTCGCCCGTGACGGGGTCGAAGTGCGCCACCTCTAGCGCCCGCCTTGCCACCCGGGCGATGGCTCCACGGTCCTCAACGAGCGACCGCAGCACGCCGGCGCCGCCTTCTGCGGCCTCGAAGAACAGGAGCGCCCTGCGGTCGTTGGCGCTAGGCAGTGGTTCCGCCGCGAGCTCGTTGTCTTCGAGCTGGTACTCCACTTGGATGGCGACCTTGAGCGCCGCCTGCAGCGACGCCATCTGTACGTCGGTGAGCTGCTCCGCCGGTCGCCATACGAGGAGGTTCCGGCGGTCCTCGACGTAGGGCACGACCTTGACGATCGACCTCGACAGCGGGTCGTCCTCCTCGACGGCGTCCTCTTCCTGTTGGTCGGCCTCCTTCTTCCAGTAGCCCCGCTCGATGTCTAGAGAGAAGCCGTACTGGTCGCGCCTCTCACGGTGCAGCCAGCCAAGGTTGAGGCGTGCGATGGTTGCTGCCTGCCCGAACTCGAGGTCGGCGGCCCTCTCCCCGTCCACGGTCACCGTGGCGGAACGCACCTGCGGCACGCCTCGCTCCACCGCGTACCGGAAGGAGGTGATCACCTCGTAGCCCAGGCGTTGCCGCTCCTCCTCGTCAGCCGATATGCGCTGCACCCGCTTGGTGGTCACGTTCTGCATCCGTAGCAGCGAGGAGAACGGCGTGGGCAGCCTGGCGCCGCAGTGCTCGCAAGTGTCGCCGTCCCAGTCCTGGGAAACGGGGTGGTAGTAGCCGCACGCCTCACAGCGCTTGGCCGTCTGGAGGGGCAGGCCGTCGCGTCCTTCCGGGTCGGGAGGCAGGATCACGCGGTTCACGCGGTACTTCCCGCCGTCGTGGTAGATGATCGCCTGAGGGCCGAACTCGCTGATAGCGAGGAACCGGGGCCGCGAGATGTAGTCGTCGCGGCCGTCCGGGCGCACTCGTCCGGGGATGAACGCCGACAGCGGCAGGCGCGGGAACGAGTACCCCGGCAGGAAGCCTTCGCTGGCGAAGTAGCGGTAGGAGTAGAAGTCCGACGCCATGGCGGACCTAGCGTCTATGAGCAGGTCGCGCTGCGTCACAGCCTCGCGGTAGAGCCTCTGGGCGATCCTGCGCTTGTCCTGCGGTGCGCTGGCGTCCTGGATGACCGCATGCTGACGGTTCAGTTGCTCGACCGCCGCGGTGTAGAGCCCCCTCCAACGGTCGGCGGTGGCGTCGAAGCGGCGCCGCACCTGCTGCAGGGTCTCGTCCAGCCAACCGTCGTGGTACCACGAAGCACCTGCCAGGTCGTCCTTGATGCTGGCCAGCACGCGCTCCGCCCGGTTCTTCGCACGCATCAACGCCTGAGGGTTGGCCACTGCCTCCACCACGCTGTCTTTCAGCGGGAGCCCCTTGGCGGTCACGTCGAGCACATCGGCCAAGCTGTCGCCTAGGTCGGCGTCGGTCTCAGACAGCCAGATGGCGTGCACGTGCGCCCGCACCAGGTCCTCGTTCGCCAGGTCCAGCCGGGGCGGCTCCACGGCACCGGCGACCATGCGTTGCTGGCGCTTGAAGAAGTAGGCGTCGTGGGAGTTCCAGTTGAGGCAGTAGGTGAACACCAGCGCCGGCTGTCCACTGCGACCGGCGCGACCGCTGCGCTGCGCGTAGTTCGCCGGCGTGGGCGGCACGTTCCGCAGGTTGACGACGTTCAGCGAGGCGATGTCCACGCCCAGCTCCATGGTGGGCGAGCAGTAGAGCACTGGGAGCTTGCCGTCTCGGAACGCCTGCTCCCTCTCTTCCCGCACGTCGCTAGGGACCTGGGCGGTGTGCTCGGCCGCCCACACGCGGCCCAGGTTGGCCGCGACCTCGCGGTAGTAACGGCGGAAGAACTCGTTGACCTTATGTACCCTCTCGGGCGCCACCACGACGGTCAGGGGGTCGAGGTAGGGCGTGCCGTCACCCAGATGCCAGGACAGCGCCCCGGCGTTGAGCTGGTAGCCCGGCACCTGGCCGTCTTGCTTGGGTGGCAGCACCTCGTCTACGAGCCCCGCGCGGCAGAGCGCCTTGAGCAGCTCCAAGGTCACCTGCTGGACCTCTTCGGTGGTGAGCCTCTGCGCCAGATGCGGGAACGTGCCGTCCCGAGTCAAGTACCGGCCGAACCCGCCCCTGGGTGAGAGGAAGAAGTGCTGCCCCGAGTCGCCGTCGCCCTTGCTGCGAGGCAAAGCCACGGGAGCGTACTCGAGGTGCTCCCAGAGGCCGATAGCCCAGTCCTCTTTCAGCCGCTGCTGGCTACGGTTCCTCAGCTGGTCCAGATAGCCCTTCTCGAGGAAGTGGGTCCGGATCGCCAGGTTGCGCCGAAGCTGATCGAGCAGGGTCCTCGCCACTGCCCGACGTTGTGAGGGGGGCGCGCCAGCCAAGGCCGGATGGCTCCCGCTCCAAAGGCTTTCCTCCGCGCACGCCTCGTCGAGGTAGCGGTACTTGATCTCGAGTAGGCCGACCTGCTCGAGGTTTGGCGCGGTAAGGCGCCAGCCGCGCTTCAGGTCCTGGAAGACGCGGTACGCCAAGACGTCGCGCATTGTCTGCTGCGTGTCCTCCTTGGCCCCTAGGACTTGGTCAGGGTTGAGCGCGAACTCCTGGAAGTCCAGGCCCATGGCGTCGAAGACCTTGTGGGCGACCTCGTGCTGCTGGAGACCCCCTTCACCAGCTTGTGCCACGGCTCCGTACAGCGCCCCGCGAAGTAGCCCCACTTCTACGAAGTCGTTGAAGTGTCCCGCCTGCAGCGCCGCGTCCTGCCGGTTGTCGGTGAAGGAGAGCAGCTTGCGCGCCTCTGGGTCCAGGTCTGACTCGACCAGGCGTTTCACCGCGGACAGGCTCAAGATGGTCGTGGAGGTAGAGCGGCCTTCGCTCGAGAAGACGTTCAGCTTCGCGAAGTCCCCGCGTCTGCCGGGGTACGCCACGCCGCACTCCAGGCAGAACTTGAACGGTGCCGGTACGAACTGGAACCTCCGCCCCGAGGGGTCTAGGCGGCCGTTCGGAAGGACGCTCAGCGTCCTCGGCACGTCCCGCTTCCTGTGGGACCGCAGGGTTACCTCGCCGTTCCGCTCCTCCAACCAATCTGCCGGAAGGCGCGAGTAGTACTCCTCGGTGCGCTCAGCGGGCCACGGCCTCTCGACGCTCGTGTAGAGGTAGCCAGCCTTCAGACCGTCCCGCCCCTTCGTCTCCGAGAACTGCCGTGGGACGAACCGGCCGTTCTCCTCATCGAGCCACGCCGTGTAGTACTCGTGCCCGCACTCACGGCAGAAAGCCAGGGGGAAGAGCACTGCCTCCCGTTCCCTGCCGGGCGCGAACTGCTGGGCGTCCATCGTCACGAAGCGCTCGCCAGGGTCCTCGGGTGTGGCGTAGACAGCGTTGCCCTTGCTGATGAACTGGTGCAGCCTGAAGGCGAACAGCGGCCTGCCTGTCGCCGCGTCTCGCGCCTCGCTGCCGGCGAGCAGAACCGCCTTCAAGGCCCGCTCGCAAAGCGTGCGGTCGAGCCCCGTGAGCTCTGCGAGCGTCTGGGCGGCGCCGCCTTCGCCGCCCAGACGCCGCGGCGTGGCACGTACTAGGCGGCCGGTACCCTCCTCGGTCTCGACACCGAATGCCGTCTCCACCCATGAGGACAGGGCGGTGCCCTTCAGCCGGGCGTGGTCGTACGTCGCTAGGCGCTCGTGGTTGAGGACGTCTTCCCTAAGTTCGTTCCGCTGCACAGGGTCCGAGAAGTCTCGCTCGCGCGTCTCACGCCTGAGGGTCTCACCTATCACGTGCTCCTCGGAAACAGGCACCCCGAAGACCTTGCTCGCGACCTCGGCGACCTTCGCCTGCCGGTCCGCGTAGGTCCCCTCAGAGGCCATGGTGGCCGAGGTGCCGATGCACTGCAAAGCCTCGCCGCCGATGCGCTCGCGGACGCGCCTGATGAGCATGGCCACGTCGGCGCCCTGCCGACCGCGGTACGTGTGCAGCTCGTCGAAGACGAGGAACCTGAGCCCCTGGGCGGCCTGCACGAGCTGGCGCTCCTGGGGCCTCGTGAGGATGAGCTCGAGCATCACGTAGTTCGTAAGCAGGACATCTGGCGGGTCCTTGACGATGGCCAGCTTCTCCTCGAGCGACTCCTGGCCCGTGTACCTCTTGAACGTCACCGGCGGACGCTCGAAGCCGGCCTTGAGGAACTTCTCGAGCTCGCCCTCCTGGCTGTTCGCGAGGGCGTTCATCGGGTAGACGACGATCGCCTTCAGGCCATTCCCGCTGCCGGCGCGTAGCACGTGATCGACGATCGGGATGATGTACGTGAGGCTCTTCCCTGAGCCAGTGCCGGTCGTGACCACGTAGTCGTGACCGCCCTGGGCGATCTCGAGGGCCTCCACCTGGTGACGGTGCAGGTACATCGGCTTCCCGATCGGGTCGTCCGCGGTCTTGCCGGCCCTGAACACCTTTGAGCAGAGGTCGTGGAGCTTTCGAGCCTTGACGAGCTCGTCCAGAGCGGCACCGGGCTCGTACGACGGGTTGAGCTGTATCAGAGGCTCGGGCCACAGGCGACCCTGATCCAAGTAGGTCTGCAGCACGCCCCAGATCTTCCCGTCGCTTACGCGGATGAAGCTCTTTACGTAATCGGCATAATCCGCGACAAGGCCATCGCGGAACGAGAAGACATCCATCCTACTTCCCCCTTGGGCCGTTCTACCGCGAAACCGAAGCGTGCGTGCCCACGACCGCCTGACGATAGAGCACCCATGGTGACGAGAGTCTTACGTGTGACAGGCATCGCCAGTGGGCGGCGTCCGACTACCAGTTCTTGCTTCGACCCCCTTGAGGGGCCGTTCGGACGATCTCCCGGGTGCGCAGGAAACGTTGCTCGAAGTCTCGAAGGAGGGCCGCTTGGACGGGACCATCAGAACGTAATCGGGCAAGAGTCCCTGACGTCGGACGTAGTTGTCGGGCGCGCCGTCGGCGCCCTAGGGGGCCAGACGGCGAAGTCCGGGGACCCGGGAGGCGGAGACCTGTCGCCGCCGAAGGGTTCTTCGGCCATCGGCTGTCGTCTCGTACGGTTCAAGCGAGCGATAAGAGGCGTTAGCGGCTACAGCTCATCGCCTACGGCTAGTTCTCGTTCCTCCATCTCCCGAGCGATCGTCGCGATGGCGTTGAGGAACGTTTCGAGTTGGTCGTTGGCGTTAGAGAGGTGCGAGGTGCCGCGGGTGACACTGATCCCATCCCTGATTAGGTCCTCACCGAAGATGCCTTTGAGCGTGTCGAGGTAGGGCTGGACAAGCCTATCGGCGTCCCCTTCACCGTACCGTTTAATCAGGTTCTTCCGGCACGAATACCAGTGGAACTTGCAGACTCCGAATGGCCCTATGGTAAGCAGCGAGGTCTCGCCGATCTTGCTGTCCCGCTTCGGGTACACCACCGCTGCGCTACCGTTGTTGAAACGCAAGCTCAACCGCGGATGGTCGTTGACCATCTGGTACAGGCGGTCGAAGACCGCGCGACTCTCAGGCCTCGTCAACTCATGGTTCCGGAACAGTTCGAGGAACTCTTCCTCCTCGAACTTCTGCCGCTTCCTCTTGCCCGGCTGCTCCGTCGACGCGTCGCTGATGGCCACCTCGACCCTCGGCCTCTCCTCCGACCTGTACGTAACCCGAACCACGGCCCGCTCTACCTCTTGAACCCTTGCGACGATGCTCGGGACGACGAGGACACGCTCGTCGCGCGACTGCCGGTAGAGCTTCAGCTCCACGAGGGAGAGCGTGAAGTGCAGGTGGGGCGTGTCCTGCAGGAACGCCGCCATCTTCTCCACTCCGCGCTGGATGCCGTCCCCAACGATCAGGAGTAAGAAGTCGCCGTGCTCTAGCTTCTGTGAGACGGCGTCGTGGAACTCCCGCTGGTCGAGGTCAAGGCCCGCGACACTCGTGGCCACGAGGTCCCAGAGGCCCTTGCCCGTACTCCCCATGGCCACCCTATCGAGGTCTTCGTACGTCCAGTGCGTGAGCTCCTCAGCGTACTGGATGATCTGCGCGATGACCTGCCGACGTGCTTCTGCGTTCGCCCACAGCTTCGTCTCGACGAGCGTGAGCGTGCCTTCCGGCGAGATGTAGAGGCAATCGATGCGCCCACTCTGTACGCCGACCTCACGCCCGATGGGGATCAGTGGACCAGCGTCAGCACGCACCTCGCCTGCTGGCAGGACGGTTGGGTTGGCGTAAATCAGGGTCTGTAGCCAACCCTCGCTGATGTCACGCTCGCGCAACGGTATCGGCTTGAGAAGCTCGACCTTGTTCAGTCGAAGGTCAGCTAGAGCGGGAGTAGTGTCAGTACGTCTGAGAGAACGCAAGGATGTTGTCCCCTTCCTGCCTCGATGTCACCGCTGATTTCCCACAGGGATGGCGGGTGTTCCACCGGCGAACACAGGCTTGCGGTCGGTTGGTTCCCAAGAGAATCTAACTGAACCGCTCTGGGTTTCGTAGAGACTCGTTCCTCACGCAGCCTGCCTCGGCAGGCCTTGGTTCTGAAGGTACTCCATCTCGATCTCGATGGGTGGCCGGTAGCCGAGCTCGCCGTGCAAGCGCTCGCGGTTGAACCACGCCACCCACCTGGCAGTGGCGGTCTCCAGCTCCTGCCTGGAGTCCCAGCCGATGGCGCGGCGGTTGACCAGCTCGGTCTTGTAAAGCCCGATGGTGCTCTCCATCAGGGCGTTATCGTGCGCTGTTCCGACCCGCCCCACCGAGCCGGCAACTCCCAAGTCCAGCAGCTTCTCGGTCAGCGCCAGCGAGACGTATTGGCCGCCGGCGTCCGAGTGGTGAATAACGCCGTGCCCCACGAACTCCGGGTTCGTCCTGCGGCGCACGCTCACCGCCTGCAACAGTGCGCTGGTCACCAGCTC
>Ga0207873_1002964_pt1 | contig 13016 bp, 4 predicted proteins | sample BGWIniCompost_FD_187373 | JGI IMG/M metagenome (GOLD analysis project Ga0207873, IMG submission 187373) | Cellulose adapted compost microbial communities from Newby Island Compost Facility, Milpitas, CA, USA - BGW Initial Compost (SPAdes)... ... | reverse complement strand
AGAGAGCCCTGAGATCGGAGCGGAAGCTATTGCGGCTCCAGCGGATACGCTGCTTCTGGAAGCCCTTGAAGTCGGGCTTGAAGGTGGAGTAGACGCGGGCGTTGAGCTGGTTCCATGTGTGGTAGCCCCGCTGGAGCACCAGGCAGGTGTAGCGCTTGTCGTCGCCGCTCATGCAGGGCCTGCCCATAAACGTCTCGGTGAGGAACGGCTCGCGCACCTCCTGCAGCAGCTTCGTGCGGTAGGCGGCGGTGCGGCCCGACAGGCAGCTCACGGCGCGACCGAGGAGCGTCGTCGCCGGCACCTCATCGGAGTAGCGAATATCAAGATAGATATCGGCGATGCGCTCCCAGATCGTCGCCCGGTCGCCGTTGCTGGGATACATATTCTGGCGCGTGCCCACCCCACCGATCCGCGGGTCGGCGAAGGGCATCTTGAGCTTCTTCAGCACGTCCGGCTCCCAGATCACGTCGCTATCGACCAGCACCACAATCTCGGTCGTGGTGATATCGACGCCCATGGCCAGGGCCGGCCGCTTGCCGGGCACATCGATGAGCCTGATCTCAACCTCCGGATACTCGCTCGCCACCGCCTGGCTCTGCTTGTCGGTCACATCAATGACGGCGATGATCCGGTCAGGCTTGTTGGCGATCCAGGACTCGATAGCCTTGCGGAACAGCACCGGGTCCTCGTTGTAGACCGGGGTGACGATCGTCGCAGTGGTGTCGTAATCGTTCTCGATCGGGCGATAGAAGAGGGCCGGCACGCGCTTGGCGAACCACATCGCCCATCGCAGCATACCAATAAGCCCGATCGGGATCAGGATGGCAAGATAGTTGCCGAGACTCTGTACAAAGCTCCAGATCTGCTCTAGCACGTCTGTACTCCTAAAGCGCTGGCTACGCTCACTTAAAAGTGCCGCAGGCGCCACGACAGCGAACATGAAAGGCTACGTCGCGTGGCGCCTGGGCCGATGCCTTCAGGATGTAGCGGAGACGATCAGGCATGCTGGCGGCTTACACTCTAATGGCTTAGGTTGGAAAAGCCCTGATCCTGCCGCCGTATAGAATGAGCGTCCGTTTATCGTTCACTTCGGCTCAAAGTTGGTTTTAGCCCTTCCCTAAGCCATATACGCCCTTTGAACAGGGCCTGAAACTGTCCATAAGCTTCTGTTCATACAGGCGCCGGCGCTCACAAGCGCCCGGGCCAGCTCGCCAGACGGGACTACAGCGCCTCCCACCATGGTGAGAGGCGCTGCGGGTCGGGCCAATCTGCCGCCGCCAGCTCCTGCGAGGGGAGCCGACGCGCGGCGTTGCTCAGCGCTGCTTCGCCAGCCAGGCTTCGATCTCAGCCCGATCTTCGGCCTCGGGCGCAAGGCTCAGGTAGGTGTTGAAGGCCTCGACCGCCTCGGCGATATTGCCGAGCCTCCGCTGCCCCATCCCGATACCCCGGTAGGCCTCAGCGCTGTCGGGCAGAGTCTCGAGGGCCGCGGTAAAGTTCACGACCGCCCGGCTGTACTCTTCCCGCGCGTAGCGGATCTTGCCGACGCGAAGGTAGATCTCGCCCGGCACAGGCACGAGCGGGAGCGCTTCGCCGTAGACCGCGAGCGCCTCTTCGCGGCGTCGCAGCTTCTCTAGCATCGAGGCGTGCGTGAGCATCAGGTCGGTGTTCTGCGGATCGAGACCGCGGGCGCGGACGATCTCGGCAAGGGCGCCCTCGCTGTCACCAGTGGCGAACAGGATGGCGGCGCGCACTTTCAGCACCTGCACGATCTCGCTGGTGCTGGGCTCGGCATCCAGCACAGCCTTGATATCCTGCAAGGCCCGATCGTACTCATGAAGCCCGCTGTAAAGCCGCGCCCGTGCAATCAGCGCCCGCAGATTGCCCGGCTCCAGCTTGAGCACCTGATTGTAGTCGGCGATGGCTCTGGCAATCTGCCCCTGCTCGGCGTACGCCCTCGCGCGAACGAGGCGCGTCGCCACATCATCGGGCCGTTGCGTTAGCGCCTGGGTCAGATCGGCAAGGCCGGCGTCGATCTCGCCCTGCTCGATCAGCAGGCGCCCTCTGGCGGCATAGACCCGCGGGCTGTTGGCGCCAAGGCTGAGGGCCTGGTCGAAGAAGCGCATGGCCTCGTCCATATCACCGCGCTGAGCGGCGAACAGCCCGAGCTCGATATAGCTGCCTGTCTCCTCCGGTGCAAGGGCGACAGCCTCCCGGAAGTCTCGCTCGGCCAGGGCGCGCTTGCCAAGCGCCTGATAGGCGGACGCGCGCCCCTTGTAATACTCGACGACCTTTGGCCGCTGTTCGATGAGCACATCGAAATCGGCGATGGCCGCTGTGTAATTGTCTGCGTCGAGGTATAGCTCGGCGCGCACAGCCCGGGCATCGAGATGCTCCGGATCGAGGGCGAGCAAGGCGTTGAGGTCGGCGAGGGCGGCCTCGGGCCGTTCCATCGAGCGATAGATTTGCGCCCGCGCAAGATAGGCGCTGGTGTTTTCCGGGTCGAGCTGCAGCGTGTGGGTAAAGTCATCGATCGCGGCCGTGAGGCGGCCGTTAAGCCGGTTCACGCGGGCGCGGGTGAGATAGATCTCGGGCAGCTCCGGATTGATCTTCGCGGCCTCGTCCAGATCGCTCATCGCGCTGGCGAGCTGCCGCAGCTCCAGCCGCACCTTGGCCCGCTGAATATAGGCCTCCGGGTCGTCGGGCTGGAGCGCGATCGCCATGCTCAGGCTCTGCTCCGCGGCCCCCAAATCCTCCTGCTGGCGGTAGAGCTGCGCGATCCGCAGATGGGCCCACGCCAGATCAGGCGCAAGCCGGACCGCCTCGCGATAGTCGCTGAGCGCCTGCTGCATGTCGCCGCGCCGCTCATAGAAGGCGCCCCGCTGCCTGAAAGCCTCTGCGTTCTCGGGGTCGTGGGCGATGGCGCTGTTCAGATCCTCGAGGGCGCCGGCAAGATCACCTGTGCGCTCGCGGAGATTGGCGCGGACGAGGAACACCTCGACGCTAGGCGCAAGGGGAATGATGCGATCAAGATCGGCGAGCGCTGCGTCGGACTCGCCGAGCTGCTCCACATAGCGTGCGCGGGCCAGCAGGTACGAGGGCTCATTGGGGCGCATCTCCAGCGCCCGCGTCATATCGGCGACGGCCTGGTCCCACTGCTGGAGCCGCGCGTGGGCCCGTGCCCGGCCTGCGTAGCTCACCACATCGTCGGGGTCGCGTTCGATCGCCGCGCTGAAGTCGGCGATCGCCTCGGCCGGCGCATCGAGATGGGCGTAGCTCTCGCCACGGGCGCGGAACCCCGTGGCCTCAGTGGGCCGGAGCGCTATATAGCGGGTAAAATCGGGGAGCGCCCGCATATCTTCGCCCAGATGCTGCAACGCGTAGCCCCGGTTCAGGAATGAGTGGGCGTCGCTGCGATCGAGGCGCACCGCCCAGGTATAGGCGGAGACGGCCTGCTGGTACTCACGCGCCGCATAGGCGGTATCGCCGCGATAGACGAAGAAGTTATTGACATAGCCAACCCCAAGCCAGTAGAAGAGCAGCGCCAGCAGGGAGAAGACGACCGTGAACATCACCACTGTGATGATACGGCCGCTACGCACGACCTGATCGGCGACAACCGTCGGCTCTGACTGGCTGGCTGGCTGAGGAGTTTGCACTACCTTGCTCACCGTAGCTTCCTTGGGCCAAGCGGCTCAACGGCTTGACCAGTACAGCATGTCAGCAGTCTCCTGCCGGCAGGGAACGAAGGACAAAGGCCGAGGCGAGCGCTGATCGGAGACCTTCAGCACCAGCGCTTCGGCCGCCCACATCGGGCTTCGCAAATATCTACTAGGCTGAGGAGAGCTTCGCATCCTGATCGCTCTCGCTCACCCGACGCACCTCACCATTAACCACTGCCACTGCCCTGGTGAGCCACTTGTGCTGCCTGATTGTGAATAGTGAATAGGCCTTCACCAGCGACATGTAGTAGTTCATCACCACAAAGATCGGGATAATAAACAGATCCCGCGGCTGCCGCAGCAGATGGGGGAAGATCTTGATCGCCCGGCTCACATGCCACCAGATCAGCAGGGCGGCCACGAGCTGCCAGTTGCCCAGCGCGATCGCCAGCAGGAGCACAACCGGCCCCACCAGGAGGGTGAAGGGCGCGATCGTCTTGTCGATCAGCATGAAGGCCAGGTAAGGGTAGCGCCAGACCCAACCCTGCCAGAGAGCCCGGAGATCAGAGCGAAAACTATTGCGGCTCCAGCGGATGCGCTGCTTCTGGAAGCCCTTGAAGTCGGGCTTAAAGGTGGAGTAGACCCGGGCGTCGAGCTGGTTCCAGGTGCGATAGCCGTTCTGCAGCACCAGGGAGGTGTAGCGCTTGTCGTCGCCGCTCATGCAGTGGGTGCCCATAAAGGTCTCATTCAGGAAGGGCTCCCGCAGGCTCTGGAGCAGCGCCGTACGATATGCCGCGGTACGGCCCGAGAGACAGCTGACGGCGCGACCCCAGCGGGTGGTTGCCGGCACCTCGTCGGCGTAGCGGATGTCGAGATAGATATCAGCCAAGCGCTCCCAGATCGTCGGCTTGCGGCCATCGCTGGGGTACATATTCTGCCGTGTGCCCACGCCGCCGATCTTTGGATCGATGAAGGGCATCTTGAGCTTTTGCAGCACATCGGCTTCCCAGATGACGTCGCTATCAACGAGCACCACGATCTCAGTCGTGGCCGCGTCGACACCAGCGGCGAGGGCCGCCCGCTTGCCGGGGATCTCGATCGGGAGAATATCAACCTCTGGGTACTCGGCCGCGATCGCCATGCAAGTCGTATCGGTCACATCGATCACGGCGATGATGCGGTCGGGCTTGTTCAAGATCCAGGACTCGATGGCCTTGCGGAACAGCACCGGGTCTTCATTGTAAACAGGTGTAATGATCGTGGCTGTAGTGTTGTAGTTGTTCTTGATCGGCCGATAAAAAAGGGCCGGGATGCGTTTCGCCATCCACATGGCCCAGCGAAAGGCGCCCAGGGCGCCGATAGGGACGAGCCAGAGAAGATTTGCAAGGATGCTGGTGAGAAGGCCCTCAAGAACTGTCACTGGAGATGCTCCTTCTCTCCACGAGCCTACGGCGCAACTGCAATTGCGCCGTAGGCTCCCGAAAAGCCGCTACAGCACGATCGGCGCCGAGCGGCCAACCTCGGCCGCCAGCTCGGCGGCCTGCTCCGGCGCCACATCACGGGCGTTCACCGCCTGCAGCATCGCGTCGATCTTGTCGGGCGAGGCCACAGCGGGGACCTTCTGCTCGAGGCGCTCATTGACTGCGATCGTGGCCTCGAGCATCAGGTGCTCGAAACCATTCTCGCGCACAAACTGCATGAACGCAACCGTATCCTTGGGCAGGCAGGCGCCGCCGTAGGGCACGCCGCCGCGGGTGCCGTAGAGCGGGTTCCACATGCTCTCGGCGCTGCGGGCCACAGCCGCGCCGATCAGGTGGCCGTCGATGCCGAGCTGCTGGCAGATCGCGTAGACCTCGTTGAAGTAGCTGATCTTGACTGCGTTGTAGACGTTGTTGACATACTTGATCATCTCGGCCTCGGTCGGCGTGCAGTGGACGATCAGCGCGCCGAAGGGCTTGTAGAGCTTATCGAGCATGTCTTTCGTGTGCTGCTCCGTGGTGCCGAGAATGGTGATCCAGGGGCGGGCGAAATCCTGCTCGTTGCTCACGGCCCGCAGGAACTCGGGGTTCATCGCCACGCCGAAATCCTTGCCGGCGCGCTTGCCCGAGGCCTGCTCGAGGATGGGGGTGAGGCGCTTTTCGGTGGTGGTCGGCGGAACGGTGCTCCGCACAACGACGGTGACGTAGTTGTCGGTCGTCGCCAGGCCGCGACCCACATCCAGCGCCGCCGCCTCGATGTAGTCGAGCACGATCTTGTTGTCCACGCTCGGCGTCGAAACCGACAGCATGACCAGATCAACGGCGTTCCAGTCCACCTCCCCGATCGTCATCGCATCCAGGCCTTCGGCCCGCAGCTTGGCAATCGTCTCTGGGTTGATGTCCACAAAGCTAACTTTATGCCCCTTCTTGGCGAAGCCCTTGCCGGTGGCCTGGCCAACAACACCGGAGCCGACGACGACGATACGGAACATGAAGCTCCTCCTTAAAAATCGCTGTCTTTGTGTAATTCCACTACCGACGGATCGATCACAATGGCGGTTTGCGCTACATCTTTGCGGGATGTCACCTCATTGTGCGCTTGTGAGCTACGCTGGCCTCTCCAGGCGGCTCACGATGGAGCTGCAACTATGCGATTGGAACGTCGGTGTCGGACGAGACCTGGTGGCCAAAGCTGCTTTACTCGCGGTCCGTACTCGCCTCAACCATGAACCTCCAGCAGACGGTTTCAGCAGGGCAATTCCTTACCATCTAGCATCGTACGGAGTTCATGGCACGTCGGTGGTAGTTGGGAGCATTCTAGTAGGTCAAAATGACAAAGCTCTTGCAGCCGCGAAAAGGCGTGATGAACTTTTGTTTACAGGCCCTGTTCATTGTTACAAGCGAGATTCGGAATCCTACTTGGAACAACAACCTGCTCAAACCGTTGGCACTATTCTTGCTTAGGCCGCGAGCGAGTTCTGAAGAAACGGGCTTTTACCTGATTTTGATATATTTCTCTACCTACATATGGCGCCGAACCATGGCAATGAGATGCAGGCTGGCCGGCGAGTATGATGGGAGCCGTGCCCGGCCAGCTGGTCGGCGTCGTTGGGACAATGAGAGCGCAGGGGTTTCCCTGCGCTCTCATGCCGTCGTTAAGCGTGCGTTCCGTTACCTCGCCAGGAGCGGTAGCAGCAGCGTGTAGAGGCCCCTGGCGTCGTTCGTGACCGTGAGGGTACCGTTGACGAAGGTGATGTCGTAGTTGGCGTCGGAGGCGCCCGAGACGATGATCGGGTAGACTCCAACCGGACTATCCTTCGTCGCTGGCGTCGTGAGCACCGCCGGCGTGTCCAGGCTGGCCGCCGTCTCGCCGAGCACAAACCCGGTGTAGCGGGCCGTCAGCGGCGGGTTCTCCGTGCCCACCAGCTTGACCTTGTTGACCGCGCGGATGGTCAGCGGCGCCTTGGCAACGTCTATCGTCACCGTTTCCCTCACCTCAGCGTAGGTGTTGGTGTCCTGAGGCTTGAAGGTGACGCTCAGGATCTGGCCGTTACCGGCCGGCAGCACCGTGCCGAGCGGCGGGTCGTAGACGAACGTGCCGGGGATCGAGCCGTTCACCTTCGCGTTCAGATGGGCCTCGGTGAGCGGCTGGCCGTAGGTGATGCTCGCAGGGCTGGCCCACGAGATGGTGGGGACGGACTTCGTCGTGATCGTGAACGTGCCATCGACGTAGGTCATTGCGTAGTTGTTGTCGAGGCCGTTGGTCGCGGTGATCGGGTAGGTGCCTACGGGGCTGTTCTCCGTCGCCGTCGTGCTCAGCACGGGCGGCGTGTCGATATCAGCGACCGTATCTCCGTTGACGAAGCCGCTATAGGTGGCGGTCAGCTGCGGGAACGGCGTGCCCTTCTGCCAGACCTTGCTGTCGGCGGTGACCGTCAGCGGGGCCTTGAGGACATCGATCAGCACGGTGGCCGTCGCCGAAGTGTACTTGGTCGGATCGCTCGGCGTGAAGGTCACCGTCAGCGGCTGGCCGTAGCCGGCGTCGAGCACCGTGCCCAGCGGCGGGTTGTAGGTGAGGGTGCCGGCCGGGATCACCGGGGACCCGTTGACAAGGATGGCCGCCAGAGCAGCGTTGAGCTGGCTAACCGTGAGCGGCTGGCCGTAGGTGATGGCGTTCGGCTTCGTCCAGAGGATGGACGGCACCAGCAGGCCGGTGTCAACGAAGCCGTTCGGCGCGCGAGGCGTGCCGTTGGGCTGGAGAGACCAGGCCCAGTTCGCCGGGGCTGTGCTGTCGCTCGCGGGATCCTTGAGGCTCAGCGACTTGCCGTTGCTCTCCGCCATCTTCGGCCAGGGAGTGTCGATCTGGTAGTCCACACGGGTGAACGGTGTGCCGACAGCATCCACCAGCTCCAGCGGCTCGCCCTCGTTCGCCAGGCTCCCAGAGAAGACGCCATCTTGGCCGGGCACGAAGACACCGGGGTAGCGGCTCTGGAAGCCGGCCTGGTTAGCGACCAGCACCCTGTACTCGCCGGGCCCGATATCGGTGTTGGGCGGGAAGGTGTACTTGATGCCGCGGGAGAACGAGACACCGTCGAGCTGCAGGGTCGTCGAGCCGCTGTTGTAGAGCTCCACGAACTCGTACAGCTTGGCGTCCTGGCCCGGCAGCACGCCGGGGTTGTAGTGGATCTCGTTGATCACCAGCTTGGAGAGATCCTGCGTCGGCGCGAAGACATACTCCAGCAGCGGGCTCCAGCTGCCGTCGTCCTTGCGCACGCGGGCCTTCACCGTCGACGCCCGGTTGATCGTGATCGTGACCTCATCGCCGCCGTTCTGGGCGTTGGGCGACAGCCCGCCGAACTCCAGGCGCGGATCGTCGCCGTTGACGGTGTAGTAGATCGTGCCGGCGTTGCTGTTGGGCGTGTTGTCGAGCGTCACTACGTTGCCGGGCGCCACCGGCACGATGCCACCGCGCTGCGAGATGGCCGGCGGCTCCACGCCCTCCACCAGCCAGCCGTTGACCTGGTACTGGCCCCTGAGGACGGAGCTGCGGTTCGGGCAGTATTGGTTCAGCTTCTCGCTCACCACCCGCAGCCAGGTCTTCTGGTTCTCCTCAGCCACCGCGTCCGTCGGATCGGTGTAGCTGCTGGGTAGGTCGCGGCTGTGCAGATAGGCCGGGAAGGGCTTATCGGCTACGTTGGTCTTCGGATAGACATCGCGCGAGTAGTCGCCCCAGCGGGCCGACTCGGCGATCACGGCCTTGTCAATTTTGTTGGTGAGCTCCGTGTAGATCGCCGCACAGCTCGCGGGCGCGAGCACACCGGTGGGGTCGATCACGTGCTTGTAGAAGCGGTCGGTCAGCAGCTGGCGGAACTCGGCGTTGGTCGTCAGCCGGTTGAAGATCTGGATCGGCGCGTCCAGCATCGGCGGCTGCGAGGTGTCCTGCACCCACTCCTCCTCTACCGGATCCCAGTAGACAGGGTAGGTCTCGGTCTCGGTCATCAGCGTGGTGTTCTGGTTGAGCTTGTTCAAGCCGGAGTCGTTGTCCCACGCGATGAACTTGAAGCGGGTGTCGGGGCCGACACGCGCCCGGTAGAGGTTGTAGTTGTGGTCGGGCCAGTCGGTCTTGCCGATGTAGTGGACGTGGATGAAGTAGTCGGCGAGGCTGATAACGTCGACCTTGGTCTTGATGACGTTATACTCGGCGTTGCTGATCGGCGTGGTGCTCCGCGGCTGGATCAGGTCGAGCAGCTCGTAGTAGGCATCGATGGTGCCAGCGGAGGCCACCGAGTTGTCGTCCTGCTCCTCAGCCGACTCGATCAGGTCGATCTGGTTTTCGCCGACGCCCAAGTAGGCGGCGATATACTTCTCGTCGATACGCTCGGCGATGTTGTAGAGGCCCCAGTACATCCCGTTCAGGTAGAGATGCACGTAGGTGCCGTGGGGCGAGAGGTGCCCCATCTTCCGCCAGGCCTGGCGGGCCCACTCATCGTTGACGTAGTCGGCATCGCGGCGCTGGTCGCGGTCGAAGTAGGGCCACTGCCGGTTGCCGCCGTTGCGCAGGATCAGGCGGTCGAACTCGCTGACGGCCGTGGCCTCATCGAAGAGCCGGAACTCCAGGTTGCCGACGCCGTAGCCCTTGCGGAAGTAGACGCGGAAGCTCTTCTTCGGCGTGCGGTTCGGCCGGCGGCTGGCCTGGCCGTGGATGCGCAGGCCGCCCGTCACCGCGAAGCCGGTCGAGCCGTCGGGGTTGATCCACTCCAGCGACATCGGCCGCTCCCAGTCGAGCGGCTTGACCGGGTTCACGAAGGGGTCGGGGGGCGACTCGGGGTCGGAGCCCTTGTAGTTCGAGTTGAAGATGAGGCCGATCGTCGGGTCCCAGAGGTAGGGCAGGTCGGTGACGAGCGACACCGTCGGCAGCGACTTCATCACATCTTCAAACCTGTACCCCTCGCGGTCGTAATTCGGATGGTTCAGCACCTCCGGGTCCATCTCGTAGTCGGCCGGGTAGTTGTTAGTCACCTTGGGGCCCAGGGGGTCGTCCGGGTTGGTGACTTGCTCGGGGTTCGAGAAGATGCTCGGCCAGCCCGGCTTCGGCGCGGCGGGCTGGTTGCGCACAGACGAGAGGAAGATGTAGGTGTGGGTGGCCACGGCCGACTTGGTCGTGCCGCTGACGACCGCCGCCCGCACCACGGTTGTGGTGTTGATCGGGATCGGGCCGCTGTACGCGATGGCGTCGCTGGCCAGCTCGTTGGTAGAGAAGTCCACCGGCGAGTTGCCGTTCAGCGTGTAGTAGATCGTCGCCCCCGCGGGCGCGCCGCTCAGCGTGAGCTGGAACGAGCTGTTGTAGAAGCCGCGCTGGTGGCTAAAGGTCGGCGGCTGCAGGGCCTGAGCCGAGACCGGGGCTGGCATCACCAGCACGCTGAACATAGAGAGCAGAAGCACAAGGGCCGAGAGGATCCTCGCCGCTGGGCGGCGTCGGGGCTCGCTAGGGCCGTTCATAGTGGCCGGCCACCGGAAGGGAGAACGCATGAGGCACTCCTCTGATTACGTACCGTCTGATGCTTGAGATGCAAGGAAACCTAATAGTGAAGCGGTTCCGTCTGGCCTGGATGAAGTTCCAGCTCCTGCTTCTAGTCCGTTTTTAGGACAACGCCACCCACACGCCCGCTCCTCATAGTGAGGAGGGGCTTGCTGTGGAATAGGCAGAGAGGATGTGAGGGTGGGGGCCGGCGCGGGAGTTGCGCTCCCGCGCCGGCGTGCCAGCTAGGCGTTACCGCCTGAGCATCGGCAGGTAGAGGGAGTACTCGACCGGCCCCTCCTCGAGTGTGGTCACCACCGTCAGCACGCCGTCCACGAAGGTGATCGTGTAGTTGGCGTCGGAGGCCCCCGATGCGATGATCGGGTAGAGGCCGACGGGGCTGTTCTCCGTAGCCGTGGTCGTGAGCACCACCGGCGTATCGAGGCTGGCCTCCGTGTCGCCGTTGACGAAGCCCTCGTAGGTCGCCGTCAGCGGCGGGTTCGGCGTGCCGACCAGCTTGCGCTTGTTGTCGGCGCGGATCGTCAGCGGGGCAGGCTTGACATCGATCTTCGCGAGGGCTGACACCTGGGCGAAGAGGGTGGTGTCGGCCGGCGTGAAGGTCACCCTCAGCTCCTGCTGGTCGCCCGCGTTGAGCACCTTGCCCTGCGCCGGGGTTGTGCCGTCCCCGAGGGTGTACGCGAAGGTGCCGGAGACCGGGCTGCCGTTGAAGCTGGCCGTCGCGTTGAGCTGCGCCGGGCCGAGAGCCGTGCCGTAGACGATCTCACCCAGGTAGAAGCTCGCATTACCCCAGGCGATTGTCGGAATGTCCTTGTCGGTCACGGTGAGGGTGCCGTTGACGTGGGTGATGTTGTAGTTGGGGTCGTAGGCACCCTCGACGGTGATCACGTACTCGCCCGGCTCGCTGGCATCGGTCGCCGTGGTGCTCAGCGTGGGCGGCACGTCGAGACTGGCGGGGGTGTCGTTGTTGACGAATCCGCTGTACGATGCCTCGAGCGGCGGGTTGGGCGTGTTGACCTTCTTGACCTTGTTCACCGCCGTGATCGTCAGCGGCGCCGGGGTCACGTCGATCAGCACCTGCTGGTTGACGCCAGCGTAGGTAGTGTCATTGCTCGGCGTGAAGATCACCTGCACCGGCTGGTTGGCGCCGGCGTTGAGCACCGTGCTCAGCGGCGGGTTGAAGCTGAACTCGCCAGCCACGTCAGCCGTGGCCTCGATCAGGCCGACCAGGCTGGTGCCGTAGACGATGCTGCTGGGCGCGTTGATGGTGAGCTGCGGCAGCTGCTTGCCGAGGTTGCTGTTGTTGGGCTCGCCGGGCGTGCCGCCGTTGATGCGGGAGGCCTCCCAGCTGGTGGGCAAGCCGTTGTCAGCGGGGGCGGGCACCTTCAGGCTCAGCGAGCCACCGCCGGCGTTGGCGCCGGTGGGCCAGGGCGCCGTGCTCTTGTAGCTGACGCTGTCGATCACCCCGCCGACCGGGTCGCTCAGCTCCAGCGTCTCGCCGCTGTTGAGCAGCGTGCCGGTGAACACCCCATCGGGCGCGAAGTCGTAGCGGCTCTCGAACTTCTCCGCGTTCTTGGCCAGCACCAGGTAACCGCCCGCGGGGATGGAGACGTTACCGAAGCGGTAGTAGACGCCGCTGGTGAAGGTCACGCCCTCCAGGTTGATGGCCGAGCTACCCTGGTTGTGGAGCTCGATGAACTCGTAGTCGCTCGGATCCTCGCCGGCCGGCGCGATCGGGCCGTAGTGGATCTCGTTGATCACCAGGTCGCTGAAGTTCTGCTGCAGGAAGTACGTCTCCTCAAGCAGCGGGCTCCAATTCTCTCCGCTGAGAGCGCGGGCCTTGAGCGTGGTGTTCGCGTTGATCGTCACGCTGGTGCCGGCGACGGCCGCGGGCGACGGGTTGCCGTCTGCGCCGCGCGGATCCTGCCCGTTGGTGGTGTAGTAGATGGTGCCAGAGCCGCTCAGCGTCACGTTCGTGCCGGAGGCGACCATGCCGCTGGCCGGGCTGGCCGTGGGCGGCTGCACAGCCGGGTTGTACCAGCCGTTGGTCTGGTACTGAGACAGCAGCGTGTTGCTGCGCTGCGGGCAGTAGCCGCTGAGCTTCTGGTCGCGCACCACGACCCAGGACTTCTGCTGGGTATCGACCACGTCATCGTTCGGGTCGGTGTACGCGTTGGGCAGATCGCGGCTGTAGAGGTAGGCGGGGAAGGCCTTGGGCGCCGGGTTGGTGCCCTCAGGAGGCGTGATGTTATACACATCGCGCATGTAGTCGCCCCAGCGGGCCGACTCGCCGATCACCGCCTGGTCCACGATAGCGGCCAGCTCGGAGTAGCGGGCGCTGCA
>Ga0207873_1002963_pt1 | contig 13019 bp, 11 predicted proteins | sample BGWIniCompost_FD_187373 | JGI IMG/M metagenome (GOLD analysis project Ga0207873, IMG submission 187373) | Cellulose adapted compost microbial communities from Newby Island Compost Facility, Milpitas, CA, USA - BGW Initial Compost (SPAdes)... ... | reverse complement strand
TGGGAAAAGATCTCAGCAGCTCGTCCAGTTTCGTCTCCAGAATATTTCTATTGATACTAAGTTTCTTGAGCAGGTAGGAGATAACGTTTTCGTCCGTCTCGATGACGGCTTTCAGCAGGTGCGCCGGCTCGATAGCCTGGTGCTGATGGCCCATGGCAATTTCTGCCGACTTCTGCAGGGCCTCCTGCGACTTGATGGTAAATTTTTCAAAGTTCATGGATACAACTCCTCCGAGACCTTTTTATCAAAAGCCAATCCATCTAAAGTCGACCAAGTTTTTCAGAAATTTTGGCATTAATTTGATAGCTTATCCGGTGCGTTTCCGGACAATGTGACTTGAAGGATGTCAAAAAGAACAGCCGCAGCACCCAGAAAGTTTCCCGCCGCATACCTCATTGAAGTATCGTGGGAGGTATGCAATCAGGTAGGTGGTATCTACACTGTGATGCGCTCCAAGGTTCCGGCGATGGTCGCCAATTGGGGTACGAACTACTGCATGCTTGGACCGTATACAGGTAGGGCAATCCAGGCCGAGCTCGAGCCTCTCGACCAAACCGCGGACGTGTTCGGTCAGGCAGCAGCGAAACTGCGCAACAAAGGATATGATGTCCATTACGCCGAATGGCTCGTTACAGGCAGACCCCGCGTTGTCTTGTTCAATCCCCACGTCATCGAAGCCAAGACGCTCAACGTGGTCAAGTACCTGTTGTGGAAGAACCACGGGATCAGCATGCCGCCCGATAACCCGCTCATAAACGATGTCGTTTCACTTGCCTTTCAGGTCAAGATGTTCCTCGATGAGCTTATGGCGCTGATCGAGCCGGAGCGGCCGGTTATTGCACACTTTCATGAATGGATGGCAGGGCTTCCTATCCTGGACATCCGTCGCGAAAACATGCGGATCAAAACCATCTTTACCACGCATGCCACGCAACTGGGTCGCCACCTCGCCATCAATTCACCGATGTTCTATGCGCACCTTCCGTTCTTCAAGTGGGAGGAGGAAGCACGCAAGTTCAACATCGAAACAGAAGTCCGCATCGAGTTCGCGTGCGCCAACAAGGCACACTTGTTGACGACGGTGAGTGCAGTGACTGCCCGCGAATGCAAGCACCTGCTCAAGCGCAATCCTGAGTACATACTGCCCAACGGACTCAATATCGAACGCTTTGAGGCGCTGTTTGAATTCCAGAATCTTCATGCCACATACAAGGATGAGATACACCAGTTCGTCATGGGTCACTTTTTCCAGTCGTATTCCTTCGACCTGGATAAGACCATGTACTTCTTTACTTCAGGGCGATATGAGTTCAAGAACAAAGGCTTTGATCTCACCCTCGAAGCCTTGTACAGGTTGAACCGGAGACTCAAGGCGGAGAATGCGGACGTGACGGTAGTTATGTTTTTTGTCACGCGTCGCGACTTCACGCACATCAGACCTGAGGTCCTGCAGTCGCGCGCCGTCATGGAGGAAATACGCCAGACGTGCATGGCTATTGAGCGACAAGTAGGGAAGCGCTTGTTTCTTGAAAGCACTGTGCGCGAAGACCATCGCCTGCCGAACCTGAGCGACTTTGTCGACGACTACTGGAAGCTCCGCTACCGTCGTATTATTCAGTCCTGGAAAAGCAAAAAGAATCCCGAGGTGCTCACACATCAGCTGGTCGATGAAGAGCATGACGAGATTTATCAATTCCTGAAGAGCAGGAATATGCTGAACCACGCCGAGGATAAAGTCAAGATTGTCTATCACCCGGACTTCATCAACTCTTCAAACCCGCTGTTTGCGATGGAGTACAATCAGTTTGTGAGGGGATGCAACCTCGGGATATTCCCCAGTTACTATGAACCCTGGGGCTATACGCCGCTTGAGTGTATGGCGAGCGGCATTCCTGCGGTCACGAGTGACTTGTCAGGATTTGGCGATTACCTGCTTCATCATTTACCGCAACATGAGGACTACGGTCTGCACGTAATCGAACGCGGCAAACGCACGTTCGACTACTCAGCAAACCAATTGATGGAAGTGATGTACAATTTTCTTCAGCAGTCGCGCCGCGAACGGATGATGCAGCGCAATAACGTAGAGAATAACTCCGGTATTTTCGACTGGCTGAATCTGATCAGCTATTACCAGGAAGCATACCAGGGGCTGCTAAAATCGGACGCCTGATGTACCGAGCACTATAGCTCCCGGATTTTGATGTTCTTGAAGTACACGTTGGCACCGTGGTCCTGCAGAGATATGGCGCCTGTCTTAGACTTGTTCCATCCGGGAAAGTCTACCCACTTGCTTTTCTTGTATCGCTCCTCGAAGTCCGGCGTACCTTCTTCAAACTCCAGAATCTTTTCTCCGTTCAGCCAGTGTTCAACATGACCGTTGTTGTAAACGATCTTTGAAGTGTTCCATTCGCCTACCGGATTCACTTTCTTATTCGGGCTGGGAGCATGCATGTCGTAATTGCTGCCCACTTTTTGTTCGTCGCGTAATTCACCTTCCCAGCCATCATCGTCCATGACCTGATACTCGGGGCCTGTATGATAGTCGTGTGAATAATCCGGTGACTCAATAACGTGATACAGAATTCCGCTGTTGCCGCCGGGCGTTATTTTCCAATCGACCGATAGTTCGAAGTTGCCGAACTGTCGCGTCGTCATCAACGATCCGCCGATTCCTTCGGTCCCTTCACCCAAGCCTTCACCTTTGCAGACAATCATTCCATCCTCCACAACCCAGAGCGGGCCAATTGAGTCGGCGTTATAGCGCTTCCAACCGTTAAGGGTTTTTCCATCAAACAGCAGTTGCCAGCCGGCAGAGGCTTCGGCTTCGGATAATGTGTTATCTGCCGCAGGTGGAGCTGCGGTGCTGGTGGATTCGGCCGTTTTATCGGAACCTGACTTCGAACACGCCATGGCACCTGCCAATGCCAGGGCAATACAAAGGTGAAAGATCTGCTTTTGCATTCGTCGACTTATGGTTTGGTGTAGTGCTCAATTTAATTCGGAATTGAGTCCCGTCAAAATACACAACGGCACACCGGCGAGCCTTCCACGCCTTGGGGCCTGCGAATAAATTTGTATTTTTTGCTCTTAAATGCATCCCATGTCCCTTAAGTCAATCCTCGAATACATAAAGAACCATCCATCACAAAAGGTGAAGCTTGCGCTTTCCGATATCGATGGGATCTTGCGCGGCAAATACATTTCTGCCGGAAAGTTCCAATCCGTTGTCAAGGATGATGGACTCTCAGGATTCTGTGACGTCGTATTCGGATGGGATGCAGGCGACGTCGCTTATGACAATACCACGTACACCGGGTGGCACACGGGTTATCCCGATGCACCAATCCGGATTGATTTGTCAACATTCCGCAAGATTCCATGGGAGAATGATGTGCCCTTTTTCATAGCGGAACTGGCCCGTACGGATTCTCATGAGCCGTATGTCTGTCCCCGTAATCTTTTGAAAAAGGTACTTGACGATGCGACAAAGGCGGGCTTTAAGCCCATGTTTTCGCTCGAATATGAGTGGTTCAACTTTGCCGAGACACCACGCTCGGCGGCTGACAAAGCCTATCGAAACCTGACGCCTCTTACGCCCGGAATGTTCGGATACTCTATTCTAAGAAGTAGCCTACAAAATCCGTTCATGACCGATCTGTTTGAACTTCTTGGGAAATTCGATGTTCCGCTGGAGGGACTTCATACGGAAACCGGTCCCGGCGTGTACGAAGCAGCCATCACCGTCACCGATGCACTCCCCGCTGCGGACCGCGCGCTGTTATTCAAGACTGCAGTAAAGGAAATTGCATATCGCCACGGCATCATAGCCACCTTTATGGCGAAGATCAGCGAAAATCTTCCCGGCTGCGGTGGGCACATCCATCAAAGCCTTTGGGACGCAGCCGGAAAGAGCAATCTCTTCTACGACCGGAAGGATAAGCGCGGCATGAGCGAACTCTTTAAATCGTATCTCGCAGGACAGCTTCAGTGCATTCCGGAACTATTGCCCATGTATGCACCCAATGTTAACAGCTATAAACGATTGGTAGAGGGGACTTGGGCACCTACAGCATTGACGTGGGGTGTCGACAATCGAACGGTGGCGCTACGCGTAATCCCGGGCAGTGGTAAATCGACGCGTCTTGAAAGTCGTGTACCGGGATCCGACATCAATCCTTACCTCGCGGTCGCGGCTTCGCTTGCATCGGGTTTGTACGGAATTCGGAAGGGTCTGAAGCTCAAACATCCTGAAACGACAGGCAATGCGTATCGCGCAACTAATTTGCAGGCGCTGCCTTCAACACTGATGGAAGCGGCGGAGCGCATGAAGAATTCTAAAATCGCCAAAGAGATCCTGGGCGAGAAGTTTGTGGACCACTTTACGCGGACACGGGAGTGGGAATGGAGACAGCACTTGAAGGCGGTGACCGACTGGGAATACCGGAGGTACTTCGAAATCATCTGATCGTGCCCCGTCATGACCACCCAATCTATTCTGCAGTTCAATTTTCCGACGACCATTCGCTTTGGCGCCGGGGCGTCAGGCGAACTCGGTGACTACCTGAAGCGATCCGGCGTTTCGAAACCGCTGATCGTAACCGATTCGACGGTGGCAGGTCTGGAGTTCTTCAAGGATATCACAGACGACCTCACCCGAAAAGGCATATCTGTGGAAGTCTTTTCAGCCATTCACAAAAATCCTGTGCGGTCCGATGTGTATGCGGGGACGATTGTTTATGATTCCACGATGCGCGATGGTATTGTCGGCATTGGCGGTGGTGCTGCGCTCGACGTAGCGCGTGCCATCGCGCTGCGCGTCAATCACCGGGATGACTTGTTCAAGTACGACGACCTCGCGGGAGGCGAAGTTTATATAACGGGAGAGATTCCCCACCTGGTGACATTGCCAACAACATCGGGTACCGGAAGCGAAGTAGGACGCAGCGCCATTATCTCCGAAGACACAACGCACCAAAAACGGATTCTGTTTTCTCCAAAACTCATCGCGCGAATGGTGTTCGCGGATCCGGCATTGACGCTCGGCCTTCCACCTGCCGTTACAGCTGCAACGGGCATGGATGCGCTGACGCACAACCTGGAGGCTTATCTGGCAAAGATGTACCATCCGATATGCGAAAGCGTCGCGCTGGAAGGAATTTCCCTCATTAGCCAGTCATTGGAAAAAGCGGTGCACCATCCTGATCTTGTTTCAAGAAGCCAGATGATGTTAGGATCGATTATGGGTGGCATTGCTTTTCAAAAAGGACTTGGCGTTGTGCACTCACTCGCACACCCGCTGTCTACCCTTCTGGATGTTCATCATGGCTTGGCAAATGCGGTAAACCTGCCACACGGCATGGAATTCAATATTGGAGGCTTTGAGTGGAAGTTTGAACGCATCGCGCAAGCATTGCGTCTGCAGGAGAAAGACGGAGGCTCTGTGGTCAAATACCTTGCAAACCTGAATGAGGCTATCGGTGTACCCCGAAGACTTCGCGACATAGGAGTCAAGGAGGAACATCTTGATGCGTTGGCCGACCTGGCAATTGCCGACTTTGCGCACCCGAACAATCCGAAGCCCGTAACACGGGCGGACTTCAAGGCGCTCTATGAGAAAGCTTTTTGAATGAACACAACATGCTGATCATAAATCCTGCCACCGGTGAAACCATTCGTGATGTCGCGGAAGACACCCAGGAAAGCGTGCGTAGGAAGTTCGATAGGCTCAAGGGAGAACAACCCGCCTGGGCAGCAAAATCGCTTGCAGCGCGCGTCAACATTTTAGCTCGCTTTTCGGCTTTGTTGGATTCCTACCGCGATACGTTGGCTGCCGATCTCACCGCTGAAATGGGAAAGCCGCTCGTACAGGCTCGAAATGAAATCAATGGTGCACGTGCCCGCATTTCGTGGATGATCGAAAACGCGGAAAAGTTTTTGACGGATGAAATCATGTCAGAGGGCGATCGCATGATTGAAAAGATCGTGTACGAACCCCTCGGCATTGTGTGCAACATTTCTGCGTGGAATTATCCCTACCTCGTGGGCGTCAATGTTTTTGTACCCGCACTCATTGCCGGCAATACTGTGATGTACAAGCCATCGGAATATGCTACCGTAACAGGAATGTCGATCGAACGGCTGTTGAAAGAAGCGGGCGTATCGGACGATGCATTTCACATCGCGATAGGAGGCAAACCCACAGGGGAGTTGCTGCTGGATTTACCCTTCGATGGTTATTTCTTCACGGGCTCCTATCAAACCGGCAAGTACATCTACGAACGCGTTGCCCCTGGAATGGTTCCTTGTCAATGCGAATTGGGTGGAAAAGATCCGTTGTATGTGTGTGACGACATCACAGACGTCAAAGCGGTGGCGGCAGCTACGGCCGACGGCGCATTTTATAATAATGGTCAGAGCTGCTGCGCTGTCGAGCGCATCTACGTGCACGAAAAAATCTACGACGAGTACGTGGACGCGTTTGTGAATGAAGTCAAGTCATGGAAAATAGGAAACCCCACTGAATCCGATGTTTACATCGGTCCCCTTGCGCGCGATGCGCAACGCGCGGTGCTGGAAGCGCAAATCCAGGATGCCGTGGAAAACGGTGCCGTCGTTGCTTGTGGTGGGAGTCGCATCGAAGGCAAAGGATACTACTTTCAACCTACAGTGCTGTTGAATGTCAACCATGGCATGCGGGTCATGCGCGAGGAGTCGTTTGGTCCTATAATCGGGATTATGAAGGTTCACGACGACGAGGAAGCGCTTTGGCTCATGCAGGACACGGAGTATGGACTTACTGCGTCGGTTTACTCGGACAGCGAGGAGCGTGCACGCCGAATTCTTAGCGCCATCGACGCGGGTACTGGTTATTGGAATTGTTGCGATCGCGTGAGCGCAGCCGTACCCTGGAGCGGCAGGAGACACTCGGGCATTGGTGTCACGCTATCGCACGCTGGACTTCGCGCCTTCACGAAGCCGAAAGCCTATCATCTGAAGCGCTCAAAGAATTCGCATTCTAACACTCAAACTAAATTGTAACTTGAAGCCGATAGTTCAGATATCGCTCGACATCATCCATCTGGATGAGGCGCTCGCGACGGCGAGAATGGCTATTCGCGCTGGCGTCGACTGGCTTGAAGCAGGAACGCCGTTCATCCTCGCTGAAGGTTTGCACGGCGTGCGAAAACTTCGCGAAGCGTTTCCATACATACCGATCGTTGCCGATCTGAAAACAATGGACGGCGGATACCTCGAGGCAGAAATGATGGCGAGGGCTGGTGCCACCCACGTGGTAGTCATGGCCCGTGCTCACGAAGAGACGATAAAGTGCGTCGTGAAGGCCGGACGCGATTATGGTGTCAGCGTGATGGGCGACAATCTGGGATGTCCCGACATGGTCGGAGCAGCACGCATGCTGGAAGAGCTGGGATGCGATTTTATCGTCCACCACATCGGCTACGATGAGCGACGCGGTATTGCTGCACGTGGCGAACGCATGCCGAGCCCGCTCGACCAACTTCGGGAAGTTGTGGAGGCTGTCAACATTCCAGTGCAGGCTGTAGGAGGCCTAACCCTTGAACAAGCTGTGCGATGTCCCGAATACGGTGCGCCGCTTGTCGTTTTGGGTGCGCCATTGACAATCGACGCCGACGCCTTTCGCACTGCCGACGGTGATCTTGAAAGTTCATTGCGACTGATCTGTGAAAAGGTGCATAGCTACGGCGACGTACCAACGGGGAAGCTTGCTCGTCAATAGAAATAACATTTGAGAATGACTAACGGAAAGATGACTGCGGTCGTGAACTATGCCGCAACAAAAGGTTCAGTAGAGCTTCGGGAGATAAATGTACCGGCCATTGGAGAAGGAGAAGTGCTTCTTCAGGTAGCTAACGTTGGTGTCTGCGGGAGCGACCTTCATCAATGGACTGGTGATCATAGCTGGCAGGTGAACTATCCCGTGGTGCTTGGACATGAATTCGGCGGAGTCATAGCCGCTGTCGGGCATGGTGTGAGAGGCTGGAAAGAAGGCGATCGTGTCGTGAGCGAGACGGCGGCAGTGATCGATCCTGATAATCCCATGACGCGGCGTGGCCTCTATAATCTTGATCCAACTCGAAAGGGATTTGGCTATGGCGTCGATGGTGCTATGACACGCTACGTTCGCGTTCCTGCGCGGTGTCTTCATCGCGTTCCCGATAATCTTTCGTTTGAAGTTGCCTGCCTTACCGAACCCTGCTGCGTAGCCTTCAACGCAGTGGTGGAAAACACGCGCATAAAACCTGGTGATCGTGTCGTCGTGCTCGGACCGGGAACGATCGGCATTCTGTGTGCAGTCGTTGCCCGATTGTGCGGTGCGCAGGTGGCGATTACCGGGCTTGAAGGAGATCGACGACGACTGGAAGTAGCAAAGCAGTATGGTTTGACAACAATTATCGGCGACGCAACAGACTGGGCGCGTGCGGTCGACGGGCTCGGCGCTGACGTTGTGGTTGATGCCACGGGCGTAAGCATCGCGATGAATACGGCAATGGCGCTCGTACGGCCAAACGGTCAGATCACAAAGGTGGGTTGGGGTCCGCAGCCATTAGGTTTCTGTCTGGATCCGATCGTTGCGAAGAATGTTACGGTGAAAGGAAGTTTCAGTCACAACTGGCCTGTTTGGGAACGCGTAATTTCCCTGTTGGCGAGTGGTCAGCTGGATGTCAAGCCCATCATAGGCGGTGTCTGGCCCGTCACAGAATGGCACGAAGCATTTGAAAAAATGCATCGCGGTGAAGTAGTGAAGAGCGTGCTCAAGCCGGTATAGGGATGCGACTGGAAGATAAGGTTATCATTGTCACGGGAAGCACCACAGGCATAGGCAAGGCCATTGCGCTGCGGTGTGTAGCGGAAGGTGCGCGCGTAGTCATTACCGGACTCGAAGAGGATCCTGGAAATGCTGTGCTAGGCCAAATACCGAGAGGCAGAGGCGTCTTGCATATCGCCGACATCACCGCAGACGGCGCAGCTGCTGAAATAACGGATGTTGCCGTAAGATCATTTGGTCGCATCGATGCGGTGGTCAACAATGCGGCAGCTGTTGTTTCATCGGATATTCACACAACGGATCCTGCGTTTCTCAGAAAAGTACTCGAAATAAATACGATTGCGCCGCTCGCACTCATTCGATCAGCATTGCCCTATCTTGAAAAATCGGGTGGCTGTGTGCTCAACATTGGTTCCGTAAACGCCTATTGCGGCGAGCCAGGATTGCTCGCTTACAGTATTTCAAAGGGCGCGCTCATGACCATGACGCGGAACCTGGGCGATGCGTTGAACCGATCTCACGGTGTGCGCGTCAACCAAATCAATCCGGGCTGGGTGCTTACCGAAAAAGAAGTTGAACGAAAGCGGTCGCATGGTTTGCCCGACGATTGGTATCGGTCGTTACCCGACGTGTACGCGCCATCCGGCCGAATCCTCAAACCTGAGGAAATCGCTGCCGCTGCCATCTACTGGCTCTCCGACGAATGTGGTCCTGTGAGCGGACAAGTCGTCGATCTCGAACAGTACCCCTTCATCGGCCGCAACCCACCCAAGGATCCGTCGAATGCGGATTTGAGGGTGAGAACGGGGGGCGGTGATAGGCAATAGGTGATCGGTAATTGGCAATCGGTAATGGGGGATCTGTGATCGGAGGGATATAGTAGAGACGCGCAACCTGCGCGTCTCCCGGAAAGGGGATAGTGAATAATAAGAGGTAAGAGGTGGAGATACGAGATTGGTAATCCGCAATAAGCAAGAAGTAAATAGTGGGCGTCGCGAAGCGGTGCAGTAACTCCCGAAGCAGTCAATAGGCCCCCAATAAGCCAAGCAATACAACCCGAGAACAGACAACTTCAACACTTGAGCACTTCAACACTTCAACACACTAGAGAGATGCCCAAACTCGCAGCTTTTCCCAAAGCCTTCATGCAAGCCCTGTGCAAAGACGGCACGATGACTGTTTCGGAATGGATCCGGTTGGCGGCGCCGCTTGATGTCGATGGACTGGAATGGTACGCCGGTTTTATTGGGATGGAGGATGAGCGCAATTGGTCGCGTTACAGAAGAGAGGCTGAAGCGCATGGAAAGGTTATCCCGATGTTGTGTTGCTCGCCGGACTTCACACATCCCGACAAAAAATTTCGCGAAGCGCAGGTTACACGGCAAAAGCAGTGGATTCGGATGACGGCTGCACTTGGGGGATCGTATTGCAGGGTGCTTTCAGGACAACGACGGGAAGAGATATCGCTGGAGGAAGGATTACAGTATGCCGCCGAATGCATCGAGGCCTGCATTCCTTTTGCACTGGATCATGGTGTGACGCTGATTCTGGAGAATCATTACAAGGACGACTTCTGGTCGTATCCGGAATTCGCTCAAAAGATGGACGTGTTCTGCGCGTTGGTCGAACGACTTCCGAGGAACGGTTTTGGTGTAAACTACGACCCCAGCAATGCGTACCTGGCAGGCGATGATCCGCTTGAATTGCTAAAACGTGTTTCGCACCGCGTGGTCACTATGCATGCCAGCGACCGTTACCTAATTGAAGGCACGCTCGAAGATCTCCGAAAAGAGGAGGGAGGCTCACAAGGGTACGCGAGACGATTACGCCACGGAGAGATAGGCAAAGGGTTGAATGACTATGATGCGATCTTCTCTGAGTTGAAGCGTGTTGGTTTTGATGGGTGGATTAGTATCGAGGATGGTGTCGAGGGTATGGATCAGCTTGAGCGTAGCGTTGCTTTTCTTCGCGCTAAGCTAAAGCAGTACTGGTCCTAGTTCTTCGCTCTCACTCTCACACTCACACTGTTTAACCCATTGCTTTCTTTACCATCCCCTCGAAAACTCGCCGCTGCTCCTCCATTGCTGCTACCAAATCTGCAGGTGCCGTCCTTGCTTCCAGCAGTATCCATCCGTTATACGATACTTTAGTTAGGAGATTGAACAATTGCTGATAGGGATAACTGCCTATGTTGAGTTCACGAACGTGAACCGTGTCGCCCAGGCGGTCCGCCACAAGATTAAAATTGTACTCGAGGCCCTCACCCAACAGATCCTCGTCGTTCGAATTCCAGCACACTGTGGCGTTCGGATGGGTGGCAATATCCATGATGGCCTTGATGTTGGGAAGTTCTTGTGTTTCTTCTCCGTGAACTTCGAGGCGAATTTGCTGACCGTAGTCTGCAGCGAATGCCGCTACTTCGTTGAGGGCTCTGCCGATTTGTTCGATTGTCTTTTCGCGGGCTACTTCCTTGTGAAACGCGTTCGGTTTCACCTTCACACCGCTTCCTCCACAATCGTGACTCAGCTTAACGTACGCTTTTGTATTTTCAATCGCGTGTTTTAGCCGTGCCGGATCAGGGAAGTCATACTGCTCGTTCGTTCCACACCCTACCATAGTCACGTTGCTGTCGGCGAACATGCGTTTAACTTCCGAGCGCTGCTGGGATGTCAGGTTGGGTTCAACCTTGTGCGCGTGTTCTACACGAAGCTCTACGCCGAGCAAACCGGTCTTTTCGCAGTTTCTTATTAGCGTGGGCACATCCCAATCCTTACCCCACAGATAAGTGCAGAGGCCAAACCTCATTCCTCCACTGGAATTCAATGCGAACAAATCAATTGGCAAGGTGCTAATGGCCCCGACTGAGGCAACGGATTTGAGAAAACTTCTTCTGGTAACAGGCATAGCTGGTAATATCGCGTTTCCTGAATCTACACATTGTTATCGTTCAATGACAGCGTGAAAAGGTTGAATTTGTGTGTAATGAACACGGCTGCCATTATTGGACCGTATACCCCGCTTATCACCCCAACCGGGCATTCTGGATTTTGGGGTGCGGGAAACAGGTCCGCGACCGGAGATTAATTGCTATTTTAGGGCATAACACCATGAATCCTATGCAATCCTCGAGAAGAACCTTTTTGAAAAGTGCAGTCGCGCTAACCGGCGCTGCCATGATAACACGACCGTCTTCCCTCTTCGGTATGAAGTCGAAGAACGAGCTGACGGGGATACAATTGTACTCCGTTCGCGAAGAAATGAAAGCGGATCCGCTCGGTACCTTGAGGCAGTTGGCGGCCATGGGCTACCGCCATGTTGAACACGCGAACTACGTTGACCGCAAGTTCTACGGGTGGTCGGCAAAAGAGTTCAAAAAAATTCTTGATGACCTGGGCATGACTATGCCCAGCGGGCATACTGTTATGCGCGGCGATCACTGGGATGAATCCAAAAAAGACTTCACCGATGCCTGGAAGTATACGATAGAAGATGCTGCGTTACTGGGGCAGAAATTTGTTATCAGTCCCTCAATGGATTCGAGAATCCGTAAAAGCCTGGATGATTTGAAGCGCTTCATGGAAATTTTCAACAAGAGTGGTGAACTATGCAAGAAGGCCGGCATGAAATTCGGATACCACAACCACGATTTTGAATTCTCTGAGAAATTCGGCAATGAGACATTGTATGATCTGATTCTCAAACACACCGACCCAGACCTCGTCATGCAACAGTTGGATGTCGGCAACATGTATAACGCAGGGGCCAAAGCTATTGACTTCATCAACAAGTATCCCGGTCGCTTCCCGTCCATGCACGTCAAGGACATGATCCAGGGGAATGAGGATGAGCATCATAAATACGACAGCACCATCCTCGGCAAGGGCATCATACCTGTAAAAGACATCATCGACGCTGGCCGCAGGAAAGGCGGCACAATCCACTTCATCGTCGAGCAGGAGGCCTATCAGGGCAAAGCGCCGCTGGAGTGTATGAAGGAGGATCTGGAGGTGATGAAGAAATGGGGATTCGTGTAGCAGTAGAGACGCGCGACTCGCGCGTCTCCTCGATAAAATTGGTACCAATCACCGATTACCCATTGCCCTTCCCCGCAACCCAACCGACAACTCCTCCAACAATTCCTGTCAAAATTGCCCAAACAAAGACATCCACTACATTGCCTGTAAGGTCGAGTATGTTGGTTGTGTCGTAT
>Ga0207873_1002961_pt1 | contig 13024 bp, 12 predicted proteins | sample BGWIniCompost_FD_187373 | JGI IMG/M metagenome (GOLD analysis project Ga0207873, IMG submission 187373) | Cellulose adapted compost microbial communities from Newby Island Compost Facility, Milpitas, CA, USA - BGW Initial Compost (SPAdes)... ... | reverse complement strand
GGGGGTGCCTAACTTGCCTGCTCGGCCGTCCGCCCGCGTGCCAATCCCCGTTTTTTCGCGCCAGACCGTTGTTTTCGAGCCTCGGTCGCAGCGCGCTCGCAACGCAGGCGAGACTTTCCGCGGCGCCCGGAGCAAGCAAACCTTACACACGGTGTGAACAGTTTGCCGTCTCTTCGGGCGGCTGCCACGATCTGGACCGCGCCCCCATGGGACCTGGCCCGACGATCATCCATCGATCCGGTCGACGCCCCTCGCGCTCCGGCTCGAGGTGGAGGACCGAACGGCTTCGCAGTGCCGTGCGCGCCGGTCCCCATCGAGAAGTTCGACCAGGTCCGCAACGCCCCGCCCTCGCCCCCGCCCTTGCCCTCGCCCGACTGAAGGGCCGGGCACCCCGACGCCGAGCCCGGGTACGTTGGTTGACAACCACGGGCCCCTCCGCCAACTTTCAATGCTTTCACATGTTGCGGGCGAAGGGTGCCCACCCCCGTTCGGACGACGCGGAGAAAGACGCGCGATGTTCGGCACGCTCAAAGGCCGATTCCTCGTCATCTTCCTGATCCTGGCCGCTTGCGGCTGGGCGTTCTTCGACAACTACCGTGAGTGTCGGACCCAGGCCGGGGACGAGCCGCGCACGTGCTCGCCGATCAAGCTCGGCCTCGACCTCCAGGGCGGTATGCACCTCGCGCTCGAGGTGGCTGACCCGGAGGGGACGCTGACCCAAGAGGCGAAGGTGGACGCGACGGACCGGGCGCTGAAGATCATCCGCACCCGGATCGACGAGTTCGGCGTCGCCGAGCCGCTGATCCAGAAGGTCGGCGATACCCGGATCATCGTGGAGCTGCCCGGGATCCGGGAGGAGGGTCGGGCGAAGGAGATCATCCAGCGGACGGCCTTCCTGGAGTGGCGGCTGGTCAAGGGTGGGCCGGAGTTCAGGGCCGCGCTGCCGCGAATGGACCGGGCGATCGTGGATGTGCTGGGCCCGCAGGGCGAAGCGGGGGAAGCGCAGGCGGACACGGCGCCCGCGCAGGCGCAGCGTGAGACCGTCGAGCAGCTACTCTTCCAGCAGCGTCGGGACACGGCTGCCGCTGCGGACACGGCTGCCGAGGAGACCGTCGAGACGGCGCCCTCCAGGCGGCCGCTTACGGCGCTCCTGCTCGATGATGGCCAGCCGCACTCGTTCCTGGTGGCGGATGCGGACGTCCCGAAGGTCGTGCGCTACCTCGACATTCCGGAAGTGCAGCGCTTGATGCCGCGCGGCATTGCGACGCTCTGGGCAGCCGAGCCCGAGTCGCGGGGGGCCCAGCTCTACCGCCGCCTGTACGTCGTCGAGAATCGCGCGTTCATCACCGGCGAGCGGCTACAGGACGCCACGGCGACGCGTGACCCGCAGACGTTCGAGACCATCGTGGCCTTCGAGCTCGACCGTACCGGTGGACGCCAGTTCGAGCGCGTGACGGCGGCGAACATCGGGGAGCAGATCGCGATCATCCTGGACAACCAGGTGCACAGCGCGCCGGTGGTGCAGAGCCGCATCGGGAGCCGCGGTCAGATCACGATGGGCAACGCGCCACTCCAGGAGGCGCAGGACCTCGCGCTGGTGCTCCGGGCCGGTGCGCTGCCCGCGCCGCTCGAGATCCTCGAGGAGCGCACCGTCGGGCCGTCGCTGGGCGCGGACTCGATCCAGCAGGGCGAGGTCGCGGGGATCATCGGCGTTCTGCTGGTCATCGCGATCATGGTGGTCTACTACAAGTTCGCCGGGTTCCTTGCCGTGCTCGCCCTGGTCTTCTACACGATCCTCGTGTTGGGCGGCCTCGCCGGGCTGGACGCCACGCTCACGGCCCCGGGGATCGCCGGCCTGATCCTCTCGATCGGCATGGCGGTGGATGCCAACGTGCTGATCTTCGAGCGCATCCGCGAGGAGCTCGCTGCCGGCCGCTCGCCGCGGGCCGCGGTGGATACCGGCTTCCAGCAGGCCATGTCCGCGATCGTGGACTCGAACCTGACGACGCTCATCACGGGGTTGATCCTCTTCCAGGTCGGCACCGGGCCCGTGCGCGGGTTCGCGGTGACGCTCTCGATCGGGATCGTCGCCTCGTTCGTCTCGGCGGTCTTCGTGACGCGCACGCTGTTCCTGCTGTATCTGCAGCGGCGTCGCGCCACACAGCCCATCAGCATCTGACGCGGAGCCGTTCCGCCTATGCGACTGTTCGCGAACGCCAACTACGACTTCATCGGCAAGCGCCGCACCGCCTACGCGATCGCGGGGGCGTTGCTCGGCCTGTTCTTCGTTGCCGCCATCGTGTTCCAGGTTTCCAGGGGCTCGTGGCTGAACTACGGGGTGGACTTCACGGGCGGCACGCTCGTGCAGGTCCGGTTCGAGCAGCCGGCCTCGGCCAACGACCTGCGGGCGATCCTCCCGGGGACGGAGATCACGCGGTTCGGCGGGGAGAACGAGTACCTGATCCGCGCGCCGGTCTACGAGGAAGGCACGGACGCGTCGGCTCCCGTCGTCGCCGCGCTCCAGGAGAGGTACGGAGAGGGGGCGTTCCAGGTCGTCCGCACGGAGGCGGTCGGTGCCAAGATCGGGGGTGAGCTCCAGCAGCGGGCGCTGATGGCGATCCTGGTGTCGTTCGTGTTCGTGCTGATTTACCTGGCGCTCCGCTTCGAGTGGCGCTTCGGCGTGGCGGCCGTCGTCGCGACTGCGCACGACGTGCTCTTCTCGCTCGGGATGATCTCTGCGCTCCAACTCGAGGTTTCGCTGCCCACGGTGGCCGCGGTGCTCACCGTCCTGGGGTACTCGCTCAACGACAAGATCGTCGTGTTCGACCGGGCGCGTGAGAACCTCAAGCGGACCGGCCGGCGCGAGGACTTCGCGGGCGTGCTGAACCGGTCCATCAACGAAACGCTGCCCCGTACGATCCTGACCTCGGTGACCACGGCGGCCGCGCTGCTCGCGCTCTTCCTCTTCGGCGGCGAGATCATTCGCGGCTTCTCGACGATCATGCTCGTCGGCGTCGTGGTCGGCACGTTCTCCTCGATCTTCATCGCGTCGCCCGTGCTGCTCGAGATCGAGAAGCGCTGGCCGTCGACCGCGAAGAAGGGCAGCCGCACGAGCCGCACCGCGCGGGCCGGCGCGGCCGTCTGACCGGCCCTGGCCCCGGGCGCACGGCCCCGGGGCCAGGCATCACCCGCCCGCGCCGCCGTGCGCGGCCGGCCCGCACTGCTTCCCGCAACGATGCAGGCCATGTTGTTCGACTCGCACTGTCACCTGACCGACGACCGCCTGGTAGCGGACGCGTCCGGTTTGGTGGAGCGGGCGCGTGCGGCCGGGGTCACGGGCGTCGTGACCATCGCTTCGGACGCGGAGGACGCGGTGCGCGCCGTTGCGCTCGCCGAGGAGCTGCCGGGAGTGTGGGCGACGGCCGGGATCCATCCGCACGTCGCTGCCGCGGCGGACGAGGCGGCGTGGGAGCGCATCATGGAGCTGGCAGGGCAGGGGAAGGTCGTGGCGCTGGGTGAGACCGGCCTGGACTACCACTACGACCACTCGCCACGGGATGCGCAGCGCAGGGTCTTCACGCGTCACGTAAGCCTCGCCCGCGAGCTCGGCCTGCCGCTCGTCGTGCACTCGCGTGAGGCGGACGAGGACACGGCCGCGATCATCCGCGAAGCCGGCTCCGAGGTAACCGGCGTCCTGCACTGCTTTGCCGGTGGCGCCGCGCTGCTCGAGGCAGGCCTCGAGGCGGGATGGATGATCTCCTTCTCCGGCCTCGTCACGTTCCGCAACTACGACGGCGCGGATCTCCTGCGCGCGGTGCCCGCGGACCGGCTCCTCGTCGAGACGGACGCGCCGTACCTCGCGCCGGTGCCGCACCGTGGCCGGCGCAACGAGCCGGCCTTCGTTCGCCACGTCGTCGAGGGCGTTGCCGCGCTGCGAGGCGAGGCGGTGGAGGCGGTGGCCGCGTACACGACCAGGAACGCGCGGGCGTTTTACCGGCTGGAGCCCGCGAGCCTGTCCACCTGAACCCGTGCGCTGCTGCGAGAGCGGCAGGGCGCCTGAACCGAGAAATGCCGCGTCGCATTCAGATCCTCCCTGACTCGCTGGCCAACCAGATCGCGGCCGGGGAGGTCGTGGAGCGTCCGGCCTCGGTGGTGAAGGAGCTTGTCGAGAACGCGCTGGACGCGCGCGCGACGCGCATCGAGGTCTCGCTCCAGAACGGGGGCAAGACGGAGATCCGCGTGGCCGACGATGGCTCGGGCATGGGGCGCGAGGACGCGCTGCTCTCGCTCGACCGTCACGCCACCAGCAAGATTGCGAAACCCGAGGACCTCGCGAACATCGCGACGTTCGGGTTCCGGGGCGAGGCGTTGCCGTCCATCGCGTCCGTGTCGCGGTTCCTGCTGGAGACGGCGGAGCCGGGCGGCGTCGGCACGCGCATTCGCGTCGTGGGCGGCCGCATCCAGGCCGTGGAGGACTGCGCCCGGCAACCCGGAACGACCGTCGTCGTCCGCAACCTGTTCTTCAACGTGCCCGCGCGCGCCAAGTTCCTGCGCTCGGCGAGCACGGAGACGCGCGCGGCCACCGAGGCGCTGACCAACCTGGCGCTGTCCAACCTCTCGGTGGCGTTCCGGCTCGAGTCCAACGGCCGCGTGCTCATGGACCTGCCCCCGGCGCCGGACCTGGCCTCACGCGTTGCGGAGCTCTGGGGCGACGACGTCGCCTCCCGCCTCGTGGCGGTGCAGGAGCAGCGCGGCGGGATCACGGTCGCCGGGCTCGTGGACCGACCCGACGCGGCGCTCACCGGCCCGCGGCGCGTCCACTTCTTCGTGGGCGGCCGTCCGTTCCGGGATCGCGGGCTCGCGTTCGTCGCCGAGCGCGCGTACGCGACGACGATCCCGCAGCGCGCGCGCCCGTCGCTGCTGCTCTACATCGATGTGCCGGCGGGCGGCGTGGACGTCAACGTGCACCCGACCAAGGCGGAGGTAAGATTCCGCGACCGGCTGGCCGTCGAGGCGGTCGTCGAGGCGGCGGTGCGCGGGGCTCTGGCCACACTGGAGAGCGCGGCGACGCTCGATGCGCGGCCGCCGCTGCCGCAACTGCGCACCCCGCGGCCCTTGCCGGCCGGCCGCGGGCCTCTCGCCCCGTCGGCCCGCGCTGGGGAGCGGCGCACCGGCCAGCAGCGCGCGGGGCAGCTCGCCTTCTTCATCCCGGCGCCCGTGGGCGCAGACGAGTCGGGCGAGGAGGGAGAGAGCGGGAGCGGCGACGCCGTCGTCAGTGCGGCCGCAGCGCCGGAGCCGGGCGCGCCGGCTCGACCGTCGCTCTGGCAGGTGCACGACACGTATATCATCGCGGAGACCCGCAGCGGGCTGCTCATCATCGACCAGCACTCGGCGCACGAGCGCGTGCTGTTCGAGGAAGCCATGCGCCGCCTCACGGACGGCGGCGCGACGGGCCAGCGGCTGCTGTTCCCCATCACGCTGCGCCTCTCGCCCGCGGAGCAGGCGATCGTGGACGACGTGCAGCCGTTCCTCGCGCGGGCCGGCTTCGAGATCGAGGCGTTCGGCGGCCGCACGATCATCGTGCACGCCGTGCCGCAGCCGCACCCGCATTTCGACCCGGAGCGCTGCCTGCGCGAGATGCTGGCCGAGCTGGCCACCGGCAGCGAGCTGACGCGCGCGGCACGGAACCAGCACGAGCGGATCGCGATGACGTTCGCGTGCAAGGCCGCGATCAAGGCGGGCCAGCCGCTCTCCGAGGCGGAGATGCACGAGCTGTTCGAGCGCCTCTTCGCGACCGAGCTGCCTTCCCACGATGTGCACGGCCGGCCGACGATCATCCGGCTCTCGCTCCAGGAGCTGGAGCGCCGGTTCGGCCGGCATGGGTGACTCCCGCATGCGCCCCGGCGTAGGCGCAGCCCGCACGACGACCGCATGAGCGCCGAGGCGCTGGTCATCACCGGCCCCACCGCGACAGGCAAGACCGCCCTGTCCATCGAGGTCGCCCTGGCGCTGGACGGCGAGATCATCTCGATGGACTCGCGCCAGGTCTACCGCGGCATGGACATCGGGACGGCGAAGGCGACTCCGGAGCAGCGCGCGCGAGTCCCGCATCACGGGCTGGACCTCGTCGACCCGGACGAGCGGTACAGCGCAGGCCGCTTTGCCGCGGATGCGCGGCGCTGGATCGCGGAGATCCGCGCGCGCGGGCATGTTCCGATCCTCGTTGGTGGGACGGGCTTCTTCCTGCGGGCGCTGACGCATCCCCTGTTCACCGAGCCGGAGATGCCGGCGCCGGCCCGCGAGCGGCTGCACCGCTATCTCCGCGCACTGCCGGAAGGCGAGCTGCGCCGCTGGCTCGCTCGCCTGGATCCCGGCGCGGCGCGTGCCCTCGAGCGGCAGGGGGGGCGGCAGCGCGTGGAGCGCGCGCTCGAGGTTGCTCTCCTCACCGGGCGGCCGCTATCCTGGTGGCACGCGCACGCGCCGCCATCGGCGCCGCCGCTGCGCCCACTGGTCTTCGTGCTCCAACTCCCCTGGCCGGAGCTGCGCCGCCGCATCGATGCCCGTGTCCTCGAGATGGTGGACGCAGGGCTGGTGGACGAGGTGCGCGGCCTGCTCGAGCGCGGGTTCCGCCCGGATGATCCGGGCATGAACGCCACGGGGTACATCGAGCTGGTGCCGTACCTCGAGGGGCGCTGCGGGCTGGACGAGGCGATCGCGGCGATCCAGCGCGCGACGCGCCGCTACGCGCGGCGCCAGCTCACGTGGTTCCGGCACCAGCTCCCGCCCGGAGCGTGCTGGCTGGACGCGACGAAACCCACGCACGAACTCGTGCGGGAAGTGATAGAGCGATGGAGAGCGGACGGCTGAGGATCGGGATCACCTGCTATCCCGTATACGGCGGCTCCGGCGTCGTGGCCACCGAGCTGGGCCTCGAGCTGGCCCAGCGTGGACACGAGGTCCACTTCATCACTTACGCGCAACCGTTCCGGCTGCCGTTCTTCGTGGAGAACGTGTACTACCACGAAGTCGAGGTCCCGTCCTATCCGCTCTTCGACTACCCACCCTACTCGCTCGCGCTCGCGGCCGCGATGCACGACACGGCCATGCGCCGCAAGCTGGACCTGCTCCACGTGCATTACGCCGTCCCGCACGCGACCTCGGCGTGGATCGCCCGCGAGATGCTGCGGCCCCAGGAGATTCGCGTCGTCACCACGCTGCACGGAACGGACATCACGCTCGTCGGGCAGGACCCGTCGTTCCACAGCATCACGCGCTTCTCGATCCTCCGCTCGGACGGCATCACCGCCGTCTCGGAGTACCTGCGCCGCGAGACGGTGGAGCGCTTCGACGTCCCCGCGGACAGCATCGAGGTCATCCCCAACTTCGTGGACCTCGGCCGCTATCGCCGTGACGTCGGCGGCTGCCACCGCAGCCAGCTCGCGCCCGGCGGCGAGAAGATCGTGATGCACATCTCGAACTTCCGGCCGGTGAAGCGGGTGGACGACGTCGTTCGCGTCTTCGCCCGCGCCAACCGGCGCGTCGCCGCCCGCCTCGTGCTCGTCGGCGACGGCCCGTCCCGTGGCCTGGCCCAGAAGGTGGCGGAGGAGGAGGGCGTCGCGGGGAAGGTCGTCTTCCTCGGCAAGCAATCCTCGGTCGCGGAGCTGCTCGCCTGCGCGGATGTGTTGCTGCTGCCCAGCGAGTCGGAGGCGTTCGGGCTCGTCGCGCTCGAGGCGATGGCCTGCGGCGTGCCCGTCGTCGCGACTGCCGTCGGCGGCGTGCCTGAGCTCGTGCCGCACGGCGTGGCCGGGTTCCTCGCGCCGCTCGGCGACGTGGACGCGATGGCTGAAGGCGTGGTCGAGCTGCTGGCCAGCCCCGAGCGCTGGAAGGCCGCCAGCGATGCGGCGCGCGACGTCGCCGCGCGCTTCAGCGCGGACCAGGTCGTGCCTCGCTACGAAGCGCTCTATCACCGCGTGCTCTCATCATGAGCCTTCTCGACGCGATCCTGCTGGGCCTCGTCCAGGGGCTGACGGAGTTCCTGCCCGTCTCGAGCTCCGGACACCTCGTGATCGGGCAGACGCTGCTCGGCGTCGACTCCCCAGGCGTCGCATTCGAGGTCGTGTTGCACGTCGCGACGCTGCTCTCCGTCATCATCGTGTACCGGGCGCGCCTGTGGCAGCTCGTGGTCGGCGCTGCGCGCGGCCAGCGGGACGCGCTGGTGTTCGTCGGCCTGCTCGTGCTCGCCACGATCCCGGCAGGTCTGGTGGGTCTGTTCCTCGAGGACACGATCGAGCAGGCGTTCGCGCTGCCCGCGATCACGGGCATCATGCTCCTGGTCACCGGCGCCTTCCTCTGGAGCACCCGGTTTCGCCGCCCTGCCAGCGACGCGCCCCTCCCCACGGCGCGACTGGCCCTCGGCATCGGGATCGCGCAGGCGTTTGCGATCCTACCCGGCATCTCCCGCTCGGGCGCGACCATCACCGCGGGTCTGTGGGGGCGCTTGCCGGGCGATCGCGCGGCGGAGTTCTCGTTCCTGCTCTCGATCCCGGCGATCCTGGGGGCCGCACTGCTCCAGATCGGTGAGATCGGCGAGTCCTGGCGGGCCACGGGCGGCGCTCCGCTGGTCGTGGCCTTCTTCGTGGCGCTGGTGGCCGGCATCGCGGCGATCCGCTCGCTCGTATGGCTGCTGCAGCGCCAGGCGTTCTACGCGTTTGCCTATTACGTCTGGGCAGCAGGCGGGCTGTTCTTGCTGTTCCTGGCGCTCCGGGGTTGACGGCGCGGGGTAGGCGGCGGGATCATCGGCGCCGTATGGGGCGAGTCGGCAGGACACCGATCGAGGTGTGGGAGGGACGATCGCGCGAGCACTGGCGTGCGCTCTGGGGCGTGCCCGTGCTGGAGCTGTACGGCGTCGCGCCGTCCACGAACGACATCGCCCGCGAGCTGGCCGAAGCGGGAGCGCCCGAGGGCACTGCCGTCCTCGCCGACCACCAGACGGCCGGGCGCGGCCGCGGTGGGCGGCCCTGGCTCACGCCGCCGGGCCGCGCGCTTCTGCTCAGCATCGTCTTGCGGCCTGCGGTGCCGGCGGGCGAGGATGCGACGCCCGGCGTGCTGCCGTTGCTCGTCGGACTGGCCGTCGCGAGGGCGATCGGCCGGGTCGCGCGAATCCGCGCCGGGATCAAGTGGCCCAACGACGTCGTCTTGCCCGACGGCGGCAAGGTCGCGGGCATCCTGTGCGAGGCGGCGCTCGGTGGCAGCGCAGGCGGCTATGTCGTGGCGGGCATCGGCATCAACGTCGCGCAGACCGCTGCCGATTTCCCACCCGAGCTCCGTGGGCGGGCGACTTCGCTGCTAATCGCCACGGGCCGGGAGGTTTCTCGGGCGGCGCTCGCCGGCAGGGTCATCGCCGAGGTGCTGCGTCTTGCCGCGCACGGCGCGCGGCCGCTCGATGACGCGCTGCTCGCGGACCTCCGGCGGCGCGACGTGCTGCGCGGCCACGCCGTCACTGTGGACGGGCGGCGAGCAGGGACGGCGCAGGGGATCGCCGCGGACGGCTCGCTGCTCGTGCGAGACGGGCACGGCTCGCCCGCCGTCGCAGTGCGAAGCGGCACCATCCGGCTCGCAGAGAGCCGGCAGTCCACGCGAGGGGGCGCTCGGACATGATCCTCGTCTTCGACATCGGGAACACCGAGACCATGTTCGGCCTGTTCGAGGCCGGTGAGTTGCTGGAGCATTGGCGTATCGCCTCCGACCAGGGCCGCACCGTGGACGAGCTCGGCCTGCTGGTCCGCGCGCTCGTCCGCGAGTCGGGCCTGCGCCTGGACCTCGTCCGGGGCGCGGCCATCGCCTCGGTCGTGCCGCCCCTCCTCCCCGTCTTCACCGAGATGTGCACCCGCCATCTCGGCGTCTCGCCCGCCGTGATCGACGCCTCGAGCCCGCTGCCGATCCGCGTCGACGTCGACGAGCCGCTCGCCGTCGGCGCCGACCGCATCGTCAACACGCTCGCTGCGTCTCGCCTTTACGGACGGGACACGATCGTCGTGGACCTCGGCACGGGGACCACGTTCGACTGCATCACGGCCGATGGCGTGTTCATCGGCGGAGTGATCGCGCCGGGCGTGCACACGAGCGCCGAATCCCTCGTCCGGCGGACGGCCAAGCTGCCGCGCATCGACCTGGAGCCGCCCCCGAGCGTGATCGGCCGCCGGACCGAGACCGCCATGCGGAGCGGCATCTTCTACGGTGCCGTCGAGACGGTCGACGGCATCGTCCGGCGGATCAAGGGCGAGTGGGGCAACGGGGATGCGCTCGTGGTCGCCACCGGCGGCCTCGCCACGCTCGTCGCGCCGCACTGCCAGACCGTGGACACCATCGAGCCGTTCCTCACGTTGTTCGGCCTGGACTTCGCCTACCGCCACCTCGAGGAGAGCATCTCCGGCGTCCGTGTCACCCCGCTCAAGCGGCCGCCCCGCGGCCGCCGGGCGCAGTGATGGCCGGCGATCGGGCGGAGCAGGCCGCGCGGGCACGCACGCTGAACGCGTGGCGCCGGCTCGGCTACCGCTTCATGCCCGGCGATTCGTTCAGCTACGTGCTCCACATGCGGCCGGCGGAGTGGCCGATCATGGCCGCGCACACGCTGCTCGGCTACCTCCTGGCCGTCGGCCTCAGCCCCGCCGCGATCACCGAGACCTGGGTGCCGGCGCTGCTCGGCCTCGTGCTCTGGGTCGTCTGCCTCAACGGCGGCACCCTCGCTCTGAACTCCGCGTTCGACCGCGACGCCGGCGACATCGGCTACCTCAGCGCGCCGCCGCCGCCGCCGCGCCACCTCGCCGCCTTCTCGCTGGCGCTCATGGCGGTGGGGCAGGGGATCGCGCTGCTCCTGCCCCCGATCTTCGCGATCGCCTACGGGGTCTGCTTCGTCCTCTCGATCCTGTACTCCGTGCCGCCGCTCCGCCTCAAGGCGGTGGCCGGCGCCGACTGGCTCATCAACATGTGGGGCTTCGGCACCCTCACGCCGCTCGCCGCCTGGGCGCTGAGCGGCCGGCCCCTCGAGCCGTGGGCACTCCTCGTCATTCTGGCCTTCTGCCCGCTGTTCGCCGGATTCTACCCGCTCACGCAGCTCTACCAGTTCGAGGAGGACCGCCGCCGCGGCGATCGCACCCTCGCGCTCGTGCTCGGCATGCGCCGCTCGCTCCAGGTGGCCGTCGCCTGCACGGCCGCAGCCTTTCTCCTCTTCTTCCTCGCCGCCGCGGCGCTCCCGGCCGGGCCGCGGCAGGTCCTGCTCCTGATACCGCTCGCCGCCTGGCTCGCCGTCCTCCTGCCCTGGCTCCGCAAGCACGCCGCCATGACCCCCGAGCAGCACCAGCGCGGGATGTACGCTGCCCTCCGCGCCTGGGCCCTGACCGACATCGCCGTCCTCGCCGTCTTCGCCCTCTGAGCCCCCACCAGAGCCCGGCGCCTCCGGCGCTGGCAACGCCGCCCACGCGGCCACCTGCGGCCCGATCCGTGCAGTCGTCCGGTTCCGGCGGCCCGCGCCGCCGCGCACGACTGTAACAGATCAGAGGTAGAGGACATGGCTCGCACCACAGGCACCGTGAAATGGTTCTCCCAAGAGAAGGGCTACGGGTTCATCCAGCAGGACAGCGGTCCCGACGTGTTCGTCCACCACACCGCCATCCAGGGCACTGGCTTCCGCACGCTGGATGAGGGTGAGCGGGTCGAATTCGACGTGATCGAGGAGCCCAGGGGGCTCAAGGCGCAGCACGTGGTGCGCCTCGAGGAGTCCCAGGGTGGTGCGGGCCAACGCCCCGCCGGCCGCGGCTTCGGAGGCTCCACCGGCGGCCCGGGCCGCGAGCGCGGCCGCGGGCTCCGCTGACCACGCCACGCGGGCGAGCGGACGCCCTGCGGGGGCCGGTGGCGCGCGACGCCCCGGCCCCCGCTCCTGTTCACACCCCCGGTTCTCCCCCTCCAGCGCCCGCTCTCGCGGGCTTCGCCTCGCGCGGCTGCCGCCGCTTCCGGAGCCCTCGGCCATCCACGTGTCAGTGGGGCTCGCTGTGCCGGCCAATCCGGCAGCGAGCCGCTGCCGTGGTGGCGCTTTCGTGCGGCACGACACATGCTTGCGGCGCGGCGCCGGTGCCAGAAACCGGTCACGATGACGGACCTTGACAGTGTCAGTGGCCGGGCTAGATTCGGGGGCTGTTAGCACTCACCACAAGTGAGTGCTAACAACCGACTTCAACACTCACCTCTCGATACGGAGGATCACGGTATGCCCACGGCGTCTGCGACACGCATCCAGCCGCTCGCGGATCGGGTCGTCGTCAAGCCGCTCGAGGAAACCGAGCAGATGAAGGGCGGCCTCTACATCCCCGACACTGCCAAGGAGAAGCCCCAGCAGGGCGAGGTCGTCGCCGTCGGCCCCGGCAAGCTCACCGAGGACGGCAAGCGCATCGCCCCCGAGCTCAAGGAGGGTGACCGCGTGCTCTACGGGAAGTACAGCGGCACCGAGGTCACCGTTGGCGACGAGCAGTACCTGATCCTGCGCGAGTCGGACGTGCTCGCGATCGTCAAGCAGTAACCGAACTCACCGCGAATCCACGGAGCGTGGAGGAAAGCCAACATGGCTGCGAAGGAACTACATTTCGACGTTGACGCCCGCGCGGCGCTCAAGCGCGGCGTAGACCAGCTCGCCGAGGCCGTGAAGGTCACCCTCGGGCCGAAGGGCCGCAACGTCGTGATCGACCGCAAGTTCGGCGCGCCGACGGTCACCAAGGACGGCGTGACGGTGGCCAAGGAGGTCGAGCTCGAGAATCCGATCGAGAACATGGGCGCGCAGATGGTCAAGGAGGTCGCGACCAAGACGAGCGACCTGGCCGGTGACGGCACCACGACCGCCACGGTCCTTGCCCAGGCCATCTTCCGCGAGGGTCTGAAGAACGTCACCGCCGGCGCCAACCCGATGGCGCTCAAGCGCGGCATCGACAAGACGGTCGAGAAGGTCGTCGAGGAGCTGAAGAAGATCTCGACGCCG
>Ga0207873_1002956_pt1 | contig 13030 bp, 9 predicted proteins | sample BGWIniCompost_FD_187373 | JGI IMG/M metagenome (GOLD analysis project Ga0207873, IMG submission 187373) | Cellulose adapted compost microbial communities from Newby Island Compost Facility, Milpitas, CA, USA - BGW Initial Compost (SPAdes)... ... | reverse complement strand
GGAAGCGGCGCGCAGAAGCCGGTTTCAAAAGAAATGATTGCCGAAGTGGCGGGATCGATCGACATCCCGCTTATCGTTGGAGGCGGGGTGAACACCCTGTCGAAAGTCGACGACGCCGTTCGTGCGGGCGCCGACATCGTCGTCATTGGCAATGGGGTAGAAAAAAGCCTCGACCTTGCGGCCGAGGCTTCAGATTATTTTCTTAAATATAATGCGGGTTAGATGTTGATCAATGATTCGCGTCTGCGCATCTTGCCGGCGGGAATGCCAAACATCATTTTAAATCTTCTGCAGAAGTAAGCCGTATCTTTGTAGCCGACTTCCTTGCCGATATCCCGGATGCTCTTCTTGGAGGTCCTCAGCAGATTAACCGCCTGTTCCATGCGCTGGTATTCAATGTAATCTTGCGGATTAATACCGGTGAGCATTTTAAAATACTGCCCCACATAATCTTCCGACACATTCGCTACGCTGGCGAGCACCTTATTCGATAAGTCGCCGTCAAGATTTTCCTTGATATATGCGAAGATATCGATCAAACGTGGGTCTTTGAAATACGTGCTGTTTGTGGCAAGTTGCTCCAGGAAGAGGCGATTCCTGATGATGTATCTGACAATTTCCACAACCAGATATTCGGTGGTGATCTTTACTGCGCGTTCCCGGCCAGGTTCCTGCGACACGCTTTCCTCTAGGATGTTCCTGATCAAAAGTTTGATCTTCTGATCGTTTATGATAAAGGGAGGAATATCCAAAGAAGAGAAGAAGTTGACCGAATCAAACACCTTTGCGTCGAAATTCACATAGCTGAACGACTCATCCTGCATGCTGTCGATTTCCTCCACAGAAAATCCCTGGAAATAGTTTTCCTTCCTGCTCATGAAATCCTCGTTTGTAAGGCTGGTGGGAGAGCCGGAGCCATAGCTGAGGGAAGCCATCTTGCCGCCAGGCACGAACAAAATTTCGCCTGGAGCTACTGGCGTGTTGTCCTTCCCAAACCTGATTTCTCCATGGTGCACAAGCATGATGGTGTTTTCGACGTCATAATAGTTTTCGATCGTCACAGGTTGCAAAATTTTGATATTTTTAGCTTTTATAAACCTGACGCCTAAAGATTCTATTATTTTATTATAGTCTTCCATTTTTAATTATTTTAACATTTCGATAGAATATATAGCAACTTTTGTTGTACAAAAATTATGAAAAAAAGATTAATATCAAAGCGTTGCATCGTTAAAGTACAAAAAAAATTGTTTTTCAATTAGGATTAAACATTTAAAATAAAAAAGCGGGCCGTGGAATTTAGCCCGCTTTACATATTTGAATATTTAGATATGCTTTGAATCTAAGGTTAAGAGAACAGTCAGCATGTTACCCAGGCGCTAAGATAGAGGATATCTGACTTCCGAATCTTCCATTTTCAGCCCGCTTATTACATAGGCCATCTTCAACCTTATTTCAATACATAATTAGCCAAAAAACGCTTTGTAGGACCGAGGCGATTGATCAGACTGGTATGGGTTCGTAATATAAGGTGGAGCAATTTGCAGGATTGAGTATCGTTTTTGCCAATTTTTGTACTTTTTCTGCCTCCACCGCCTGGATATGGCTTGCCTCTTCATTCACTTTTCCGGGATCGCCGGTCAAAGCAAAGAAGGAAAGATTCATGGCTTTGTTCAATACGTCAACTTCTGAAAATACCAGCGTGGCTTCCGCCTGGTTTTTTACTTTCATCAGCTCCAACGCGTCGATTTCTTGATTCTGAATTTCTTGAATTATTTCGTCGATCGCTTCTTCGGCTTCTTCGAAAGCGACATCGTCGTTCAGCTTTCCGGATATTACAAACTGGCCGGGATCGATCGAACCTGTGTTGTAAGCGCTTATCGAGTTGAAGAGCCTTTTCTCTTTCACCAGCCTGGAATATAACCGTGACGAGGTCCCCCTGCCCAGGATATCATTCAACAAATCGGCGGCATAATAATCGGGCGAGAACCTTGCCGGCATGTGGTAGGATTTATAAATAGCCTTCAAGGGAACGGGAGCCTTCACCGTCAACCGGCGTTCTTCCGTCTGAACGGGCTCGGGTTCGTTTATCCTTTTTATTTCCTTGCCGCGGGGGATAGATCCAAACCATTTTTCAGCGAGCGCCAGAACTTCTTCGGCCCGCACATTGCCGGCGACGGTCAGAATAGCGTTTTGAGGAGCGTAGTACAATTCAAAAAACTCTTTCACATCCTGCAGCGTCGCATTTTCAATGTGAGAGATGTCTTTCCCAATTGTAGCCCATTTGTAATGATGTTTTTTGTACGCCAAGGGCCGCAGTTTCAACCATGCGTCGCCATACGGCTGATTCAGATACCGCTGTTTGAATTCCTCTACCACCACTTTTCGCTGCACTTCGAGAGAAACCGGATTGATATTTAGCGAAAGCATTCTGTCGCTTTCAAGCCAGAAAGCGCTTTCAAGGTTAGCCGCCGGCAGCGTAATATAGTAATTAGTGATGTCGGGGCTTGTAAATGCATTGCTTTCCCCTCCCACCTTCTGCAAAGCCGCGTCAAAGTCGGCCACGTTAGCCGATCCCGCAAACATCAGGTGCTCAAAAAGATGGGCAAACCCGGTCTTTTCTTCCTGTTCGTCTTTAGAGCCAACGTGGTAAAGAATATTGAAAGCAGCGATTTCAGTGGACGCGTCTTCATGGACAATGACCGTTAATCCATTTTTAAGGCGGCTTTGGGTGAACTCAATCATATTGAGGCAAGTCAAAATTTAAGTATTGTGTACAAACGTTCCTTTTTGCAATTAAAAACAAACATATCGGTTTATCTTCTTACATTGAAACAGATTTTTCGGAATTTATCTTCCGGATGCAAAACTTTGCATTCATCTTAACGTCGCTAAAAGAATAATTTGTTTATTTGTTAAAAAATCTCTTTTCTCCTATGACTTTTTGGAAGCCCATGGTTTGTGTATGCATGATCCTGATGTGGAGCGGCGACGCCGTTGCCCAACAGGGGAAGAGAGATAAGGAAAGAAAGAAAAAATCCAGGGAAATGCAGCAAACCGGCGGTTCGGAGGCCATTCCTATTCAGCCTTTCCGCAGCCCGGCGTTCAATCCTTCAGAAGCTCGCAAGAAAAATCAAAAACAAACGAAGGATACCAAATACAAAAAGAAAACAAGGGAAGCATACAAAAACGCTGGGAGTTTGGAGCCTATTTCAAAAGGCCAGCAAAGGCAACATTATAAATACATGTCGCGGCAGGCTGGAGAAACCGGTCAGGAAGGGGATTCCAAGCGCCGACAAGAAAACCGGCTTAAATCAAAGGCGGCTGAAAGCGCGGGTTACAGCGGCGACCTTGATGGAAGCGAAATAAAATTCAGGAGGAGGCAATATCAATACAAATCCGGCCAAACCGCAGAATACACGGGCGATCGCAAAGGCATGACGCGGTCGCAACAAAAAAAATACTACCAACGCGCTTCCAGGAATGAAAATCAATTCCAGGGAAAAGAACCGGCAAAAACCCAGCAGGCTTTGAAAATGCAAGGAGAGGCATTGTCAAGAGAGGCCGCTTCATACCCGGGATCTATAAAACAAACCCCCAAGAGCAGGCAAGAAGCGGCCTATAAAAAAGCGTCGATCGCGGCGCATCAATATGCAGGGGATTATGACGCCAAGATTTTCCGCTACCGAAAGCAGCAGTATGAATATATGTCGAAACAAGCCCATCAGAACCAGGGTTTATTGAAAAGGCCAAAGGAAGATACCGGTAGGGGATGGGAAGGCTCGGATTTTGCAGGAGATATAAAAGCGAATCCAAAAACCTTCAAAAAACGGCAATATGAATTCATGTCCAAATATGCCCATCAAAGCCGCGGCGTCTTGAAGGGAGAATCTGAAAAGCGCAGAAAGCAACGGTTGCAGGATAAATCTAACCAGGCGGGGTTGTTTGCCGGAAACATGAAGGCGGCCTCGCCAAAATTCCGCAAACAGCAGGAAGAATACATGTCGAAAACTGCTCACCAATATGAAGGGGGGAAAAAGGCTGTTTCATTGAGAAAAAGGGATAATCTCTATAAACGCAAGTCGGCTGAAACCGCCGGCCACCGGGGCGAGATAGCCCAAAACATCTACGCGCGACGCGCCAGGTTATACATGACCATGTCGGAAAAAGCGCACAACTATGAGGGAAGCCTCAGGATGAAAAATCAATCAGGAAAGGAGAAGTATTACCGAGACAAATCCTCCCGCGAGAACCTTTATTCCGGAACCATTTCTTCTACAATATTTCTATATAAAAAACAGCGTTACGAATATATGTCGAAAACAGCCCATTTGTACCAGGGCGACATGAAGGCGCGTACCGCAAGGGGGAAAGAGTTGTATTTCAAAAGAATATCCAGGCAAGTTCACCAATCATCTACCGGTACGCGCGAGATAAGCAGGTTCAAATACTGGTTTTTGAAAACTTTTAAACCCGCCAAGCTTAAAAACGTAAACAAACCAGACAAAAAGCCAAAATACGACACGAGAGAAAATGAAATATGGTATTACTGATAACTGGAAGGTTATTAACGACGAATCGCAGGTAGAGGAAATCATCCAGGAATCGTATTCAAATCCTGTCGTCCTGTTTAAGAACAGCGACAGGTGCGGCGTCAGCTATGGAGTTTTGAGCCGGTTTAAAGAAGAAATGGCTGAAGCAAACAACGGCGGCGTTTCCTTTTATATCCTCGACGTGGTTTCCCACCGGGACATCGCTTCCCTGTTCGCTCAAAAATTAAACGTCCGGCACGAATCGCCGCAGGCGCTTGTAATTGAACGGGGCATGTGTGGATATCATAAAAGTCACTGGAACATTTCGTTCACAGAGCTGATGAGTTATATAGCAAACCAGCGCATGAATTAAAAACTTTAAAATATATTTGCTCGTTACTTGAGTATATCATGCGCATATGAAGGGATATTTGATCATCGCTTTTTCGCTGCTTCTATGCTATCCAGGGTTTGCCCAGGAAACAGGCGATTACGACTACAGCCGCGAATTTATCTGGGGAGCGACCAAAGCGACCAACAGCGGCTTGATAGGGGGGCTTATTCTGCGATATGGCATGAAGTTGCAAGATAGAAGGTATCATCATGTCAGTCTTGAAGCGGTAAACATCAAACATCCACAGGAAAAAAGGGAGTTTAGAAGCACAGGCACTTTTATCCGTGGGAAGGTCAATTATCTATATTCCATCAGGCTTGCATATGGCAGAGAATGGTTGTTATTTAAAAAAGCTCCGCAACAAGGTGTGCAGATTTCCGGAATCATTTCTGCCGGACCCTCAATCGGACTCGAGGCGCCTTATTATATCAGCTTTAGCTCTAGCGAAGGAATTATAAAAGTCCCATATACGCCGGGGGTTCACCATCCGGAATATATTCGCGGTTCTACGGGCACGTTTCAAAGCATTGCCGATTCCAAAGTGGTTCCCGGAGTAAATTCGAAGGCGGCGCTTTCGTTCGAGTTTGGCGCATTCAAGTCGAATGTCGTCGGTTTGGAGACAGGGTTTATGTTCGAAGCTTTTTCAAGAGGAATCGCTATACTCGGCAATCAGAACAATCCGGATGCTTTTAAACGAAGCGTTTATCCGAACGCCTATGTCACTTTGTATTACGGAACCCGCCTGTGATCATTTATTGAGCCGCTCTTTTATTATTTGCCATAACTTTGGCGTTGTTTTTTACTAAAAAAGAAAGTCAGTATGATTGAATTGCCTGTCGTGCCCGGAAAAGGGGAAAATGAAAAGCTCAGAAAGAGGAAACCAGAATGGCTAAGAGTGAAATTGCCCATAGGCAAGGAATACAGGAATGTTAGAAACATTGTCGATCAATATAAACTCCATACGATTTGCGAAAGCGGCGCGTGCCCCAATATGGGAGAATGCTGGGGAGCAGGCACCGCCACTTTTATGATCCTGGGCAACATATGCACCCGAAGCTGCACCTTCTGCGCCGTAGCCACGGGACGTCCTACGGAATACGACGAAGACGAACCCGCGCGCGTAGCGCAAGCCATCAAGCTCATGAAGGTGAAGCATGCAGTGATCACTTCCGTAAATCGCGACGAACTAAAAGACCGGGGAGCCGAAATATGGTACCGCACGGTAGTTGAAATCAAGAAACTTACTCCTGAGACAACCATAGAAACCCTGATACCCGACGTGAAGGGAACCTGGAGCGCCCTATACCGGATGATCGAGGGCGGGCAGGAAGTGGTTTCACACAATTTGGAGACGGTGAAAAGGCTGTACCGTATGGTGCGTCCACAAGCCAAATATGATCGCAGCCTTGAACAATTGAAGAGAATCAAGGAAGCCGGCAAAAGAACCAAGTCGGGCATTATGGTGGGACTTGGAGAAACAGACGACGAGGTTTATCAGACTATGGACGATTTGGCGGCGCATGGCGTGGATATTCTGACCATAGGACAATATTTACAGCCTACGCCTATGCATCTGGAAGTAGTTGAATATGTTCATCCCGATAAGTTTGCCCATTACAAAGAAGAAGGACTAAAAAGGGGGTTAAAGTATGTGGAGTCGGGACCGTTGGTTCGTTCATCTTACCATGCGGAAAGACATGTAAATGTATAACTACCTTCGCGCCGGGTAAATTTTTCACTTCCCTGCTTCAACAATTATTCAATAATTCACGAAGAATATCGATCATGTAACATTTAATAATAATTCTACAACCTGAAAGAGGCCCCCAATGGCGGATAAGCCTCTTTTTTTGTCCGTACATTTCTCAAAACCGCGTAATAACCATTCTCTAAACTGCAATCCGCGGCTCAAAGGCTCATAGAAACCCGGGCATAACTACATGCCCGAAAATGAGCAAAATTTCAATCTCCCACCGAATTGCCTATTTTAGTTGCGAAAATATTTGCTATGAAAGCTTTGAAGATCATACTTTTGTTTGTAGTTGCGTCGGTGGGCTCATATAAGGCCTATGCGCAAAGATTCCGGATGGAAGAAGCGGACAATTCGAAGCTTGAGGTGGTGTTTGATGCATTCCGGATTGACGACGAGATTCGATTTGTTTGGAATGTAAACAATGAAACCAACATCAAATCCTACGAAATTGCAAGGGGAATTGAAACGGGAAGGTTTGTCAATTGGGAGACATTGACAACCGTTAACGCGAAAGCTCCTGGAAGCTATACGTTCATCGACAAAGATCCGGTCCTTGGAGAAATGCATTATCGATTGAAACTGATTGCGCCCGACGGCAGCAGTATTGAATATAGTCCATTATTCAGGATTTCAACGCCATTGCCTGAAGGGCATGTTAAAAGAGAATAAAGGGATTATTGTTAGGACAAGAAAGAGATTGATAGTTCATAATTTTAGGGTTTAATTTAATAGTCAAAAAGACTGGCAGTTTTTCTGCCAGTTTTTTTTTGTCTTTAACCTTGATCAACTCCAATAATTTGAAACAAAAAACGCCCGGCTTTGGGGCGTCTTTTATCTTGCATTTGTTCCAACCGTTTAATTGGCTACCAACTCTACGCTTCTTTTGATGAAATTTGTCAAATCGGATCCTTTCAACATATTTTGAGAAAGCAAAGCGAGGTCGTAAACCTGCTTGGCAAGCCGCGTCCTTTCTTCTTCGTTTTCTGTTTTCAGAATCCTTGAGGTTAGGGCATGGTTGGCGTTTATCGCTAAATTATATTGATCGGGCAACGTTCCCATCATGCCTATGCCGCTTCCCATTGAAGCCATGTCCTTCATTCGCCGCATAAACTCCGACAAGGTGATTACGGCGGGCAGTTCGTCCGGCGCCAACGACTCAACGGTTATGGTTATTTTTGAATCGCCAATCGCTTTTTCAAATATCTCCTTCACTTTTTTCCGGTCGTCATCCGACAGAACGCTTTCCTTTTTCTCGCCCTTATCGATCAGCTTGTCCACGATATCCGAGTCCACCCTTTTCCAGGACGTCTTATCCATCTTCATTTCAAGATGATTGATGAAATGGTTGTCAAGCTGACCATTCATGACGGCCACGTCAAACGACCTGGCCTGCGCATTCTGGATATAGCTGTCTTGCTTCGATGCGTCGTTGGTGTAAAGGAAGACCACTTTCTTATCCTTGTCCGTCTGATTGGCTTTTACATGGTCTTCATACTCTTTGAGCGTGAAATATTTCCCCGCCGTGTTCTTGACCAATGCAAAATCCTTGGCCTTGTCATAGAACTTTTCATCCGTTATCATCCCATATTTTACAAACAGGCCAATGTCGTCCCATTTCGACTCGTACGATGGCCGGTCTTTTTTGAATAATTCGCCCAGTTTGTCGGCGACTTTCTTGGTGATATGCGCATTGATCTTCTTCACGTTGCTGTCGCTTTGCAGAAAACTGCGGCTGACGTTCAAAGGAATATCGGGCGAGTCAATAACCCCATGAAGGAGCATCAGGAACTCGGGGACAACATCCTTTACCTCGTCTGTGATGAATACCTGCTTGGAATAGAGCTGTATCTTGTTTTTTTGAAAATCAAACTCACTCTTTATTTTGGGAAAATACAGGATGCCCGTCAAATTGAAAGGATAATCCACATTCAGGTGAATCCAGAACAATGGATCGTCGGAAAATGGATACAGCGTCTTGTAGAAATTCAGATAATCTTCATCCTTCAGGTCTGCGGGAGCTTTTACCCACAACGGCTCTACATCGTTGATCACGTCGTCTTTCTTGACGGTTATCTCTTTTCCATTATCGTCCTTTGTTTTTTCTTCCTTTGCGCCAAATACAATGGGAACCGGAAGGAACTTACAATATTTCTGAAGGATTTGCCTGATGCGATATTCTTCCAAAAATTCAGTCGAATCGTCGGCGATGTGCATCACCACGTCCGTGCCCCTGTCTTTTTTTACTGTTTTGGTAATCTCGTATTCCGTATTTCCTTCGCCCACCCATCTTGCGGGCTCGGCGTCTTCCCGGTATGATTTCGTGATAATTTCAACTTTTTTTGAAACCATGAAGGACGAATAGAATCCCAACCCGAAAAATCCGATGATCTGGTTGTCTTCGCCTTTGTCCTTGTATTTTTCGAGAAACTCTGTAGCCCCGGAAAACGCGATCTGGTTTATGTATTTTTTTACCTCTTCGGCGGTCATACCGATACCCCGGTCGCTGACGGTGATGGTCTTCAGCTTTTTGTTTATTGAGATCCTGACGCTTAAGTCGCCCAATTCGCCTTTGAACTCGCCAATCGAGGCAAGACGCTTTAATTTCTGGGTTGCGTCCACTGCGTTTGAGACGATCTCTCTTAAGAATATCTCGTGGTCTGAATATAAGAATTTCTTGATGATCGGGAATATATTCTCGGTATGGATTGAAATAACGCCTTTTTCTTCCATTTTTCTTATCGTTTATACATTTAACATTCCGGCATCGTTATACAAACTTCATTCCATAGGTTCAAGCCGCTGACAGGTTGTCAGGCGTCCGAGAAAAATGCAATAAACAAGCAGGATAAAAACGTTTCAAAATCGTTACATTATCGGCGGCAAATCCGGTCTAAAACGCAAAAGTTAACATAAAGTTAACCAAAATGCATGGCGGTTTGATTATGAACCTGAAGTTTTATATTTACGCGGTTTAAGTTTACTTCATACAAAAAAATGAGCGATACTTTAAAAAAAATATTGATTCTCTCTGCGATTGTAGTGGTTCTGTTCTTGATTTTGAACGCTAAAATAGGTTTCTTTAAAAGTGAAAATACCGCTCAAGCCGGTGTTTCCAGTTCGCCGGCTATGGCGATTCCCGTCTCGGTGGAGGCGGTAAAACCTGAACGGCTGGAAAGAAAACTCAATGTTACCGGCACCATTGTGGCGGACGAATCTATTGAAATCCGCAGCGAAACGTCGGGCATAGTAACCCGCATTTTCTTCAAGGAAGGGCAACAGGTGCGCAAAGGGCAACTGCTGTTAAGCATTGACGACGAAGAATTGAAAGCCCAACTGGAAAAACTCAAGATCAGAAAAGACTTATTGGAAGCTACTGAATTCAGGGCGAAGAAACTGCTGGAAAGAGAAGCGATCAGCCAGGAAGAATACGATATCACCCTAAACGAACTGAAGAGCCTGGACGCCGATATCAAGACCCTTGAAACGCAAATTGAAAAAAAGCATATACGGGCGCCGTTTACCGGCATTGTCGGGTTAAGGCAAATCAGCGAGGGAAGCTATGTTTCCAACAATGAACGCATCGCCAATTTATACAGCATGGAGACCGTAAAACTTGATTTCTCGGTTCCGGGAAAATACAGTCATGAGATCCGTGCGGGACAAAAAATATTTTTCAAAATCGAGAATATCGGACAAGTGTTTGAAGGAAGCATTCTTGCGATTGAACCCATGATCGATCCGAATACGCGCACTTTGCAGATCCGGGGAATCGCTCAAAACGAACACGGTTTGTTGCTGCCCGGGCAGTTTGCCAGCATCGAGATTATTCTTGAAACTATCGACTCTGCGCTCATGGTTCCCACTATTTCGGTGATTCCGGAATTGGGGGGGCACAAGTTATATAAATATGTAAAAGGCAAGGTCGAGTCGGCAAAAGTGGAGATAGGACAACGAACGGATAACCGCATTCAGATTATCAGCGGTGTGAGCGCGGGGGATACGATTCTTACCAGCGGCATCCTGCAGGTAAGAGACGGCAGTCCGGTAGTCATATCCAATCTAAACTAAAACAGCGTATGAGTCTATCAAGCATAAGCGTACAGCGGCCGGTATTGGCCATCGTGATGTCGGTTGTAATCGTCATCTTCGGTTTTATTGGATACACCTTCCTGGGAGTGAGAGAATATCCCAGCGTCGATCCGCCTATCATTTCTGTTACAACCACATATCCCGGAGCAAGCGCCGATATTATAGAATCGCAAATCACCGAACCCCTCGAAGAATCCATCAACGGTATTGCGGGGATACGAACGCTTACTAGCGTTAGCCGGGATGGTCGCAGCACGATTACGGTAGAATTTAACTTGGGCGTCGATATGGAAGCCGCCGCCAACGACGTTCGCGACAGGGTGTCTCGCGCAATACGCAGGTTGCCGGCCGACGCCGATCCTCCGTCGGTGTCAAAACGCGACGCCGATTCTTCGCCCCTCATTATGCTTATTGTGAACAGCTCGAAGAGAACGCTGCTCGAATTGAGCGACATCGCCGACAACGTATTCAAAGAACGGTTGCAAACCATTCCCGGCGTGGCGCAGATCAATATTTGGGGAGATCAGAAATATGCTATGCGTCTCAGGATGAACAAGGACCGGCTTGCCGCGTTCCGCCTGACGCCGCTGGATGTGGTAAACGCCATCAGGGCCGAGAACATTGAATTGCCGACTGGTTACGTAGAGGGCAAGGCCACCGAACTGACGGTGAGAACCATGGGAAGGCTGAGTTCGCCTGAAGATTATGAACAGCTGATTATCAAGGAAAGCGGCAATAGCATTGTCCGGTTTAGCGATATCGGCATCGCCGAACTTGGAGCGGAAAACGAACGAACCATCATGAAAAAGAACGGCGATCCCATGGTGGGCGTGGCCATTTACCCGCAGCCGGGTTCGAACAATATCGATATTGCTGAGGCTTTCTATGAACGTCTTGAAAGCATCAAGGTGGACCTGCCTGAGGATATTGAACTTGAAATTGGCTTCGACAATACGCGCTATATCAAGCAGTCTATCGCCGAAGTGGAAGAAACAATCATCAGCGCCTTCGTGTTGGTGGTCTTGGTGATATTCCTTTTCCTTCGCGACTGGCGTTCTACCCTGATTCCGGTCGTTACCATACCTATATCGGTGATCGGAGCTTTTTTCATCATGTATGTGGCGGATTTTTCTATAAATGTATTGACGCTGCTGGCCGTTGTATTGTCGATTGGGATTGTAGTGGACGACGCCATAGTGGTGTTAGAAAATATCTATGCAAAAATCGAAGCGGGCTTGGGCCCCGTAAAAGCCAGCCTGGAGGGAGCGCAGGAGATTTTCTTCGCGGTGATTTCAACGACAATCGCGCTGGCTTCCGTGTTTATGCCGATCATATTCCTGGAAGGCCTTACAGGAAGACTGTTTAGGGAGTTCGGCATTGTGATGGCGGGAGCCGTAGTAATCTCCGCATTTGTGGCGTTAACGCTGACGCCCATGATGAGCTCCAAGGTGCTAAAAAAGAGAGATACGCAATCCTGGTTTTATACGAAAACTGAACCAATCTTCAATTGGCTAAATCGCGTTTACAGCCGGTCGCTGGAAGCCTTTATGCGGAGCCGCTGGCTTGCATTCCCCATCATTGCCATCTCTCTGGCGGTATTGATTGCCGTGGGCATGAATATTCCTGCCGAGCTTGCTCCCATCGAAGACAGGGGGCAATTTTCCGCGTCGGCCACCGGCCCTGAAGGAGCCACATTTGAATATATGGGCGCATACATCGATTCCGTGGTGGAGATGACGAAAAGAACGGTGCCGGAGGCTGTGGCCATTATCAGCACTACTTCGCCGGAATTCGGGTCCTCCTCATCGGTCAACTCCGGATCAGTCAGGATTACCCTGGTGGATGCAGACCAGCGAACACGATCGCAAAGCGAAATAGCCGCCGAATACCGGAAAGAACTGAATAAGAATACGATGGCGAGGGCTTATGTGGTAGAGCCGCAATCGATAGGAAGCCGTCGCGGGGGATTGCCCATTCAATATGTGATCCAGGCCAATAACCTGGAGAAGCTAAAGGAGGCTTTGCCGAGATTTGTGCAAAGAGCCTCTGAAGACCCGGTTTTCGATTTTGTCGATCTGGACCTGAAGTTTAATAAACCGGAAATAAGGATTGAAATTGACCGGGAGAAAGCCCGGAAAATGGGCGTATCGGTGAAGGACATCGCTGAAACGCTGCAGTTGGGTCTGAGCGGATCCCGCTTTGGCTATTTTATCATGAACGGACAGCAATACCAGATACTGGGTCAACTAATCCGGGAAGACA
>Ga0207873_1002955_pt1 | contig 13035 bp, 9 predicted proteins | sample BGWIniCompost_FD_187373 | JGI IMG/M metagenome (GOLD analysis project Ga0207873, IMG submission 187373) | Cellulose adapted compost microbial communities from Newby Island Compost Facility, Milpitas, CA, USA - BGW Initial Compost (SPAdes)... ... | reverse complement strand
AGCCGCGCCACCGCCGATTCGAGCCGATCGCGCAAGACGACTTCGGTCGGACTATCCCTGCCCAGAGAAGAATCAGGAAACGTCTCCCCAAATGCGTCTGCCGTATTCCAACCCAGCTCGGCAAACAAGCTGAGCACAGCCAGTTCGAGCTCTCGCTCGTCGTGGGCGTAGCTCACGCCACCAACCAGTCCGTATCGATATCGAGATCAGAAACGTCGATCTCGCCCGATACCAGCTTGGGAAGTAGCAGATCGCGCGTTGTCCGCAAATTGGCGTTCTGTTGTCGAAGCTTCTCGGCTAGCTCCAGCATTGGGCCACAGTGCTTGTCATACAGATCGACCAAAGCGTCCGGTGGTAGGACGACCGGCATCTGCTCAAAATCCTGAACCTTGAGCCGTTGGTGGCTGCTCGAAGTGCCTACTGACATTGCAGCCAGCCGACGGGTGAATTCGCTGTTCGATGCTGCTGCATACAAGTAGGTCAGCTTGGTTCTCTTCGGAACCAGGACAATAAACTCGCTGGATGCATAGGCCGGGAGATCGCCTGGAGGAATGGCTCTCCATACGCGAGGGATGCGAGGATTGAGCTTCGCCAGAAGAACAGACGGCTGGGCGACTTTGAGCTTGCTACTTTTGACATCTCGCCCATACTCGACATCAGGTGTCTGGTCTCGATCGTACGCCGCAAAACTGTAATGGTAAAAGGCGGCATCGGGTTCCTTATGTGGGCTCACTGGAGAGCGGACAGATTGGCATATCTCGCGGAAATGGCCTATCGCCCACCCCAGTGGAATTGGTCCCAACTCTGAATCAACCAGGTCGACGTCTTCGTGGCCGGGGAAGCGGAACTCACAGAACCACTCCCGGTACAGCGCCTGGGCCATGTCCTCGAGCATGTCGATACGGCGCAGATTGTTCTCGATGAGTTCGTCGTAAGCGGCAAGGATTGAGGCAATTCGTTCTTGGATGGCGAGAGGCGGAAGGCAAACTTGTACCTCCTTCAGGCGGTCCGGGGAGGTATGGCGTACCTTTGTCCCGTTGGCTGTAGCTTGTATCTGCTGTCGCACGTGTGGCGAGTTGAACAGGTAATAGAGGAAACGTCGGTGAATGCGTTCGGGCGCACGTTCCATGACCAAGCCAAGCCGTTGATTGTGGAGAAAAGTGCCAGTCGCCGGTACCAAAGCGGCGCTGCCAAGAAGTCCGGCCTTCTGCTCGGTCATCACCACCAATAAGTCGCCTGGCGAGAGAATGTAGCGATCCGGGATAGGTCCACAGTAGAACTTCTCAGGGTTCTTGTATGTGAAGCCGCCCTCCTCGCGGAAGTTGCCGGGCGTCAGAACGATCGGGCCGGGCGTGTCCGTGAAGAACTTGCTTTTGAAGGCGAAGCCGTGCCTGATCTCGACCACTTCGCCAAGTGATATGTTCGGCCACTCAGTCGCCATTAGTGAGTCCAAGCAAACTGGCGGCGTTGGTCGAGATCCTCTCGGCAAGCTCCGCAGCTTCGAGAGTCAAAGCTCGGAACTCTTCGCTCAGCTCGCTCATTCTCTCGGCGAAGTCGAAGTGCTGATCATCACGATCTGCTACGCCGACATACCGTCCCGGATTGAGGCTCCATCCATGGGCTTCGATGTCATCGCGAGTTGCGACCTTACAGAGACCAGGAACATCAACGTACTCGCCATCTGGGAAATATTCTTTGAGAAGTGCTTCGGAGCCTTGAAGGAGTTCGGGTTCTTCCCCTCGGTAGAGGCGGGCGATGTTGGCGAGGAATTCGTGTTGTTCGGGGGTGAAGTCTCGGTGGGCTCTGTCGATCTGGCGGTAGATGTGTCGTGCGTCGATGAATAGGACCTTGTCGGCGCGGTCGGTGTTTCGCTTGCCTTTGTCGAGGAACCAGAGGGTGACGGGCAGCGCGACTGTGTAGAAGAAGTTTGAGGCGATGGCGATGACGATGTCGACGATTCCGTCTTGGATCATCTGCCGCCGTATTGCGAGCTCGGAGTGGCGCGCGTCGGAGGCGGAGTTGGCCATGACGAAGCCGGCTCGGCCTGTCTCGTTGAGGGCTGAGGCGAAGATCTGGATCCACAGGTAGTTGGCGTTGTCGACTGTGGGGATGCCGTATAGGAAGCGGGGGTCGCCTTTGATGCGGTCTTTGTCGACTCCGTTGACGTTGAAGGGGGGGTTGGCCATCACGTAGTCGAACCGGCCGACACAGTCGTGTGGGTCCTCGTAATAGGTGTTGGAGGAGACGATGTCGCCCGTCAGGCCGTGGACGGCGAGGTTCATCTTGGCGATCCGGATCGTCTCTTCGACTCGTTCTTGGCCGTAGATGGAGATGGCGGAGGTTGGGTTGGCTTTGTGTTCTTCGACGAAGCGGGCGGACTGCACGAACATGCCGCCTGAGCCGCAGGCGGGGTCGAGGATGCGGCCTTCGAAGGGTTCGATGATGTCGACGATGAGTTTGACGATGGAGGTGGGGGTGAAGAACTCGCCGCCTCGTTGCCCTTCGGTGAACGCGAAGTTGGCGAGGAAGTACTCGTAGATCTTCCCGAAGGCGTCGCCTTCGATGTCGTCGGGGATGGAGCCGATGAGGCGCAGGAGTTCGGCGAGGAGGCTGTTGTCGAATCGGCCGTAGTCGCGGGGGAGCACGCCTTGGAGGTCGGGGTTCTCGGCTTCGATGGCTTCCATCGCCGAGTTGATGGCGGCTCCGAGGTCTGATCCTTCGGCGAGTGTCTGGAGGTGGCGGAACCGGGCGTGGTCGGGCACGTACAGGACACCCCGGGCTTGGTAGTCGGCTTTTCCGATCTGGCGGCGTCCGCTCCCTCGGCTGGCGAGTTCCTTTTCGGCTTGGGTGAAGCGGACGTCGGCGTAGCGGAGGAAGATCAGCCCGAGGACGGGGGTCGAGTACTGGGAGGCGGCGAGCGACGAGTTGGCTCGCAGCTGGTCGGCGGCTTTCCAGAGCCGGTTCTCTAGTTCACGCAGCTTCTCGGCTTCGGTCATATGCGGTCCGATCCTGGTAGATCGCGGCAGGTCCTGTCCATAGGTCCCCAGTTGTGCATCGGTCAGCAGTCAGCAGGCCTTCACCCGTAGGTACCGCACGAGCTGAATCCTGGCACGACCGTCTCCGATTTGTCTCCGCAGGCTGACCGGATCTGCGCTTCTCTGCCCGTTGTGGGCACCCTGCTTGGCGGTGATTGCCGGCCCGGGCCGTGATCGGACGGTCCGTTCCACACGACCAGAAGAGAAAGGAGTTTGTCGTGTGGAACAAGACCTATGACTTCGACGCTCACCTGGCGGTGGGCGAGCGCCTCGAGATCCTCGCCATGGATCCTGTCTTCAGGGTGCTGGGCGATGAGGTGGGCCGCGTCGCCGCCGGGTACGGGAAGAAGACGAAACCTGCCGCCACAGATGCGGTGGGGATGTTGGTGTTCGGGGCGGCGACGGTGCTGTTCGGAAACGACCGGGCCGCCCACGGAGAGCTCAGATACCAGTGGCCTCTGATCAGGAAGGCGTTGGAGGCAGTGGGCATCCCCACGTCGGATCGTCCACCCAGCCCTCAGGCTTGGCGGTACTTCCGCAAGAAGTATCTGGAGAACCCCGAGCTGATCCAGTCGCTGCGCTGCATCGCCCGAGAAATGTGGTTGGGGTTGGCTCAGCGCATGGGGATGTTCCCCACCCAACCGGAAGACTACGACTGGCTGCATCCAGATCACCGCAACACCTTGTTCGCTGACGGCACCTGGGTCCGCCCTGCGTCCGGGGTGGAGGTGACACGCCGGGGGAAAACCCAGCGTTCCCGCGCGAAGTCGGGCAGGAAGCGGCTGTCGGAGGATGTGGACGTGTCGGGCGCGAACTTCGGATACCAGCACACGGTCGTGTCAGCTCGTCTCCCAGTCGAGCGGATGCGGCTGATCATCGACATCGGACGCGCCGCGCCGAGCCGGGACGTGAAAGTGGCGCTTGATTCTCTGTTCTGGGCGAAGACCCAACTGGGGGACCGTCTGCGGCATTTCGCCTACGACCGGGCTTTGAGTGCGAAGGAGGACATCACGCGGGTCATCCGCGCGGGCATCCTTCCACTGTGCAAGCCCAGCAACGTCGACGCGTTTGACGACTGGAAGGCGCTGCCGCGACACAAGATCCGAAACGACAAGGCGATCGCCTTCTCATACAAGTTCGGTGAATGCTTCCACGACCTGTGCTTTGACGCCGGGATGCTGTGGGACATGGAGACTCGCGCCGATGGCCGCTACTACCTGAAACGGGCCGACCATTTGGCCGTGAGGCGGGTTCGGCGCGCCGATGGCAGCTACGACTTCGAGGTGGACCTGCGGCTGTACTGCTCCCGAGGCGGCGATCACACCTTCACTTGGTCCCTGACCGGAGATGTCGAGCGGCTGGGGAAACGCCCGCTGAATCTCGCTCCGCATCTGCGTCCGATCCCCATCGCCGACAAGGACCGTGCCGGCCCGGCGTTGGGTATCCGCCAGACCGCCGAGGCCATGTTCCGGTATCTCAAGGACTACATGGGGAAGGGCAACCGTGCCGGGTCGTTCTCGGCGCTGGCGCACGAGATCGACATGCTGCTGTTGGCGGTAGCTCACAACGCCCTGGTGTGGAGGGAGTACTGCCAGGAACACAGCAGCCAGCAGGCCTTGGCGACGCCGCAGTCGCCGCCGCTCGCCGCCTGACAAAACACCTCTACAAGGGACGAGAGCCCTCGGATACGTCCGAGGGCTCGTTCTGTCTTCGGGGTGACTGCCAAGGGTTGGGGCGGCGGGGACGATTTGCACCGGTATCTCCATTGCCGGCGCGGATCGCCGCGAAAGGTGGAGGTCGACAAAAGAATACGCCGCCCCACTCGAGTGGGCTCTCGGCTCACAACACAGGCAACACAAGAACGCCCGCCCTCCGGGGCGGCTGACGAACGGAGGCTGTCATGTGTGGAGTCGGATCCCACTCAGGTCACTTGGACATCGACGTCAGTGATCGGATCGGCGCGTTCCTCGACTGTGCCGAAGAGATCCTGGAACGCGTTTTCGACCCGGGGTCGGAAGCTTGGTTGAAAGAAGCACTCTCGGAGTTCGCCCGCCGGCACGCGGAAATCCCTGAGGAGATCAGCGAGCACTACCTGCTGACCGAGCACTTCGAGAGAATCTGCTCCTTCGTCCTGGATCTGCTCGCCGACACCGGAGCTGCGGCATGAGCGCGCGTCCTCTCCATCAGGAATCCGTGATCCTGGATCGCTCGGAAGCCTGGGTCACGCTCCACGTCACATCTCCAACTGTGGTCGACTTCCTTCGGTCGGTCGACCCGGCTGCTCGAGTCGCAGAAGCTCAGCGGCTCCTCGACCTCGGCGTGGAGACGGCTCGTCGGGCCGCACAACGCGCCGACGAGGTAGCCCTCACCGACGTGAAGTCGTCGATCAAATCGGTGCTGGACACCGTCCGGGAGGAAGTGGCTGCGTCTCTGCGGCAGCTGACGGAGCTGACTGGAACGACCAGCGACCGACTGGCGACGGAATCGAACCGCTTCTCGGAATCGCTGGAGGGAGCGCTAGCGGACCTGCCAACCCAGGTCCGCGAAGCGATCGCCCAAGCGACATCCGACGTCGAGTTGGCAGACGTCGTAGCCGAGGTGATAGCCGGCGACGACTCACCCATCGGCCGGCTTGAGGCGCGCATCAGCGAGGGCCTCGACCAGGTGCGGGCCTCCCACGATGTCGCATTGGGTGCAGCCCTCCAACAAGTCACCGCTGTAGCCGCCACGCTGAGCGGGATCAAAGGCGCCATCGAACAGAGGGACCGTTCCCCAGCCGGCGGCGCCGACTACGAGGCAACCATCGAGAACGCGCTGACCGTCGCCGCTTCACGTTGGTCTGACCGAGTGGACGACGTCCGCCACATCGCCGGACGCGGCGGCTCCAAGAAGGGCGACTTCGTCGCGGAAGTGGCCAACGGGACCACTCTGACGCGGATCGCCGTCGAAGTAAAACGCGTCGAGACAGGGCTGTCCGCTGTCAAAGCCGAAACTCTCCTCGAAGAGGTCGCCGAAGCACGCGACGCCCACGCCGTGCTCCTGGTGTGCGCCCATCCACAGGGCATGCCGGCCGGGCTCCGAAACGGCGAAGCCCTGGGCATGGTCGGCCGCCGAGGACTGGCCGTGTGCGTTCCGCCCGACGGCGACGCAGACGTGCTGGCGGTGGCGTACTCCCTCGCCCGCACGATGGCAGTGGCAGCCGCCAACAGCGGAAACCGCCAGCACCCCGACATAGACCTCGACTCCGCCCGGTCTGCTTTCGAGCAGGCAAACCGGCGCCTGCGCGGCCTCCAAGACATCGAGAGAGCGATCACGAGAACCAAGAACGATCTCGCCGGACAGATCCGCCAACTCGAAAGGCTCCGCTCAGACCTCATGACTGACCTGCAGCAGGCGGTCGACGCCATCACACCTCCCTCATGACCTGTCCCGATCCAGCAACCCGACCGCTGACCAAGGAGATGCACATGGCGACCGACCTGAACCAGCTCACAACCCAGGTAGTGGAAGCCTGGCGAGAAAGCGGCGACCTCACCGACCAGACCGTCACCCGAATGGGAGAGATCGCGTGGCGTTTCACCCGCAGGCTCCACACCATCGGGGTAAAGGCAGCGGCGGAGATCGACGAGCACACCTGCCGGGCGTTCATCGACGCTCCAACGAGAACCGGAGAAGCACCGACCACCGCCACCCGACACTTCCGGCGAGTCACCCTCCGCGCCTACTTCCGCACAGCCCGACGACTCGGCCACCAGGTAGGTGACCCAACCCTCGACATCCATCTCCCACCCCGGTCCGACCGAGTCACCCGCCCGCTCACGGACGACGAGATCGTCCTATGCCGAACCGCCACCTACGCCACCCGGCATGCCGACCACAGGCGAGCGGCAGCCTGGGCGCTCGCCGAAGCCGCAGCCATGACCTCAGAGATCCCCCTCATACGGCCTAGCCACATCGACGACCCCACCGACCCGATGCACGTGCTCTTGCCCGGCACACGCCGAACCGATCCCCGCATCGTTGAACTCACCGAATGGGGAGCCGCTGTCATCGCTCGCCGCCTCGCCCACCTAGGAGAGACCGACGAACCGATCGTGTATGAAGGCGCCGGAGGTGAGGTCGCCCGCCAAGCCGCCGTCTGCAAACTCATCTCCATCATCCTCGAATCCGCCGGGCTGACCGACCCAGACATCAAGCCAGAGTCCGTGCGGCTGTGGCGCGCCCGCAGCCACTACAACGAAACGGGGGACCTCATCAGCACCGCACGGATGCTCGGCAACCGCAGCCTTGACCGCACCGCCGAAGCGCTGGGTCTCGACTGGAGGCCACGATGACACGTCCCCAAGCCTCACCAGTCGGAACCGTCATCGAAGCACTCGTCACAGCTCCCTACTTGACGAAGCTGAGCGAACACGCGGTGCAACACCGAGTAGGCAGAAAACGCATCCATCCACCCTGGGTTCTGTTCGCGTACGCCGCCTTCATCCGGCACTTCCGTTCCGCCAACCACACGGATGCAGAACTCGCCTCCGGGCTATGGGCACGACTCCGAGCCGCAGCTAAAGACGCCGGCCACGAAGACCCCGGTCCCGTCCCGTACGCGTTCAAGCACTACACGTACCAACGCGACCAGCTTCTCAACGACGAACAACGGCGAGACGCTCTCATCGAGGAATTCACCGCCGTCGCCGTCGACCATGCCCAACGGCTCGGACTCCTCCGGCCCGACGGGCGCGGCTCACTCACATACCCGCACCCCACCCGCACCATCTACGGCGACGGCACCATCGTCAGACCCATCTATCGGCCGCCCAGACCCCACGACTACGCCATCCACCCCGAAACCGGACAAAGAGCACCCCGATACGTCGACCCAACCACCGGAGAGCTCACCTTCACCCCACCAGGCCGCTACGACCCCTCCGCAGCCGACCACGGACGCCACGACGGCATCGTCCACGGCAACAACTTCCTCCTTTTCTCAGTCAGAGGAGACCAGCCCAACAGCCGAGTCGTACTCGGCATAGGCCGAGTCCCAGCACCAGGCCAAGAGGCCGAAACCGCCATTCGACTCACCCAACGCCTCCACCGCATAGCGGGGGGAGGGATACAGGCCGTCGTTTACGACGGAGCCCTCCACGGAACCCACATCGACCACATCATGCGAAGCACTGGCCTCATCGTCGTCAACAAGGTCCGCGCAGCCACCAGAAACGAAACAGGCGACACCACCCCCAAGCGGCGACCCCTCGGAATCCACCAACACCAAACGGCACAAGGCACCTGCACCCACACGCTCCACGTCGTCAACGGCACCGTCGTCGACGTAGCCCTAGCCGACGACGGCACACCCGTCGACGTCGCAACCGCCACCCGCAAACAGATCAAACGCTCCCGACGCAAGGACGGAACCTACCGGTTCAACCTCGCCGTCACTCTCCCATGCGGAAACGAACACACGACCATCTGGCTCTCACCGCACGACAACCCCGAACACATCCGCCTCATCCCACCCGACGACCCGCACTTCCCAACCCTCTACAGCCTCCGCAACGACGCCGAAAGCCTCAATGCCCAGTACAAGAAGACACTCCTCGTCGACCGAGCCACCTCCGTCGGCTGGCAACGACAACTCTTCGACGTCCTCGCCTACAGCATCCTCCACAACAGCATCACGTGGCAGGGGTCCGGCATCAGGCGAGAACGACCAGCCGCCTGACTGTCCCACACGACGCAGTCTCCTTTAGGTGCCTGTGCAATAGGACGATTCAAAGTCATGAGCATTGTCGACAGCCTCCCATTCACCGTTCTCGTGCCGGAGACAGCCGCCGCACCAATCGAGGTCTATGACCAACATGCTGCCCTTCGGCTGGCGATCGTCGAACGTTCTGGTTCACATTTGATCGGCGGTGAGTGGGATGTCCCTGGCGTCTACATTCTGCTTGACCCACCCACACCTGAGGGACGCTGGGGTGCATACGTTGGAAAAGCGCCAGCAGGAATAGCCACCCGGCTCAGCGACCACCTGCGGAAAAGAGACCACTGGAGTCGAGCTTTGCTGGTTCGTCGAGACACGACGTTCGGCTTCAACTCCGCCCAAATCGGATACCTCGAAGGTCGGTTGTACGACCTGCTGCAAGCTGCAGAACTCGCGCAGCTATCGAACTCTCAACGCCCTGGCGACGAAACGGTTCCTCCTTATGACCGGCAGATCCTTGACTCGGCTGTCATTCCTATTTCTCGGTTGCTCCGACTAATCGGATACGACCCATCCACCGAAGACGATGAGATCCCCTCACCCAACTCGAGAACCAGCCGCTTCTACGGCATCACCGTTGGAGACCTCATCAAGTACGGGCTCATCGAGGTAGGGGCTCATCTGGTCTCCACGAACGGAGCGTGGCCCGCGACCGGACGAATACTCGACGACGGGTCAATCGAAACCGACCACGGCGTTTTCGCAAAACCGTCGGCGGCGGCATCGGCCGCAAAGGACGGTGGAGTTGCCAACGGTTGGGAGTTCTGGGCTGTCGAGACACCAACAGGCCGAATACCGCTCGCGACCCTCCGAGCGCGGTATTTGGAGATGCGCGAAGCGAATCCCGGAACCAGTTCTCGGCAGCCGTCTCAGTTCGGACCAGGAGATTAGCGGGCGCCCTCTCAGCGGCTCTGGGCGGCTGTATTGGGTGGTCCGCTGACGTCAGTGAATGCAGCAGCCGAAGTGTCTTTGACGGCCAATCGGACGGGACTCGTGATGGTCGCCAAGACGTGCGGAGCGTCTGGTAGAGAGGTGAACCGGCCCTCCGCGACCAGCCGTTGGCCCAGTTCCTTGGTTACCTCAGCGACATCCACATGCGGTGCCGGTTCGGATCCCTCACCGCAGGCCACCTCAACGATGTCGGCAAACGCAGAAAGATCCACGGCGCAAGCGTTCGCCAGCGTCGTGCTGCGGAGCACAACGACTCCATCGAACTGCCCCGCGAGGAAGGGTCGCAAAGATTCTCCATCCTCAGCAAGCAGTTCGAGAGAAATGTCCTCACCGAGGTCAACACCCCAGGGAACGATCACGAGGGATGGCTTGTAGCCGTCCAAACGGAGCGTCTCCAACAAAGCGCGTACTCGAGTTGGTGCTGTCCCCGATGTCGGGATATGGCGAGCGTGGGCACGGATCCTCTCGATCACCGCGTCGAGCTCGTCACCTGCCAGGCGGAGGCCATATTTCTTCCCGACCTCTTCTGGCTTCTCGTAGGCGACCTCAGACCACTCCAGGTCTTCGACAAACGGACCCTTGATGATCAGGTGGGAGGACTCCACAAGCTGAACGCTGCTGACCTCCGCTGCTTGTACCGGTCGGATGGTCACCTGACTGTGGAGCGCCAAGCTCTCTATCGGTCGGCGCTCACGCCAACCTTCGGCAATCCCCTGGATGAACTCCTGTATGGCTTGTTCCGAGAGGGGAGCTCGGATGAGCTCTTCCCTAGCCTTCTCTTCTCGAACAGCCGATGCGCTCCTGAGCTGCGCGGCCAATCGCTGGACGCGATTTCTAACCTCTTCCTCGCTCAAACCAACAGCGGCCCATAAGGCGTCGATAGTGCTCACCTTCTCGAGGGCCGAAGCCACGCGTCCTACATCTATCGCGGCCATCCACGGTTCAGGCTCGGCAGGAACAGCCACGTCGCATGCAACCAAGCTCATGGCGTAACCCTCGATTAGTAGTCCCTCACCACGTGCCGGCGCCAATCCAAAGGAGCGGTCTGCTGCATCGAACGCAACCCACCTGTTGAGTAGGCCCGCCCCGAATCGAAGATGACCCAAGAGCTGAGGAAGCATTGACGGATCGCGAATAGCGGCGGTTAGGTTGGCAACAACTTCGTAAACCTCAGGGCCGTAGTCATCCGCGTTGTGAGCGAGCCAAGCAACGATGGCGCATCGAGCCGTTTCCAGAAGCATCAGAAGCTCATCCCGCTTGCGAGCAAGCTCGATCTGTCGCCGTATTGTCGCCTGTTGAGGTGCATCTCGTCTCCGCTTTGCGTCGCCGAGTAGAACTTCGTAGAAGTCGGTATCTGTCGTCCAGAAACCGAAAACCTGTCTCAGGTCCCTGTCCACCGACAGCAGAGTTCCAAACCGATGAGTGACCGACAGCATGTGGAGCGACTCCGCCACCGTCTCGATGACGGTTTCAAGGATGCGAAGATCCCGCTCGTCAGCGTCTGATGGAACGACCGTGTCATCTTGGAGCCGGCCGATCGCGTACTCGGCGCACTGAACCTGAAATGTGCACGCTGCATTGACGACGTCGCCGGCGAGCTCGCCACCAAAACCGCTCGCCAGTTGGATCGCAGCTAGTGCGTGGGCCAACATCTGACGAACGATGTCGGTCGATCGAGTGGTCTCGGTGGCCGATCGCACTTCCCACAATAAGGACAAGAGGCTGCGAGCTTGTTCGTCGAGTCCCTGGTCGATGGCAACACGAAGCTGGTTGGACCATCCATTCCTTAGCCGCTCGATTGGTGATCCGAACAGGGGGTCGGCAGTCAGGAACCCTTCCGTAGGTTGCTGATACTTGCTCGACTCTGCAGCAAGCGAGAGCCAGACCGCGCGGTACAGCGAGACCACGTTCTTCGTGTCCTTCAGCGAGCGGCGATGGAGAGCTTCGATGCCTTCCTCCTCGAGCTGCAGCGCCAACTCGGCAAGGCGCGCCGCTGGGTTGTTCGGCGACACGACGAAGATCGCTCGCTTCGATACCACGTCCTCGGTGGAGACAAGTAACGGTCTACCCGGCCACACCTCCTCGCCAAGCGTGGCGACCAACTCAACCTTCCCTGAGTACTCCTTCGACAGTTCTTCGAGGTAGCCGAGGTCGATGTCGTACACCGCTCCAAACGAATCTGAAACCTCTACTTGGTGAAAGCGCTGAATGAGGAACGGACTGCCCAGTTGAACAGGCCTCGTCTCGAGCCAGTCCCTGAGGATTGCTTCGGCAGCGCGCCGCCGCATGAGGTATTGACACCACGTTCGCGCAATGTCTTCGACATCTTTCAGCCGCTGTTCGTGTAGCCAAGTAGGGGGCGCAACCTGAAGTGCCCGAACGAAGAATCGTGGCAGCAGGCCCAGAGTCAGTAGGCCTGCACTGGCGGCCCAGAACGTCGGGACTGTTCCGGGTTGAGGGTCGAAAGCGAGGACCACCGCTATTGCCAACATCGCACCAACTGCCAGCATGAAGATCCGGGTAAGTCCCGATCGGTTTGCGTACTCGCTCAGCGGAATCGTTCGCTGATGACGGGTGAAGCTCTCAAAGGCAAACAAGCTGCCGGCAAGTACGAGCGCCACCGTGGCACCCTCCACTTGCCACAGAACCTCCAGGAAATGCGCGCGAGCGTGAGGAGTCATCAGCCCAGTGAACAGCGGGATGTCGCCCTCGAACTGAATGAGCATCAACGCGACCAGTGGGATGACGAGCGGTAGAAACCACGGCGTAGCGACCAGCGCCAACAGGGCGCGGTGCGCTGACCAATGAAAGGCGTTTCGCGGAGTTCCCGGCGCTTGTTTGGTGAGCCACAGAAGCGAGGACCTACGGCTCGCTGTGGCACGAAGCTCAGCCCACCAACTATGCCGCTGGAGAGCAGTGATGGGCCGGGTACCAAGGGTCATCCGCCTATCAGAACATAGTGGAGAGGACACCAGATGGGTCGGACCCCACGGCGATTGCGCTATGGCCAGTTGGGAGGACCATCTCAGCAACAACCCAACGCTGGCGAAGACAACCAGCGGTGAGCGGCCTACTCAGCCTTGCACTCACTGCGCCATTCCAGCCCAATGCCGGCGCCGTTCCAGATCGGCCCTGTCCCAGGGTCTAGCCGAACGCGCTCGGCCCAGGTCCGGATAGTTTTCGCGCAGTCCCAGAGGCCCGGGACTGCGCGATGACCCACTAGAAAACGCGCTCGAGAACGCGTCGAAGCAGGCGAGCACTCCTGCTCACCAGTGTAGGACCGTGCCGGTG
>Ga0207873_1002953_pt1 | contig 13038 bp, 14 predicted proteins | sample BGWIniCompost_FD_187373 | JGI IMG/M metagenome (GOLD analysis project Ga0207873, IMG submission 187373) | Cellulose adapted compost microbial communities from Newby Island Compost Facility, Milpitas, CA, USA - BGW Initial Compost (SPAdes)... ... | reverse complement strand
TTCCATCCTTGTGCCTTCAACGGCACCACGGTCCCCTGCTTTGATATCATCACATTCTGGTTCTTATCTTCATGCACGTACCCGATGAAATGGATGTCGGGATGCAGTCGGATTTTTTCATAATCGCTGGGAGAAATAGTGAAAAGGAGTTCGTAGTCTTCCCCACCATTCAATGCGCATGTGATGGGATCGAGTTTGAATTCGAGCGCGGTATCATAAGCCAGGTTATCGATCGGTATCTTGTCTTCAAAGACCCGGATGCCAACACCCGAATTCTTGCTGAGGTGAAGAAGCTCTGAGGCTAGACCATCGGAGACGTCGATCATTGACGTGGGCACCACGCCTTTCTCCGCCATTTCAAACACGATGTCGGTACGGGCTTCGGGTTTAAGCGTGCGACCGACGAGGTATTCGTATTTATCAAGCGCAGGCTGCATGTCGGGGTTCGCCAAAAACACCTGCTTTTCTCGTTCCAGTACCTGAAGACCAAGATAAGCAGCACCCAGGTCGCCAGTGACACAAATAATATCCGACTTGCGCGCGCCGCTACGATAGGCAACCTTGTCTTTATCCGCGCGACCCAGGGCCGTCACGGAAATCACAAGACCTACTCTTGACGACGTGGTATCGCCGCCGACGAGGTCGACACCATAATTGTCACACGCCGCCTTGATTCCGGCGTAGAGTTCGTCAACAGCCTCTACGGAGAACCGGTTGCTGAGGCCAATGCTCACCGTTACCTGCTCCGCCTTTCCGTTCATCGCGGCGATGTCGGAGACGTTGACCGCCACAGCCTTGTACCCTACATGACGGAGGGGTGCGTAGGCCAGGTCGAAATGGATGCCTTCGAGCAGCATGTCTGTGGCCAGCAGAACGTGCTCATTACCACCCGAGTCCACGACGGCCGCATCATCACCGATTCCGGCAACCGTGCTTGTATTCTGCTTACGGGCATTTCCGGCAATTCGGTCGATTAATCCGAACTCGCCCAACTCACTGATTTCCATTCGGTTTGAGGCCATACGACAGGTTTACGATGTAAAAAACTTCAAATGTGCAGCAAAACTAACGCTCTTCCCTGAATGCGCCCTTTTTGGCGTAACTTTCGAATACTTGAGGGAGGAACTCATGAAACGATTTTTTGCTCTTCTGATAGCGTTCGTGTTTGTCCTTGGCGCATGTGGTCCCAAGCCGGCGTACAAAACCCGTGAGGGTAAGAAGAAGCTAAAGCATTACAATGCGCTGCAATTCAACGATCGGCGTAATCGCTAGCGGATTGTTCCTGGCATAATTCAACGAGAACGCCCCCGGTAGTTCTTGGGTGAAGAAAGCAAATTCGCTTGTTGTCAGCTCCCGGCGACGGCACGGGATTAATCGGGACAAAACCCATGGATTCATGCTCGGCGATGGCCTTTTCGAGGTCATCCACCTCAAATGCGAGGTGGTGAATACCCTCGCCGCGTTTTTCAATGTGTCGCGAGATGGCCGAGTCGGCCCGTGTGGACGCCAGCAACTCGAATTTTATTCCCGAGACGTTGAAAAACGACACCCTTACGCCCTCGGCGGGCACGTCCTCCACTTTGTAACTGGGACAGCCGAGAAGCTTCCCGAACAGCTCGTTAGCCGAATCGAGGTCCCGGACGGCGATCCCGATATGTTCCAATCTTTTCATAAATGGCTATCTTTGCAGTTCAAGATTGAAACTTTTTGGGGATTCCGTTAGTTCTCAGCCAATAAATCACGCTTTTGCGCGAGACAGCACATGATAACAGTTACTGAAAAAGCCAGAGATAGAATCATCGAATTGCGCCGGGAAGAAGGTCGCGGGCCCGACCACAACATCCGTGTTTCGGTGAAGGGCGGTGGCTGTTCCGGGCTTATGTACGACCTGAACTTCGACGATCAAATCCAGGCCGCCGACCAGGTTTTTGAAGACAAGGGTATCCGCATCCTGGTCGACAAGAAGAGCCTCCTCTATCTGGTAGGTACCACACTGGACTTTTCTGACGGCCTTAACGGCAAAGGATTCCAATTTATCAATCCCAACGCATCCCGTACCTGCGGTTGCGGCGAAAGTTTCGCCGTCTAGAATTGGCTGAAAGACAGCCTTTTAAGGGTTCATAAGTCTCAAAATTGGTACAATTTTGCAATCCGATTGCACTCTGATGAATTTTCCACGCGGAGCGGTGCTCGATGAAGTGCAAAACGTGCCGTAGCTCTTCTCGTACTTGCAAGGCATTGTAGATGAGGATCGGGGAGTTCGATTCATCCTCACCGGGTCACAAAACTTCTTACTGAACGAAAGAATAACCCAATCCCTGGCAGGAAGAGTTGGGATTGTCACCTTGTGGCCGTTATCCTTGCAGGAACTTCAGGATAGCATTCCGAACACTCGCTATGAGGATTGGATCTTTCGTGGATTCTATCCCGAATTGTACAGCAGGGGAATTCCCCCGGAGCTTTTCTATCCGGGATACGTACAGCCATACCTTGAACGCGACGTTCGGACCCTCCAAAGAGTTGGCGATCTAACTCAGTTCAATCTTTTTCTGAAACTATGCGCCGGACGTGTTGGACAGGTCTTGAATGTTAGTGCTCTGGCATCCGACACAGGTATTGCGCCCAACACTGCCAAGGCTTGGCTTTCCATACTTGAAGCGAGCTACGTGATATTCAGAATGCATCCGTATCACAAGAACTTCAACAAAAGACTGGTCAAGTCGCCAAAACTGTATTTCAGTGATACTGGCTAGCATGCCACCTCCTCGGAATTGAGAATGCTTCCCCATTGTCGACACACTATGCAGTTGGATCACTATTTGAAAATCTCGTGGTCGCCGAGTGCATAAAGCAACGTCTTGCCGTTGGAAAAAGAGAAGGCGTATGGTATTGGAGGGATAATAAAGGATTTGAAATGGATCTCATCATTACCGACGCAGACAAACTGCGATCATATGAAATCAAGGCTGGACGTACGCCAAACCCCTCCTACTTCCGAAACCTGAAATGGTGGCACAAAATGACGGGGGAACGTGAGAGCGCCATCATCTTTGGCGGCGATGGCACACAGACAACTCCCGACGGCGTGTTGAAAAGTTGGAAAGATTTGGCAGGAGAGTTTTCCTATTCCGCTACATGAAACACGAATGAGCTCCAGAAGCTTTGCCAATCCGCTTTGGGAGTGCTTACGGGCACCATCTTTACAACGCTGACCATCCAGTCACCGTCATTAAAGATTCTCGCATCGATGGTACCATCCTGTTGGGTGTAGACGGGCTGGTTGAATACTTTGCTGTTTTTGCTGTTCCACACGAATACCCTCGCACCGAACTCTGGTTTACCGTTGAATAATACCCTAAAAGATACCAGGTCACCCTTCTTAATTTCTGATGGATGTTTGCCGGGAACAATCTCCAGCGCCAGACCAGTAACCTTCTTATACGTGTCATCACGAACATCACCTACTTGAACCACGAGACTCGTAAGGCGTCTGTAAAATTCGCGACCCGGTTGGTCCTCAGCATTCGCCTTCTTCCGAAGTTCCGTAACGTTATCCAGCGCATGTTCTTTCAGGTATGCATTAAATCGCTCAGCCGGCAACTCTACAAATGCATTTTCGCCCTCCATAGTAATAAGGTATGTGCCCGGCCTTGTGGCCGGAATCAGGAGATGATCTAAGCGACCAGCTCGCAAGGTCGGTTTTAAGTTCGCAACGCCGGATTTGGTATGTAACGACACCGAATGGATTCGATCCATCCGAAGGTTCCAGGTTTCTCCAACGAAGTTTTCGCCAACGTTAAAACGAATCCTGATCGTGTCTCCCGGTTTGTACTGGAATTTATCGGGCATCATCCAGAACTCCTGCGCACGGCTTTGGCCAAACGCAAGAAGGAGCATGACACTGATGAGAGGCCGGAAGAACATGTGATTTGCGATTAGCGATTAGCGATTTGTGATTTGTGATTTTGGTGCCAGCGAACGTAAACGCGTGAGCAACTAAACGCACGCACTACTTTGATGAACCCACTACCCCTTTTCTCTTGCACATCCTTTCAAGTACAGACAACCTCAACACTCCGACACCTCAACACTCCAACACTTACCGATTCATGATCTCTTCAATCTCCTCCACCTCCACCGGAATATTCTTCATAAGATCGTGCGTTCCCTTTTGCGTGATCACGACATTGTTTTCTATTCTCACACCAAGACCTTCCTCGCGAATGTAAATCCCCGGCTCTACGGTCCACACCATGCCAGGTTCCATTCGCTGATACATGTTGCCTACGTCGTGCACGTCAAGTCCCAGCATGTGACCGGTGCCGTGCATAAAGTATTTCATAAACAATGGACGGGCCGGGTCCTGACGACGAAGATCTGTTTTGTCAATCAGCTTGAGCTTTACCAGTTCCGCTTCCATGATCTTTTGAACTTCCCGGTGATATTCATAATACTGTACACCCGGGCCAAGCATGCTGATGGCTTTGCGTTGTACGCGCAGCACAGCATTGTACACTTCCTTCTGCCGCGGTGAAAACCTGCCGTTCACGGGAATGGTGCGCGTGAGGTCGGCGTTATAATTCGCATACTCCGCCCCGACATCTAGCAGCAGAATATCGCCATCGCGACAAACCTGATCGTTTCGGATGTAATGTAAAACACAAGAGTTCGCCCCGGATGCGATGATGGGTTCGTATGCAAATCCTCGCGAACCCAGCCGGAGGAATTCATGCATGTACTCGGCTTCAATCTCGTATTCCTTCACGCCGGGCTTGACAAATTTCAGTACACGCCGGAACCCCTTTTCTGTGATGTCGGCAGCTCGCTGCATGAGTTCCAGTTCACGCTTCGATTTGACAGACCGCAGTCTGTGCATGATCGGTGCAAGTCGCGCATACTGGTGCAGCGGATACTTTTTCTTGCACCACTCGATGAATCGCGTATCACGACTCTCCACCTCTATTGTCGCGCGGTAATGTTCGTTCGTGTTGAGATATACTTGTTCAACATCGCCAGCCAGCATGATCAGGTTGAACAGTCGAGGAAATTCTGAAGTCCACACCACTGTGCTTATCCCTGTGGCCTCGACCGCCTGCTCTTTCGTTAGTTTTTGCCCTTCCCAGGTCGCGATCTCTTCGTTCGTCTCTCTGATGAAAAGCACTTCGCGGTATTTCTTATCGGGGAACCCGGGAGCCAATACGAGGATCGTTTCTTCCTGATCCACGCCAGTGAGATAGAACAGATCGCTGTTCTGGCGAAAGCGCATTGTGCCATCTGCATTGGTTGGCATCACGTCATTTGCATTGACAACGACAACCGAATTCCGTGGTATTTCCTTCAACAGTCGCTTGCGGTTGAGAACAAAGAGTTCTTTGCCAATGCTTTCGTATCTCATCTTCTCGGTTAAATTTGTAGCTGTGCAATTTAATCAAATCCCCATGAAGCCCGTCAAAATCCTTGTAGTTGTCAGCCTCCTGCTGTCCAGCGTTGCTTTCGTTCATGCTCAGGGAACATACACACCCAGCGCGGACAACCTTGCTGCTCGCGAGTGGTTTCAGAAGGCGCGTTTCGGGTTGTTCATTCACTGGGGTGTGTACAGTGTGCTAGGCGATGGCGAATGGGTTATGAACAACCAGCAGATTCCGGTCGCCACTTACGAGAAACTGCCTTCCTTCTTCAATCCTATCGAATTCGACCCAAAGGAATGGGTAGACATGGCGCGTGAGGCAGGAATGAAATACATCACGATTACGAGCAAGCACCACGACGGATTTGCGATGTTCGACAGCAAGGTGTCCGATTATGATATCGTCGACCGTACTCCTTACAAGAAAGACGTCCTCAAGATGCTGGCCGACGAATGCCATAGACAAGGCATCAAATTGTTCTTTTATCATTCACAGCTCGACTGGCATCATCCCGATTACTATCCCCGCGGCAGAACGGGTCAGCATTCAGGTCGTCCTGATAGCGGCGATTGGAACCGCTACCTCGACTACATGGACGCACAACTCACCGAGCTCCTTACCAACTACGGTGAGATCGGCGGAATCTGGTTTGACGGTATGTGGGACAAACCCGATGCCGACTGGCGATTGCAAAAAACCTATTCGCTGATCCACAAACTGCAGCCCTCAGCGCTGGTCGGCAGCAATCACCACCTGCCACCCTTTGACGGTGAAGACTTCCAGATGTTTGAAAAAGATTTGCCGGGACACAACACGACCGGATTCTCCGGGGATTCGAAAATCGGGAATCTCCCCCTCGAGACCTGTGAAACGATCAACAACTCATGGGGCTTTAACCTCAGAGACAACCGCAACAAATCGCTGAAAGATCTTATTCAATACCTGGTGAAGGCAGCAGGGTACAATGCGAATTTCCTGCTCAACGTGGGGCCAATGCCCAACGGCAAGATTCAGCCCGACCATGTGGCGTTGCTCAAGCAGATGGGCGAATGGCTGAAGAAGAACGGCGAAACCATCCATGAAACTCAGGGTGGACCAATTTCCGCGCGCAACTGGGGCGTCACAACACAAAAGGGAAACAAGGTTTATGTGCACATCCTCAACTGGCGGGACGAGTCCTTGCTGATTCCCTCCTGGGGCAAGCGGGTACGTTCCGCAAAACTGTTCGCAACAGGTACGCCGATAAAGTTCTCTCAAAGCGACTACGGCATTGTGCTCAACGTTCCGCGAACGCAAATGGATGAAATTGACACTATCGTAGAGCTGGAAGTCCGCTAGTATTTCCGAGTATTTTGGTGGATTGGGTCCCTTATTCTTGCTAACTTAAATACGCATGCGGGAAGTCTTCGCCCCGCATGGCAAAGATGGGGACTACCCAAAAACGACATTGTCCATGCTTCGCCCGCTGTGTTCCCCTTTTCTCACAGTGCCTGCCGGCACATTCCCAGGAGATGCCACCAAAAACATTTGTTATGAAAACCAGGATTTTGATGATTTGCACGCTGGTGTGGCTGGCAGCGCTACACCTGCACGCACAGCGAATAGGTCTGCTAATGGATAGTTACGTGGTCGATAGGTGGTACCTCGACCAAAAACTGTTCAGCCAGCGAATTAGCGAGTTGGGAGGCGAATGCATAGTCGAAGTACCTCACGGCGATCCTGACGAACAGGTGCGCCTGGGGAAAAAACTCATCGACAGCGGTGTCGACGCGCTCGTCATAGTAGCGTCAGACTCACGAAAAGCCGCGGAGATTGTGGAAGCGGCAAAGAAGAAAAAGATACCGGTTATTTCTTACGACAGGTTGATCCTCAGCGACGACATCTCGTTTTACATTTCCTTTAATAACACGCGAGTAGGAAACCTTCAGGCGGAATATGCACTAAAAAGAGTGCCACGCGGAAAATTCTTACTGATCAATGGCCCACCAACCGACTACAATGCTGTAATGTTTCGCAATGGCCAGATGGAAATTCTGAGGCCTCATATCGACGCAGGCGAAATTGAGATCGTGGGGGACATTGTCCTCAACGAATGGAGTGAGATTGAAGCACTGATGCGTATCGATGAACTGTTTGCTACCACGACGATCAAACCTGATGCAATCATCGCAGCGAACGATGCACTAGCGACCGGCACCATACAGGCCATGCCGGCCGACCTGCTCGGTCACGTGATCGTCACCGGCCAGGATGCTGAACTCATGGCGATCCGAAACATCATTTCCGGTGTACAGACTATGACGGTATACAAGCCCATCCGCGAACTGGCATATCGCGCTGCTGAAATTGCCATGGACTTCGCGCGCGGGAAAAAGCCAAAGAAAGCGACAAAGCTGAAAACCGAAGAATTGGAAGTTGATGCAATATTGCTCAATCCTATAGTCGTCGATAAACAGAATTACAAGGCGACGGTCGTGCAGGACGGACATGTGTCGATGTCCGAATTGCACAGCAACATCCGCAAGTGAATCGATAGGTCTACTGATTGACTTCGTCCGTACCGACCCAGTTCAGGATCACAAATGTCACGAGCAGGCCGGAGAAAACACCTTCCAGCGCTACGATGAATGCCGCAATGTAGGCGTTCAGGTAGCGGCCCATGGGTTCACCTTCGATGATAGCCTGCATCATGTTGCTGTCAACCTTCATGTAGATGAACAGGAAAATTGCGAATAGGACCGAACCTATTGTAGCCGTGGTAAAGCCTGTCACCAGCGCCCGGAAATAATTGAGACGGTGTTCGTTGACTTCCCTGAGTTTCTTCAGCGCGAGATAGACGCCCACAACGAGGATTACCAGGTTAAGCAGCCGCAACTCAACGTGATGGGCCAAATTGAGAATCTTCATCAGGAAGAAATATGCGATCAGTCCGATGGCAATCCTGATACCGTACGATTCCGGAATGCGTTTTGGGTCGTTGAAGAAACTCATGAGGCTTAGGGGGTTGGTGTCCTTCTAATTTTTGAATTTTACCAGACAATTGCAAACCGTTTCGGGTTGATAAATTTTATACCTTGTCAGGATCCTATCTGCCCGACAGGCTCATGAAGAAAATCGTATTGATCGGACTGCTGGTATCGGCGGCAATGATCTTAGCCGCAGGTTACTTGCTGCCCCGCAGGTACGAATTGCAGAAGGCCACAAACGTTGCTGCGCCTGCCTCGTATCTGTTCGAGGAGGTGATCAACCTCGAACGATGGCCGTTGTGGGTGTACTGGTTCGACGAAAATTCCGAGATAGCGTACGGAGACACCCGCGTGGGTAACCAAGCCCAGTGTACATGGAAAAACAGGAATGGAACAGGTAAGGCTAAAATCCTGATATACTATCCCAACCAAATGGTGCGTGTCGACCTGGACTTCGGTGAGCGGGGATCTGTAAATTATGAATTCCGGTTTGTTCCGGACACGCTCGCCATAAACATGACGCGCCTCATCCTGACTGCACGAGTAGTGAATCCACCCGACGACGGAATCTGGAACCGCTGGAAGCGCTTTCTCCTGGCAAATCGGCTCGCACCTTCGCTTCCACATAATTTAACCTCGCTACGTCGAATCGCGGAGACCAAGCCGATCTTTGATAACGTCACGGAGGAACTACTGGCCCCGACGTATTACGTTAGTGTTCGCAGGAAGCGTAATCCAGACTCAGCGGTGCAACAGGTCCGCGCTTTGCACGCCCAGATCTTAGACGCCCTGAAAAGCGTCGGCTCAAACGCAGCGGGACCTCCGTTCTGCCTTTTGGACGACTCTGTGGTTGAACTCGGCGTACCGGTCCATCCCGACGCACGTGTACCGAACTCGTACAATGTCATCCAGCTTTACAGCGGGCCCGTAGTCAGGGGAAGCGACAGCACCAGCTATAGTGATATTGAGAGGACACATAATGAAGTGCTCCGGTATATACAATACAAAGACTATGTCATAAGTGGTACACCCTGGGAAGTTTACATCACAAGTCCCAACGAAGACCCGTCCACCTGGATCACGGAGGTGTACTATCCCATTGCAACCAGGCAAGATCAAGAGTTACTATGACTTTTACTGAATTCAACGATTCGCTGAAAGACAGTCAACCTCCAAAGGAGGCAGGCAACCTGCTGCGCGCATTGTGGTATGATGGCAAGGGCGACTGGCATCAGGCACATACCATCGTTCAGGACATCGAGTCATCTGACGCCGCCTCCATTCACGCTTACCTCCACAGGAAAGAGGGCGACCTCGGCAACGCCGGATACTGGTATCGGCGAGCGGGAAGGCCGGCGCATAATGGGAGTTTGGAGCAAGAGTGGAGGGAATTGGTGGAGAGATATCTTGAATAGATGCAGTTGCAGAGGCGGACGCAGGGCGGTCTGATCCGGAGATTCTGCGTCTGCGTTTGCACACTACAGGGAAACCCTGCCTCGATTTCGGGTGAGGAGATGGATAATACACCACGTAACCAGGTACGTGACGCCACAGAGGGTGAACAGCACATTATAGCCACCTGGCAAGTTACCCGCAGCTTTGTAGGTATCGAGCAGGTAACCCACGAGAATAGGAAACATCATACCGCCGATGGCGCCGGCAGTGCCGCCAATGCCGACGACTGAGCTTACTGCCTCCCGCGGAAACATGTCCGAAGCCAGCGTAAAAACATTCGTTGCCCAAGCCTGGTGCACGGCTACCACAAGACTGATAATCGCGACAGCCACCCAAATGTTTGTGACAAACTGTGCGGACAAGATCGACAGCTCGAGCACCGCAAAGATCAACAAAGCAACTTTCCTGGCTTTGATCACGGCCATACCTTTTCGAATCAGAAAGGAACTGAAGTAACCACCATAGATGCTGCCCAGAGTTGTTGCAGCGTAAATGATCATCAACTCCGGACTTGGCCGGGTGAGGTCAAGCTGAAAGGCAGAAGCAAAGTACGAAGGCAACCAGAAAAGAAAGAACCAAAATATCGGATCGATGAAAAACTTGCCGAACAGAAATGCCCATGTCTGCGGATAGGCGAACAGACGCAACCACGGAATCTTCGTCTTTATCTCTCCTCCCTCCTGACCTTTCCGAATCAATTCCAGTTCTTCGGCCGACAATCGCTTTTGTCGCGCCGGAATTTCATACAACCAAAGCCAAAACGCCAGCCAGACAAATCCTAACGCGCCGGTAATCAGAAACACCTCCTGCCATCCGAAGGTCACAAGGATCCACGGTGTGATAAGGACCGCCAGCACAACGCCAACTGCTGTTCCCGAGTTAAATATTCCCGCAGCAACGCCACGTTCCTTCGTTGGAAACCACTCCGATATCGCCTTCATGCCCGCGGGAAAGTTGCCCGCCTCGCCAAGTCCCAACCCAATGCGCGCAATCACAAAACCTGACACGCTCCGTGCGACAGCGTGCAGCATTCCCATCACACTCCACAGCACAACGGAAATAGTGTAACCGATTTTCGTCCCCACGCGATCGATGAGCCATCCGAAGGAAAGGAGGCCCGCCGCGTATGCGGCCGTAAACGCGACAACGATGACGGCAAAGTCGGACTCGCTCCACGAGAACTCCTTTTCCAATACAGGCTTGAGCAAACCAATGATTTGCCTGTCGATATAGTTTATGGTAGTCGCGAAGAACAGCAGCGCGACGATGAGCCAGCGGTAGTTGGTAGACATGCGTAGGGTAATCGATAATCAGTAACCGGCGGGGACTCTTAAACTCCCTGGTCGTATTTGTTTTGGATCACACTACCAGTCTACCACCGAACCATCTCTGGGATCATAGGTTTCCGGGTTCTTCCAGTCGTGCCCGATCTTGTCGGCAAGTTTGTTTTCGTCGAGCTCGATGCCGAGTCCAGGCTTGGTCGGAACCATGACCGTGCCGTCTGACTGAAGTTTGAAAGGTTCCTTCAGGTATCCTTCGCCCAGTGAGACTTGTTCCTGCACGAGGAAGTTGGGAATGCTGGCCGCGAGGTGAAGTCCGGCAGCAAGCGAAATGGGACCCATGGGATTATGAGGAGCAATAACGGCATAGTAGGCCTCAGCCATTCCTGCGATGATGCGACCTTCTGTAATTCCACCTGCATGACACAGATCAGGCTGCAGAATGCTGGCGGCACCCTTCTCCAGGATTTCGCGGAATCCCCATTTTGTGAAGATGCGCTCTCCGGTAGCGATGGGGAGGTGTGTGCTGCGTGCGATGTCGACAAGAACATCGACGTTTTGTGCCTGGCAGGGTTCCTCAATGAACATCGGTTGATAGGGCTCGAGCTCTTTAATGAGAATCTTTGCCGTCTGCGGTGGAATAGCGCCGTGGAAGTCGATCCCGATGTCCATCGTTTCCCCACCGGCTTCTCTCAATGACGCAAAATTCTCGACGGCATACCGGATAAATTTCGGATTCTCGACAGCACGCGCAGGGTGTTCCTTTGCGACTCCGGTTTTGATGACAGTATATCCTTCAGCCACGCGCTTCTTCATTTCTTCTGCATCGGATGCACGTCCGTAGATGCGGACACGATCGCGCGTAGGACCTCCGAAGAGTTCATAAACCGGGACGTTGAGAAGTTTTCCTTTGATGTCCCATAGCGCCTGGTCTATCCCGCTGAGCGCGCTGGTCAGGATGGGGCCTCCGCGATAGAAGGCGTGGCGATAGATAGCCTGCCAGTGGTGCACCACCTGGCGCGGATCTTTACCGATCAGGTAGGGCTCGATCTCCCTGATGGCCGTCTGAATGGTAAGTGCTCTGCCTTCGAGCAGCGGCTCTCCAAGGCCAGTGACGCCCGCATCGGTGTGAATTTTCAGGAAGATCCAGCGCGGTTTTACCAGGAATGTCTCCAGTTTTGTAATCTTGACAGGCGTCTTATCGCGCTTTCGTTCGGCGGTGACATTTTCCTCTGCACGGGATACGCCCGGAATGGCCATTGTGCCAGCGAGGGCAAGGAAAGATTGGATGGCCGACCTTCGCGTCAGGGTCCTTTGCTTCTTTTTCGGCAGCTTCATAGTCGTGGTTTTAGGTCAAGTAACTCCGTCCGCCGGGTGGTTACGGACGGCTGTTTTAAAGTAGGAAATTCTTTCAAGTGAATTGCCACCGAATGACACATAATCCGCGCATCGTGGTTTACTGAGATGCGACGCTGCTGTTGCGTATTGAAAAATTGTGTAGAATTGAATTAGATATCTCCGTATCAAACCTACCCTCTCATGAACAAGAACATCAGGATCAAAGACATCGCGCAGCTGGCCGGTGTCTCCGTCGGTACGGTCGACCGCGTCCTTCACAGTCGCGGTCAGGTTTCCCGCGCTGCATACGAAAAGGTGATGGAGGTCCTGGAGAAAACAGGATACAAGCCAAACCTGATTGCACGCACGCTCGGCTCAAACAAGACGTACTTTATTGCCGCCCTCATTCCAGACCCCTCGCAAGATGAATACTGGGGCATGTCTGGGCAGGGAGTCCAGCATGCTATCGAGGAATGGGAACAATACGGGGTTCGGGTGGAACCTTTCTTTTTTGATCTGTACGACACGGCGTCATTCCGAACGCGATCGGAAATGGTTCTCGACGCCAACCCGGATGGGATCCTGGCTGCA
>Ga0207873_1002950_pt1 | contig 13051 bp, 10 predicted proteins | sample BGWIniCompost_FD_187373 | JGI IMG/M metagenome (GOLD analysis project Ga0207873, IMG submission 187373) | Cellulose adapted compost microbial communities from Newby Island Compost Facility, Milpitas, CA, USA - BGW Initial Compost (SPAdes)... ... | reverse complement strand
GGGTGTCGGGGGTTCAAATCCCTCTACCCCGACCAAGTCGTGAGGAGCCCGGAGAGACGCGCCCGAACCGCTCCCGCTGCGAAGCTCCCGCCACCCGTCCTTCGCCGGATTCGTAAAGCACGAAGCCGCGATGGAGCGGAGACCGGAGCAGCGCTTCACCGGGGGCGCGGATCGGCGCACCGGATGGCCCGAGGAGCGGATCGACGCAGCCACATGCCGCGCCCGTAGCTCAATCGGATAGAGCACCAGCCTTCTAAGCTGGGGGTTACAGGTTCGATTCCTGTCGGGCGCGCCATTCCTGCCGTCCCTGGCGCGACGCCTCGCCTTCGACTCGCCCCAGCCTTGCCGTGCGTGGCGAGGCAATCGCCAAGCGCCACCCCGCCCTTGGCGAAGTCCCGGGCCGCGTGCCATCATGCGCGCCCCTGGTTTCCTCGTTTCTCTGCGTGAGCGCGCGCATCATCGACGGAAAGGCCATCGCCGAAACGATCCACGACGAGCTGCGCGCCCGCGTGGCCGAGCGTGTCGCGCGGGGCCAGCGCGTACCGGGCCTCGCCGTCGTCATGGTGGGCGACGATCCGGCGTCTCAGAGCTACGTGCGCAACAAGCGCCGCGCCTGCGTCGCCGTCGGGATGAAGTCGTTCTCGCACGACCTTCCGGCCGCTACGTCGCAGGCCGAACTGCTCGCGCTGATCGATCGACTCAACGCCGATTCCGAGGTCGACGGCATCCTGGTACAACTGCCCCTGCCGGCACACATCGATCCGGAGACGATCATCGAGCGGATCGACCCGCACAAGGACGTCGACGGCTTTCACCCGTACAACATCGGGCGGCTGGCGCTGCGCGCCCCGGTGCTGCGCTCCTGCACTCCGCGGGGCGTTATCCGGCTGCTCGAATCGACCGGTGTCCGCCTGCTCGGGCAGGACGCTGTCGTTGTCGGTGCGTCCAACCACGTCGGCCGGCCGATGGCGCTCGAGCTGCTGCTCGCCGGCTGCACGGTGACGGTGTGCCACCGCTTCACGCGCGACCTGCCCGACTACGTGCGGCGGGCGGACATCCTCGTCGTCGCCGTCGGGAAACCCGCACTCATCAAAGGCGATTGGATCAAGCCGGGCGCAATCGTGGTCGACGTGGGTTTCAACCGCCAGCCGGGCAAACCGCCGGTCGGCGACGTCGAGTTCGACGCGGCGCGCGAGCGCGCGAGCTGGATCACGCCGGTGCCGGGCGGCGTGGGCCCGATGACCGTCGCCACACTGCTTCTCAATACCCTCGAGGCTGCCGAGCGCGCAGGGCGCTGAGCGCCATGTGTTACGATAAGTTGCCCCACGCGATGGGGCCGATCGCCGGCATATGGCCATGACGAGCGCAAACGGTACGGACAGCGACGCACTGCTGCGTGTCGACACCACCGCCGCTTACGCCGACGTGGTAGCGGAAGGTGTCGCGCGAGACCGCCTCGACGCGCTCGCGCGCGAGCTCGAAGAGGTCCACGCAACCTTGACCGAGCGCCGCCGCGGCGGGCTCGACGCGGAGTACGCCTGCCTCAACCTGCACGACGCCATGCGCGGTGAAGTACCCGCGATCCAGGCCGAAGCAGTGCAGATTGCGACCTTCGAAGACATGCTTTTGATCGGCATCGGCGGGAGCAATCTCGGCGCCATGGCCGCCGCGCAGGCCTTGGCCCACGGAGACCGCAAGCGGCCCGGACCGCGGCTGCATTTCCTCGATAATATCGACCCCGACTACCTGCACGACCTGCTCGCCGCGCTCGATCCCGGCCGAACCGCGGTGCTCGCGATCAGCAAGTCGGGTGGCACGATCGAGACCGCGACGCAGTACCTCATCGTCCGCGACTGGCTGCACGCGCGACTCGGGCGCAGCCGCGCGCGCGAGCACCAGTGGATCATCACCGATCCCGTTGAGGGCTGGCTGCGCCGGCTGGCGAACGAGGAAGGACTGCGCGCGCTGCCGGTGCCGCCACGGGTCGGCGGCCGCTACTCGGTGCTCACGGCCGTGGGTCTGCTACCGCTCGCGGCCGTCGGCGTCGACGTTCGAGCGCTCCTCGACGGGGCGGCCGCGAACGCCGCCCGCTGCGAATCCGGCGACTGGCGCCGCAATCCCGCGCTCGAGCTCGCGGCGCTCTACTACCTGCTCGACGTCGAGCGCGGCAAGCGGCTCTCGATCCTCATGCCGTACGTCAATGCGCTCAAGCTCTTCGGCGACTGGTATCGCCAGCTCTGGGCTGAATCGCTCGGCAAGCGTCGCCCCGACGGCAGCACGGCCGGCACCCTGCCCGTGACCGCGCTCGGCGCCGTGGACCAGCACAGCCAGCTGCAGATGTACCTGGAGTCGCCGCGCGACAAGTTCTTCACCTTCATCGGGCTCGAGCGCTGGACCCACGCCGTGCCCATTCCGCTCGCGGAAGCCGATGCACGGACGTTCCCATATCTGCAGGGCAAGACGCTCGGCGACGTCATCGCAGCCGAGTTCCTCGCGACGCGCCGTGTGATCGCCGACTACGGTCACCCGAACCTCACCATCCACCTGCCGGTGCTCAACGCGTACACGCTCGGGCAGTTGATCGACCTCTATCAGCGCACCACCGTGTACGCGGGTCTCCTCTACGGGGTAAATCCGCTCGATCAGCCTGCGGTCGAGAGCGGCAAGCGCCTCGCGGTGCAGCACCTGCAGGGCCGCTGACGGAATCGGACCTTGGTGCCCTGGCGACTCTTTCATGGCCGCGCGCGCCGGCCGTCGATCACGCCGGCGCTCTGGTCGCAGGCGCTCGGCTACTGCCGCTATGCCGCGCGGCTCCCGGCCGCGGAGCGGCGCGCGCTGCGGGAGCTCGCGGAGGCTTTCATCCGCGCCAAGTCGTTCGACGGCGCGGCGGGGTTCGACGTGACGCCGCTCGCGCGCACCGTGATCGCCCTCAAGGCCTGCGTGCCGGTGCTCCGTCTCGGTCTCGACTACTACCGCGGCTGGAGCGACATCGTCGTCTACCCGGGCGACTTCCGCGTACCCGAGGAGTATGTGGACGAGGCAGGCGTCGTGCACAGCGAGCTGCGCGAGCTCTGCGGGCAGTCGCTGAGCCAGGGCCCGATGGTGCTTTCCTGGCAGACGATCGAGGAAGAAACCGAGCTCGCCGACCGCGACGTCGTGATCCACGAGTGCGCGCACAAGCTCGACATCCTGAACGGGGACGCGAACGGCTGTCCGCCGCTGCACGCCGGTATGTCGGCCGAAACGTGGGCGCGCGTTTTCCGCGACGCGTACGAAGGGTTCGGCGCGATGGTGGACGAATCCGAGGATACGGCGCTGGATCCCTATGCGGCGACCGATCCGGCCGAGTTCTACGCGGTGTTGACCGAGACGTTCTTCACCTGCCCCGCGCTCATCGTGGAGGACTTTCCCGCCGTGTACGCCGAGCTCGCGCGATTCTACCGCCAGGAGCCGCTTACCGTGCTCGGAGACGACGCATGATCCCCCTGCGTGACGACATCCCGAGCAGCCGTGTGCCGATCGTGAACTTCACTCTGCTCGGCGCGTGCGTGCTCGTCTTCCTCTGGCAGCTCTCGCTCGGCCAGGAAGGATTCGAGCGCGCGGTGGTGAGCCTGGGGGTTATTCCGGCGACCTTGCTCGGCGACGCGGAGCTCCCCGCGAACTTGCGGCTGATCCCGCCCGAAGCGACGGTCTTCACCTCCATGTTCATGCACGGCGGCCTGCTGCACCTGGCCGGCAACCTGCTGTACCTGTGGATCTTCGGCGACAACGTCGAGGATGCGATGGGGCATGGCCGTTTTCTGGTCTTCTACCTCGCCTGCGGCATCGCGGCGGCGCTCGCGCAGGCGCTGCCCGATCCGGACTCGACCATCCCCATGATCGGCGCGAGCGGGGCGATCTCCGGCGTACTTGGCGCCTACCTGCTGCTGTACCCGCGGGCGCGCGTGCTGGTGCTGATACCGCTCGGCTTCTTCTCGCAGATCGTGCATCTCCCCGCGGTGTTCGTGCTCGGGCTGTGGTTCGTGTTGCAGCTCGTCAGCTCGCTCCTTGCCGACGCAGCTCAGGGTGGGGTCGCCTTCGGTGCCCACATCGGCGGCTTCGTCGCCGGCATGGCCCTGGTGCCGTTCTTCAAGCGGGCGCGCGTGCCGTTGTTCGGCGGCCATCGCCGCTACTACTAGCGACCTCTCGCCGACCGCCTGCGGCCGGCCACCCGTCCCCGGCGCCCCTTGCGGCTCGCTTTGCCGCCCCGCTTGCCTAATCTTTTGGGTAAGGCATCGCACACACAGCGCCGCGCCGCAAAGGCACGGCGCCTACGGGAGACATTTATGTACAAGAGCTTGCTCCAGCCGGCGTTCGCGTTCATGGCGCGTAGCCGCTTCGCGCTCGGCTTCTCGCTTGCCGGCCTGCTGTTCCTGCTGCCGACGGTAGCGGCCGGCCTCCTTTTCGGGCCCGAGCCCCAAGCCCGCCCGCTGCCGGGGCTCGTCGCCGGGGTCGTGGTGGCGCTGCTCGCGCTCTTAGCCGCCTACGCGCTTGCGGGGCTCTATGCCTACGTGACGTTCGAGCTCGACCGCCTGCTGCAGATATCCGAACGCATGGCCAGCGGTGAGCTCGTCGCGGCAAGAAACGACTTCGATTCGGCATCGGGCAACAGCGACACCGCCCGGCTCTGGTCGTCGATCGCCACGATGAACCGCAGCCTCACGGCCATCGTCGCCCAGGTGCGCGCGAGCGCCGAGGCGATCGCCGAGATGGCGAAAGGGATCGCGGACGGCAACGCCGATCTGTCCCGGCGGACGCAGGAGCAGGCGGCGTCGCTCGAGGAAACGGCGTCGGCCATGGAGCAGCTCTCGGCCACGATCCGACAGAACGCCGACAACTGTGCCCGCGCCAATCAGCTCGCGAACGGAGCGACCGCGGTCGCGCACCACGCGTCGGAGCGCATTCGCGATCTCACGCGTACCATGCAGGAGATCGATGCGTCCGCGCGCCGCGTCGGCGACATTCTCGGCACCATCGAAGGCATCGCCTTCCAGACGAACATCCTCGCGCTCAATGCCGCCGTGGAAGCGGCGCGCGCCGGCGAGCAGGGCCGCGGGTTCGCGGTGGTCGCCTCCGAAGTGCGCGGCCTCGCGCAGCGCAGCGCCGAGGCGGCGAAGGAGATCAAGGCGCTAATCGAGGCATCGGTCGGCAGTGCGAGCAAGGGCAGCGCCCTGGCCGCGGAGGCCGACGCCACGATGGGGCAGGTCGTGGACAGCGTGCGCCGGGTGGACGAAGTCATCAGCGAGATCGCGGCCGCTTCCGCCGAGCAGAGCGCCGGCGTCGAGAATATCAACCGCGCCATCGTACAGATGGACAACGTCACGCAGCAGAACGCGGCGCTCGTCGAAGAAGCGGCCGCTTCGGCGGCGGCGTTCGAGCAGGAAGCCGCGCGTCTGGTCCAGGTGGTCGAGGCGTTCAAGATCGACCGCCTGGAGGAGCGCGAACAGGCGGTGGCGCTCGTGCAGCGCGCGCTCGCGCACATTCGCGCGGTCGGCATGAAGCGCGCGATGCAGGACTTCAACCGCCCGAGCGGCGAGTTCAACGACGGTCGGTACTACATCTGGGCCGCCGACTTCGACGGCGTCATCCTGGCGAACGGCTCCAATCCGGCGGGCGTCGGGCAGCGCCAGTACGACCTGCGGGCGGCGGATGGCAAGGAGTTTATCAAGGAGATCATCGAGGTGGCGCGAACCAAGGGCAAAGGCTGGTGCGACTACCTCTGGAAGAACCCGGTCACGCGGCGCACCGAGCAGAAGTCGACCTACTTCGAAAGAATCGGCGACGCCTTCGTGGCTTGCGGCATCTATCGCGGCCGCAAGGACGAGCGGTCGGCGGCGTTCCGGCACTCGGGTTCCGCCCCCGTTGCCGAGCCGGAAACCGGCTATCGCGCCGCCGCGCGAGGTACGGCCGGCTAGGATCCCGCGCCGAAGCGCGAGCGATACGACTGGGTGAGATTCGCGGTCGGGAACTGCTGCGCGCTGCCGTTGCGGCCGGGCCGCAGCAGCATCGCGAGCGCCTGCGCGCCCGCGTACGCCAGCACGAGCACCCCGAGCCCGCTCAGCATGCCGCTCATCATGAGCTGGATCCCGCCCATGAAGGTCGAATCGTCGCCGCTGCCCGGGAGCAGCACCCGCACGACCGGTCCCAGGATGTCGTCGAGTCCCCGGCTGGTGAACCAGACGAACAACCCGCCGCCGATCGCCATGAGCGTTACGAACGCGAAGTAGGCCTCTCCCGCGAGCCGGACCAGGAGCGCCAGCACCGCGATCGCGTAGGAGTCGCCCGAGCGCACGGTCTCGACCTCGCGTGCGCGGATCAGGAAGACGTGCACCGCGGCGTACACGGCGAGCACGAAGAAGACCTCGAACAGGAAGCCGCCGAGCACACGGTTCGCCGGCAGCTCGAACGTGAGCTTGCCGACCTGGAAGAAGATGGTGAACGACAGCAGCGCGACCAGCGCCGCAGCGACGCGCAGCGTCATCGCAACCAGCCAGCAGAAGAACGCGGGCTGCGCCAGGCGCTCCAGCAGCGGCACCATGAAGAAGTAGCGGTTGTTCATTATTGATATCCTCCTCGCCCCCGCTGGATGGACTGCCTTCGCAGGCGGGCCACGTTATACTAGCGCCGTGCCTGGATTGCGTTCTCGTTTGGGGTCCGATGCGGCCGTTGTGCGTGGGGGCCGCCTGTCAAGAATAATCGTGGAAAAGCGGCAGTTTGCCTACGTAGTCGCGCTACCACTCGTCGGCGATTCTTCGCATTCCGCGCGGCTCGCTTCTCGCCATGCACCAGTATCTTGACCTGCTGCGGCACGTGCTCGAGCACGGCACACGCAAGGCGGACCGTACCGGGACCGGAACGCTCTCGGTATTCGGCTATCAGATGCGCTTCGACCTCGCCCGCGGCTTCCCCCTGCTCACCACCAAGAAGCTGCATGTGAAGTCGATCGTGTACGAGCTGCTTTGGTTCCTGCGGGGCGACACGAACGTGCGCTACCTGCAGGAGCACGGCGTCACGATCTGGGACGAATGGGCGGATGCGCGCGGCGAGCTCGGGCCGATCTACGGCTACCAGTGGCGCTCCTGGCCGACCCCGGACGGCCGGCACATCGACCAGATTGCGCAGGTGGTCGAGCAGATCCGCCGCAGCCCCGACTCGCGCCGGCTGATCGTGAGCGCGTGGAACGTCGCCGATATCGAGAAAATGGCGCTTCCGCCCTGCCACACGCTGTTTCAGTTCTACGTCGCCGAGGGGCGGCTGTCCTGCCAGCTGTATCAGCGCAGCGGCGACATCTTCCTCGGGGTCCCGTTCAACATCGCCTCCTATGCGCTGCTGACGCTCATGGTCGCGCAGGTCACAGAGCTGCGTCCCGGCGAGTTCATCCACACCCTCGGCGACGCTCACCTGTACCTCAACCACCTTGAGCAGGCGCGGCTGCAGCTCACGCGCACGCCCCGCCCGCTCCCGCAGATACGTCTGAATCCGGCACGCAAAGCTCTGGAAGAGTTCGTCTACGACGACTTCGAGCTCATGAACTACGACCCCCACCCGTCCATCAAGGCGCCGGTGGCCGTGTAGCGAGGAGCTGGCCAGGCGCAGCGCCCGACCACCCGCTCCGGTCTAATTCGTCTCGTTCCCTGATGCGCATCTCCCTCATCGCTGCCGTCGCCGAAAACGGCGTCATCGGACGGAACAACGCCCTGCCCTGGCGCCTCCCGGCCGATCTCAAGCGCTTTCGCCGCATTACCATGGGTCACCCGATCGTCATGGGCCGGCGCAGCTATGAGGCGATCGGCCGTCCGCTTCCCGGACGCACGAACATCGTCGTGACCCGCCGCGCCGATTACACGGCCCCGGGGTGCACAGTGGTGCATTCGCTGGACGAGGCGCTGGTCCGTGCCGCAGATGCATCGGAAGCGTTCGTCATCGGCGGAGGGCAACTCTACGCCGAGGCGCTCCCGCGCGCGCACCGCCTGTACCTCACGCGCGTGCACGCCGAGATCCCCGGCGATACCGTGTTTCCAGCGGTCGATTGGGCTTCGTGGCGCGAGCTCGAACGCGAGCACCATGAAGCGGACGCCGAGCATGCCTATGCCTACACCTTCATCACGCTTGAGCGGACCGGCTGAACGGGCGCTGCTCCTGCTCGCGCTCCTCCTGCCCGCCATCGCGGGTGCGGCCGAGCGCGAGACGCGCCTTTATCCGGACCGGCCCATCGACTTCAGTTTGTACTTCGAAACCGCCTCGATCGACATCGACTACGGCGACCGCCGCGTCGATACCTCGATCGACCGTATCGGTGTCATCTGGCGCGAGCGCTTCAGCGAGCGGCTGCAGCTCGGGTTGTTCGGAGGCTATGCCTTTCTGACACAGGGGAACAACCCGCCTACCGCCGGGCGCGAGCTCGACGGCTGGCACGCCGGGGTGTCGCTCGATCTCGATCTCCTCACCACGGCGCGCCTCAACGTGTTCGCGAGCGCCGCGTGGGTGTATCAAGAAATGGAAGAAGAGAACAACGGGGAGCTCGTCAACATCTCCTGGAACGAGCCGAGCGCCCGGTTCGGCGTACGCGCCCGCCTCGGCGGGCCGGTGCACGGCTATGCCGGCGTGCGCTATGCGCGCCTTAACGGTGAGCAGCGCCGGCGCGGCGGCGGAACGGACGAGACGCGGGAGCTCGAGGAAACCGATAGCACGGGCGGCTTCGTCGGGCTCGAGCTCGATCTCGACAGCGAGGGATACGTGGGAATCAGCGCCGAGTCGGGTTTCGACCGGCGCGTCGGACTGTACTTCGGGCGGCGCTTCTAAGCCGCCTCAGCCGCTCCTTAACGAAGGCCCGGCCGGCTTCAGGCGATCTGCGCTGCCAGCTCCCGGGCTTGCTGCTTCTGCTGCTCGTTGCCCTCGGCGAGCACCTCGTCGAGGATGCTGCGCGCGCCCTCGGCATCGCCCATGTCGATGTACGCGCGGGCGAGATCGAGCTTGGTGGCGGTTTCGTCCCAATGTGCGTCCGCTGCCCCGTTGCCGCTCTCGCCACCGGCGTCCGCGGAGGTCCCGGCAGCCGACTCGGCTGGGGTGTCGAACTCCCATTTGATCTCGTCTCCCGCGGCCGAGGACGCCGTGGTGTCCTGGATCGGGGAGTCGAGTGTCAGTTCGCTCTTCCCGCCATCGAAGTCGATCAGATTACTGGCCGGCGCTCCGAGGTCGAGCGACTCGAAGTCGACGCTGCCGTCCGCGGCACCCTTCGACCCACCGGTGTCGGGGGTCAAATCCATATTGAGATCGAAATCGATCGTGTTGGAGCCGGCACCGGAATCGGCCGACTTCGGCGGCACGTCGAAATCGATATCGAAGGAAGGCGCGCTTTCGACCACCTGGGTCTCCGCCACACCCGCCGCTGCGGCGCCCGCCGCCACAGTTGCCGCGGCTGCGACGACGCTACCCCTGTCGGCCATCTCTGCCGGCGCATTCATGGCGTGAGCCGGCGGCGCTTCCGCCGCCCGCCGTTCGCCCGGAGCGCCGCCGCGGAACATCGGGTTCTCGGGATTGAGCTTGTAGCCCATCTCCTCGACCTTCTCCCAGATCTTCCCGCCGCGGCCGCCGAGCGCCGCGTACAGCTCCTCGGCCAGGGTTTCGAAGGCGTTCACGTCGTTGCGCTGGTGATAGATCTCGAGCAGCTTCTGCTTGAGCTCGTGGCGCTCCGGATACTTGACGATCGCCTCCTTGAGGATCTCCTCCGCGGTCTCGTCGCGCCCGTAGGCGAGATACACCTCGGCCTCGGCGATCGGATCGACCTCGTCGGTGTGCACCTGACCCATGCCGCCCTTGCTGAAGTCGCTGAGGAACGAGGTGTCGCCACTCGTCGTGACGGCCTGGCTCGTGGTCGTATCCGCCGTGCCCGTGGTCGTGACGACATCGGTCGCGATGGCATCCGATGCGAGAATGCTCTCCTCGAATTCGGCAATCGAACGCCGCCGGCGGCGCAGGTAGATGATCAGGATCACTCCGCCGAGCAGTACCACGATTCCGCCCACGAGCGGCGCGAACGTGTTGTCGAGCAGGTCGTCGACCAAGCTGGCGAAGAAGCCCTTGTCCTCGACCGGAGGCGGCGGCGCCGGGCGCTGGATCGGCCGGCGCGGCGGCGTCTTCACGGGCTCGGCGGGCGTCGCCTGCGCATCTCGCTTCGGAGGCGTGGCTTCAGGTTTGGCTTCGGGCTTCGCCTCGGCCTGCGGCGGCGACGGTGCCTCGGCAGGCTTCGCCGTCTGCTGCGCCAGCGCCTGGTTCTCGATCTCGAGCAGACGCTTCTCGTTCTTGAGCTGCTCGCGCACCTGGCCGACCTTCTCCGCGAGCTCGCGATGCTCGAGCTGCTTCGACTGCAGCGATTCCTCGAGCGTCGTCACGCGATCCGCGAGCGCCGTCTGCTCGCGGTCTGCGGTCGTCGACTCGCTCTCCGCCGCCTTGTCGCTCCCCTGCTTCTGCTCGGCGTCGGGCGCCGCGCGCACGATGCGCAGCAACTCCTGTTCGGTCGGTTGCGCCGCCGGGCGTGCGTCCGTCTTGTCGGCAGCGGCCTGCGACGACGCCTCCTTCCCGCTCCCGTCGGCCGCGGGCGCCGCGCTCTCCGCGACCGTCAGGGTTCGGCTGCTCTCTGCAAGCTTCAGCTTGTATTCGCGCCACGCCGCGTACTGCGCGCGGAACTCGCGCCGCGCCGCGCCCGCCGGCATCGCTTCGACGTCGTCACGCTCGGGAATCTTCAGCACCTTCCCGGCGTAGAGATTGTTGACGTTGTTGCGGAAGAACGCGTCCGGGTTGTTGCGGAAGATCGCGAGCATCACCTGCTCGAGCGTAAGCTGCCGGTCGGCGCGCACGCGCTCGGCGATGCTCCAGAGCGTGTCGCCCGGACGCACCGTGTACTCGATCGTATTCGCCCAATCTTGCGCCGCCCGGACCGCCGACGGCGTTGCATCCGCGGGCGGCTGCGTCGGCGCCACCGTCACTTCACGCGCCTGACCGGCAGGCGCAGGCGACGGAATCGTCTCGACCGACTGCGTCGAGGGTTCCGGCAGCGGCGCCGGAACCGGTGCGGCCGGCGTCGCAAGGCGCGGTTCGCTCTGCGCGGTCGGCACGGGAGGCGGCACAACCTCGACCCGGCTCGGCTCGGGTGCGCTCGGCGAGGGCGCGGGTGCGATCTGTGGGGCTTCGGTCGGCGCCGGCGCGCCGGCCACGTAGTTCGGCGGATCGATGAGCGCCGTGTACTCGCGCACCAGCCGACCGCCCGGCCATTCGAGCTGCAGTAGCATGTGCAGGAACGGCTCTTCGATCGGCGCGTCGGTGGTGAGATGCAGGTAGTAACGTCCGTCCGGACGGCGCGCGACGTTGAACTTGATCCGGGAGAGGAGCGGGATGCGCTCGACGCCTGCGGCCTCGTAGTCGGCGCGCGAGGCGAGCGAAACCTGGAGGCCACGCAGCTCGGTGTCCGTGATCGACGTGATGTCGATCTCGGCGTTGAGCGGCTCATTGAGCGCCGACTTGATCTGCAGCTTGCCGAGCCCAAGCGCGAAACTGGCAAGCGGGGACAGAGCGAGGACCGCACCCAGGGTCCAGCCAATGACAGTTCGCGTAACTAGCTGGCGGCGCATGGGTTTATCCGCGCGGCGTTCAGCATGTGCTTCTCTGTTCCCCATGAGAGACCGCAGGTTGCGTAGGTATAATAGTAAGGGCCTTTACGAATCTCAACTAAATTACCCGGAAATCAGCATTTTCGGGCACGCTCACACGGCCCCGTTCGAACGGCTCAAAATCAGTGACTTAAAGTAGGAAGGAAGCGTCGGATTCCTGGGCGCCCGCCCCGCACTTCAAGCGCTCGCTAAGGAACCGAGCCGAACCCCCGCTCTCTCTTCGTATAGTCGTTGTCGGCGGAAACGGCAAATGGCGACGCGACATCGGCGCGCCGGCGGCTGCGTCACTGTTCGAGGAGGATACGCAGCATGCGGCGCAGCGGCTCGGCCGCGCCCCAGAGCAGTTGATCGCCAACCGTGAACGCCGCGAGGTACTCGCCGCCCATCGGCAGCTTGCGCAGGCGCCCGACCGGCACTTCGAGCGTTCCGCTGACCGCGGCCGGCGTGAGGTATTTCAACGTCGCTTCGCGCTCGTTCGGTATCACGCGTACCCAATCGTTCGCGGTCGCGAGCATCGCGCGAATCTCATCGAGCGGCACGTCTTTCGTGAGCTTGATGGTGAGCGCCTGGCTATGGCAGCGCATGGCGCCGACGCGGACACAAATGCCGTCGATCGGGATCGGCCGGTTCGAGCGCCCGAGAATCTTGTTCGCCTCCGCCATCCCCTTCCATTCCTCGCGGCTCTGTCCGTTGCCGAGATCCTTGTCGATCCAGGGAAGCAGGTTTCCTGCGAGCGGCGCGCCGAAATTCTCCGTCGGGATCTCCGCGCCGCGCAGCGCGCCAGTGACGGCGCGATCGATGTCGAGGATCGCAGACGCGGGATCCTGCAGCAGCTTCTCGGCCGCACCGTGAAGCGCGCCCATCTGGGCGACGAGCTCGCGCATGTGCGGCGCGCCGGCACCCGAAGCGGCCTGGTACGTCATAGCGGTCATCCACTCGACGAGCCCGTGCTTGAAGAGGCCCGCGAGTCCCATGAGCATCAGCGACACGGTGCAGTTGCCGCCGATGTAATTCTTCACGCCGCGCGCGAGCGCGTCCTTGATCACGTCGAGATTCACCGGATCGAGCACGATGACGGCGTCATCCTGCATGCGCAGCGCGGAGGCGGCGTCGATCCAGTAGCCGTTCCAGCCGGCGCGGCGCAGCTGCGGGTAGATCTCGTTCGTGTAGTCGCCGCCCTGGCAGGAAATGATGATGTCCATCGCCTGGAGCTCGGCGATGCTGCGCGCGTCCTTGAGCGGCGCACCGCCCGCGAATGCCGGGCCCTTGCCGCCCGCCTGCGACGTCGAGAAGAACACCGGCTCGATCAGATCGAAATCGTGCTCGGCCTGCATGCGTTCCATCAG
>Ga0207873_1002949_pt1 | contig 13052 bp, 11 predicted proteins | sample BGWIniCompost_FD_187373 | JGI IMG/M metagenome (GOLD analysis project Ga0207873, IMG submission 187373) | Cellulose adapted compost microbial communities from Newby Island Compost Facility, Milpitas, CA, USA - BGW Initial Compost (SPAdes)... ... | reverse complement strand
CGGCCCTGGGAACTGAGGCTGATCGTGAAGTCGGACGAGGCCGCCACCAGGGTCGATGCTCCACCCGGCTCGGCACCCTGCCCCTCGCCGCGTCCCTGGAGCACCATCACCAGCAGCCCGGCCACGGCGACGAGGACCACGGCCGCGGCCGCCATCCCCGCGCTCTCGCGCAGCCAGCTACGCCAGCTACGCCGGGGCGTCTCCAATCGGTCGGCTGCTGCGGGTCGTTCGGGCGGCAGGTCGTATCCTCCCGGCGCATCCGCGGTCGGCAGCGGTCCGCTGGATCGCTCCACGCACGCCTCTGCCTCTGTCTCCAACTGCCGTCCGAGTCGCGCCAGGAATGCAGGGTTGGGTGCAGGAGTATCGTCGCGGTCGTGGATCGCGCGCACGGCCGCTGCGATCGCCGGGTCGAGCGCGCCGTCGTCACTGTGCTCACGCGCGGCCACCGCGTCCCAGTAGCGGTCGAGTGCGTCCAGCGTCTCGCGTTCGAGCTCATCGCGGTTCAGTCGCATTGTGCGCCTCCGCGCTGCGTGCCGTGGGCAAGGACATCCCGCAACCGCTGCGCGGCGCGGTACTGGAGCGCCCGCACGCTGCCGTGGCTCCGCCCGAGCACCTGGGCGATCTCCGCCCCGTTCAGCCCGGCCAGGCGCAGTTCGACGACCTCCCGCTGCTCCTGCGAGAGCGCCGCCAGCAGCGCCCGCACCCCGCGGTGCGACTCCGCGTGCAGCATGACCTCCTCCGGCGTCGGGCCGGGGTCGACCGGGTCCCGGGCCGTCTCCGGCAGGCGCTCGGTCCGTCGCTCACGGTAGACGTCAGTGACCACGTTGCGGGCGATCGTGAAGAGCCAGGCGCGGAACGACCCGCTCTGATAGCCCGGCAGCGCAGCCAGTGCGTTGAGGAAGACCTGGCTGGTGGCGTCCTCGGCGGCCTCGGGCTCCCCCAGGCGGCGGTAGCAGAACCGGTAGACCGGATCGGCATAGCGCGCGTAGAGCGGGGCGAAGGCGCGCGGGTCACGCCGCGCCCGCTCCACCAGCGCCTCCTCTTCAGCCGCTTCCCCCGGTGTCACACCCTCGCCCGAGTGATCACGCAGGATGTTCAATCCTCTGCTCCAGAGCAATCGCGCACGATCCTCCGCTCGACCTAGTGAACGGACGAGCTCGACAAAGTGTTACGGGTACGAGGATTCCCGTATCACGAGGGATAGATCGTGATAGTGTTCTTGGGATACGAGAGCGGGAACGGGACAGAAGCGCAGAGGGTGGCAGCTCGTACGCGGCCGGGTGGTGTGAGTGTCCGAGTACCGTGGTCGGAGGTCCGGGGTAGGTGGTGCGAGGATCCCCGGCCGTGGCATGTGCCCGGGGATAAATCCCCGGGCTGACACGGAGAAGTCCACTGAAGGGACTGGAGATTCTGAACCCCGCGGGCTGCCGGATCGGCTCTGCCCGGGCGTAGCCATCACAGCCCCTTTAGTGGGCTTACCCATTAATCAGCCCGGGGGTTTACCCCCGGGCAGCGACCGGATGGCCGGAACCTAATGCCGAGATGTGACCTCGATTCTTCCCAGCCGGCTTCAGCCGGCTTCGCCTTGTCAGCCCGGGGGTTTACCCCCGGGCACGCACCGCCGAACGGGGATCGTTACACCATCCATCCTGGGCACTAACCGCACGGGGATCCTTACACCACCTACCCTGAGCACCGATCACAGCGCCAGACTCTCCGCCCACGCGGTTGAGGGCGCCTGGTCCATGCCCGCACCGTCTCCGGAGCCCCGATTGATTCAGAACGTCCGCCCCAGGATCTGGTCCCAGGGCTGGGGGGCGGCGACGCGGATGACCTCGTCCTCGCGGTCGCGCAGGTAGAGGTAGAGGTGGGCGAAGAATTCCTCGTCCGGGATCGGGTAGGTGGGGTTGATGCACAGGTAGGAGAAGGGCCAGGGAGCACGCACGCCGGGGGCGCAGCGAACTTCGACCCGGCGCCCGATGCGGATACGATAGGTGACCCCCGGGAACCGTTTGGAGGGGATGTCGAGATAGCCCTGCCGCTGCGCTTGCTCCCACAGCGCGTCGCCCAGGGTGAGGCGGGCGACCTCACGCGCGTTGGTGCGCGCCTGGCGGTAATCCTCCCGGCGGAAGTCCGGCCCGGCGCTGCGCTTGGCCACATGATGCCAGCGACGAGTCCAGGGTAACTCCAGCGGTACGTCGGCCGAATCGCGCACGCTCTCGCGACCGTGGAGGAAGTCGAGGAAGCGGTCGAGCAGGTTCATGTGGCACCTCGTCGTCGGTCACCGGCATCCATCAAGCGGGGCTGCCGTCGGGGCGACCCGCTGGGTGGTCGTGGCTCCATGTCCGGCCTGCATCCCGGACCCCGTCCATACCGGGATCGGGGCCCGGGACACAGCCACATCTACCCGCCTGCAATCGGCGCGATGATCTGATACTCCTCAACGGTCGGATCGAACGGCGCGTCGTCGAGCACGTGCTGGTCGCCGACCTTGCGGGACACCCGACAGCCGCGCTGGCGGGCATCACGGATGATGCGCTCGGCTTCTTCGATCGCGGAGCGGGACTCCTCCGTGTCGACCGCCGGGTCCCATTCGATAATCTGGTGGCCGCGCCTGTTGGCAACGATCAAGCGTGCCATGCGATCCTCCTTGCGTTCGGTGCGCCGGCGCACACCGGTGACTACGGGTCATGCACCTTCCCTGCATTCCGCGTGCCAAAAGCCGCTACGACAGTGGAGCTGGATCCTGCCGGTTTCGCCCAGGAGCACGGGGACGGGAGCCGGCACGATACCGGCAGTCCTTCGGTGGCTCGCCAAGGCAGGACTTTCGCAACTTGACGGGCTTCGTGCTGGCGACGTAAGTTTAGTCAACACGTGTGATGATCCTGTCACCTCGGACAGGTGGGTTGCCGGGCAGGCGCAATCCCGGTGACGCGGCCGGGAGCACCCCAGCCATGGAGACCTTCTTCCTCATCTGCTTCATCTTCGGTGCCCTGTTCACCGTTGCCTCGCTGATCCTCGGAGCCGCTGATATCGCGATCCATCTTCCCGACGGTGGGGCCGACTCCGGACTAGGGCACGATGCGGGCGGCCACGGTGCCGATGGCCACCACCTCCCGGTGCTGAACCTCTCGTCGCTCCTTGCTTTCCTCACCTGGTTCGGTGCTGCCGGGTTCCTCTTGCTCCGCTTCGCCGGCTGGACGCTCCTGCTGGCACTGCCGGCGGCGATCCTCACCGGGGTCGCGGGGGCGCTGATTGTCGCCCGCTTTCTCCACGCGGTCATCGCCAGCGAGCGGGTGATGGACCCGCGCGACTACGCGCTCGAGGGGACCATGGCGCGAGTGAGCGTGCGGATTCCCGAGTCAGGAGTCGGAGAGATCATCTTCTCGCTCGGCGGCGTGCGTCGCAGCGAGGCGGCCCGCAGCGTCTCCGGCCGCGAGATCCCGCGCGGGACCGAGGTCGTCATCCTCAGCTACGAGCGGGGCATCGCGACCGTGCAGCCCTATGACGAACTCCTGACCAGTGGACGACCTGAGGAGGTAGAGGACGGTTCTGCCCCCGCGCTGCGCGACCAGAGCGGGACGAGAGCGAAGGAGTGATCGCATGGCAACGGTAGCCATTACCATCGCGGTCGTGGCCGTCATCACCGTCCTGCTCATCATGGTGGTGATCGGCACGATGTACCGGCGTGTCAGCCCGAACCGTGCCCTGATCGTCTACGGTGCAGGCGGTACCCGGATCGTCACCGGCGGCGGCAAGCTCGTCTGGCCCCTGTTCCAGAGCTACCAAGAGCTGTCGCTCGAGTTGATGTCGTTCGACGTCGCGCCCTCCCAGGATCTCTACACCTCGCAGGGTGTGGCGGTGAACGTCGAAGCGGTGGCGCAGATCAAGGTCAAGTCCGACCCCGAGAGCATCCGCACCGCCGCCGAGCAGTTCCTGACCAAGACGCAGCAGGAGCGCGAGGCGCTGATCCGGCTGGTGATGGAGGGACACCTGCGCGGCATCGTCGGCCTGCTCACGGTTGAGCAGATCGTGAAGGAGCCGGAGATGGTCGCCGGTCGGGTGCGGCAGACCGTTGCCGACGACCTGAGCAAGATGGGTCTGGAGGTCGTCTCCTTCACCATCAAGAAGGTGATGGACGACCAGGACTACATCGCCAACATGGGTCGGCCTGACGTGGCCCGCATCAAGCGCGAGGCGGACATCGCCCAGGCTGAGGCGGAGCGCGACACCGCCATCAAGCGAGCGATGGCCATGCGCGAGGCCGCCATTGCCCAGGCCGAGGCCGATCAGGAGCGAGTCGTGGCGCAGACGGCCTCGGAGGCGCGTCAGGCCGAAGCCCAGCGCGACCTGGAGATCAAGCGGGCCCAGTATGAGGCCGACGTCCGGCGCCAGCGGGCGCTTGCCGAGAAGGCGTACGACATCGCGGCCAACCAGGCGCAGCAGCAGGTCGTCGCCGAGCAGGTCCGGATCGAACAGGTTCAGCGGCAGGAGATGATCAAGGTCCAGGAGCTGGAGGTTCAGCGGCGCGAGCGCGAGCTGGAGGCGACGCTGATCAAGCAGGCTGATGCCGAGCGGCGCCGCATCGAGCTGCTGGCCGAGGCGGAGCGGGAGCGCCGCATTCGCGAAGCGACCGGTGCCGCCGAGGCGATCCGGCTGGAAGGGCTCGCCGAGGCCGAGATCATCCGCGCCAAGGGGCAGGCCGAGGCGGACGCGATGCACCTGCGCGCCGCCGCGTTCCAGGAGTACAACCAGGCCGCGGTGCTCGACAAGCTCCTCACCAGCATGCCGGAGCTGGCGCAGGCCTTTGCTCAGTCGCTGGCCGGGGTCGACAAGGTCACAATCGTCTCGACCGGCGACGGCCACAACGGGATCAGCTCCATCACCGGCGAGCTGGCCAAGATGATCGCCCAGGTGCCGGAGCTGTTCGAGACGCTGACCGGGCAGAGCGTCGTCGAGTTGCTGTCGCGGCTGCGCAGCATCGAGGCGGCCAACCCGGCCACGTTCCCGCACAACAACGCTCCCGTACCGGCCAACCCCGTGGACGACACCGAGCCGCCCGCGCCCCCGACGCCCGGTGGCGAGTCGTAGGCGAGGGTTACCCCTCACCCCCTGGCCCCCTCTCCCACAAGGGGAGAGGGGGAACTTCATGCGTCACGCGCCATACTCCCCTCTCCCAACGTTGGGAGAGGGGTTGGGGGTGAGGGCCGTTCTCGATGACAACGCCAAGAAGCGGCGGCCACGACCGCCGCACTCCACGTGCGCAGCGTCAGTCCGACGCCAGCAGGGCGAACAAGCGCACCATGGCGGCCTGGTGCAGGAGTTCCGGCGGTCGGCCGGGGTCGAAGGTGAACAGGGTGGTCTCCCTGTCGCGCTGGTTCGCCCACGTCCGCTCGGCGTAGTCCCGCAAGGTGCGCCGGTAGCGCGGGTCCGCCGCTACCGCGTCGAGGAGCAGCAGGTTCTCAAAGAAGATGGCGTTGAAGGCAGGCCGCTGGGCATCCAGCCGGTCGTCGCGCGCGTAGTACTCGAGCGCCGCGGCAGCGGTCTCCTGCGCCTCCTCCAGGTAGCGCGCCTCCCCGGTCGCGCGGTGGAGCAACACCCCGGCGCCGATCATCGTGCCTTGGTTGTAGCTCCAGTACGTCTCCTCGATCTTCCCCGCCGGGTCGATGTGGTCCCAGTAGAGCCCCTCCGGGGAGCGGAGGGTGGAGTGCACCCACTCGTACATGCGCCGGGCCCAGTCCAGGTACGTCTCCTCACCGTGGATCTCGTGGAGCCGGAGTGCAAGCAGCGCGCCCGGCGCGGTGGAGACGGTGTTCCGGTCCTGGTTCCACTCTGCGCGCGTCCAGCGCACGCCGCCGGGGGATGCGTGGCTGGAATCGTCGTCCCACCCGGAGATGACGAACTCGAACACGTCCCAGGCGCGCTGGATCGCCGCGGCATCCCAGGTGAGTTGATAGGCGCGGGCGAGCGCCAGCCCCACCCACTCGTTGTCGTCGTAGAACTGATCCCCACCGCCCGCGCGCCAGGAGCGGACGCCCGAGTCGTAGGCGGGCGGGCGCGAGTCGGGGTTCCAGTAGCGCTCCAGCCCGTCGAGCCGGTCGGCCAGATCAGGCAGGTAGCGGTCGCGCACCAGGGGCAGAGCGACGAGATCGACGGTGGCGGCCAGGGCCTGGGAGAACGGCCAGAGGAAGGCAAACCCACCGGGTCCGCCCCCCGGCTCGCGGTACAGCTTGCGGCGTGCATCGTAGAAGTGGCGCTGCATCGCCGTGTAGCAGGCCACTGCCCGATCGAGGGCGGAAGGGGTATCGACATGTGTCATCAGTGCTGGGATCCCATCGTCCGTGCTGCGTTATCCGAGATCGGTGGCACATCGCGCCAGGTGCGCTGCATGAGGGATGCCGCGATGCGCGCGGTGCGCGATGCGGTGGTCGATGCTGTACTCCCAGCATAGCGGGTGAACGTACAGAGGGGAAGGGGGCGTGCTGCGTCATGCGTCATACGTCATCCGTCCCCCTCACCCCCGACCCCTCTCGGACGGAGCCCACCAGGGGAGAGGGGAGCAGAACGGAACACGGAACACGCAATACGCAGTACGGGTGACGCATCACGCATCACGTATGACGCATCACACCCCCTACGTCTCCCGCACCCGCTGGTCGGCGACGATGCGCCAGTCGCCGGCGTAGGCGTAGCAGATGGGTAGCGTGCGGCGCGGCAGCGCCAGGGTGACCGGCTGGCTGCGAACGGCGAGGAGGGTAAGCATGTGTCGCTGGTCCTGGCCATCGGGGCCGCGGACTCGGAGCCAGACATCGGCATGCGGGCTCCGGTGGTAGACGATGACGCGGTCCACCGCGAACGCGTGCCCGGCGAGCCACTCCGCGACCGCGTCCTCAGGTCGGTCGGCGACGAAGACGGGGTCCGGCGCGTCACGCCCGGGTTCGTAGCTGGTGGTGGCGCGGTTGAGGCACGTGGACCCGGCCAATCCCAGCACCCGGTAGGCCCGGATGCCCTTCAGCGCACGGATCGGCGCGCTCTCCTCGGGGAGCCGCTGGCCGGCCCAGGTGAGCCCGAGGATGCCCAGCGCGCAGGTCGCCGCCACCCCGAGCACGACGACTGCAAGGCAGCCCAGGATCATCGTCCGCCATCGGGCACGCGGCGTCACGCTGTGTCCCTTCCAGATCGGTTGGAGGAGGGCCGCGCCGCGGGCGTACCGCCCACTACGCGACGAGCATGCCCACGGCCACGACGAACAGGATCACCGCGAGGGCGAACAGCGCGACGGCGCTGATCCCCAGCCAGCGCGCCTTCTTGCCCCACGACTCCCGTAGCGCCTCCTCGGCTCGGTAGCTGATGATGAAGCGCCGGCCCTTCAACGCCGCTGGCGGTCGGCCGATCGTGCCCCCCTCCTGGACGACGCCCAGCACGTAGACGGGGATGTCGACCGGCAGCACGTGCTCCTGATAACGGTAGCCGATGGTCCCGTCGTCGCCCCCGAGGTTCAGCGAGATGCCGCCTAAGGAAATCGTGGGTCCCAGTGCGCCGGGGTTCCGCTCGAAGCGATCCACGAGCTTCTGGGCGTCCACCTCTGCGCCCTCAGGATCGACCAGCACGCGTCCGGAGGAGTCCTCGACGTAGAAGGGGGTGGACTGCTCATTGTGCGCAACGGTCTCAGAGCGACGGCTCCTCACCGTTTCACCCTTGGCGTTTCGCCGGCGGTACTCGTACTCCCGCACGACCCGCGATGAGTAGTAGACGCAGGCGCGCTGCGCCAGTTCAGCGGTCAGCGGCGTGTCGCAGCGGATCACGCCCTTGACCTCGATCATCTCGCCTGGGATCAGGCTGGCGACCTCGCTTGCGTCGACGGTCGGCACCTTGGCCAGCAGGTCGGTCTTCGCCTGAATGCGCCGACCGATGAAGAGGAGCACCGCGCCGATACCCGCCGCCACCAGCCCGATGATCAGCAGTACCCCCGACGTCCCCATGGGTCACCCGCTTCCTACTGCCTGTGGTGCCGTTGATTCACCCTGCAGCGGCCCGAGCGTACGGCCGCCCTGCGCACCTGTCAACGTACCAGTGGTGTGGTCAATCTTGGGAATTAAGCAGGGCGCGGAGCTGAAGAGCTAAAGGAGGAAGGTCGTACTGGATCGTGTCCCAGACGATGGTGAGGCTTACCTCGCCGTACTGGTGGATGATGACGTTCCGCATGCCCCGCATCTCGACCCAGGCGACATCAGGGTAAGCGGCTGCGACCTCGGGCGGAATTCTCCGCGCGGCTTCGCCGATGATGGCCAAGTTCCACAGGACTGCGTCGATGGTCCGCTGGTCGTGGCGGAACGTCTCGAAGGCCATGTCGGCGGTATACCGCTGGATCTTGTCGATCGCGGTGAGGATATCGGCGATCCATCTGGTCCAGGGGTCACGCGGCACGGATCGCTTCCCGAAGCGCGTCGTCGCGTACGTGATCGCTCAGTCCATCCGGCGTGACAAGGTCGACCGGCCGACCCAGGAGCTCGCTGAGGAAATTCTTGAGCCGGATGAGCCCAAACAGGCCGGTGGGCCGATCGAACTCGACCAGGAGGTCGATGTCGCTTTCCGGGCCGGCCTCATCGCGCGCCACCGAGCCGAAGAGGGAGAGCGAGCGCACGCCGAAGGCGCGGATCTCGTCCTGATGGGCGGTGAGGATCGCCAGCACCTCGTCGCGTCGCATGGTCGTGCTCCGTGTCGTGCCTGTTCCGGTGGCCTCGCGTCAAGTGTACCGTGAATCCGATCCTGGTAGATGAAGATAACCACCCGCGCGACGACCGCGCCGTCGGAGACGATGACGTCGGACAGCTCGCCCTCGTCGTCGGCGACGATACGAAAAGGGCCTGGCTGATTCAGCCAGGCCCTGGGGGTGTTGCGCCTGTTAGGTGCTACGAGCACCCGAGGCTGTTGCCGCAGTTGAGGCACTTGTAGCAGGCGCCGTTGCGGACAGTGATGTGGCCGCAGATGTCGCAGAAGGGTGCGTCGCCCATCATCTGCGACAGGTGCTCGGACAGCCCGCCGTCGGCCAGCGGCGCCTCGGCCACGGCGACGAGCGATTCCAGTGCGTGAGCCTCGGCGGCGTGCCCGTTGATGCCGTTGGGCGTGGCCTTGACCTCAGTCGCGGCCGGAGCGGCGACCGCGGCCGGCTGCGGGGCATGGGTTGCCTCCGTGGCGGCCGCCCCCGATGTGTTGTCCTCCGAATCGTCGCCCTCGGTCAACTCCTCACCGACATCCCCATGGATCGGCGGCTGCACCTGGACGAAGTCGGTGCGGCCCAGGTACTCGTAGCCGAGCACGCGGAAGACGTAGTCGATGATCGAGGTCGCCATCTTGATGTACGGGTGCCCCTCCACCATACCCTGCGGCTCGAACCGCTGGAAGGTGAAGGTGTCGACGAACTCCTCCAGGGGCACGCCGTACTGGAGGCCCTTGGAGATGGCGATGGCGAAGCAGTTCATCAGGCTGCGGAAGGCCGCGCCCTCCTTGTGCATGTCGATGAAGATCTCGCCGAGCGTGCCGTCTTCGTACTCGCCGGTGCGCAGGTAGATCTTGTGCCCGGCGACGCGCCCCTCCTGGGTGAAGCCGCGGCGCTTGGCCGGGAGCGGGCGGCGCTTGGGGCGCTCGACGTAGACGATCTGCGGCTCGGCCGCCGCGACCGGCGCGGGGGCTTCGGCCGCGGCCTCCGCCTTGGCCTCGTCCTTCTCCTCCTGGTCCTGCTTGCTGGCGGAGGAGAGTGGCTGGGACAGCTTGGAGCCGTCGCGGTAGAGGGCCATGGCCTTGAGCCCGAGCCGCCAGGAGGCCATGTACGCCTCCTCGATGTCCTCCACCGTGACCTCGTTCGGCATGTTGATCGTCTTGGAGATCGCGCCGGACAGGAACGGCTGGACGGCGGCCATCATGCGGATGTGCCCCATGTGATGGATGAAGCGCCGGCCGTGCTTGCCGCACTTGTTGGCGCAGTCGAACACCGGCAGGTGCTCGTCCTTCAGGTGCGGCGCGCCCTCGATCGTCTGCATGCCGCAGATGACGTCGTTGGCCTCGGCGATCTGCTGCGGGGTGAAGCCCAGCTCACGCAGCAGGTTGAAGCCGGGCCGCTGCCACTGCTCCGGCGTGAAGCCGAGGCGGCGCAGTGCCTCCTCGCCCAGCGTCCAGGGGGTGAAGGCGTAGGTCAACTCGAAGACGCTCGGCAGCGCCTGCTCCAGCCGGTCCACTTCCTCGCTGGTCAGCCCCTTTTCCATGAGCGAGGCGCGGTTGATGTGCGGCGCGTTGTCGAGCGAGAGGGTGCCGAGCACGTAGCGCAGGATGTCCTCGATCTGCTCCTCGGTGTAGCCCAGGGTGCGCAGCGCCGGGGCGATCGACTGGTTGGCGATCTTGAAGTAGCCGCCACCGGCCAGCTTCTTGAACTTCACCAGGGCGAAGTCCGGCTCGACCCCGGTGGTGTCGCAGTCCATCAAGAGCCCGATGGTGCCCGTGGGCGCGAGCAGGGTCGTCTGGGCGTTGCGATAGCCGTACTGCTCGCCCATGGCCAACGCTCGGTCCCACGCCTCGCGCGCTGCCTGGACCAGATCCTCCGGGCAGGTGGCGGGGTCGAGCCCAACCGGGGCGACCGACAGGCCCTCGTACTCGCCCGGGTGGGCGTTGTAGGCCGCGCGCCGGTGGTTGCGGATCACCCGCAGCATGTGCTCCCGGTTCTCGGCGAAGGCAGGGAAGGGGCCGAGCACGCTGGCCATCTCCGCCGAGGCGGCGTAGGCCTCGCCCGTCATGATCGCGGTCACTGCCGCTGCGATGCCGCGGGCGCGATCCGAGTCGTAGGGCAGGCCCATGGTCATCAGCATCGAGCCGAGGTTGGCGTAGCCGAGCCCCAGCGTGCGGAACTCGTAGCTCTTCCGGGCGATGGCCTCGCTCGGGAACTGCGCCATCAGCACGCTGATCTCGAGCACGATGGTCCAGAGGCGAACGGCGTGCCGGAAGCGCTCGATGTCGAAGGTGCGCCGCTCGGCGTCGTAGAACTTCATCAGGTTCAACGACGCCAGGTTGCACGCCGTGTCGTCGAGGAACATGTACTCGGAGCACGGGTTCGAGGCGTTGATGCGGCCCGACGCGGGGCAGGTGTGCCAGGCGTTGATGGTGGTGTCGAACTGCACGCCCGGGTCGGCGCACTGCCAGGCGGCCTGGGCGATCTGGTGCCACAGGTCGCGCGCTCGCACGGTCTTGGCGATCCGGCCGTCGGTGCGCCAGCGCAGGTGCCACTCGCCGTCGGTCAGCACGGCGCGGATGAACTCGTCGGTGACCCGCACCGAGTTGTTCGAGTTCTGGCCGGAGACGGTGGCGTACGCTTCGCCGTTGAAGTCGGCCGAGTAACCGGCCGCGATGAGCGCGGCGACCTTCTTCTCTTCCTCGGCCTTCCAGTTGATGAACGCCTCGATGTCGGGATGATCGACGTCAACCACGACCATCTTGGCGGCGCGCCGGGTGGTGCCGCCGCTCTTGATCGCCCCGGCGGCGCGGTCGAAGATCTTGAGGAAGCTCATCAGGCCCGACGACGTGCCGCCGCCGGAGAGGGGCTCACCCTCTGCCCGAATCTTCGAGAAGTTCGTGCCGGAACCGGAGCCGTACTTGAAGACGCGCGCCTCGCGCGTGACCAGGTCGAAGATGCCGCCCGGGTTGACCAGGTCGTCCTCGACCGACTGGATGAAGCAGGCGTGCGGTGTGGGACGGCTGTAGGCGTCCTGCGAGTACTTCAACTCGCCGGTGTCGGGATCGATGTAGGAGTGCCCCTGCGCCGGTCCGGTAATGCCGTAGGCGTAGTACAGGCCGGTGTTGAACCACTGCGGCGAGTTGGGCGCGGCCATCTGGTGGACGAGCATGTACTTGAGCTCGTCCTCGAAGGCCTGAGCGTCCTCCTCGCTGGCGAAGTAGCCGTAGCGCTCGCCCCAGTCCCGCCAGCAGCCGGTCAGGCGGGAGATCACCTGGCGGGCGCTGCGCTCGGGGCCGAGCACCGGGTTGCCTTCCGCATCCAACAGCGGGTTGCCGTTCTCATCGACCTGCGGCACACCCGCCTTGCGGAAGTACTTGGACACCATGATGTCGGTAGCCACCTGCGACCAGGGGGCCGGGATCTCGGCGTCCTGCATCTCGAAGACGACCGAGCCGTCCGGGTTGGTAATCCGCGAGGTGCGCCGCGCCCAGGCAATGGTATCGAAGGGATCCTGCCCCGCCTGGGTGAAGACGCGCGTGATCCGCAGCCCCTTCGGCTGCCCGCCCTTGGTTCGCGCCTGACCGCGTCTGCGCTTCTCGCGATCCGCCATGGGTCCCCCTCGATTCCATCCGTTTCAAACGACCGTCACGCCTTCGATGCCGGGGTTAGCATGAAAGCCCCCGCCCTCGTCAGTTTTCGCAGAGCAATATCACCCCTTACCGATCGGCCAAGCTCTGATATCCGATGACATGCTCGATGTATGTTCGCCGATTGGTTAGCGAATCCTGCGATTTGTGCGGGACATCAGCCCACTCCGGGGGGCGGAGTGACAATATGTAGTGTACCCCAGCCCTCTAGATACTAGATCTAGTGTACCAATCCCTCAGTTTGCTGTCTAGTGTTGCCTTCAGGTCACAAGTTGTCAGAACATTTGACCTGTACGTACATCATAGATCCTAGTCTAGCGGCTGCGCTGGGGATGCGCAAGACCTTTCACCGTGGTCGTTCGGTTGTGCATCGCTGGCACGAAGCGCGCTGCTGGGATGCCTGTCCCCGAGATCCTGTCTGCCTGCGTAGAAGGTCACGGCGGATGCACGACTACTTCACGTTGCGTGTCATCCTGGGCGGTCGGAAACGGCGCAAACACCGCTGGTCACGCTGCCTGTCATCCCGAACAGTCGGTTACAACGCACGCACTATGGCTTCACGTGGACTGTCATCCTGAGCCGAGCGAAGGATGACACGGGTAGGACGGTGAGATGACAGGGACGGCGGCAGTGAGTGGTGGCAAGTTGCCTTCCGGGTTGCCTGCCGCGCTTGCGCCGGCGGG
>Ga0207873_1002948_pt1 | contig 13057 bp, 12 predicted proteins | sample BGWIniCompost_FD_187373 | JGI IMG/M metagenome (GOLD analysis project Ga0207873, IMG submission 187373) | Cellulose adapted compost microbial communities from Newby Island Compost Facility, Milpitas, CA, USA - BGW Initial Compost (SPAdes)... ... | reverse complement strand
CGGTATAGGGCAGGGCCGTTTTTGCTTCGCGTATGGTCATTGCAGAATCCGGGTCCAAGGCCACGTCGCGAACTAGCAGCCGCGTTGGCCAATTGAAGTCTTCAGCGGTGATACCGAAGATGTTGCAGATCGGGCATTCTAGGTATTCTGCTTCTGTCTTGCATGCGTGTATCTGGCTCTGGCTGATGCGTTGCCCGGTTGTCCGGCCCAGATATTTTTCTGTTAGCGAGCGCATCTTGCCGCGCAGCGACGAGCCCGGGATGTACGGCTGTCCAGTGACCTGGTTGACGATAACTGGATTGTCGACGCCGCCAATGGCGAATGCGCCGCCGGACCCCCCGATGTGCAGCCCCGTCTTAACCAGAATGTTTCCCTGAATCACGAGACGACCATAAAGCCGCATGATTACTTTCCTCCCTCTGCCTTGTGATAGGCAAGAATTGCCTCAAAAAAGTCAACGAAACGCTGGAAATAAGTCCGGTTCCCCTTTACCAAGTCGATTCCGCTCGCAAGGACTTCAGCAAGGGCAATCACTGCTGGGACCCGCTCGGCCTGATATGCCAGCTTTGGCTTGAGCAAGATCAGATCGCGATTTGCTGCCGCGGCATATTCCGACTTGATATCTCCGAGCGGCCAACTCATCTCGATTTGGCGTACTTGGCCGAAGATGTTCCGGATCTGCGAACTCTTCAGGTCGGCGGCTTTCAGAGCTTTTGCCAGACGCTGTGCCCATTCGACCGTTTTTTGGGCGCTCGTGACAGCGTCCCCCTGGATAATGATCTGCATCTCCTGCGCTGACGGTGTGTCGACCTGAACTTGTGGTGTGCGATTACGCCCCATTATTGTGCCTCCCTAGATGACTGAGATGGTTTTGTGAGGGCCTCTGCCCAACGGGCGGCAAGGCCAATGACCTCAATGTCCGAAAGCAGATCGTCGCGAAGTTGCCGTATCTCCTTTGCGGCTGATTCGCCTACACGTTCGGCGAGTCGGCTGAGCAAATATGCGCTATGCCACATCCACGGTCCGTAGACATACTGCGAGGTTCCATTGCGGGCATGGCGCCGGGTTGACTGGTATTCGGTATACAGTTGTCCCAACAGGTGGAACAAGCTTCTACCCACCTGCGGCTCCTGCTGTATCGCCAGGAGCCGTTCGCAGAGTTCGGCTGCATGCGCGAAATCAGGCCAGTGCAGGCTCTGTCCAAGGAAGGTGATGGCGTTCTTCCCGTCGAGATCCTTGGCACTGTCGAGAGCCCTTGCCGCCTGTTGAGCAGCCTGATAGAGCGGGTGCTTTCCCCCGTGCAACGTGATACCTGCGCTGACGTGCACCAGGGAATTCCCTGCCGCGAAGTGGCTCAGGTCGCGGCTGATTTGATAAGCAAGCGCTGGGAGTGCATCCCATGACCCGACGACAAACAGGTCATCTCCGCCGGAGTAAATGCTGTAAATGCGTTCCTGGGGACTCGCTTCATTGATGGCCCGGCAGAGTTCACCGACCCAGCCCTCAAAGAAGATGGACATCATTGTGCTCAGGCTGGCGACGCGCGCGATTGTGGAGAGACTGCTCCCATCCGCTCGCCGGAACCCAAACCCGAAGAGATGACCCAGATCGTCGACATCCATACGAAGCACACCCAGGCGCTTGAGACCCTGCGACGCCTCTTGCAGGTCCTCGAAAGTCGCCACCGTGCCCCTTGAATCTTTGCGTGGTGTAACATTGGCTGTGAAGCGAATCCCGCTGGCCACAGCCCTGCCAAGCTTCCGATTTACCCGGCGCCGAACGTCTTCCGGTGGATACTCGCGCAGGCCAAGCAGTACCGGTCTTCCACGAGATAGGTGTGGCTCGCCAGGCACCCAATCACCCTGTTCATCAAGCAGCGCAATCTCCAGCCCAAGCGCGTGCAGCATAGCACGCCATTCACCCGGCTGGATTGCCGAGTCTGGTTCAGTTTCGCCCAGAAGAAGATAGCTGGCCTGACCTAACGCCCAACCGAGATCCTCAAGCGAGCTGCAGAGGGCGCATTTTCGAACAGGCGGTGCATCGAGGTCGTCGGCATTTTCCCACTCAACATCAAGGCGCTCAGCGTGGCACACCTGGCATTCGGTTTCTTCATTCCCCCCATGTCCACGCGGATCGAAAATGCCTGGCGTTTCGGCAAAGCGACGACGCTTGGCCTCTCCGACTGCTTGGCCAACCTCACGCCACTTCGCCCCAAACGCGGTCGCCTGGAAGTCATCTGCGTATAGGGGGACCGCGCCAAGCGCGACATAGAGCGCGCCATCATGGTGGCGCAGCATCAAGTCATCGAGGTAATGCTGGATACCTTCCAGACGAGCCACCTCGCTCGGTGGAATCAACATGTAGAAGTGCCCGCCGCCGACGTAAACGAGGTTCGTGATTGGCAAGCCCATCTCGCGCAGCATCCACCGCGCGATGCCTTCTGTCAGTAGCTGCAGGTAGAGCGAGCGGCCACGCAGCCCCTTGGCAGCACCTTTTGAAGTGATGGTGTAGATGAACCGCTGCACGCCCGACATATCGCCTTCAACGAGGTAGGCAACCGGGACTTGGTCTACATGCGACTGCGCCAGCAAGGCGTCAAGCGTTCCTTCGTCTTGATCTGTCAGACAGACGGCGAGCGCGGACGTCACACGGCTATGGTCGAAGAGCGAGATATCCGGCGTGCCGCGATAAAATGCAGAGGGCACGCTCCATGCGTAGCGCATCAGCAGGTGATACAGGCTTTCGACACAGGATGCAGCATCGATCGCAGCGTCAAGCGATTGGACCGCCTGAACGAATTCGTCCCACAGAGAGCGGTACGCCTGCTGGCTCCCATCGACTTCTTCCCGCGGGAAAATCACGTTTTCGTCAAGCTCCAGCGGTGCGAGTGGCAGGTAAGCTGGCGCAGGGCGCTGCTTCTCGTCTTCGCCGATCTGACAGAAGATAGAGAGTAGATTGCGTGGCTGTTCCTCAGCTTGATCGGCGCGTTCCCCCGACGCCAGCCGACTAGCCAGCGCGACTGCTTTGCCGGGTACATCTGATGGTTGGTGTTGGTTGAGCACTGTGCTCGCAATTGAGGCCAAGTGCTCGGGCAGCAGGTCTTGCACGAACGCAGCACTCCAGGTGGCATGTCCGCCGTTATGCTCGTAGTCACCTGGTTCGAGACTCTCGAACTGTCCTTCGGCACGCTGATAGAATTTGCCGATGTTGAGTAGCAAGCCTGCTAAAGCTATTTCGGCTCGATCCATAACATCCTCTCCGTGTGAATCGGTCACCGGGAATTGTAGTGCTCGCCCTCATTCTGAGAATGGGGAGCACTTCCCAAGTTTCTTAGGAATAACTTCCTAAGAGCACCAAGAGCATCGTCCGGTCTGGGGGCTCGGACAACGCAAAATAGCTTTCCAGCTTCTCGTAAATACTGGTGAGCTGATTCGCGATGGTCTTAGGACTCTTTCCCAATTGCCGGGCGAGCGCGTTATTGGACAGCCCTTCTCTGACCAGAATGGTGGTCAGCTCGCGCTCAGCGGGAGTAAGGACATACTCAATGAAGTGCCTAGCACGCACGCGATCATCCGGAGTCATTTTCCCCCAGTGAGCGACCGGCACTGGGATCAGCGACACGTCACCAGGGTGGGTTGCGTGCAACTGGCGTGATTCAATAAGTCTTCGATCACTGACGAGGTGCCAGACGTGATCGGCAGCGTCAAACCAGATTTGAGCGGCAGCCATCGCAAAGAGCGCCATCGTTTTGCGACCACCTGCAATCGAGAGGTGAATGCGGCAGCCAGCGTACTTGTATTGGCGGAGGAGTGTGTAGAGGCTTTGGAATGCGGCTTCAATTTCCGCTGGCGTTACCACATCCGCGAGCGGACCATCAGAATCGGCCAGCACATGCGGCAGAAACAACACTTGGTTGCCATAGTAACCGCGGTCGACAAATTCCGCTTGAAGCACCTTCAAGGACTCGCTGAGCGGAGGTCGATCTGCAGCGGTATGTACGACGAGTACGCGTGAAATCGACTCAGACTCGGCAAGGAGCGCATCCAACGCAAGCGTGACTACTTGCGGCTCCGCGCCAAGAGTCGCGATGAAGACGGTTTCTGCCATTTCCTTAGCCGCTTAGAGCTGCCGACCCAACTTAATACTCAGAAAAGGCTCAGTTGTTTGCCCCTATGGGGCACTCATTACCGGGGCTGTGTTCCACTGAGACGTATTGGTCCACAGACTGTTATGGCGAATGAGCAAAGAAGGATGTTGTGTTGAATCGCCCGTATACACGCCCCCAACTCTTTATCATCTTAACCCATTTTCTGGCCGCCAATCCGAAAAGTGTGTGAAATTTTGCTGTCCATGTCATGACCACTTATCGAAATCGAGCTTGATAGATCTCTATGCGCCGGACTGGGGATGCACACCGCTGATGCGCTTATCCGGCAAGCGGAATTGCGGATTACATGCACCGAAATGGTCGCTTGCTCTCCTTTCCACAGTAGTTCATACTAAATAGTGCGCCGTATGAGTACTTCCAAGAGTAGCATTATGCCCGACGAACCCTATACTATGACGCCTGATAAACCTGTCTTCCTCTCATATTCTCGCCGCGACCGTGACTTTGTCATCCAACTCTATGATGAGTTGAAGGATACGGGGGTACTCCTGAGCTAAACTGTTGATAAATCCAATCGCCGCGTAAAAGGCCCACAACCTTGACGAAAAAGCGCCCGTGACCACAATGGTCCGGGCGTTTTGCATGAAGCATCAAGGAGCAGGTGAAAGGTGCGGATTGAGCGGTGGATCATTCTCCTCTTGGGGATGGCGTTGGTGCAGGCGTGGTGGAAGCCGGTCCGGCGGCGGATGCGGCGGTGGTGGCAGCGCACCAAAGAGCAACTACCGCGGCACTGGCATCCGAAAAGCCCGAAAGACTGTCCGCTGTGCCAGGCTGAAGCGGTAAGAATCACGGAGCCGGTGGTGGACCTCCCGGCGGTAGAACCGTACCAGGAGACCAAAAGCCAACGAGGGAGAAAGAAAACGATTCTGACCGAAGGCTATGCATGTCCTTACCCAGACTGTCGGTACTTTGGAGTGACCGAGGCCGAGCGCCATGCGTTAGTGGGCTTCGGCAAGCTGGGAGAAAACAAGGACATCCAGCGTTTGAGATGCCAGGCGTGTGGAGGAATGTTCAGCAGCCGGAAAGGGACGCCGCTGTACTATATCAAATCTGAGGAGAAAGAGTTCGCGGAGGTGTTATGGTGGCTGGCGGAAGGCGTGGACCTCTCGGTGTTGGTGAGGAAAACCGGGCACTGCGAGAGCACTCTGACGACCTGGCTGAATCGGATGGGGGAACACAGCGCCCGCTGGCATGAAAGGCTGTTCCAAAACTTGTCCATCACCTTGATACAGATGGACGAATTGTATGCCAAAGTGCGTGGGGTCGAGGACGCTCGCTGGTTGTGGCTGGCGATCGACCCGAAAAGCAAGGCCCTGCTCGCCTTACACCTAGGATTGCGCCGGTCGGACAATGCCTACACCCTGGTTCACAAGCTGAAAAGGTGTTTACACCCGGGCTGTGTCCCAGCCTTCACCACCGATGGACTGCGCTCCTATTTTTATGCCGTCACCGCTCACTTCGGTCGTTGGTTCCGTCCTCCGCGTGCCCGCACCGACCATTGGCAAGTGGATGAGCGGTTGCTTCAGGGACAACTGGTCAAGCGCCATGAACGGCGCAAGCTCACCTATACCATCACGCGCATGTTGTGGGGCAAACGCCAGGCTCTAAACGATCTTTTGGAAGATCAGGGTTTTCGCCGCCTGATTCAAACGGTGTATATTGAGCGGGGCAACCTCACGATCCGCCAGGGTGTTTCGCTGTTGACGCGCCGTACCTGGTCCCTCCCTCAGACCGAACACCATCTGCTGTATCACGTGGAATGGTGGCGTTGTTATTATCATTTCATTCGACCGCACGAGGCGCTGCGGGAGACGGTTTCAGGAGAAAAACGTCGTTATCGACCCCGTACCCCCGCGATGACCTTAGGTCTGACCGATCATGTCTGGACGGCAGGGGAAATCTTGCGCAAACCGTTGGTAGCCGGGCTGGCAGCCTAAATGGACCTTTCACCCTGGTAGGGTGTGGTGAGCCTCCGGGCGTGAAGATGCTCGTTTTGAGGCCTGCTAAGGGGACGTTAGGAATTATCAACAGTTCCCTACATAAGCACCCCATGTTTTCAGTTTCCCATTCCCATTCCCATTCCTGGTTCTATTCCCATGCCCGGTGGTGCTTCCATACCCATAGCTTCCATGCCCATACCCATACCAATCCCCATACCCATACCGTCACAGTGCCAATGCCCCATGCCCATCCCTGTATCATGATACCAACAGTTGTTTTCAGGGAGGGTCGCATTATCGATTAGGGTAATACGAGCAACCAGAAGGACAACAGTTGCACCATTCGCCTGGAAATCCCCCTGCACGCTCACGAAATCTCCCACCTGTAGCGTTCGCAACACAGGATTGTCAGCATCCAGTTGTGCTTGTATTCCATTGACGGTGATGAGAGCGCCGTCTATGGCCTCAACAAGCCCATCCAGGTTTACTGTCGCTGCAACCGTGTTGTTCACCATAGACGCACTTGTGATATTACTCACCATGCTGGCAACAATCTGATTATCGCTACCAATCGTTCCTTCTATTCGAACCACATCACCAACATCAATAAGATTTAAAATGGGATGCTGTGCTTCAACCTCGATATTGAAGTCATGGATAGTGATAACATTGTTAACCACAGTAGTTATAGGTCCTTCAACAACTACTATTTTCTCAGGTGGAGTGCTTGGGATAGGAACACTAGTCTCCGTAGAAGGAACTTCAGAAGGAACTTCCGTCACAACAGAAGGTGCAGGCGTTATCGTTATGGGAATAGTCGGTATTAAAGTTTCAGTGGGGGATGCCACAGCGATAGCGACCTGATTATCCGAAGAAGCCACGAGCGTAGTGGCCTCGTGATTCGGTGTCGATTGACTTCTGTTCTGAAGAAACAACAATCCAGCGACTATGATAATGATGCTTGCAGCCGCACACCACACGATCAATCGCTGCAGGTGATAGCGATTAAATGTAGCAGGTCGTTGGGCAGCAACTACTGATGTCCGAAATTCACTTAGCATCTGCTGGCGAATAGCTTCGCGAGTCGAAGCGCTCAGCTTCACCTTAGGTGCGGCGCGCAATCGCTCAATCAAATGCTGTTCTTCAGGAGTGAATTGATCGTCCATCATAAATTATGCTTTCTGAATGCATTATATGATGTGCTCAATTCGTTAAGCTGCTCGGCCAGGGCTTTCAAGGCTCGATACTGCATCGCTCGCAATGAGACGGCTGATTTATTCAAAATCTTAGAGATTTCAGTATGAGGCAAATCTTCAACAAAACGTAAAATCAATAAATTCTGATACTCTTCTGGCAATCTTCGCAGTGCAAGGCGAAGGTGCATGGCTTCTTCTTCGTTTGCCAGATGATCCAATGGATCAGGCTCATCACTTGCAGCGTATTCCGGGGCTGATGCTAGTTGAGTTTTCTCACGGCGGCGATAATGATCAACAATCAGGTTAGCGGCAATACGATACAACCATGCCCTGAAGGGGACACCTTGTTCTTTATACCCCACCAGTCCTCGAACCATCCGCAAAAATACCTCTGAAGTCAAATCTTCAGCCTCTTCAGTCGAATCGACGCGGTAACGAATGTAATCGAATACAGCCTCAATGTGAGCATCATAAAGGAGTGTGACTGCTCCTTCATCCCCATTTCGTGCTTTCGCAACGAGTTCCTGCTCATTAAGGGTTAACTGCATGACCAACCAACATCCAATTGGGATAACCCCTGCAATGATTGAGAGTACTCCGTACCTATTTAAACATGAATCACTCTGAATCTGTGATGTACAAGCGACTCAAGATAGTACTATTGGACCATTTACGTCATGCTCGTGCTGCTGCGTCGTTTATACAGACAGATTATCCAAATACCACTAGGAGTTTCTCAGATGCGCAGCCATTCTCAGCTACATTATCGCTATCTCATTGTCCTGGCGATTGCCACCCTAATCGCGATCCTGATACTTCCAACAGCCTCGTTTGCTCAGGAACCAACGCCAACACCCGCGGGAGATGTCATCGAAATTACAGGTACTGTCAGCCAGATAACCGGGACTACCCTTGTCGTAGCAGGTTTGACCGTCGATGCAAGCAATATTTCACTTGATGCCGCGATAACCGTCGGAACCACCGTCACGGTCACAGGTCAGGTGTCGAATAACGTCATCATTGCGCAGAGCATTGTGCTCGTAGATCTCTCTACTCCCACGGCTACCCTTCCCGCAACCCCAGACGCAACGCCACAGATCACACCAACCCCTACCAATGACCCAGATACAATCATTGTCATTGAAGGACCAGTGATCAACATCGTCAATAACATCATCACGATTTTTGACTTCGATGTCGAGGTAGCCCCTCAGCACCCTATCCTCACGATTATTGACATTGGGGATAATCTCCATGTGGAAGGCACGTATGGCACTGGCGGCGTGATTGTTGCCACTTTTGTGTCGAACATTACCAATACGACCATCGTCAACAACACCGCCCCAACTGCTGCCGTTAGATTAGACGGCCCCATTGAAGCGATCAATGGTACTACCCTGGTGGTCAATGGCATTCCTGCCCAGCTTGCCCCCAATGATCCGATCTTGCAAACAGCTCGTGTAGGCGATTTTGTCAGTTTGCAAGGCAACTTTGAAAACAATGGAACCACCATCATTCTGGTCGTCGTCAACATCACTATCATCAACAATGTCGTCATTAATGAAAACCCCTATTGCTGGTATCACCAGGACGGGATGGGCATGGGGCACTGGCATTGTGACGGCATGGGCATGGGTATGGGGATGGGTATGGAAGCGGACCCGGGTATGGGTATGGGTATGGGGATGGGAATGGGTCAATAATGACAGGACATAATTTAGTGCAGACTCTTCGCACCCGGCTTCCTGTTCTTTCCCTTACGACTATCAGCGGGGAGCATCTTGCTCCCTTCCTGATTGTCTTTTTTAGTGGAGCAAACCTGACTCTTGTGCAGTGGGTCATGGTTCGCGAAGTTACCACACTCCTGCTCGGAACAGAGCTGGTCGTGCTGCTAACTTCCGTTTCCTACTTTGTCGGGGTATCCATCGGCTATTTGCTGGCAGGACATATTCAACGCCAGTGGTTGCCGGTAATGGGAATAGCAACACTGCTACTGCACCTGACACTGCCGGTTACGCTTCGAGTATTGGTTGCCTGGTTAGGCTCCAATGGGGCCTACTGGGCAGCCTTTTTGGTGCTGCCTCTCATCACTCCCTTCGCTGTTTCTATGTTCTATAGCGTATTTTTACCGCATTTCATCGACAGCAAGGGGATCAGTCTTGGTTCATTGTACGTAACCGAATTGATGGGGACCATCTGTGGCGTTGGTGTCTTGGTCTTTCTAGCCGGATTGGGCCTGCAAACTGTTTATACCATCTATAGTCTGGGGTTGATCATCGTTCTGATCAGCCTGGGAATTCAGCGTTGGCTGGCGGCGATACTCTCAATTGCGAGCGCGGCATGGATCATTGCGCTCCCTATAATGAATACCTGGAGTAATGAAGTCTGGTATACCAGGCTGCTAGGGTTTCCCCAGGGCACAGAGGTCATCTATTCCGAATACAGCCCCTATCAAAAAGTAGATGTGCTTGAGCTGCCCGATGGTAATCGAGCGCTCTATTTAGATGGGCTGGAACATTTTAACGGCGCGATTGGCATCCGGCTGAACATCATTGTTGGTGCTGTACCCACCACATTGATTGAACCTCAAAACTCGCTCATCATTGGGGGCGGGGCAATGCAAACGGAGCAACTGATCGCGTCACGCGGGGGACATGTCACTACGGTTGAGCTTGACCCTGTCGTCGCGGATGTGGGCGCGCGGTTATTCTACAATTACAACCAGATGGATATCCTCCCCAATCGAACCGTCGTGGTTGATGATGCCAAGCACTTCCTTGCCAACATTGACGCGCAGTATGATCTCATCATTGCCGATACCCCCGCCGCACTTAGCATTCAGCCCGCCACACTGTACTCGGTGCCATTCTACCAGTTGATTCACGATCATCTAACTCCAGGGGGAATCTTTGTCGGCAACATGACAAGCGGATTCGTCCCTGGGGATATCATTTCACGCCGTGTGGCAGCCTCACTGCTAGAAGTCTTCGATGAAGTCATCATCGTTACTCCCGCCTCTGTCGGATGGAGCTTTGTTTTTGCTGCTGACGACTTACCGTTTACGCGTGAGGAACTTGAGGCTGCTCTGCGTAAATGCGGAGAAGTACAGTTTTCGACGTTTGATCTTAATGCAACGCGTCTTATCGTTGGTGATGCACCGCCTATCACGCTGGATTCGATGGACCTCGTGCTGCAAACAAGCCTTGAATGGATCGAATCTCGCCTTCATTGGGGGGAACGATGAAAATCCTGCGTTGGATTTATCCATCAATCGTTGGGATGCTGCTAGGGTTGCTTCAAACGGGTCTGTATTTCCAATTATCGTTCACCCTGTCTTCCAGCTTCAAAACGTTTTTGATGGTCACTGTCTGTTGGCTGATAGGAAGTGTCATTGGCACACAGATTGCCCCCCAACCGCGCCTCAAACTGGGCCATTTTATCGTATTGGCGCTTACCGCTTATTTTGCGTGTGCTATCCTGCTAAGGGTTGCTCCTTTTAACACCCAATTATGGCCCGTATATGCCTTTTTGGTTGTACTCACAGGACTCTATCCCGGTGTATTTTTTGTCAGGTTCGCTGAGCATTACAGCGCCCGCAAGTTATTCTTCAAAGAAAACAACGGCTTCACCCTGGGCCTTATCAGCGGAACGATCTTTTTCCTGTTATTTGGACGGATTGTATTGTGGATGCTCCCGACTCTAATCGCCGTCCTTGTAATGCTTTGCACTACTCGCCTTCTATCGCAGAAAAACAGCCTATTCCATAGAGGGGAAATGATGAAGACTGTATCTGCTATCCTGTTGATGCTCCTTTGTTTGAATTTGGGGCAGAGAGTCTCTGCACAGGATTCTGTAACCGTGCCAGATTTGACTGGATTGAACGTGCCACAGGCAGCGGCTGAGCTTAATCGCGTTGGCCTGCGCCTTGGCACACAAGAGGCCATTGCCTGGAACGCAGACTCTGGATTATCAGAGAACACCATCAGCGGGCAATCGATTGACCCAGGAACCGAGACCTCTCCCGGAACTACCATCGATGTCACGGTGTTGCGTTCGCCCAACGTCGCATTACAGTATAAGGACACGAGTCTAACGGTCATCAATCTGGGTAGTACGACTATCAGCCTTACTAATCTAGCCTTTGCTACGAAAGTAGGAGAGCCCACATCCTTTGCCGGTTCCCGCTGGTCTCCCTGGGCCGTAACCTTAGAACCAGGAGAGTGTGCTCAGGTTTGGACAATCTTGCGAAATGGCCCTGAAGCCGTTGATGGCTGTGTATCATCAACCTACTGGTTGACCACCAATAACCCTCAGGAACACTTCTGGACCCAGGCCAATGGGGTTGAACAGTTTAATATCGTTGAAAATGGGATTGAACGTGCCGTATGCTCTGCCATACCAACAGATACAGGAGATCTGCCTCTCCGCTGCGAGGCTTATATTCCTGGTGTAGGAGAATCCACGGACACAACCTCGTATATCTATTTCGTCTACACCACGCAGGCTTTTGCAGTCATTGATAAGTCCCCCGACAAGTGGATGCCAACAGCGCAAACGACGATTTTTAACTACAACCCCAGCATTTCTGTTTCAGGAGCACCCGTTCCGATAGGCGATCCAACGTTATATGGAAGCCCTGAGACAGTTGCCAACATTGGACAACTGGCTCCTAACCAGTGCCTGCTATTCACCAATGATGATCCAAATGCCATCTCACCTGAGTCCTGTGATGTGGTAGCCCAACTTAATATTGGAACCAATCTTGCCTTTTGGCTTGCGGACTTTCAGGTTGATACCGCTACAGACGATGTGCGCCGCCAATGCCCAGCCGCAGTTCCAGGTAAGATCACTATCTGTGTTTTACCCTTGTAACTTGCGCGCATCCTTAGCAGAGTCTGACAATGCGCTTGACCTTCCTGCAGGGAACTGTTGATAAATTCCAGCGAACGGTGAGCAAGCCTCAAGTAGCGAGCGCGCATCCTAACGCGCTCAAGATTGCGATCGCCAGTCGTTCTTCGCGCATCTCAGCTTTGCCCCTTTGCCTTGCAGCCCAAGCGCCTGTCACCTTCGGGTGACAGGCGCTTGGGTGTTAAGGTTCAGGTGATTTGGGGTCTTGCCGGAATTATCAACAGTTTACAGGGGGAGCACCCCTAGCGAGCTCAGGCACGCTGACGCCTTGGGCATACCGGGAGCGGATCTCCGAACTGCGATTGCGCTGCTTGCGAGTCCTTGGCGATTGTGCGGTGGGGGAGGGTAGCGACCCTGAATATAGCCGCTTCACCAGGAAGGCGATGGCCTCTTCGAAGGTAAAAATAAAGCTGCCATCTGCTCTAAAGGCATGTGGCAGCCGATGCCCCATAGGGGCCTTAACGTCCCATCTTTCCCCAAAGCGCTGTGGGCGATGGTCTTCGCGATGGCCATCAATTACTACGGCCAAGTGGTGCCACTGGCGCCAATCTCCAACTCTACTCCAGCCAAGTACACGCGAAATGCCGAAATTCGTGCTCGCCATAAGCGCGGAGAATCCAGAGCAACGTTAGCCCAGGTATTTGGTATCTCCGAGCAACGCGTGTGGCAGATCGTGCAGGGAAGGCGGAAATAGCGACCAACCACTTAGAGATGAGATATGAACCGAACTTGAGCATAGTTCGGTTCATTTAGTTTTTGACAAAACACAATTGACAAGCGCCACGACTATTCGGGTCAATGAAAGTCGTAATTGTTTGACACTACTGGAAATCGACAGAATCGCT
>Ga0207873_1002946_pt1 | contig 13059 bp, 16 predicted proteins | sample BGWIniCompost_FD_187373 | JGI IMG/M metagenome (GOLD analysis project Ga0207873, IMG submission 187373) | Cellulose adapted compost microbial communities from Newby Island Compost Facility, Milpitas, CA, USA - BGW Initial Compost (SPAdes)... ... | reverse complement strand
CTGTCCGCTGACCCCCCTGGAAGTGCGGCTGCGCGAACTGGGCGGCGAGGCCGGATACGAGGGCGGATTCATCGATCATTATCTGACCTCCTGGATCTACCCAAACGGACTGACGCGATCGATGCAGATCGCGATCGGACTGTTCGTCATCGCGATCAATACGGCGGTGTACGGCTGGTTACACTATCGCTCGCGGCGTGCTCGCGCAGCGAATAGGTGAACGCGAGCCAAGCATCCGCGAAGGCATATGGCTTCCTTCCTCATCATCGGTGCGGGCGCTGTAGGCGCATTCTTCGGCTCCGCGTTGGCGCGCAGCAGCGAGCCGGTGTCGGTCGTGTGCCGGTCGGATTACGACGCCGTCAAGCAGAACGGCTTTGCGATCCGCAGCCCGCTGCTCGGCGATCACACGTTCCGCCCGGCGCAGGTTTATCGCAGCGCCGAAGAGGCGGGCGCTGGGTACGACTATGTCGTGCTCACGACAAAGGTGCTGCCGCAAACGGATCGGGCCGCGTTGCTGCGCCCGGCGGTCGGCGCGGCGAGCGTGATCGTTTTGATCCAGAACGGCATCGACATCGAACCCGAGATCGCGGCCGCGTTCCCCGACAACGAGCTGTTGAGCGCAATCGCCTTCATCGCGGTCGCACGTGCCGGCGTGGGACAGATCGTCCATCAATCGTTCGGATCGCTGAACCTCGGCTGCTATCCGCGCGGCATCACGCCGGCTGCACAGCGTTTCGCCGCGACCTTCAAGGCCAGCGGCGTCCCCTGCCAGCTCACTGAGGACGTGATCGGCGCGCGCTGGCAGAAGGCGTTATGGAATGCGACGTTCAACCCGATCTCGATTCTGGGCGGTGTGCTCGACACCGCCGCAATCCTGCGGACGGCGGAGGATCAGGCGTTCGTGCGCAAGGCGATGCACGAAATCGCCGCAGTCGCCGCGGCAGCCGGGCATCCGATTACGAGCGAGCTGATCGACAAGTTGATCGCCGCGACGCGCGGCATGCCCCCCTACAAATCCAGCATGGCGCTGGATTTCGAGCACGGAAGGCCGATGGAGATCGAGGCGATTTTAGGGAACGTCGTGCGCACCGCGCAGCGCCTGCAGGTCGCGGTGCCGACGCTCGATGCGCTTTACGCGCTCGCAAAGATGGTCGAAGGAAAGCAGATGCCGCGGTGAGAGCGGCCGGTTCGTCAGGCCGCCTGCTCGGGCGGCGCACTCAGGGCGCGGCCGCCGTTTTCTTCTTCTGCAACGACTTCGGCGGCTGACGCACCGCGTGCAGGACGTTGTCGGCCACTCGGGACATCCAGCCGCCCGAGTACAACATCATCTTCAAGGAGTGCAGCAGGATCTTGCCGGGCCCCTCCACCGCGAGCCGACAGTCTTCCTCGATCTTGCAGTTTTGCATCTCGAACAGGCCGTTTCCTTCGAGCACCAGATTCGAGTCCTTGAAGTGGCATTCGATGAACACCTTGCCGTCGAGTACGACCCGCTGCCCGGTAAAGGTTTTCCCACGTATCGTCTTCATGTGCCGCCCAGCGACTTGGTCTAGAGCGCGCCTTTCTACACGAACTGCCGCGATCTTGCACCACCGACGGCACCCGACCGCGCCGGGGCCGGATCGGCAGGCCGTCTCGGCTCCCCCGGCCGTGTTTGCGCTGTTACCATCCGCTGCGACGCGGACAGCTCCTCAATATAACGACAATGGCTCGCTTGGATTCGCTTCCAGTCCGACGCTGGTGCGCGCTGCTCGCCGCCGCCTGGGCACTGGCATCGCTCCATGCGTTGCCTGCGACGGCGGCCGAGCTGGCGGACCGCCCGCCCCTGCAGATCTGGTTCGTGCGCCACGCGGAGAGCGAGCCCAGCACCGCGACGGAAGGGAACGATGCCGACGCCGCTGGGACGCTGCTCCCCTTGACGAAGCGCGGCATCGAGCAGGCGCTGGCATTTGCCGAAGCGCACGCCTCCACGCCGATCGTCGCGATCTACACGAGCACGCTGCCGCGCGCGATCCAGACCTCGGACGCGCTGGCCTTTCGGCACCGCATCCCGCTGAAGCTCGCGCCCGAGGCGGTCGAGATCGAGCTGGGGCTGTCCCCGGCCGACCCGCAGTTCGCGGTGCTGTACCAGGAGCTGCGCAACAAATGGTTCGTGGAACAGGACTTCGAGGCGCGCCTCGGCAATGGGGAAAGCTTGGCCGATGCGCAGCGCCGCTTCCTGCCGTTCGTGCGCGAGATCATGAACCGGCATGCGCTCGACAGCGGCGTCGTCATCGTGATGAGCCATTCGGGCACGCTCGGATTCCTCCTCCCCATGCTCCTCACGAACGTCTCCGCCGAGTTCGCCTCGCGGCATCCGCTGACGCACATGGGCGTGATCAAGACGGAGCTTGCGGATAATTCGCTCGTCTGCATCGAGTGGGTCGGGATTCCAAGCGATCGATTCGAGATGGCGCATCCATAACCGACGCTCGATCCGGTGCGCGAGATTCGCTCGAATCGCACACCCACGAGCGCCTGCCTACGAGACTGGGGGAAAGTCGAATGCGAAAAGTGCTTTGGGGCCTCGTCGCGCTGATTGGCGCCTTCGCCGTCGGCGGCATCGCCTTGCGTCGCGGCGAAACCATCAATGCGATGTGGATCGTCGTCGCGGCGGTTTGCGTCTATGCGCTCGGCTATCGCTTCTACAGCGCCTGGGTAGCGGCACGCGTATTGAGCGTCGATGCGACGCGCGCGACGCCAGCGATACGCCTGAGCAACGGCCGCGACTTCGTGCCGACCCATCGCTGGATCGTGTTCGGGCATCACTTCGCCGCGATCGCCGGACCCGGCCCGCTCATCGGCCCGACGCTCGCTGCGCAATTCGGCTACCTGCCGGGGACCTTGTGGATCCTCGTCGGCGCCGTGCTCGGCGGCTGCGTGCAGGACATGACGATCCTGTTCCTGTCCACGCGCCGTAACGGACGCAGCCTCGGGCAAATGGCTCGCGACGAGCTGGGACCGGTCGGCGGCTACGCGGCAATCGTCGGCACGCTCGTCATCATGATCATCCTGATCGCCGTGCTCGGACTGGTCGTCGTCAACGCGATGAAGCACAGCCCGTGGGCCACGGCGACGGTGTTCGCGACGATTCCGATCGCGATCCTGATCGGCCTGTACTTGCGAAATCTGCGCCCCGGGCGCGTGCTCGAAGCCTCGCTGATCGGCCTCGCACTGCTGATCCTGGCGGTCGTCGGCGGCGGCGCGTTGAACGAGCACGAAACGCTGCGCGCCTGGTTCGACCTGGACGGCAAGCCGCTCGCCTGGTTCGTGATCGGATACGGATTCGTAGCGGCGGTGTTGCCGGTGTGGCTGCTGCTCGCGCCGCGCGACTACCTGTCGACGTTCCTGAAGCTCGGGACCGTGATGCTGCTCGCCTTGGCGGTCGTGCTCATGCGCCCCGAAATCAAGATGCCCGCGGTGACGCAGTTCATCGACGGCACCGGTCCGATCTTCGGCGGCGCCTTGTTCCCCTTCGTGTTCATCACGATCGCCTGCGGCGCGATCTCGGGATTTCACGCGCTGGTCTCGAGCGGCACGACACCGAAGCTGATCGGCAACGAGACCGACGTGCGCCTGATCGGCTACGGCAGCATGATGTTGGAATCGAGCGTCGCGATCATGGCGATGATCGCCGCAACTCTGCTCGACCCGGGCGTGTTCTTCGCGATCAACAGCGCGCCCGGCATCGTCGGCGCGAGCGCCGATGCGGCCGTCACGACGATCTCGAATTGGGGCTTCCCGGTCAGCGTCGAGCAGATGAACGCCCTCGCGCGCGAGATGGGCGAAGAGACGCTGTTCGCCCGCACCGGCGGCGCACCCTCGCTCGCCGTCGGCATGGCCAGCATCTTCGCGGGCGTGTTCGGCGAGGGGTTACTCGCCGTCTGGTATCACTTCGCGATCATGTTCGAGGCCGTCTTCATCCTCACGACGCTCGATGCCGGAACGCGCGTCGGACGTTTCATGCTGCAGGATGCGCTCGGCCACCTCTGGAAGCCGCTCGCCGAAACCTCGTGGTATCCGTCGGTGCTGCTCGCGAGCGGCCTCGTCGTCGCCGGCTGGGGCTACTTCCTGTACATCGGCGTCGTCGATCCGAACGGCGGCATCAACATCCTCTGGCCGCTGTTCGGGATCGCGAACCAGCTGCTCGCCGGCATCGCGCTCTGCGTGGCGACGGGCATTCTCGTGAAGCAAGGCAAGCTGCGCTATGCGTGGGTGACCGCCGCGCCGCTCGCGTGGATCGCGATCATCACGACGAGCGCGACGTGGGAGAAGGTCGTCTCTCAGGACCCGCGCGTCGGCTTCCTCGCGGCCGCCGAGCGCCTGGCGACGCGGCTCGCCGCCGGCGAGCTCGACGCCGCGCAAGCCGCGGTTGCACCGCAGCTCATCTTCAATCAGCGCCTCGACGCCGCGCTCGCGCTGCTGCTGATGGCGATCCTCTGGATCGTCATCGCGGACACGATCCGCGTGAGTTGGCGCGTCGTCCGCGGCCTTCCCGTGCTACCGAGCTCCGAGGCGCCGGCCATGCAAGTGGCGGCGGAGAGCCGATGAGCCCGATCCGCTATCTCGTACGTCGCCGCATGCGAGCTTTCGTGCGGCTACTTCGTGCTCTCTCGCGCGACGACGCATATGAGCGATACCTGCAACATGCGCGCACGGTGCACACTGGCCAGGTGCCCATGTCACGCCGCGAGTTCTACTTGAGCGAGCAGGAGCGCAAGTGGAGCGGGATCTCCCGCTGCTGCTGAGCTGGTGACCGCCGGTCAACAATCCATTTCCTACCGCAGCGCAATAGCGCGCCTGTAACTCGTTGACACCTAAGCGGCTTCTGGTATGCTGCAGCGCAAAATGACGCAAGGCAGCAAAGGAGGTCGTATGTTAGTCACGGTAGTTTTGGTATTGGTCAGCACGATCGTACTCACCGTCCTGCACGTCCTCGAGCGCTGATCGTAAGCTGCTCCGCCCGCGGCGCCCGGCGTCTGCCGGAGCTGCGGCGCCAAGCGCCGCGAAGGCGCTATCCGACACGCGCTTAGGTGTCGGTAGGTTTGACACTTTTCGACCCGGCCTGTAATTACGGCGATTCGATCCATCCAGGAGAATCGTCATGGCATTGTGGAAAGATCAGTACGGTCGGGAACAGGGCACGCAGGACAGCGCGACGGAAAAAGCCCCGCCCGCCACTCCCGTCAACATCGAATCCGCACGTCCCTCCGCCGCACCGGCCGCGAGCCGCGCCGCTGAGTCGAAAGAATCCCTGCTCGCCGCGGGCCTCACGATCGAAGGTAAGATCGAAGGTGCCGGCCACGTGCGCATCGCCGGCAACTTCAAAGGCGACGTTCACGTGCAAGGCAACCTCACGATCGAAGCCGGCGCGAAGGTCACCGGCGGCGTGCGCGCCAACACGGTCGTGATCGGCGGCGAGCTCGAGGGCAACATCGATGCCGCATCGCGCGTCGAGCTGTTGCAGACCGGCGTGCTCAACGGCGATCTGAAGGCCGGCTCGCTGACCGTCGCCGCAGGCTCGCGCATGCGCGGCCGCGCGGAATTCGGTTGGGATGAGAAAGGCGGAAAGACCGGCTCATGATCGTGAGCCGTGGCGCGATGAGTGGCAAGACGCGCACGTGCCCGCACTGCAAGACGACGATTCTCGAAAGCGCGAGCGTCTGTCCAGCTTGCCACCATCATCTTCGCTTCGATCCCAAAGCAATCGCGGAACGCCGGGCCCAGCCGGCGTTCTCCGCATTGCGCATCGAGGGCAACTTCCGACATCCGGAAAGCGGCCCGCCTTGGGAATATTCCGTCGTCGTCTCGATCCGTAACGATCGCGGCGAGGAAGTCGCGCGCAAGGTCGTCGGCGTCGGCGCATTGCAGCCGAACGAAGGTCGCACGATCACGTTGTCGGTCGACGTTTTCACGCCGGGAAAGTGAGGCCAACTGGCCATCTGGTCAGCTGGCCATCTGGCCCGAAAAAGAACGAAGCGTCAGCTTTCATTGCTCCGATCGTCTCTGATCGACGTAGCGACGCTCCGCGTCGTGCCTGCGTATCTATAATCGCCCCCTCGCATAAATCCTTTATCGGAGCAACTCATGTCGTCGCTTTACGAGACGTCGATTCCGATGTTCGTTCACACGCTGAAGAGCTTGCGAGCGATCCTCGAGAAGGCTGTGGCGCACGCGGAGAGCAAGAAATTCGACCCGAGCGTGCTTGCCAACTGCCGTCTGTTCCCGGACATGCTGCCGCTGATCAATCAGATTCAAATTGCGAGCGATGCGGCGAAGGGTGCGGCGGCGCGACTCACCGGCACCGAACCGCCGAAGTTCGAAGACAACGAGAAGACGTTTCCCGAGCTCATCGCGCGCATCGACAAGACGGTCGACTATCTGCAAACGTTCAAGCCGGAGCAGTTCGAGGGCGCGGCGGAGCGGATGGTGACGATCAAGACGCGCAATAACAGCTACACATTTCCCGGGCTGCTGTTCCTACGGCACTGGGCGATTCCGAACTTCTTCTTCCATGTGACGACCGCCTACAACATCCTGCGCCACAACGGCGTCGAGATCGGCAAAGCGGATTACCTCGGCCGCGTTCAGGCCGGGGTCTGAGTCGCTTTCACGACGCGCTGCGCCAGCGTGTGCAGCTTGCGCCGCAGCGCGACGGGGCTGACGATCGTCGCTTCTTCGGCGAGATCGAACAGCATGCGCAGCGCGACGTCTTCCCGATCGAAATCCAGCTCCACGCGCTTGCGGCCACGATAGCTATCGCCGAGCTCTTCTAATTTCGGTCGAAACCAATTGCCGAACAGCTCGAGCAGCCGCTTGCGACCCTTCGCGGTGATATCGAGCTCGACCATGAAGTGGCTCGGCGGGTTCTTCTCGAAGCTCTCGCACCAGGCGTACCAGAATTTCTGCAGATCGAAGCTGCGATCGCGCTCGAACGTATCCGTCGTCGGGCGCACCGCGAGCAGACGAGAGATACGGAACACGCGCATCTCGCGCTTCACTCGTCCAATGAGATACCAGGTGTCGACCTTCACGACGAGCGCGTAAGGTTCGACGCGATAGTCTTTCTCCTCGCCATTGCTGCGCCGGTACGAAATCTCGATGCACTCGTTCTTCCAGATCGAGCTGCGCAGCTGCTCGAGATACGGAGACGCATGCATCGAGCGAAACCAGGGCTTCGTATCGAACAGCAGTCGTCCGCGTGCGTGCTGCGCACGCAATTGGTGCATCGAAGGAACGGCGTTGGCGAGCTTGTCCAGGGCCGTGCGCGCTCGCGTATCGAGCTCGCGCACGCCGATGGCCGCGGGGCTTGCGATCAACGCGAGCGCTTCGGCCTCGCCCGACGACAATCCGGTGAGATCCGATGAATAGCCCTCGATGAGCCGGATGCCGCCGCCGCGACCCGATTCGGTGTAGACCGGAACGCCCATCGCCGAGAGCGCATCGATGTCGCGAAAGATCGTGCGCACCGAGACACCGACGCGATTCGCGAGCTCGCCGGCAGTAAGCGCGTGGCCGCGCTGCAGCGTCATGAGGATAGATAAGAGGCGTTCGGCGCGCATTGCAGGATTTCAACCACAAACCATGACAAAAAATGGCAGCGATCGCCGCAATCATACCGCGCATCGCAAGGGAGGTACTCATGAACATCACAGGGCTGGGCCGCGCATCCATCTTCGTGCGCAACTTGCAAGCGAGCGAACGCTTCTACGCCACCGTGCTGCGCATGCCGATCGTCGCACGCGGCGAATGCGGTGCGCGCGTCCAGTTCCGCGTCGGGCGCTCCAACCAGCTCGAACTGCAAGCGGCCGCAACGAACGAAACGAATGGCCCGAGCCGCGCCGGCAACGCTCAACACATCGCATTCGTCGTCGGCAACAACCCGCGCACACTCGAGGACGCGCGCCGTCACCTCGCCGAGAACGGCATCGCCTTCGAGCAAGTCACCCACGAAGAGTACGAGTCGCTGTATCTACGCGACCCGGACGGGCATCTCGTGGAGCTGTATTACTGGCCGGAATGGTGAGTTGGAAATGGCCAACTGGCCATCTGGCCGGAAAGGCGACGAATTCGTAGGTCGGAATTCATTCCGACATCTGCGGTTGGCTAGCAAAGCGACCTACAGGAAAGCATGGCCACTGACGCAAGCGTGCCTGACGCCAGAATTTGTTTTCAGGAGGCTCAAAGACAGGGATGTCTTTGGGCCAGGGCTACAGGGCAGTACTCGTGCCCGGTCCTGAAAACAAATTGTGGCGGCAGGCACGCGGACGACTGGCACAACCTATTCTTCGGCAGGCTCGGATACGCCGTCGCGCCCCCACCCGCGCGCATTCGCGCGCGACCTCCCCCGCTGCGCTTCGCTACGCAGGGGAGGTGACGTTTAGCCAGATGGCCAGTTGGCCGGCCCGCATCAATATCTCAGCAACGCCTTCAGCGCGTGCTCGTTCCAGCGATAGTCGGGCACGATATTCAAATCGATCAGCGCGATCAGCGCTTGCACTTCATAGCCTGCTTGCACGACGAGATTGGCGGCCGCGGTCATCGTGCCGCCGGTCGCGAGCACGTCATCGACGATCAGGACGCGTCCATGGCCGCTCTGCATTTCGAGCGTGCTGTCGCCGTACTCCAATGTATAGGACGCGCGCACGACGGGCGGCGGCAGCTTGCCTTCCTTGCGAATCGGCACGAACCCTTTCGATTGCTGGGCAGCCAGCGCGGCACCCAGGATGAATCCGCGGGCTTCGATGCCGGCGACGACATCGATCGAAGCCCATTCCACCGGCGACAGGAGCCCGCTCAGTTGTCGCGTGGTTTCGAATAAGTGATCGCGCAGCAGCGGCGTGATATCCCGGAACAGGATCCCCGGCTTGGGGAAATCGGGAATCTCGCGGATGTAGCGCTGCAGGGAAGCGGTCATGACGAAACGACGCTAGATAACCGTCAGGTATCGCGGTTACGCGGACTTTAGCACCGGGCGATGCGGCGGGCGATGCCGAGGATTTCGCAGATCCGGAACCTCCCCGCGCTCCGCACGTTCAACGCGCATGCCTCGAAGCGCGACTCTGCATGGCTCGGCCCCCGATGAGAATCCGATCGCCCTGCTCGTTGTCGATCTGATTTCGGACTTTCGATTCGAGGATGGCGCGCGACTCGCGCGCGTTGCACGACGGATCGCCCGGCCGGTCGCGAAGCTTTGCGTGCGCGCACGACGCGCCGGCGTCCCTGTCATCTACGTCAACGACAATCGCGGCCGCTGGCGCTCGGATCGCACGCAGCTCATCGAGCGTTGCTTGCGCGCAGACTCGCTCGGCAAGCGCATCGTCGAGCAGCTGGCCCCCGACCCGCGGGATTACTTCATCTTCAAACCGAAACACTCCGGTTTCTTCGCGACCCCGCTCGCCGCTTTGTTGGAGCACTTGGGCACGCGCACGCTGATCATCGCCGGACTGACCGTGGAGCAGTGCGTGTTGTTTACCGCGATCGACGCCTACGTGAGGGACTTCCAACTCGTCGTGCCGCGCGACTGTGTCGGGGGGCTTCAGCTTACGACCCCTTCGCTCCTGCACATGGAGCGCATTCTCAAGGCGAAGGTGATCAGCTCCGCGCGCGTTCGGTTTCCGTCGCAACCGGTGCAAGCGGCGCGGGATTCCGCGAAACCGAACGGTGCGCGCCCGCGCACGAGATCCACTCGAGCGCGAAATCGCGGCGCAGGAGTTTCTGCACGAGCGCAGTAACGCACATTGTGATGAGCGCGCCGAGGCTCGCCAGCGCCATGTCCTTGTGAGCATCCCAGACATCGCCTTGCGTACCCAGGTACGCCATGCCGAGATCGCCGCCGAAAACTTCCGCGGCTGCCCATTCGATGAGCTCGTACAGCATCGAGGTCGACATCGTCAGATCGAGCGGCAGGAAGTAGCTCCAGAACCCGCGAAACCCCGCGACCCGCAGAAACAGCTCGCGCACCGGATATGCGAGCAACAAGCCATACGCGAAATGCACGGCTCGATCGTAGTTGTTGCGCTCCCAGCCGAGCATCTCGTTGAGCGTGCGACCGGTGAGCGATTCGAACCATCGGTCGTACGGGACTTCTGCGTACGTGTAGTGCGCGCCGAGCGTGTGCAAGCACAGGAACACGAACAGCAGCGTATAGGACGCTTTCGACAAAGGGATGCGCGGGTAAGTCGCCACGAGCACGGCGATGGCGGCGAACACCAACATGTTCTCGAGCAGCCAATCCTGGCGATGGCTCGGCTCGATGGCGAGCGCCAGCCACAATATCCCGAAGACGCCCGCGAGCAGACCGACGTACCGCGTATGGGACATTCTTTTTCGTTCTCCGCTGATCCAAGCAGCATAGCAGCCCTCGTCGGGCATTTCCGGGACGTCCCGCACGCCCGAGGCCTACAGGTGCGGCGGAACCGGTATACCAGGCCGGACGTAATAGCATCGGAGGTTTCGAGAGTGCGGTGAGACCGGACCTGAAGCGATTGTTCTCTTCGGCGTAACGGGAGATCCGCAGCGGGACCTTCCACCGAAGCCCCGCTCGCCGGGGCTTCGTTCTGTGGCGTGTACGCGGAGGTCACTCATGGACCGCCAAGCGACTGAACAAATCCAGCAGGCGATCGAAGCCGCGCGCGAGGTCGCACACAGCGGCGCGTTCGATGGCTGCGATGCGGACGAGATCGAGGAGATCATCGCGCCGATCGAAACGGAGCTGCGCGGCCCACGCCCCAACATCCAGACGCTCACGACCTATCTCAATTCGCTGGCCAAGAGTCTGCGCGCCGACCCGAGCACTCGCGGGGTCTGCATGCAGATCGACAGCGCCATGCGCAACGCAGGGATTCCCACTCACTGGGAGCACTGACGGTCAAGTCCGGTCGCGCCGGATTGATCCGCACACGAACCTGTCGCCAAATGGCGAATCGCAAGAGAGGCGATTCGCACCCGACTTTCGCTATAGTCACGCGCCAGCCGGGCCGTGCGCTCGCTTTTCGGACATTTGGCTCACTCGACTTTCAAGGAACCACCGCTGATGCGAAAAGGCCTGCCCGCTTTCGCCCTCGTCCTGCTCTCGATCGCCGCCATCTCAGGAGCGGCCGCCCGAACGGTCTACATCTCCGACGTGCTCACGGTGCCGCTGCGCCGCGGCCCATCGAACGGCCACAAAATTCTGCATGCGGGATTGCCGAGCGGGATGGCCCTGGAGGTCATCAGCGAGGACAAGGAAGCCGGCTTCACACAGGTGCGCACGCCGAACGGCACCGAGGGTTGGCTGCCGACGCAATACCTCGTCAACGAGCCGATCGCGAAGGATCGCCTCGCCGCGGCGAATCGCCGCATTCAGACGCTGGAGTCGGAGATCAAGACCCTGCGCGAGAACTTGCAGGAAGCACGCGGTACGCGAAGCGAAGCCGAGCGCACCAACGCACAGCTGAGCAAACAGACCGAGCAACTCCAGGCCGAGCTCGCCGAGCTACGCCGCGTCTCGGCGACATCGATCGCGCAATACGAAGAAAACAAAGTACTGAAGGCTCAGACGCAGCAGTTGCAGGCCCAGAACTCCGAGCTGACGAGTCGCGTGCAACAACTCGAGCGCAACGTCATCCTGCACTCCATCCTCGCCGGCGGCGGCCTCGTGCTACTCGGATTGATCCTCGGCGCATGGATCAAGTCGAGACCGAAGCGCAGTGTTTGGGCGTGAGCGTAAGCGCTTCGCGCGGCCATCTGGCCAGAGTCAGCTCGCGGCCTACTTCACGCGTCCCCTCCCCTGCGCAGCGATAGCGGAGCGGGGGAGGCGCAGATGCATGGCGCATCGGTAACTCTCTTCTCTGCCCAGATGGCCAACTATCCAGTTGGCCCGTTGGCCAGCTCGATCGAATTCTCCCGCCTCCGAAATACGAGTGGCTTTTCGACGCCTCGTTCGCGTTGAGCGTGAGCAACGGCGGCGTCGACGACAGGGCGATGTGGGCTCTTCGCGCAGACGGGGTCGGCTGCGCTCGGATCGTGGGCGAGTAGATACGCTTGGCAGCGACAGCCGCCGAGATCCTTCTCGCGCTCCGGGCAACTGGCGCACGGCTCCTTCATCCAGCCCGTGCCGCGGAATTTGTTGAACGCTTCCGACTCGTACCAGATCTCGCGCAGGCTCGCCGTCTTCACGTTCGGAAACGACAGACCGGGCAGCATGCGTGCCGTGTGACACGGCAGCACGGTGCCATCCGGCGTGACCGTCATGAACGTGGAGCCCCAGCCGTTCATGCAGCGCTTCGGCCTGTTCTCGTAGTAGTCGGGGACGACGAACAAGATCCGCATGCGGCCACCGAGGCGCGCGCGCCAACGATTCGTCGCCTCCTCCGCCGCCTGCAGCTGCGCGCGCGAGGGCAGCAGCTGCTCGCGGTTCACGTGCGCCCACGAGTAGTACTGCGCGTTTGCGAGCTCGAGATAGTCCGCGCCGATGTCGACCGCCATCTCGATGATCTTGTCCAAGTGATCGATGTTGAGGCGGTGAATCACGCAGTTCAGCACCATCGGATAGCCGGCTGCCTTGATCCAGCGCGCGACGCGTTGCTTCAAATTGAACGTGCGCGTGTGCGAAAGGAAGTCGTTGAGCTCGCGTGTCGAATCCTGAAACGAAAGTTGCACGTGATCGAGGCCGGCGGACTTGAGCGCCTGCAGGCGAGCTTCGCTCAGACCGACGCCGGAAGTGATGAGATTGATGTAGTACCCCAGCCGATGCGCCTCGGCCGTTATCTCTTCGAGGTCATCGCGCAGCAACGGCTCGCCGCCCGACAAGCCGAGCTGCACCGAGCCGAGTGCGCGTGCCTCGTGCAGCACACGCAGCCACTCGCTCGTCGGTAGCTCCTGCGTGTGATGCGCGAAGTCCACGGGGTTGTAGCAGAACGCACACTGCAGTGGGCACCGGTAGGTCAATTCGAACAGCAGCCACAGCGGCGGACTGATGTGTGACGCGGGCGTTTGCGGAAGAGCCGACATCATCCCTCCCGCGCTTCGACGGGCGGCTCG
>Ga0207873_1002945_pt1 | contig 13060 bp, 13 predicted proteins | sample BGWIniCompost_FD_187373 | JGI IMG/M metagenome (GOLD analysis project Ga0207873, IMG submission 187373) | Cellulose adapted compost microbial communities from Newby Island Compost Facility, Milpitas, CA, USA - BGW Initial Compost (SPAdes)... ... | reverse complement strand
TGCGTGCCCTTCTGCGTCACCGTGCGCCCAATGCCGAGCATCAAGCCGCCCTTGGCGGCCAGCCAATGCTCCTCGCTGGTGCCGGCCGCGGAGCTCGAGCACCAGTCGCCGACCATCCATTCGAGATCGAGCGGCTCTTCGCCAGCGGCCGGCGCGCCTATCGCGAGCAACACGAGAACCCACACCGACGAACGCTTCATCGACTTCTCCCTTTGACGCAGCGATCGGCTTACTATCCTTTCGCGTGTTCGTATGGCGGCGATGACTCTGCCGCACGCGCGCGATCGTAACTCAACCCGCTCCGCGACTCATCAGGCGCTCCCCACATGCTCGTCCGTGACGCCGTCCTCGCCGACCAGCCCGGCATTCTGAATATCTACAATGACGCAGTGCTGCACACGACCGCGGTGTGGAACGAAGCGCCGCGCAGTGAGGCCGAGCAACAGCAATGGTTCGACGCCAAGCAATCGCAGAACCTGCCGGTGCTCGTTGCGCATATCGATGGCGAGATCGCCGGCTTCTGCAGTTACGGCCCGTTTCGGCCTTGGTACGGCTATCGCTTCACAGTCGAAGGTTCGATCTACGTCGCCCAGCGCTACCGGCGTCGAGGCATCGCGACGTCATTGCTGAACACGCTGCTCCAGCGTGCACGCGCACAGGGCATGCATGCCATCGTAGCGGGCATCGAGGCGGAAAACGTCGCCAGTATTCGCCTACACGAGCAGTGCGGCTATCGCATCGCGGGCTGCCTGCACCAGGTGGGTTACAAGTTCGAGCGCTGGCTCGATCTGATCTTCATGGAATGCATTCTGGACCAGCAATGAGATCGCCTCGACGCTGCGCCGATGGCGGCCAGCGCGTGGCGCCGTATGCCTGCGACAATCGCGTAATGTAGGAATTCATTACGGCCAGCAACAGAAACTCCGCAGCGTGCTCGTTCGTTTGATCCAGCAGACGAAACCGCCAGGAGTTGAACGTGGCCAGACAGACGCGCAACGCGCCGTTCGCCGAGATCAAAGGAAAGATCAAAGAACGCTGGAAGCGCCTGACCGACGAAGATTTGGACGAGCTCGAAGTCCGCGCCGAGATCCTCGCGAGCAAGCTACAAGAACACTACGGGTGGGAACGCGAAGAAGCCGAGCGCCAAGTGAAGGAGTTCAAGGCGAGGCATCATTGGCATTAGAAGGCTCTGGGCTCTGGGCGCTGGCCTTCAGCGCCCAGAGAAGAGGAACAAACTCTCGCAAAGGCGCCAAGATCGCAAAGGAAGACAAGGGATTGTTGCTAAGAAGAACATCAATGTTTGCTGGGTTCCTGCCGCCCTTTGCGCATTGGTCATTGGGGACTCGGGTCGACCACAGATGTCGGGTTGAAACCCGACCTACAACAGAGCGCCAGGGACGCAGTCAGAAAAGCTTGATCTCTTCTCAAGCAGAAATCCTTGTCCTTCTTTGCGCGCTTGGCGCCTTTGCGAGAGTTTTTTTACGGTTCGGAGAAGGGCCGGTGATGGGTTCATGGAGCTCACGCCCGTTCCACGCGCGCCGCATAGCATCCCGGCTTCGCATAGTGCAGGTGCAAGTACGCGATTCGCTCGTCCTCGAAGAGTCGTTCGATCGCTTCCTCGATCCGCGTGCCTTCAATCGCGTCGGCGCCCACGAGCATGCCTTCCGTGTCGAAGCCGCGCAGTGAGATCAGGCGCGTGCGAAGCAACGGCGGAACCTCTCCGACCGCACAGTGCACTTGCACAGCGCCCGCACGGACGTAGATCGCATGCGAGGATCGGAAAGGCGTCGCGGCGTCCTGATGCTCGTAGTTGACGAGCAGCACGGTCTCGCCGACCTCCGCATCGACGAGACTCACGCGGCACGGAAATCCCGGCTTGCGGTCGGCGACACGCAGCAGGGCGCGCCGCTCGCGCAACTCTCGATCCGAAAGCTCGAACAAGGCCGCGAACGGCTCCATCGGCAGCGCGCACACTCGGAATGACATCTCTCCTCCGCGATATCGATCGAGGAGCGCATCATCCCTTCGCCAAGGCCGTGCCGCCATCCGATTCTTGCGCTGAAAATCACGACCGCGGCTCGACTCCGCGGGCGATCTCGACTATACGTTCCGATGGACGAACCCGCCGCGACGTTCTGATGACCGCCCCGACCCTGCATTACCACCCGCTCTCCTCTTACTGTCACAAGGTGCTGATCGCCATCGACGAGCTCGGCATCGAAGTCGACAAGCGGGTGCTCAACCTCGCGGATGCCGAGGAGCACGCCGCATACCGAGCGTTGTGGCCGATCGGCAAGATGCCGCTGTTGGTGGATCGCGGGCGGTCGATTCCGGAGACGAGCATCATCATCGAGTATCTCCAGCGCCGCCGTGCGCGCTCCGACCGCACGCTGATTCCGAAAGATGCGGATGCCGCCCTCGAAGTGCGTCTGTGGGATCGCATCTTCGATCAGTATGTGATGGCGCCGATGCAGGCCTTCACCGCCGATCGATTGCGGCTCGAGAGCGATCGCGATCCGCTCAATGTGGCGCAGGCCCGAACCAATCTCGAGACCGCCTACGACTTCATCGAGCGGCATCTCGAAGGGCGGACCTGGGTAGCAGCGAACGCATTCAGCATGGCGGATTGCGCGGCGGCGCCGGCGCTCTTTTATGCCGTGACCTACGTGCCGCTGGCGCCGCAGCACGCGCGTTTGGCTGCCTACTTCGATCGATTGATGAATCGCCCGTCGGTCGAGCGCACCGTGGATCAGGCGCGTCCTTACTTCAAGTTCTATCCGGGGCGAGCCGGGCTCTCGCGGCGCTTCTATGATCCGCAGAACAGTTGAGCTTGGCGGGCAGCGTAAGCGTTAGACCAATCCGCCCAGGCCCATGCTCAAGTCGCGCGCCATGCGCACCGCGCTGTCGCGCTCCTGATAGTAGCCTTCGAGCACGCCGAGCTCTCGATAGCCGAGCGACGCATAGAATGCGCGCGCCGCGGTGTTGCCGACGCGTACCTCGAGCCGGATGAGAAAGGTGCCGGCGGTCATCGCCGTCTCTTCGAGCCAACGCATCAATCTGCGGCCGATGCCGCTGCGCTGCCGGCTCGGCAGCACGCCGAGCAAGTTCAAGTGCGCCCTCGTCTCGCCGAACTGCATGATTGCAAAGCCCACGAGCCGTCCTTGCTCACGCGCCACGAGCACGACGCTCTCGGCGTCGCGGATGTGCCAGAGCACGCGCTGAGCGGTCCATGTCGGCTGCAGCCCGCTTTCGATCAGCCAACGCGACATATTCGCGATCGTCTCGGCGTCGGCGGCGCGTGCAAGCTCGCAAGTGCATACGGCTGACATGGGCGTAGACTAGCACCGCGTTTGGCGTTGTTCGACGGGGATTTCAATGACCTCGAGTTCCGCACCGTGGATGCAAACCCTGGCAGACAGCAGCGCCGCGTTACGCGAGCTTTTGGGCGCGATCATCCGGGTCGAGCAACAATACGAACCGGCGGGCTCGCCGCTGCGCCTGCTGCAGGCGATCACCGAGGATCCGAGCTGGGCTTGGTTGCGGCCGCTGTATCAATTGATCGCCGACATCGATCACGCCACCGCCGAAAGCGATTTGCCGGCCACCGAGGTCGCCGCGATCGGCGCTCACGCGCGTGGGCTGCTATCCGGAGATGGCGCACCGATCGAGCAAACATTTCTCGATCGCTATCGTGGTTTGCTCCAATCCGACCCGGGCATCGCGATCGCGCACGGCGCGGCGCTGCGTGCGCTGCAACGCCTGCCGCCGGAACCGGAGACCGAAGCCGAGCGCCTGCATGCACACCATCAATGGGCGATGCGGCGCAAGCATCACCGAGGCGCGTAGCGGCCGCTCGATACTCGATCAGCGAATCTCTTCCAAGCCATTCACGACGCCGCGCGTCGACAGCAGAATCTGCCAGAGCTGCGCGCGCCGCGAACGAAACGCGGCTGCCGAAGACAGCAACCAGAATTCCCACATGCGGCGGAAGCGCTCGCCGTAGCGGGCCGAGATCTCGGGCCAGCTGGCGCTGAAGCGCTCGTACCAGCACATCAGCGTACGATCGTAATCCGGGCCGAACGAGTGCCAGTCTTCCACGACGAACGAGTGCTCGAGCGCACCGGTGATCTGTTTCATCGAAGGCAACAGCGAATTCGGGAAGATGTAGCGCTCGATCCACGGATCGTTCGCGCGCTCCGAGGTATTGCTGCCGATCGTGTGCAGCAGGAACAGCCCGTCGTCGACGAGCAGCCTGCGCGCGTGATTGAAATACGTGCGGTAGTTCTTGAGGCCCACGTGCTCGAACATGCCGATCGAGTAGATCCGGTCGAACTTGCCCGACAGCGAGCGATAGTCCTGCAGCAGGATCGTCACGGGCAGATTCTTGCAACGTTCGGCAGCGTGCGCGGCCTGATTCTTCGAGACGGTTACGCCCGTGACATGTACGCCGTAGCGCTCGGCGGCGAATTGCGCTGCCCCGCCCCACCCGCAGCCGATGTCCAGCACGCGCATGCCCGGCTCCAGCCGCAGCTTACGACACACCAGATCGAGCTTCGCTTCCTGCGCTTGCTCCAAGGTGCTCGCGTTACGCCAATAGCCGCAGCTGTAGATCATCCTGGCATCGAGCATGCGCTCGTACAGATCGTCGCCGATGTCGTAGTGCTGCTTGCCGACCCTGAACGCGCGGCGCGGCGACTGACGATTGACGATGTTCGTCTGCGCGGCGAGCAGAACTTTGTGGATCGAGCGGATCTTCTGCTCGGCGGCCGCGCGGAAGATGCGAAACAGCATCTCGTCGAGCTTGTCGCAATCCCACTGCCCGTCCATGTACGACTCGCCTACGCCGAGCGAGCCCTTCCACAGCGCTCGCCGGTAGAACGCCTCGTCATGCACGCGCACGTCCCAGGGATTCGGGCCTCCTATCGTCACCCCCGTTCCGCTCAGCAAAGATTCGATGGCTTTGCGACTCCTCGACACCTTCATTCGCGCCACTGTTCCCCGTCGTTTTGGACTCGATGCCCCAGCAAAATGTTACAGCGGGAAGGCAATACGAGGATAGGCGATCGCTTGCCTTCTCAGCACAGGCACGTTCGCGCACAATGCGCGAGTGCCTTTCTTTCGCGGTTTCATTCTCCAAGCGAGCTACCGAGTCGCCTCCGATCCTGCCGGCGGCCGGCGGCCCGTCATACATATATATGGGAAGCTCGAGGATGGCCGAACGTTCCTGATTCGCGACGATCGGCAACGACCTCACTTCTATATCCGCTCGGCCGATCGGGAACGCGCCGCAGCGCTGCGCCTTCCCACGCTCGCCGACACCGACCGACGTACGTTCTGCGGCGAGCCGGTCGCGCGTGCCGAAGTCGATGTGCCTTCGGACGTCCCGCCGCTGCGCGATCGGCTGCATGCCTTGGGCATCGAGACTTTCGAAGCGGATGTGCGCTTCGCGCTGCGCTACCTGATCGAGCGCGGTATCAAGGCCGGCTGCGAGATCGAAGGAGATCCCGAACCGGGCACCGGCGTCGCGCTGATCTTCGACAATCCGATCCTGTGCCCGGCGCAAGTCTCGGTCACCCCCCGCGTCCTGTCGTTCGACATCGAGACCGATGCCAAGAGCGAGCGCCTGCTCGCGATCTCGATGTATGCGCCGCCGGATATCGACGAAGTGCTGATCGTCGACGGCAGCGATCGCACGATGCCCGAGCGCGCCACACGATGCGCGAACGAGCGCGCCGCGCTCGATGCATTCTGCGAGCGGATACGCCGCTTCGATCCGGACGTACTGACCGGCTGGAATACGATCGACTTCGATCTGAGCGTGCTGGAGCGCATTGCGGCGCGCCTGGATCATCCGCTGCAACTCGGGCGCGATCAAGGCGCGATGCGCATCCGCAAGGCCGAAGGCTATTTCGGCAGCGGCCAAGCAAGCATTCCCGGGCGCCTTGCGCTCGACGGAATCGACCTCTTGCGCGGCGCCTTCGTCAGGATGGACGACTACTCGCTCGACGCGGTCGCACGCGAAATTCTCGGCGAAGGCAAGGCCGTACTCGGCGACGTGCGCGATCGCATGGCCGAGATCGCGCACAACTATCGCCATGATCTCGAGGCCTTCGCGCTGTACGCGCGCACCGACGCGCGACTCGCCTACGAGATCGTCGAGAAGCTGCAACTGATTCCGCTCGCGTTCGCGCGTAGCGAGCTGACCGGCATGACGCCCGATCGCGTCGCGGCGAGCATCGCCTCCTTCGATTTCCTGTATCTGAGCGAGCTCGAGCGCCTGCGCATCGTCGCGCCGACCGTGCGCTCGGGCGATTCGCGCGTGCATGTCGCGCAACAGGGCGGGCACGTGCTCGAGCCGATCACCGGCTTGCACCCGAATGTCTGGGTGTTCGACTTCAAGAGTCTGTATCCGAGCATCATCCGCACGTTCAACATCGATCCCCTCTCTTATGTACCGGAGCCGAGCGCGACGGAGGACTTGATCCAAACGCCGGGCGGCGCGTTCCGACGCGAGCCCGCGATTCTGCCGCGCATGCTCGACACGCTGTTCCCGCGCCGCGAAGCCGCGAAGCGCTCCGGCAACGACGTCGCGGCGAACGCCATCAAGATCCTGATGAACTCGTTCTACGGCGTGCTCGGCACGCCCGCGTGCCGCTTCTACAATCCGGCGCTCGCAAATTCGATCACCGGTACGGGCCGCGAGATGCTGCTGTGGTCGAAGAGCTGGTTCGAGGCGCAGGGATATCGCGTGCTCTACGGCGACACCGACAGCTTGTTCGTGCTGTCGGGCATCGAAGACCCACAGCAAGCAAGCGAGCGCGGCAAGGCGCTCGCCGCGCAGCTCAATCGCGAGCTCGCGGCATACATCGAACAGCGCTGGCGAGTGCCGAGCCGGTTGGAGCTCAAGTTCGAGAAACTCTATGTGAAGTTGTTCTTGCCGCAGGCTCGACACAGCCTGCGCGGCGCGAGCAAGCGCTACGCCGGGCTCCTGTACGGATCGGACGAGGTGCAGTTCGTCGGCATGGAAGTCGTGCGCCGAGATTGGACCGCGCTCGCCAAGCAGGTTCAGCGCGAGCTGTATCTGCGGCTATTCACCGATCGCTCCGTCGATGCTTATCTCGCGGATGTCGTGCGCCAAGTGCGCGAGGGCAAGCTCGACGACGCCCTCGTCTATCGAAAGAACCTGCGCAAGGGCTCCGAGGACTACACCGCCACGACCCCGCCCCACGTCGTCGCCGCTCGCAAATCGACGCGGCCGACCGGACGGCTCGTCTCTTACGTCATCACGACGGATGGACCCGAGCCGATCGACAACGTGCAGCATCCGCTCGATCGCGAGCACTACGTGCTCAAGCAGATCAAGCCGGTCGCCGAACCGGTGCTCGCCGCGCTCGGGCTCGAATTCGAACGCGTGATCGGGGATCACAGGCAGCTGGATCTGCTCGGCTAGCCGCTGACCCAGAATCGAGCGACGCCCAGGCTCGCGGGCCGGGCCGTGCGCCGTCATCGCTCATCGCGGGCATCTGGCGCACCACCGTGATGCACGAGGCGCGCCCGCGAGTCCTCGCCGCCGCCCGGCTGCACCAGCAACGGGCTTTTCTTCCAGTCAATGCTCGACCGTCAAACGTCGGCACACATCCGCACGCCTTGGCACGAAATTCGCTACCTCGGCAGCACACGAGAACGAGGTACGAATGCCGGTCCAACCCTACGACGAAATGCATGCCGGCGATGGGACAGTGCGCGAACACTATCGAACGTTCGCGACCTGGCTCGAAAAGACTCCTTACGATCGGCTCGCGCTGAAGCGCGCGGAGGCCGACGCGTTCTTTCATCGCCTCGGCATCACGTTCGCCGTGTATGGCGAAGAAGCCGGCACCGAACGCCTGATCCCGTTCGACATCATCCCCCGCATCATCCCGCAGGGCGAATGGCAGCACTTGGCGGCCGGCTTGAAGCAGCGCGTACGCGCGCTGAACGCATTCATTGCCGACATCTATCACGATCAGGAGATTCTGAAGGCCGGGCGGGTTCCTCCCGAGCAGGTGCTGTGCAACGCGCAGTACCGCCCCGAGATGCAAGGCATCGATGTGCCGGGATCGATCTATGCGCATATCGCCGGCATCGACGTCGTACGTGCAGGCGCCGGCGAGTTCTATGTCCTCGAAGACAACTTGCGCGTTCCTTCCGGCGTGTCCTACATGCTCGAGGATCGCCGCATGATGATGCGTCTGTTCCCGGAGCTCTTCGCGATGCACTCGGTCGCGCCCGTCGAGCACTATCCTGACCTGCTGCTTGAAAACCTGCGCAGCGTCGCACCCTCCGGCGTCAACGATCCCACCGTCGTCTTGCTCACGCCGGGCGCATACAACAGCGCTTACTTCGAGCACGCATTCCTCGCCCAGCAGATGGGCATCGAGCTGGTCGAAGGACAGGATCTGTTCGTGGACGCGGAGTTCGTCTACATGCGCACGACGCGCGGGCCGCAGCGCGTCGATGTGATCTATCGCCGCATCGACGACGACTTCCTCGATCCGCTCGTGTTCCGTCCGGAATCCACGCTCGGCATCCCCGGCCTGCTCGCCGCGCAGCGCGCGGGCAAAGTCACGGTTGCGAACGCCATCGGCACGGGCGTCGCGGACGATAAATCGATCTATCCCTACGTGCCGGAGATGATCCGCTTCTATCTCGGCGAAGAACCGCTGCTGTCGAACGTGCCGACGTACATGCTGCGAAAGCCGGAGGATCTCGCCTATGCGCTCGATCATCTGTCCGAGCTCGTCGTCAAGGAAGTTCACGGCGCCGGCGGCTACGGCATGCTGATCGGCCCGACCGCGACGAGCGAGGACCTCGCGCAGTTTCGCGCGCAAATTCGCCGTGCGCCGGAACGCTACATCGCACAGCCCACGCTCGCGCTGTCGGCATGCCCGACGTTCGTCGAAAGCGGCATCGCGCCGCGCCACATCGACCTGCGACCGTTCGTATTGTCGGGACGCGACGTCACGCTCGTACCGGGCGGATTGACGCGCGTCGCGTTGCGCGAAGGATCGCTCGTCGTGAACTCCTCGCAGGGCGGCGGCACGAAAGACACCTGGGTGCTGGAGGGCTAGCATGCTCAGCCGCACCGCCGATCATCTCTACTGGATGGCGCGCTACACCGAGCGCGCCGAGAACCTCGCGCGCATGCTCGAGGTCAACTATCGCAATTCGCTCCTGCCGCAGGGCCCCGAAACGATCGAGCAAGGCTGGGTCGCGACGCTCACAATCATCGGGCTGCTGGATGCGTTCCGCGCACGCTACGACGCGGTCACGCCCGCGAATGCGATCGCCTTTCTCGCTTTCGACCGTGACAATCCGCTGAGCATCCATAGCTGCTTGCGCGCCGCCCGCGAGAATGCGCGCGCGGTACGCGGTACGCTCACCTCGGAAATCTGGGAGACGGTGAACGCGACGTGGTTGGAAATGCGCGTCGCGAGCATGCGCCCGGCGAGTGGCGCGGATATCGGCAGCTTCTTCGAGTGGGTCAAGCACCGCTCGCACGTGACGCGCGGCGTGATCCAAGGCACGATGCTGTGCGACGAGGCGTGGCACTTCACTTGGCTCGGTACGAACCTAGAGCGCGCGGACAGCACCGCGCGGATTCTCGATGTGAAGTATCACCTGCTGCTCCCGCATGGCGAGCATGCCGGCGGCGCCGCTGATTACTACCAGTGGAGCGCGTTGCTGCACTCCGTATCGGCATTCGAAATCTATCGCCGCGTGTATCGCGACCTGATCACACCGCGGCGCGTCGCCGAGCTGTTGATCCTGCGCGAGGACATGCCGCGCTCGCTGCATCGCTCGATATCGGAGGCCTACTCGCACCTGCTCGCCGTCAAGAACGCCCACTCCGCCGAGACCGAACGGCGCGCGGGCGAGCTGCACGCCTCGCTCCGCTTCGGCCAGATCGACAGCGTCCTCGAAATCGGCCTGCACGAATACCTCGTGCAGTTCTTGAGTCGCGTGCGCGATCTCAGCGATCGCGTGGCACGGGACTTCCTCGTCTCGGGCACCGACTGAGGCGCAGCTCTTTCAACCATCGCTCACATATATATGCACCTGCACATCCGTCACGAAACGCTGTACCGCTACGACGAACCGGTGAAGCGCAGCGTCCAGAACCTGCGCCTCACGCCGCGGCGCGATCCCATGCAGCGCCCGCTGAGCTGGAACATCGCGGCGCCCGGCCGTCACCATGCGCAGATCGACGCCTACGGCAACGTCGTGCATCTCTTGACGCTCGACGAGCCGCATCGCGAGATACGCATCGTCGTCAACGGCGTCGTCGAGACGCTCGATCAGGACACTGCGCTTCCGGACGACGGCCCCCTCTCCCCGCTCACGTACCTCGCCGACACGGCGCTCGCGCGCCCCGACGAATCGATCCGAACGTTCGCCGCGAAACATCTCGCGGGCTCCGACGCGCTGCATTCTCGGCTGCTGCGCCTGGCGGAAGCCGTCTGCGAGAGAGTGCGCTACGAACCCGGCGCGACCGACGTGCGCGAGTCGGCCGCACAGGCATTCGCGCGGGGCAAAGGCGTGTGCCAGGACCACGCGCACGTGTTCATCGCCTGTTGTCGCAGCGCCGGCATCCCCGCTCGTTATGTCAGCGGCTATCTCTACACCGGCAAGGACGATCACATCGCGAGCCATGCATGGGTCGATGTTTGGCTCGAGTCCGATCGAGTCTGGAAATCGATCGACGTGACGCATCATGCGACGGCGCATGCACGCTACTGCCGCTTGGCGGTGGGGCGCGATTACTTGGACGCCTGCCCCGTGCGCGGCGTTCGCCGCGGCGGCGGTGCGGAACAGATGCACGTCGCGGTCATCGTTGCAAACTCGACCCAGCAGTAACCGCTGCCGCCGACATTGCGGGCCGCATCGCGGCGCGCCTAAGATGCGGCACGACCGTCAACCGAAACGGACGAAGCACACTTGAATTTTCATAGCGTCGCGCCGGCCGATCTGCCGGCTGTCCTGCCATGACGTATTGCGTCGGCATGCTCCTCGATGCAGGACTCGTGTTCCTGGCCGATTCGCGCACGAACGCGGGCGTGGATCAGATCAGCACGTTTCGCAAGGTCACTTTGTTCGAAAAGCCCGGCGAGCGGGTCATGACGCTGCTCAGCACCGGGAATCTCGCGATCTCGCAAGCGCTCGTGAGCATCATCCGCGAGCGCTGCGAGAACGGCGTCGCGAGCATCTACACCGCACCGAACATGTTCGAGGCCGCACGCGAGGTCGGCGACGCCCTGCGCGAGGTGCATCGGCGCGATGCCGAAGCGCTCAAGGAGCACGGGATCGAGTTCAATGCCTCGTTCATATTCGGCGGTCAAATCGGCACCGAGGCGCCCCGGCTCTTCTGTATCTACGCCGCGGGCAACTTCATCGAAGCGACGATGGACACGCCCTATTTTCAGATCGGGGAATCCAAGTACGGCAAACCGATCCTGGACCGGGTGATCACGCGCAGCTCGAGCCTGGCACAAGCGGCGAAATGTGCGCTGATCTCGATGGATTCCACGATTCGATCGAATCTTTCGGTGGGCCTGCCGCTCGATCTGGTTTGCATCGCCCGCGATGCACTGAAAGTCCATAGCCACGTCAACATCACCGAGGACCATGCCTACTTCCGCATGATCCGCAGCCGCTGGAGCGAAAGCCTGCGGCATGCCTTCCACGAGCTGCCCGATCCGGAGTGGATCCGCCGCAGCTGACTGCCCGCGGCAACCGACCGTCGCCGCTTGCCGACCGCGCCCGGTCTGGCGCGAGGCGAGAAGATCCTGCATGCTTGCGGCCGCGACGGATCACGGATCGGGAGCGCGGAACGACATCCTGTTTCGACCGTTAGGAGCAGCAAGCCGCGCTGTACCGACCGGAGAGCCGTCGATCGCTTTCTTCTTCTTTGAGGAGCCCTTATGAGGCAGTTCTTGCAGAAGACCATCGTCTATACCTTGATCGCTTCGTTGCTGAGTATGGCATCGCCTGCCCTGGTGCAAGCCGAAATCATCGGCACGCTGTCCGCCATCGAAGCCTCGCAGCGCGACGCGAATCTCGCCAAGATCAACGATGTCCTGGCACGCGAGGAGGTCCGCGAAAAAATGCGCGCCTACGGCGTGGATGAAGCTCAAGTCGAAGCCCGGCTCGCGAGCCTCACGGATCAAGAGCTGAGCGCGCTCGCTCGAAAGATGGAGAACATGCCGGCGGCGGGCGGCGCGCTCGAAGTCGTCGGTATCGTATTCATCGTACTATTGATCCTCGAAGCGGTCGGCGTCATCGACATCTTCAAGAAGTTCCCGTAACGAGACATGCGACGCAATCGGGGCACGATCGCGCTGTGCGCAGCCGCGATCGTCGCCCTGTCCGCGTGTGCCACGCGCCCTTCCGAGCTCGCCGCTCCGGCCAACGCGCACCTTCCCGAGCGCGTCGAGCTCACGCACGTTCCATTCTTCCCCCAAGAGGACTATCAGTGCGGTCCCGCCGCGCTCGCGACCGTGCTGCACAGCGCGGGCGTCGAAGCGGTGCCCGAGCAACTGACTAAAGAGGTGTTCCTGCCGGCGCGGCAAGGTTCACTCGCCGTCGAACTGATCGCCGCCACGCGCTCGCGCGGCCTCGTCCCATACGTCGTCGAACCGAACCTTTCGGGGATTCTCGAGCAGCTCGCCGCGGGACGACCCGTGCTCGTGTTGCAGAACGTCGCGTTGAAGATCAAGCCGGTGTGGCATTTCGCCGTCGTGATCGGGTACGACCGCACCCGGCGCGAGATCATCCTGCGCTCGGGCACGACCGAGCGGCTCGTGATGTCGGAACGCGGCTTCTTGCGCACCTGGGATCTGGCCGAGCGTTGGGCTCTGCTCGCGCTGCCGCCCGAAGAGCTGCCGGCTAATCCCGACCTGACTCACTACATGACCGCGGTCGCCGGATTGGAAGCCGTGGGACGTCTATCCGCTGCCGAGCGCGCCTACCGCCGCGCGCTCGAACACTGGCCCGACTCGGTGTGGCCGAGATTGGGGCTCCC
>Ga0207873_1002944_pt1 | contig 13064 bp, 25 predicted proteins | sample BGWIniCompost_FD_187373 | JGI IMG/M metagenome (GOLD analysis project Ga0207873, IMG submission 187373) | Cellulose adapted compost microbial communities from Newby Island Compost Facility, Milpitas, CA, USA - BGW Initial Compost (SPAdes)... ... | reverse complement strand
TCACCTGGCTGATGATCCTCGCCGAGGAGGTGGGGGAGGTGGCCGAGGAGATCTCCTCTATGTCCGAGGCCCGCATGCAGGTTCTCCAGGCCGGCCGCCAGGCTCGCCGCTGGCTGACCGAACAGTTCGGGTCATGAGCTACAAGGAAGCCCTGAAGCGGTCGATCGAAACCTTCACGGCTATCAGTGAAGCAACAAGCGAGGCAGATGACCTCGCCACCGAACTCATTCACATTCAAGCTACACGTGCCGCTACCGAGGCCCGGAACGAATTGCAGATTCACATGTTGTTCCCAGCGTTTGGCAGCTTCGAGGACGCCAACATCACAGACGACGACCTAGCGGCAGGGCTGACCGCCGACCAGATCGCTCGGCTGAAGAACATGATCGAGTTGGCCGTGGGCAAGGCGTACTTCACTGGCTACGAAGACGGTTACCGCCAGGCAATCGAGTTCAAGCCAGAGTACGGCTTCCCGGGGAGCGACCCACGGAGGCCCGAGTGAGCACTGTGGACCATCCGGCCGACCCCGACTTTTGGCGGCACCATCCGCCGAGGTGGGAGCGGTGCTGGGTGTGCGGTGGGCCCACCTGCTGGGTCTACCTCGACATCGGTTTCCAGCACCCGGAATGCGACCAGTATCCGACCGAAGAAGGTGATGTGGCGATCGTGTTGGGGAGGCGAGATGAATCCTGACCTGGAACGCCTGAGAGGCGACATCCGGCGGCTGCTCGGGATGGTGCGGCTGCGGCTGTGGAGCCGTGGGCTCCTCGACCGCTATGCGAGGTGGCTATGAAGGATCGGGTCCTGCTGGTGGCCGGTTCCCGGTCGTTCGACCACTGGTCGCTGGCGGCCATGGGCGAGATCCTTGACCAGGCGTCGTACGCCCTGGACATGATCTTCGACCGGGTGATCCACGGCAACGCCCCAGGCGTCGACCTGTTGGCCGACGCCTGGGCTGTCACCAAGGGATATCCGGTTACCGCATACCCGGCCCTGTGGAAGAAGTACGGCAAACGGGCCGGCGTCGTCCGAAGTCTGGAGATGGTCAAGGATTGCGACGCCGCCATCCTCGTCTGGGACGGCGAATCGAAGGGAACCCGCCACACCCTCGACATGCTCATCATGGCAAAGAAGCCCTTCGTGTTGGTGCGCAGAGACCCACGGAGGTTCGTGAGGCGAGATGAATCCTGACCTCGAACGTCTCAGAGACGACATCAAACGCACCATGACCATGGACGAGGTGCTGCGGATCCTCGGCCTGCCCGAACCCAACCGGCAGCGGAAGATCCGCTCCATCTTCAACCCCAACGAGCGCACCCCGTCCCTCCACATCTACGACTACGACTGGTACGACTACTCGACCGGCCAGGGCGGCGACCAGATCTCGTTCGTCATGGCCTACCAGAACGTGCCCTACGTCAAAGCCCTTGAGATCCTGGGTCGGGGAATGCCGCTGGCCGTCAGGCCACGGCGAGACAACGAGGTGCCGTTCGAGGTGCCGAATTACACGGCCAGGTTCCAAAGCGCCAAAGACTCGCAGTCGGGTGAAGACTGGGCACGGCTCGAGGAATACGTCAAAGAGAAATGGCCCTACCTGACGGTAGGGGACATCATGGCGTTCCCGAACAAGCTGGTGAAAAACGGCGAACTGTGGTCCGCCCACTGGGTCTCTGTCGACGGTGGCCTGCCTAGGGTGGCCGGCATCAAGGTGCGGAACATCTACGACGGCTCCAAATACGCCGTTCAGGGGTCCTGTTTCATCGCCGGCCTGTACCGGCCGCTTCCGAACCGGCCGAACCGCACCCACGCTCTCTTGGTCGAGGGCGAGTCGGATGCCTGGGTGATGGCCAAGATGCTGGACCGGCGGGACGTGACCGTGTTGGCGCTCCCGTCCGGCGCCGGAGCGTGGAGACCCAGGTTTGTCGACGAGCTGTCCGAGTTCGAGACTGTGGGTGTGGCCGTGGACGCTGACGAGGCGGGGGAGGCAGCCATCGAGAAAATCATGGGAGACCTCCCCAACGCATACCGTGTAAATGTCCCCGGCGGCAGGGTGGCGGAGGCTGCCGCAGACGGCTGGCGACTCTAACATTCGGGAACCGTCAGCAAAATAGCCCCCCGAATCTTTGGGGGGCTTATTTTTGCTCGGAATACTGGTGCCCATGGCAAACCCGTCCGGCCGCATAGGCCGTGAAGGTGAACATAAGACCAACCAGTTTCTCGCCGCCGCAGGTTTCACGAATGTCCAGCGGGAAGGGAAGAGGGCACCTTCCCTCGACAATGTGGCCGATGACCTGACGGTCCCGGTAGAGACCAAACGGCGGGCCAGAATCGACCTCCAAGAGTGGGTACGCACTCTCCGGGACCGTCACGGCCACATCTGGGCCCTGTTCATTCATGCCCGAGACGCCCGCAAAAAGGACGCCATGCCCTCGGTCATGGTTGTCCCGGCTGCGTTCGGCGCCTCGCTTCTGAAGCTTTACGAAACCCACAGGGAGGACAAATGAGCTTTCGTAAGCGATGGTTCCTGGAGCCGCCGTCCTCGGGCGTCGACTCGTATGTGGTCGTCGACGACGACAACGACATCCATGTCCACTCTTACGACTCGATCCTGTTGAAGATCGCCGACTGTGACCGTCGGGTGCACCTGTATTTCCCGACCGGCACAGCCGAGCGTCGACGCCAGGCCCGCCGCAAGCTCGAACGGCTACGCCAGGCCCTCGACCTGCTCGAAGAGAGGATTGAGCTGTGAGTGCGGTCGGGTGGTGAGCTTACGCCTACCGGGCAGATGATTGATGAAGGTTCTGATCTACGACCTGGAAACCGGCCCGCTACTCGGCCACTTCTGGCGAATCACCCAGGGCTACATCAACCCCGAAGGCATCGTCCACGACTCGTTCCTGATGTCGTGGTCGGCGAAATGGCGGGGCTCCGGGAAAGTCTACTCCCAGGTGCTCACCCCAGAAGAGGCGATCGCCCAAGACGACGCCCGGATCGTCGAAGGGATCGCAGAGCTGGTCAGGGAAGCGGACTATGTGGTCGCCCACAACATCGAGCGTTTCGACTACAAGCAGCTCAACGGTCGGGTGTCCCAGCTTGGACTCGAGAACCTGGGTCCGGTCCAGATGATCGACACCAAGAAGTTGGCGTTCAGGGACCTCGGTGTCGCATCCACGTCCCTCGACTATCTCGCCGAGTTCTTCGGGATCGGACGCAAGCGGCCCATGTCCTACGACGACTGGCTGCGGGCCTACCGGGGCGACCCCAAGGCGCTCCGGAAAATGGACCGGTACTGCCGCCACGACACCCGTCTGCTTGCCGAGGTGTTCGAGCGGATGCTGCCGTATGTCCGCAGCGTTCCTCGCCTAGTGGTGGGCGACGGATCGTTCGTCTGCGTGTATTGTGGTTCCCGAGATCTCATCAAGCGGGGCTTCAAGCACACCGCTGCCGGCACCTACCAGCAGTGGCAGTGCAAGGAATGTACCCGCTATTCGAGGGAACCGACCGCTATAGAATCGATGAAACCTGGGCTCAGACCCAACTGAGCCCCTGACCCGCAAGGAGGACAAATGAAACGACAGCCCGGCTTCCCTGAGCCGTACGCTGACCTCGACACAGCCGAGGGCAAAGCCGAGTTCGCCAAGATGCTCGGCGACAACCCGCTCGGCGCGTTGGTCGAGATGGACATTGGTCGTCTGCGGTCCACCGACCAGATTCTCGGTGATCTGGTGGTGGCGATGGCGTCCGGTATACGAGCTGTCATGAGTCGGCTCCGGGACCTCGGCGTGTGGGGAGGCGACGATGCCGAGGCGTGATCCCGAGGTGACCATCGTCCGGTTTCTCCGGAACGAGGAATTCGGCGAACCCCACCTGTACGCCGAGGAAATCGACCGTGACTTGGAGGCCGGCACCGTCACCTACCAGGTGACGTTCCCGCTGTTCGGCCGGGAACGGTCCCAGGGCGAGAGCTCCGGCCAGGCCGCCGGCGCGTTGGAGACGGTGATCGTCACCCCCGAGCCGGACCTGACCGTGGTCGACGACGAGCTGGCGGCGGCGATCGACGAAGAGATGCCCGACCTGCCGGAGGTGGACTGATGGAAGGGGGGATCGCTTTCGTGGAGATGGCCGTCATACTGGTCATCGTGTTCCTCGTCGGCCTGGGCAGAGGGGGCAGCAAATGAAGTTCCGCCCCGGCACCAAGGTGCGGGTCGTCCTTGAACCGCCGATCTGGTTCGGCGAGACTCCCACCGAAGGTGTCGTTTCCGAATCCCACACCCAGAAGTTCGAGGACCTTGGCCTTGTTGTCGTCGACTTCGACGGCAACACCGTCACCCTCGGCGACCTTCACGTGGAGGTGGTCCAATGAGGGACGGTGTTGCTGTGATCAACGTCGACATCGACGGGGTCCTCTACGACTTCGTTGGTGCCATGCAGCATGAGCTGGCGCTCGCCGGCTACGATCCCCGCCCCATCGACCCGTTGCTGTCTCTGCATGGGGCGTATGGGATTACCCGGGAAACCTTCGAAGAGATCATGTTCGAGGGGATCAAGAAAGGCCGGGTGTTCGGCCCGTCCTATCCGGACCGTGTCATCAGAGGCGCCAAGGAAGCGATGTGGCGCCTATGGGACCAGTACTTTATCCGTCTGGTCACGATGAAGTCCGGGTTCCCTGACCCGTTGCGGGCGGCTGCGATCCGTAACTGTGTGGAGTGGTTGGCTGACAACAAGATCCCATACGACGATATCGCTTTCGTCCAGGGCCACAAGCTGGACTATCCGGCGGATGTGGTGATCGATGACCGGCCTGAGCCGACTCGGTGGGCGCAGAGGAGGGCTCTGAATCTGTTGTTCACCCAGCCGCACAATGCGCTGCTGAACGAGTACGAGTGGGACGACCGGTTCCGTGCCGCCAAGGAAGGCCGGCCTGCGATTCGGGTCGACGACTGGCAGCAGGCGGTGCTCCAGATCGAGCGGAGGTTTGCGTCATGATCGTCGGGCTTGGGCATCAGGCCCAGGTCGGTAAGGACACTGCGGCGAGGATCCTCGTCGAGAAGTACGGGTTCACTCGTCTCGCTTTCGCCGACGCTTTGAAAGCTGTCGCCTACGACATCAACCCGCTCATCACAGGTGCTTCTCTCAGCGGCGAGGGGCGTGCCCGGCCGCTGCGGTTGCGGAACCTGGTGGACGAGGTGGGTTGGGAGAGAGCCAAGCATGTGAACTCGGAGGTGCGCCGGTTCCTCCAGACGCTTGGGCTGGCAGCTAGGGACCACATTCATCCGGACGTGTGGGTGGATGCTGTGCTCGCCAAAATCGACCCGTCCCGGGACTACGTTGTCACCGATGTCCGTTTCGAGAACGAGTTCAAGGCGCTTGAGGAGATGGCGGGGGTCCTTATCAAAATCACCCGCAAAAACCGTCTCGGGCTGTCGCCTGTGTTGGCGGACCATCCCTCGGAGACCCAGTTGGCGGACGCTCCCTGGCATCACACGATCGCCAACGACTCCGACTTCGAGTTCCTGGAATCGGAGCTAGTCAATGTCCTCGGCCTGTGACGTCTGCGCCCATGTCAGAGAACACGGCGGGTATCCGGGGGATTTCCGGGGGACTCATTGCCGTGGCTGCCACCGGTCGTGGACGTCGAAGGCCCAGTCTCATTGCACCGAGTGCCATCGCCATTTCGGTTCGGACCTGGCGGGGGACGCCCACCGGAAAGGCCGGATAGACCACGAGTACTGTGAGGACCCGAAGGGGTTCCCTGTGTGGGACACCCCGCATGGTCCGGTGTTCGGCGGCCGGGACCCGGCTGCTTTGGCTGAGCGCCTCAACCAGCAACCCATCTCCACCCCTTCTGTTGGTGCAGAAACGGGCGGGAACGATGGGGGCTGAGGTGATGCCCAGGGAACTCACTTTCGACCCTGCCCACTTCGACGACGGGTTCCTGACCCCTGCGTTCCTGGAAGAAGCTGACGAGGACCTGTACGACCGGGTCGTCGACGCGGTCGAGGCCCTACCCGAACCCGAACGGGAAGTAGTCGAACTCGTCGTGTGGGGCCAGTACACGAAGACTGAGGCTGCGGCCATCCTCGGCCGCAGCCGCCAGTCAGTGCACGATGTGTGGCTGCGGGCCCTCGACAAGCTTCGGGAGGTTCTACGAGATGCAGTCGTCTGAGAGTGCCATGAAGTGTTCGTTTGTTCATCCCGAGTGGGGCCGCTGCCAGCAGCCCGGCAAGGGTGTCGAGCTGCTCTGCACCTATCACAGTCAGGGCCGGGACCGGCACGACGACTATTATCATCGGAAGATCGTGCTTGGGCTGCTGCAGCCCACCGAGGACTACATCGACGCTGTCGAGATGGACACGCTGTTCCGTGGCCGGGCCCGTCACGACGGGCGTCGGCTCGATGCCTGGACCAAGTACTGATGCGGTGCCGGGTGGTTCCTTGGTGATGGCGTGTGGCGGTACTACCGGCTGAGGCTCCGGTGCTACTGGAACAACCACCCGGTCACGGATTCCTTTGGCCTTTGGATGTCGTGTAAGTGCGGGAAGGTGGTGAAGAACTGATGCCGGCAGGGATGATCCCGGTCGCCCCCGGGGACATGGGTATGCGGACCGCAGCCACTCAGGACCGGAACGGGTGGCTGCAGTCGATCCACAATTTCCCGGTCGAGCAGTTCGTTCACGAACTCGACTTCGAGGTCACCTGCGTGTGCGGCCCTGACGTGGCGTACATGCATTTCCCCCACGCTGTCGTACCGTTCGTCACACACAAAGCGTTGGATCCCCGCTACTACTGGGACGACGAGGACTACGAGGACGACGAGGACCTCCCCCCTCTGAGCTACCACTGACACGACGTCGGGTACCGCACGGTACTTGACAGCTCTTCCGCAGCCCACTATATTGGGCATTGCCCATTGACCCACAGGGAGGATCCGTGAGCGAATGCAAGTACCCGCACAAGCAAAAGTACCCCACGCTTCGGAAAGCGAAGAAGGCTAGGCAGTTCGCCCCCGGCGGACGATACAACTACCCGTACCGGTGCGGCGACCACTACCACCTCGGCCGGGACGCCTGGAAGCACATCGACCGTGCCCTCAAAAGGGGGGCGTCATGAAGCTGTGGCCTGACGCCGTGCAGATGTTCCTCGCCGACCCTGCATGCAACCTCACCACCGAACAGTCGAGGAAAAGCTACGCCAAAGCCCTCCAAGGGCTCCACTTCCACTACCCGAACCACGAGCTGGAGGACTACACCGAACAGGACCTGCTCGCTTTCTGCGGCCGCCCAGACCTGGCACCCAACTCGAGGAAAGGGTACAGGACCCGGGTGCATGCGTTCTTCAGTTGGGCCAAATGGCGGGGACTCATCAAAGAGGACCCGTCGTCGAACCTGCGGAGAGCGCTCCGCCCCAGCACCGAACCAGTGTCCACGTTCCACTGGCTGTCAGAGCAAGAGGTCAACAAGGTCCTCGACTCGATCGACACGTCAACACTGGCCGGGCTGCGGACACTGGTGGTGCTGCGGCTCGGGTTCACCTCGGGGCTCCGCCGCAACGAAATCGCATCGCTGAAATGGGACGACGTGTCCCTCCCCAAACAGCAAATCACCTTGCTGGGCAAAGGCCAGAAGAAAGCGTCCGTGTTCATCACCGACCGCACCGTCGCCGTGTTGGAGAAGTGGCATGCGGCGTTCGCCGAGGGGCTCGGCCGGGACCCGAAAAACGAACCGGTGGTGTGCCGGTTCCGGAGACTCGCCGACTTCCAAGGCGCCCTCTACACGGAGCCGATATGGGGAGACGGCTTGTCGCCGGACGCTGTCGCCCGCATCGTCGACCGAGCGTCAAAGGAGGTCGGGATCGACTTCAAAGCGCACGACATGCGCCGCAGCTTCGCCGGCATCCTCGAAGACCGAGGCGTCCCGATCCAGGACATCTCGGCGGCGCTGCGTCACAGCAACATCGGCACCACCCAACGGTACCTGGAGAAAAGACAGGACGCCGCCTACCGGGCGGTGCGAGCTAGAGGGTTCGACCTATAGCAACGACGTCTAGGGCAGCCGGGGGTCGTAGTCCAAGGCCCCCGGCTTCGCAAACACCGCCGGGTCCCCCGTCTCGAAGAAATACTCCTTCTTCTCACGGAACCGGGTGCTGACCCCGGCGCCGATCCTGATCCCCCGAAGGTCCCTTATCTTGTGCCGGCAATGCTGGCAGAAGTTGAACGCCTCGGGGGTTTCTTCGTGGCAGTTAGAACACTCGATCATGGGGTTCCTTCAACATTCGCACAACCTCCAAAGCGATCTCTTTCGCTTTGATCGCCTGGATCGCCTGCATCTGCCCTTCCAGTTGGGTGATCTTGTGGCCTTGCTCCTCGACCTTCTTCTCCAACTCGGCGATACGGTCGGCTCGGGTGTCGGCCAGATCCTTCAGTTCTCGATGTCGTTGCTGCACGAGACTCGACCGGATATAGACGGCGGCGCCGGCCACAGCCGCCACCACCACAACCAGACCAACGACGAGCTGGCCAACAGACAGAAGCCCTTCAGCCGCCATGTTCGTCCTCGGCGTACGGGCCTTCTCTCCAGAAATGCCACAGGCACCAGCCGAGAGCGAACACTCCGAACGACGGCCAAATGTTGCCGGTGGCCAATGCGACCATGCCCCAGGCGCAGGCGAACAAAACGATGGAGCGGGCCGTCCGCATGTCCCACACCATCTCCGAGAACGTGTCCCCCTTAGCTTTCCGGATCAGCCCCCAGATCTCGAGCACAGCGAAAGAACCGAGGGCGGGGATCGCCCACTTCACCCAACCCGCAGGGGTGATCTGATGTCCCGCCGCCTGAAAAGCAAGCATCACCGCCAGTGAACCGAGGCCGGCGATAGACCATGCGATCCACAGCTTACGCCAAAGACTCATCTCATAAGCCACCCAAAGGGTGTCTAAGACATGCCGCAGGGTCTCCGAAGAATCAGATCCACGGTGCCGCCAACAGCATTAGCACCCTTCTTCGGATCGCGGATGATGATTCGGCGGGTCTCAACCTGTATCACCTCCACCACCCGGGCTTCACCGGTGATATGCCAGTCCACGTCCTGCAGCAGCACACGCTGCTGACCTAACGCTTCCAGGTCCCGCATCATCCGTGCACCAACACCGGGCCCGTTGGTAGGCAGCGGAGCCCCATTCACACCGGTCATGTTGTCGTAGGCTTTCACCCGCAGCCGGAAAACCGTGTCCCGCAGACCAAGCGGATGGTATTTCCCCTGCGCCGACGTGAGCGTCGTCGAGGACTCACCCGAACCCCTCAACACCAGCCTCAGCCCCCAGGACCCTGCCCGCTGAGACAAGTTAGCGACCATCCGCCTGGCGCCGACAGCGTCGAAGTTGATGGCGGTGAGGTAGCTGTGGCCGGCGTCTAGCGAATACTGCACCTCGATCGACTGGCCCTGCATCAACGTCGTCGACTCGACAGTGATCGTGTCCAACACTTTGTCGAGGGCAGACCCGCCGTCCACAAGCGACGTTTCCAACCAGCCCTCGGTTTCCCACGAGTCGACGTCACGAATGTACACGCCGTGGCCTTGCACGGCGACCACTTCCCGGCCACGCCACTCCACGATGTCCGGAATCGGCCCATCAACATGAGGGAGCAGCCAGCGGGCATGCCCACCGGTCGGCAAATACACGGCACCCAACGCAGCCTCGTCCCGAGCATGGTTCGACCACGAGAACAACACCATGTCGTTCAGCTCAGAAAACCCGCCCTCGGGTTCGGTCACACCAAGCTCAGCCACCAGAAACGGGGTGAGACCCTGACCGGGCACCCCACGGTAGATGTACACTTGGCCGGCGTTGGGCCCTTCAGATTGAAGCGCACGCACCCACACTTCCCCGCCGGCGGTCGCCACAGCGGTAGGGATCAGCCCGGGCGGCATCGGCCACGCTTCGAACGGCACATGGAACGCCCCCTCCGAGTCCACGCCGAGCTGCCACGCCCAAATCGACCCGCGGTCCCCCGCATACGACCCAAAGTAGAACACACCCTGGGCCGAACCGCCCAGCACGATCGTGTGCCCCTCATCCAAAGTGAGGTGACCGTTCTCCTGCTCCTCGGTGCCGTCAGGGGCGAGGGTGGTGAACCGGTTCGGAGTGGTCGACGAACCGGCAGTGACAGCAGCGCAGATACGTCCGCCAGCCCAACGGATCTGGACGGCGGGCTCAGACGACCACGCTCCGCCCGGATCCGAAGTGGTGCCACGGTAGATCGCCGACCCGTCGCAGGCGTACCAGTATTGGCCGTCGGTTGCCAGGTCCAGGATGGTGCCGGCGCCGCTGACCTGGAACGGCGACGCCCACATCTCGGACGACCCAATGAACCTGCTGATCTCGTCGGTGTCTGTGACAGCGTAAAGGTCGTCGCCCACAGCAGCCACACGCAAACCAGAGTAGGTTTCGGCGAGAAGCTGCGACATGGACGGCAGCAGCGAAAGCTGACCCTTGACAGTGAACGGGTCAACGCCCTCCGACTCCCAGAACGCACGGGAAGTGGCTTCTTCCCGGTTCAACCAGCGCTGACCGCGGCCAGCCTCCCAGTCGTGGAACCGTTCGAACGTGTACCGTTCGACCGCCTGAGCGAACGGGGTATCCGACGTGGCGAGCCTGGGCGGATCCAACGACGGAACCAGAGTGGACGGAAGACTGTCCGGCATCTCAGGGTTATCGGCCAACATATAGCCGACCCCGTTGATCGCAATATCATAGATCCGACCCACATAGGGGTTGGGTTCGATATCGGCGACACCTGGGGTGTCGACGGTGATGATGATCGTGTCTGGTGACTGGTGGGGCATTAGTAGTACAACTCCACGATCACGATGCCCGGCTGGCCATCACCGCCAGGGCCATCAGAGGGGCCACCAGCAGCTCCTGACCCACCAGCCCCCCAGCCAGTACCAGCTCGCCCAGGACCTGTCTGGCCAGGGGTCAAGGCCACACCCCCTAGGCCCAAGAAGGAACTCCCACCACTACCAGGAAAATAGATGTGGTCATTGTCCCCCTGATATATGCGACCTTGCTGCCCGTCCTGGCCAGGAACGGAGAAGTCAGCACCAGTCACAGAACCCCCACTACCCCCCTGGGCAGTGGTGTTAGCTGTGGTGGTCCATTCTCCTGCACCACCACCGCTAGCGGTGATGTGGTTCCCAAAAAGGCTGGCCCATCCTGCAGTCCCAGTGTTGGCAGGCCTGCCTGACCCACCTTGGCCTACGGAGATTGACTCGTTGGATGCCAGGTCATCAACGAGAATGAACTTCTCGCCGTAACCCCCGCCGCCTCCACCAGCGCCTACGGAAGTCGTACCTCCCTGACGGCCTCCGCCTCCGCCGCCCCCTCCCTGCACCTTGACTTTGACGGCCCGCAACCCCGGGTAGTTGGCTTTGACGAACGTGCCCGAAGACGTGAAATAGAGGATCTCTCCGAGAACGTACCCCGCGGCATGGTATCCCTTTAGGGCATCCACGTCGGCACGAAGCAGACCAGTCTTGATGTTGTTGAGTTGGCGGCGCAAAGCGCCGATCTCTTCACGCAGCCGATCAGTCACTTCGAATCCCGTGGTTGTTCTTCAACTGAACCTCGACCCGGTACCGGGACCCGTCACGCAGGGCCACCGGGAACACATACTCAGAGTCGGTTCCGGGCACCCAGCCAGAGTCGTGCTCGACCTGGCCGGAGCCGGCAAGCAGCAGCCGGCACCGGAACCAGCCCTGCGTGTTCCCCCCGTCATCATCCGAGAAACCCCACTTCACGGTGAGGCCGGAAGGTTCAGTGAACACAGCCCCATCTGCGGGGTCGGTGATGGTGCAATGCGGCACACCCCAATGAATCTCAAAAGGATCCTCATCAGAAGCCTGGTAACGTCGCACAGCACCAACACCGATGCTTTCGGGGCCACGCACCATCACACGCACCGTCAAATCATCCGACTCATGAGGGACACCCTCAGCGTCCACATCCACCACATGCTGCTCAGCATCCGACTCAAGCCACCCAGAGTCGTAATAGACGGTGTCCAAAGCGTCGTTGAGGACCAGAACCCGGTACCATTCCTGAGGGTCACCCTGGGCCTGCTGATAATCCCACTCAACCGTCAGGGCCGGACCCCCAGTAGAGACCGAACCGAGAGGAACAACCGTGACCGTGGGCGGGTCATGGAGAGGGTCACCGCCCAGAGGTTCTGTACCAAGTGCGAAGGAGCCGAATGGGGAGAACATGGAGAATCGGGCCCTAGCCGGCTCGAATCACGTCTTCCTCACAGCCCGAGCATAGAGGAAGATGTCATCGAACTGGATCCCAGTCTCGCTCTCCCGACCCTGAAGCACCACCGTACGGTTACCCTTCGTGGTCATACCAGAGCGGCGGCCAATGATCCCCCCATCCTGAAGTGACTGCATGACGCGCATCTGTGTCTTCGTGTGAACGACAGTCCCATCAATCAGCAGCCGGGTATCATAGAGATCGTTGACGTCTCCAGACCCCTTGACCACATAGGTAGCTGCGGCAAAACACTCCCACGATTTCCAGTGGCTGGGAATATTCAGGGTGACACTGAGAATCGTATCGTAAGAGGTCCCAGGATTGACGGCTGAACTCTGCACCGCATGGTTGCTGACCTCCTCGTGAAGGACCCCGTCCGCGATCTGGGTGGCCCCCACCGAGTTAGCCGGCAAAGGGTCGGCGCCGTTCAGCGCATGTCTAGCTGCGTGCCCGTTTGCCACAGCCAAAGCATTGTCGGCGGCCTCGTGTGCATCGGCGACAACGTCGAACAATTCCTCGACGGCGTCGGCCGTCAAACCCGCCACCACCTTGATACCCGAAACGTGGGCCCGAGCCGAAGACCCTTCCTTGCCACGCTGGATCGTGGCAGTAGTAGCCCCAGCAGTATGGGCGGTCACCCAAACGACCTCCGGATTCCCACCAACGAACTCGGGGTCGAGGATCAGAGCGATGAAGTCAGGGTCAGCCACCGCGGGCAGATCAGCGAGGAACGCCCCCGAGATCGTGGTGTCACCGTTGG
>Ga0207873_1002941_pt1 | contig 13071 bp, 11 predicted proteins | sample BGWIniCompost_FD_187373 | JGI IMG/M metagenome (GOLD analysis project Ga0207873, IMG submission 187373) | Cellulose adapted compost microbial communities from Newby Island Compost Facility, Milpitas, CA, USA - BGW Initial Compost (SPAdes)... ... | reverse complement strand
CGGTGCCGCGGGGCGAGCCGGTGCGCTGGGTCGCGCCCGGCCTGGCGGCGGACTCGATCGCGTTCCGGATCACGGCGGAAGACGGCACGGTCGCGCTGGACACGGTGATGCCCATGCTGCGCGGCGACACGGCGGCGACGCCGGCGCTCGCGCCCGGCCATTACGCCTTCGAGGCCCGCGCGTTCTCGGGCGGCCAGGAAGTGGCAGCCGCGGAAGGGCCGTTCACCGTCGAATCGTACTCGCCGGAGTTCACGCGTCAGGCCGTGGAGCTGGCGGGGCTGCAGGCGGCGCGGCCCGGCGGCGTGGCTCCCCGCCGGCCGGGCGGCGAGCCGCTGCACACCTCGCCCTGGCCGTACCTGGTCCTGGCGATGATCGTCTGTACGGAGTGGGCGCTGCGCCGGCGTTGGGGCCTGCGCTGAGGGGAAAGGGCCGCGAGGAAGCGGACGTGGGGATGCATGGCTAGACTTTTCAAGCGTAGCGGAGAGAAAAAGAGCCTCTGGCAGCGCATCAAGGAGATCGCGTTCACGGACGTGAACGTGCTGATGCGCGGGCTGGACGAGGGCTCGCTCGAGAGATTGGAGGAACTGCTCCTGGCCAGCGACTTCGGCGTGGACGCCACGCTGCGCCTCGTCGACCACGTCGAGGGGCTGACGCGGCGCGGCGAGGTGAAGACCGAGGGCGAGTTCCAGGACGCGGTGCGCCGTGAGATTCGCGCGATCCTCACCGCCGGGAACGCCGATCCGGCCCTGCGGTTTGCGCCGCCGGGCGAGGTGACGGTCTTCCTGATCGCCGGCGTGAACGGGGCGGGGAAGACGACGACGATCGGCAAGCTCGCCTACCGGCTGAAGCGCCAGGGGCACCGCGTGCTGCTCGCCGCGGCAGACACGTTCCGCGCAGGCGCGATCGACCAGCTCCGCGTGTGGGCCGAGCGCGTGGGCACGGACTTCGTGGGCGCGCGGCCCGGCGCCGACCCGGCCGCCGTGGCGTTCGACGCAATCGAAGCGGCGCGCTCGCGCGGCGCGGACGTCGTGATCGTGGACACGGCCGGCCGCCTGCACACGCAGAGCGACCTCATGGCCGAGCTGGCCAAGATCGAGCGAGTCGTCGCCCGCAAGCAGCCAGGCGCGCCGCACGAGACGCTGCTCGTGCTGGACGCGACGATCGGGCAGAACGCGATCGCGCAGGCGCGGCTGTTCGGCGAGGCGCTGAAGCTGACGGGGCTCGTGCTCGCCAAGCTGGACAGCACGGCCAAGGGCGGCATCGTGGTGGCGCTGAAGCAGGAGTTCGGTCTCCCCGTGAAGCTGGTCGGCGTGGGCGAGGGTGTGGAGGACCTCGAGCCGTTCGACGCCGATGAGTTTGCGCGCGAAGTCCTGACCGCGTAGCCTTCGCGGTGCGTATGCCTGCGACGAAGGCCCTCCCGCCGCTGGACGCCCCTGCGCAGTATCTCAAGGGCGTCGGGCCCAAGCGCGCCGAGGCACTGGCGCGGCTGGGCGTGCGCACCGCCCGCGATCTCCTCTACCACGTCCCCCGCCGCTACGAGGACGCCAGCACGGTCGCACCGATCGGTTCGCTGGACGTGGGGATGGACGCGACGATCATCGGCGAGGTCGTCAGCAAGGGCGTCATCCCCACGCGCTCCGGGCTGCGGATCTTCCAGGCCGTCTTGCGCGATGAAACCGGCCTGATCGAGTGCTCCTGGCCAGGCCAGCCGTTCCTCGACCGCACGATCCGCAAGGGCGACCTGCTGCTCTGCACCGGGCCCGTCCGATTCTTCCACCGGCGGCAGATGCAGCCGCGCGAGTACGTGGTGCTGGGGCGCGCCGACGAGGAGGACGGCGCGGCGGGGAAGGTGCTGCCGATCTATCCGGCGACGGAAGGCCTCTCGCAGCGTGTGTTGCGCGGCATCATCGAAGCGAACCTGGACCAGCTCCTGAAGTGGGTGGAGGCCGAGGAGCCGTTCGACGCGGCGCGGCTCCGCAGGGCGGGCGTGCCGCCGCTGCGCGAGGCGCTGGAGGCGTTGCACCGGCCGCCCAGTCTCGCTGCGGCGGAGCACGGGCGGCGCCGGCTGGCCTATGAAGAAGTCTTCTTCCTCCAGCTCCTGTACGCGCGCGCGCATCACCGTGAAACGAGCCAGCGGCAGGGGATCGCGTTCAAGCGCACCAACGAGCTTGTCGGCGCACTGTACCGCCAGCTCCCGTTCCCGCTCACCGGTGCGCAGACGCGCGCTCTCCGCGAGATCTTCGACGACATGACGTCCCCTCGCCGGATGAGCCGCCTGCTCCAGGGCGACGTCGGCTCCGGCAAGACGGTGGTCGCGCTGTTCGCGATGCTGCTGGCCGCGGAGAACGGCTACCAGGCCGCGCTCATGGCGCCGACCGAGATCCTGGCCGAGCAGCACGCGCGCACGCTGCGCACGTTGCTCGGCGACATCCCCGTGCGCGTGGTGCTGCTCACGGGTGGACTCTCCACGGCGGCACGGCGCGAGGCGCTCGCGGCCATCGCATCGGGTGAGGCCCAGCTCGTCGTGGGCACGCACGCGTTGATCCAGGAAGGCGTCACCTTCGCGCGGCTCGGCCTGGCCATCGCGGACGAGCAGCACCGCTTTGGCGTGAAGCAGCGCATGGCGCTCGCCGCGCTCGGTGAACGGCCGGACGTGCTCGTGATGTCCGCCACGCCGATCCCTCGCTCGCTCGCGCTCTCGATCTACGGCGACCTGGACCTCACCGTGCTGGACGAGCTGCCGCCAGGCCGCAAGCGCGTGCGCACGGCGGTGCGGCCTCCGGCCGCGCGCGAGCGCGTCTACGCGTTCATTGCCGAGCAGGTGAACGCGGGCCGGCAGGCGTACATCGTCTACCCGCTGGTCGAGGAGTCCGAGAAGGTGGACCTGCGGTCGGCCACCGAGGAGTACCAGCGGCTCGCCAGCGAGGTGTTCCCGAACCTCCGCGTCGGACTGATCCACGGCCAGCTCCCCGGCGATGAGAAGGACGCGGTGATGCGCGCGTTCATGGCGCACGAGCTGGACATCCTGGTGTCCACCACGGTCATCGAGGTGGGCATCGATGTCCCCAACGCCACGGTCATGGTGATCGAGCACGCCGAGCGGTTCGGCCTTTCGCAGCTGCACCAGCTCCGCGGGCGCGTGGGGCGCGGCGCGGACGAGAGCTACTGCGTGCTGATCGCGAGCGGCGAGGAGGCCACGACCAGGCTGCGCATCTTCGAGCAGAGCGAGGATGGCTTCGAGATCGCGCGCGCCGACCTGCGCCTCCGCGGCATGGGCGACTTCTTCGGCGCGCGTCAGCACGGGCTGCCCGAGTTCCGCTTCTTTCAGCCCGAGCGCGACGAGGACCTTCTCGAGGCAGCCCGTGCGGACGCGCGCGCGATCATCAGGTCAGACCCGGAGCTGATGAGGCCGGAGCATGAGCGGATGCGTGCGGTACTGGCTGCCCGGTATGGGGAGCGAGAGCGGCTGTACGGAGTGGGGTAGGGTTCGGGCGGCTAATCCGCGTCCTCCGCGGCTCTTCGTGTCGCGCGGAGCCGCGGAGCTCACACAGAGGCGCGGAGTCACAAGCTCACGCAGAGACGCGGAGAACGCCGAGAACGTGGATCACCGCCCGACCGGCACTCCAAACCCGAACTCGACGCCGCCGTCCCGGCTTGGCCCGACGCGCAGCGGGCGCGGGTCGTAGGGGATGTTGGGCGGCGTCGTGTCGTCGCGCAGGTCCAGGATGAAGAGGACGACGCTGGCGGCGAGGCCGACCTGGCTGCCGATGAGCGCGAGGCGCGCGCGGGAGTCGTACCGCAGGACGTCCTGATACATGGCCTCGAGCCGCGGATCGGCGTAGGCGCCGTTCGGCAGCCGCTCGGCGCATGCCTCCGGGCTCTCGACGCACGCCCGCTCGAGCGCGGCGTAGCGGTCGTCCGCTCGCATGTACGATGCGACGCCGATCCCGGCGACCGCCGCCGTGAGCACGGCCGTGCTCCACTTGGCGATGCGGAGCGGGCGGAACGAGGGGGACTGCACGGCCGGAGTCTCGCCGGGCTCTGCAGCGGCGAAGCGGCTGGGTGCGCGCTCCTGCGCGGCGGCCGGCGCAACGGGCGCCAGGGCGGGAGCGATGACGAGGAACAGCAGCAGTGCACGCCTCATTCGCCTACCTCAACTTGACGATGGTCCCGCGCAGCAGGGGCACGTAGATCGCGCCGTCCGCCACGGTAACCGGTGCGACGATCGAGTCATCGAAGTCGCGTTCCCACAGGACACGGCCCTCCATGTCGAGCAGGAACAGCTTGCCATCGAGCCGGCCGACGAGCAGCCGGTCGCGCGTCGCAGCAAGCGATGCACGCGCCGCGCCGTTCAGGCTCGCGAGCTTCTCGCCGGCCCGCGCCCCGACGCGGACGCGCCACAGCTCGGCGTCGCGGTTCAGCACGTACAGGGAGCCGTCCGGGCCGACCACCGGTGCGGCGAGGATCGGCGCACCGAACGGCGCGCGCCACAGCTCCTCGAGTTCCGGAAGCTGGTACGCCACCACATCGCCCGACTGGAGCGGGAGGTAGACCGTGTCCTCGACGAGCGCCGGCGCGGCGGAGACGGTGGCCGGGAGCGCCGCGCGTGCCAGGATCTTCCCGGAGCTGCGGTCGATCCGGTAGAGCGTGTCCCGCGCCGTCGCGACCAGTACGCTCTCGCGGTGCGGCACGGGCGTCGAGGTCGGCGCGCCGCTCACGTCGACGCGCCAGCGCTCCTTGCCTTCCCTGATCTCCAATGCGATGACGCGGCCGCGCTCCGTCACGAAGTAGACGGCGTCGTCCACGATCAGCGGGGGGAACGCCGCAGCGCCGATCGTGCGGTCCCAGACCGTACGGCCGCGCTCCAGCAACAGCGCATACGCCTTGCCTTCCCGGTCATCGGTCGCCGCGAAGATGCGCTGACCGCCGCGGACCACGCCGCCGGTCACCGATCCGCTGAGGCGCCGGTCCCAGTAGCGCTCTCCCGTCTCGGTGTTCAGCGTGACCACCATCCGGTTGGCCGTGCTCGCGATCAGCACCGGCCCTTCGACCAGCACGGGCGTGAGCAGGCCACGACCCACGTTGGACCGCCACACCTCCTCGGGCGCGGCCGGCACGGTCTCGGTCGCGTAGCCGGCGCGCTGCGCGTTGCCCAGCAAGGTCGGCCAGTCGCCGCGCGGCTCGATCGGCGGCGTCGACCGGATCGGCCGGCCGCACGCCACGAGGGTGAACACCGCGACCGCGAGCACGGGGAAATTGACACTCCTCCGCACTCTTTCTAGCTTCCCGCGCTCAACCAACACCCGTCAGCCTCCTGGTTCGGAGCCTGGAAAACGGAATGGCAGTGACCACTGAAGTCCGGCGCCTTGCCGAGCACGTCGGACAGGATGTGACCCTGCGGGGCTGGATCGAGACGACGCGGTCCCACGGCCGCGTCGGCTTCGCCGTGCTCCGCGATGGCAGCGGTATCGTGCAGGCGGTCTTCTCTCAGCGCGAGGTCTCGCCCGAGACCTGGGCGGCCTTCGAGGCGCTCACGCAGGAGACCAGCGTCCGCCTCACCGGCGTCGTGCGCGCCGAGCCACGCGCGCCCGGCGGCTACGAGATCGGCGCCCGCGAGCTGGTCATCGTCGGCGGTAGTGAGGACTACCCCATCCAGCCCAAGGAGCACGGCGTCGACTTCCTGCTGGACCACCGGCACCTGTGGCTGCGCTCGAGCCAGCAGCGCGCGATCCTGCGCATCCGCGCCGAGGTCGAGCAGGCGATCCACGACTTCTTCTACCAGCGCGGCTTCGTCCGCATCGACACGCCGATCCTGACCGGGGCGATCGGCGAGGCCGCGGGCGAGCTCTTCGAGACCGATTACTTCGGCCAGCGCGCGTTCCTCGCCCAGACCGGGCAGCTCTACGTGGAGGCCGCCGCGGCCGCCTTCGGCAAGGTCTACTGCTTCGGGCCCACGTTCCGGGCCGAGAAGTCCAAGACGCGCCGGCATCTCAACGAATTCTGGATGGTCGAGCCCGAGGTCGCATGGTACGACTCCGAGGACAACATGCGCCTCCAGGAGGAGTTCGTCTCCTACCTCGTGGAACGCGCACTGGAGCGCTGCCGTGACGAGCTGGCCGTCCTGGAGCGGGACACGGCGCCGCTCGAGCGCGTCGTCCCGCCGTTCCCCCGCCTCGACTACAGCCGTGCGGTCGAGATGCTGCGCGAGCGCGGCCACGACATCGAGTGGGGCAACGACCTCGGCGCGCCCGACGAGACCGCGCTCGCGGAGGCGTTCGACCGGCCGGTCTTCATCGTCAACTACCCGAAGGCCGCCAAGGCCTTCTACATGAAGGAAAACCCCGACGACCCGCGCACCGTCCTCTGTGACGACCTGCTCGCCCCCGAAGGCTACGGCGAGATCATTGGCGGCAGCCAGCGCGAGGACGATTACGACAAGCTGCTCGCCCGCATCCACGAGGAGGGACTCCCCGTGGAGGCGTACGGTTGGTACCTGGACCTACGCAAGTACGGTTCCTTCCCCCACTCCGGCTTCGGCCTCGGGATCGAGAGGACGGTCGCCTGGATCTGCAACCGGCCGCACATCCGCGAGACCATCCCGTTCCCCCGGACGCTGAACCGGCTGCACCCCTGAGCGGTCACCCCCGTGGCCCTCAACCCCTTGCCCAGCCCCTGGCCCCCGCCCCGGGCCAGGGCAAGGGCAGGGGCGAGGGCAAGGGGGGACGTGTACGTCTAGGGTCCACGTTCACGTGTATGTGCACGCGGACGTAAACGTAAACGCAAACGTAAACGCAAACGTGCTCGGGCTCGCTACTCGCGCGTCTCTCGCCCTGCCGCGAACCAGATCGCGGCGCGAGGGACGTGACTCACATCCCTTGCCCTTGCCCTCGCCCTTGCCCTGGTCCAGCGCAGCCAAATCCTGCTGCCCTCACCCCGTGGACTCCGGCGGCGCCCGCTTGATCTCCTCCCACAGCGCGTCCAGCTCCTCGAGCGAGGCGCTGCCGAGGGCGATGCCGCGCTCACGGGCGAGGCGCTCGAGCGCCTCGAACCGGGCGGTGAACTTCCGGTTTGCGCGCTGAAGGGCGTTCATGGCGTGGACGCCCGCCAGGCGCGTGAGGTTGACGACGGCGAACAGCAGGTCGCCCAGCTCTTCCTCCAGCACGCCGGGCTCGGCGCCCTCCAGCGCTTCCCGCACCTCCTCCAGCTCCTCCGCGACCTTCTCGAAGGCGCCCCGCGCGTCGGCCCAGTCGAAGCCGACCGAGCTGACGCGTTCCTGGATGCGGTGGGCGCGCGACAGCGGGTCGAGCCGGGGGGACAGGCCTTCCAGGACGGACCGGTCCCCGCGCTCGCGCGCCTTGAGCGCCTCCCACGGCTCGGGCTCGCCGCCGTAAATGTGCGGGTGCCGGCGGCGCATCTTGGCTTCCAGTTGGGAGACGACGGCTTCGGCGTCGAACGCGCCGCGCTCCTCAGCGAGCACGATCTGGAAGGCGAGGTTGAGGAGGAGGTCGCCGAGCTCGCCGGGCAGCGCGCCGTCGTCTTCCGCGGCGACGGCGTCCGCGACCTCGTGGGCCTCTTCGAGCAGGTACGGAAGGAGGGTCTGCGGCGTCTGCGCCGCGTCCCAGGGGCAGCGTTCGCGGAGGAACCGGACGAGGTCGAGCGCGCGGTCCAGGCGCGGCCCGCCGGTGGCGGAAAGCGGCGAAAGATCGGCCATCTCGGGTTGCGACGGAATCCGTGGGCCGTCTATACTAGACTTTCTTTGTCGACCATGTCAAACACTTGGCAGAGCCGGGCATGGGTCGAGGTCGACCTCGACGCCGTGCGAGAAAATTTCGCAACGATCCGCCGCGCGGTGGGCCCTGAGCCGGGCATCATCGCGATGGTCAAGGCCGATGGCTACGGGCTGGGCGCGGAGCGCGTGGTGCGGGCGCTGGAGCCGCTCGGCCCCTGGGGCTACGGCGTGGCGACCGCGGCCGAGGGCGCAGCCCTGCGGCGCGCGGGTGTGCGGCGGCCCATCCTCGTGGTCAGCCCGCTGTCGCGGGAGGCGATGCGGACGGCGGCGGAGGCGGAGCTGACCGTTGCGATCTCCGACCTGGACATGCTGGAGGAGTGGGCGGCGCTGGCGCGCGCGCGTGGCGAGCCGCTGGAGTTCCATGCCGAGGTGGACACGGGCATGGGCCGGGCCGGGTTCGACTGGCGAGAGGCGGCGGAGTGGGGGGAGGCGCTGCGGAGCCGTTCGGGCGAGCTGGTGCGGTGGACGGGGGTCTACACGCATTTCCAGGGCGCGGATGCCGCGGACCGCGGGGCGACAGCGTTGCAATGGGAACGTTTTTCGGACGCGCTGGTACAGCTTCCGGTCTCGCGGGAGGATCTGATGATCCACGCCGCGAACAGCGCCGCGGCGCTGCGGTGGCCCGAGTACGCGGCGGACGCGGTCCGGCCGGGGATCTTCCTGTACGGCGGCCATCCAGCCCCCGGTCTGGGGGCGGAGATGCCCGCGCCGCGGCCGGTGGCGGCGGTGAAGGCGCGGGTGGTGCTGGTGCGGAACGTGCCACCGGGCAGCACGGTCGGTTACGGCGCGACGCACGTGGCGCGGGGCTGGGAGCGGTGGGGGACGCTGGCGATCGGCTACGGGGACGGCCTGCCGCGGTGTCTCGGCAACCGCGGGTCCGCGCTGGTGCGTGGCCGCCGGGTCGCGATCCTCGGGCGCGTCTCGATGGATATGACGGTGGTGGACCTGACCGACGTGCCGGAGGCGGAGGTGGGCGACGTCGCCACCCTCATTGGGCGAGACGGCGAAGAGGAGATCGCGCTGGACGAGGTCGCTGCGCAGGCGGGGACCATCGGCTATGAGATCCTGACCGGACTCACCGCGCGGCTGCCGCGCGTGGAAACGGCGAATGGCGACGAGCACGGATCTTAAGGAGGCGGCGCGGCAGGCGCAGCAACGGGCCTACGCGCCGTATTCGGGGTTCCGGGTCGGCTCCGCGCTGGAGGCGGAGGACGGCACCGTGTACGCGGGCTGCAACGTCGAGAACAGCTCGTTCGGCGTGACGCTGTGCGCGGAGCGGGTCGCGCTCGGCACCGCGGTGTCGGCCGGCCGGCAAGCGTTCCGGCGGCTGGTGTTGGTGACCGACGCACGCGACCCGGTGGCGCCGTGTGGCGCCTGCTGCCAGGCGCTCTTCGAGTTCTCGCCCGGACTCGAGATCGTGGCGTACGGCGCGGCAGGCGGCGAGGCGCGCTGGTCGCTGGCGGACCTGCTGCCGCAGGCGTTCCGTCTGTCGGCCCGCGCTGCGGCGGCCGTCGAGGAGGCCGGCGTATGAAGATGGGACGTGTGATTGGTTCCGTCGTCTCGACACGCAAGGACCCGAAGCTCTCGGGGCTCAAGCTCCTGATCGTAGAGAACCTGACGCTCGACCTCGAGCCGGAGGGCGGGTACGTGGTGGCGGTCGATGCCGTGGGCGCGGGCGCCCGCGAGGTCGTGCTGTACGCAACGGGCAGCTCGGCGCGGCAGACGGAGCAGACGCGGGACCGGCCGGTGGACGCCGTGATCATGGCGATCCTGGATCAGTACGACGTCGGTGGCCGGACTGTCCGGCTCGCGTAGGGGGCGGTGTTGCGCGCGTTTGGATCGGTACTCGGCCTTGTCCTGGGCGCCGGGATGGTCGCCCTGGCGTGCGCGGATGAGGATCCGACAGGCATTGGCGGCCCGCTGGTGCCGGGCGGCGCGGTGCGGACGTACGAGATCGTGCTCGAACCGGAGCAGTTCCTCGCCAGCGACACGACCCTGGGCGGCTTCGTCGCGCCGGATCAGATCTTTTTCCGCGTGCTGGCCGGCGGCTACGAGGGGCTGACCTCCAACGGGCTCGCCCGCTTCGCACCGCCGCCCGCCACGTTGACGTACGTCGACGCCTCCGGCGCGACGCGCACCGACACGATGCCGACCTACGTCGGCGGCCGCGTCGTCCTGAGCGTGGATACGCTGCGCTCGGTGGCGTCGGGGCCGGTCCGCCTGGAGCTGCACCGCATCGGCGAGGAATGGGACCCGCAGAGCGCGTCCTGGACGCTGCGGGTGGACAGCGGCGGCGTGCAGTTGCCGTGGACCGAGCCGGGCGGGACGTCGGCTGCTCTCGTGGACACGGCGACCTGGGATCCGGCCGAGGGCGACTCCGTGACCTTCGACGTGGATTCGCTCACGCTGGCCCTCTGGGCGGACACGCTCGACGTGACCCGCGGCGCCCTGATCCGCGTGGCGACGCCGGACGCACGCATTCGCTCGCCGGTCGCGGTCCTCCGACTCGACGCGCGTCCGTCGGCCAAGCCGGACACGGTGATCGTCACGACCGTGGGCTCGATCGGCGGCTGGTTCGTCCTGGACTCGGATACGCCAGCGGGCTCGGCGCTGCGCGTTGGCGGGCTGCCTTCGTACCGGTCGTACTTCCAGGTGCAGCGTCTGGACACGCTTGCCTTCCCGTGCCCGGGCGAGCCGCCGGAGAGCAACTGCGTGCTGCGGTTGAACGACGTGACGATCAACTACGCGGCGCTGGTCCTCCAGCCGGAGGGCACGCCGGGCGGGCTCGTGCCGGACGATTCGCTGCGCATCGAAGCGCGCACGGTGCTGCCCGTGCCGGGGATCCCGCTGGCGCGGTCGCCGCTGGGCAGCCTCGCCGCCGGGTTCGCGATGGGGCCGATCGAGCCGGCCACGTTCCGGCCGGGGGCGAACCCGGGTACGATCGAAGTGCCTCTGACCCGGTTCATCGCGACGTTGGCCCGCGGCCGGCGGGAGGAAGGGGCCGACCCGCCGCCGGAGCGGTTCGCATTGTATGACGCGCGGGAGAACAGCCTGTTCGGCTACGGGACGTTTGGCGGGCTCGGCAGCGCATCGCCGCCGCGGCTGCGCCTGATCGTCACCGTCGCGCCCGAAGCGGAGATTCGATGATGCGTGTATTTCCCGCCGCGCTGCTCGCTCTGCTCGTGCTACCGGGGGCAGCCGGCGCGCAGTCTTTGTTCTCGACTCGCGGCCTCGGCGTTCCCGTCGAGCCGGTGGACGCCCGGGCGCGGGCCCTCGGCGGCATCGGCATCGGCATGCTCGGCTGGACGGGCTCGATGGTGAACCCGGCCGAAGCGGCAGGCGTGTACCGGCGCGGCATCTCTGCCGCCATCCAGCCGTCTCGGCGGTCCGTCGAGTTCGAGGGCGAGTCCGATGTGCTGGGCGGGACGCGCTTCCCGCTCGTTCGTGCCGTGCTCCCCTTTGGCGGGCGAATGGGGCTCGCGGTCGGCTACGGCGGCTTCCTGGACCAGGGCTGGGCGGTCAGCACGGAAAGCATGGTGCCGATCGGCAACCAGGACGTCCGCGCTGTAGACCTCGTGGAGTCCAGCGGCGGCGTGGCCCAGGCGCGGGTGGACTTCGCCTACCTGCTCACGCCCTCGCTCGGCGTCGGCGTCGGGGCCGGCGTCTACACTGGCCGGCTGGAGCGCGTCCTGAGCCGCTCATTTCCCGACAACCAGCTGATCGAGGGGTTCAGCACCGTCGCGGCGTGGAACTACCGCGGCCCTTCCTTCTCGGCGGGCGCGTGGTGGGAGCCCCTGCCGATCGCGCGCGTGGGCGCCAGCGTCACCTGGGCTGGCGAGCTCCGCGGAGAGCCCGAAGAGGGCACGACGCAGCACCTGCGCATCGACATGCCTCTCCAGTTCTCCGTAGGAGCCAGCGGCCAGCTCGCCCCGGGCCTGCTGGCCGTCGCGGGCGCACGCTGGGCGGGCTGGAGTTCCGCCGCGGACGGGTTCGGCGATCCCGACGTCGCGGCGGACACCTGGGAGGTGGGCGGCGGCGTCGAGTGGTCCCGCGGCCGGGCCCTCAGCCGGCCGCTCCCGGTCCGGCTGGGCGCCCGCTACGCCCGGCTACCGTTCCGGATCGAGGGCGCAACGCCCACCGAGTTCGCGCTCGCCCTCGGCTTTGGCTCTGTGCTGGCGCGCGATGAGTTCGGCCCGCGCGCCGTCGTCGATGCCGCCATCGAGCGCGGCCGCCGCGGCGACGCCGCCGCGACCGGCCTGACGGAGAGCTTCTGGCGGCTCACGATCTCCATGTCGCTGTTCGGCCAGTGAGCCGGCGCGCTAGCCCGACCCGTTCTGCCATGGACCTGCCCCAGACGACGGCGCACCGTTCACCACCCCGGCGTCGAGCCTACGTCGAGACGTACGGCTGCCAGATGAACCTGGCGGACGCCGAGCTGATGCAGGGCATCCTGGCCGCCCAGGGCTTCGACCTCGCGCAGCGCCCGGAGGATGCCGACGTCATCCTCGTCAACACCTGCGCGGTCCGCGAGCACGCCGAGCAGCGGGTCCTTGGACGCGTGGGCCAGCTCAACCGGCTCAAGAAGCAGCGGCCCGACCTCGTCATCGGCGTCACCGGCTGCATGGCCCAGCGCATGGGCGAGACGCTGCTCGCCCGCGCGCCGTACGTGGAGCTGGTCATGGGGCCGGACGGCTACCGGCGACTGCCGGACGCGCTCCGGACCATTCGGCCGGACTGGGCTCCGGCCACCCCGGCGTCGGCAGCGGACGGGGCGGGCCAGCGGGCAGCCGGATCGCGGGTCAGCACCCGGAAGGAACTGCCGGTGCTGGGCGTGGTCCCGGCGACGGCGCCGGCGGCGGCGGGCGTTGCAGCGCGAGAAACGGGATCGGGTGCGCACGGCCAGCGCGGTGCGCCGCAACGAGTTGCCGTGCTCGACTTCGAGCCGCACGAGAACTACGAGGGGCTCGAGGTGCGGCGCAGTTCCCGGGTCAGCGCGTGGGTGCCGATCCAGCGCGGGTGCAACTACCGCTGCACCTACTGCATCGTGCCCTACACCCGCGGGTCCGAGAAGAACCGTGACCCCGAGCGCATCCTCGCGGAGGTGAGGGCGATCGCCGAGGAGGGGATCCCCGAGGTCGTGCTGCTGGGCCAGACGGTCAACTCGTACGAGCATGGGGATTGGGATTTCCCCCGGCTGCTGCGCGCGGTGGCGCGCGTGGACGGGATCCGCCGGGTCCGCTTCACCTCGCCGCACCCGAACGACGTCACGGAGCGGCTGGGGG
>Ga0207873_1002939_pt1 | contig 13075 bp, 10 predicted proteins | sample BGWIniCompost_FD_187373 | JGI IMG/M metagenome (GOLD analysis project Ga0207873, IMG submission 187373) | Cellulose adapted compost microbial communities from Newby Island Compost Facility, Milpitas, CA, USA - BGW Initial Compost (SPAdes)... ... | reverse complement strand
CTTACATCAGCATTCCTGGCCGATATCTCGTGCTGATGCCCGGCCTTCAAAGGGTCGGCGTGTCGCGAAAGATCGAAGACGAAGACGAGCGTCGCAAGCTGCGCCAATTGATGCAACAACTCTCTCCGCCCGAAGGGCTGGGCTTCATCATCCGCACTGCCGGCCAGGACCGCAACAAGAAGGAGCTGCAGAACGACCTGGCCTACCTGCTGCCCGACGGCCGGGCGGGGGAGAACCTCGACCGCCTCCGCGTGTACGGGCGAACCGGGGAGCCGTGTGTCGTCTGCGGGACGCCGATCGAGCGGATCGTGGTGCGGGCCAGGTCGACCCACTTCTGCCCCGATTGCCAGCACTGAGCCGCATCGTTGTTAGCCTGACGGGGTTAATCACACTGCTGTCATTCGCCAGGAGCACGACAACCGACATGCCACGGAGCAGGCCTTGTATCTGAAGTCGCTGAAGCTCGCCGGCTTCAAGTCGTTCGCCGACCGCACCCGTCTCGAGTTCCGCCCCGGGGTGACCGTGGTCGTCGGTCCCAACGGCTCCGGAAAGTCCAACCTCGTGGACGCTCTCTCGTGGGTGCTCGGCACCCAGTCGGCGAAGAGCCTGCGCACGCCGAAGATGGAGGACGTCATCTTCGCCGGCACCGCGGCCCGACCCGCCCTCAACAAGGCCGAAGTCGTCCTCGTCATCGACAACACCGACCGTCTCATCGATCTCGACCTCGACGAGGTGTCGATCACCCGGCGTCTCTACCGCGACGGCTCGAGCGACTACGAGCTCAACGGTGTGTCATGCCGGCTCATCGACATCCTCGACCTCCTGTCCGACGCGGGCGTGGGCCGTCACCAGCACGTGATCATCGGTCAAGGGGAGATCGGACAGATCCTCAACGCCTCGCCCGATGAGCACCGCGCGGTCATCGAGGAGGCGGCCGGGATCCTGAAGCACCGCCGTCGCAAGGAGAAGGCGGAGCGTCGTCTCGAACGCACTGGTGAGGACCTGACCCGTCTCGAAGACATCATCGGCGAGATCTCACGGCAGATGAGGCCGCTGCGCCGCCAGGCCCGGGCGGCCGAGCGCTATCACGACCTCCGGCAGGAAGTCGTCAGCCTTCGGCTCCATCTCGCTGGCAAGAAGCTGGAGGAACTGGACCGCGAGCTGACGATCTCGGTCTCGGAACGTTCCATGCTCGCCGAGACCATGGAGGTCGACCGCGGCAGGCTCGGTGACCTGGAGGCCACCGTCACGCGTCTCACGGCCGACGTGTCCGCAGTGACGGGGGATCTCGACGAGGCCACCAGTGCGGCCGCCCTCCTGGAGACGACGGCCGAGCGTCTCCGACGCATCGCATCCGTCGCCCACGAGCGGGCGCGGGCCGCATCGGGGCGGATCGAGGCCGCGGCAGCCCGTCTCGAGGATCTCGCCTCCGAGAGCGATGCGATCGAGGTGGAGAAGGCCGAACTGGAGCGGCAGGCAGGTGAGCTCCGCTCTCAGGTCGAGGCCGCCGAGGCCGCGTTCCGTCGTCTCGAGGATGAGGAGCGCTCCCTCGCCACACAGGCCAGCCTCTCACCCGAGGGAGCCCTGGCCGCAGTCAGGGGGGAGCTGAGCGCTCTCGAGGCCGCCATCGAGAGGGACCGAAGGGAGATCGCCGCCATCGACCACCGCCTCGAGGTGCTCCGGTCGCAGGTGGAAGCCGAGTCGGCCTCGATCGAGGACATCGACCGCGAGATCCGCATGCTCGATGCCGAGCTGACGAACCTGCAGGCCGACTACGACGGCGCGGTCGAGGTCAGGACAGCCGACCAGGAGAAGTGGACCGCCGCGGAGAACGCCCTCGCCGAGGCCCGCACCGGCGTGGCCGCCGCCGAGGCGCGTGTGGAGGCGATCCGATCCGCGCTGGAGGGCCGTTTCGACGAGGAGGCCAGGGACCTCGTGGAGAACGCACCTGCCAGCAGGGGCCGCCTCGCCGCCCTGCTCGACGTGCCGGAGGGTTACGAAGCCGCCGTCTCCGCCGCATTGGGGCCGTGGGCGGACGCCGTCGCCTTCCCCGACCGGCACGCCGTGCGGGACGTCGCGGGCCAGGTCAAGGCACAGGGAAGCGGGTCGGTGGCGATGGTCTCGCCGCGCTCGACACCGGGCGTGCCCGCCCGTGATGCGGCCGCGTCGATGGGTCTGGAGGCGATGGTCGACGTCCTCGGGCCGAAAGCCGATTCCACCCTGGCCCGGGCACTGCTTGGCGACGTGATCATCGTCGAGGGCTGGGCCACGGGTTGGGAGGTGGTCGGCGCCTACCCGCACCTCAGGGCCGTGACGCCCGAGGGGGACCTGATCACCGCCGACGGCGCGGCTCTGGCAAACCCCGACGGCGCCACCTCGGTGCTGCTCGAGTCGGCCGAGGTGGCTCTGGAGCGGGCCCGCACCGAGGAGGCCCGGGCGCGCTCCACCCACACCGCCGCCCGACGCGACTTCGAGGGGAGCCGCGAGAGGGAGCGGCGTGCCCTCGAGGCCGTCGAAGCCGCCGAGTCGGGTCTCGCCGGCAAGTCCGAGGCGATGGATCGGCTCCGCCGCTCCGTGATCGCTCTCGAGACCGAGATGGGCCGGCTCGGGGAGCGGAGGGTGGCGCTGGTGACCGCCGTGGAGACCGCCGCGGCCCAGGCCGGCGAGCTCGCGAAGCGGATCGACGACCTCCAGGGGGAGGAGGCCCGCCGGCTCCGGGTATGGGAGGAGCTGGAGGCCCGTCGGTCGATCCTGGCCGTGGAGAGAGAAGCCGCCCGGTCTGCGTGGCAGGAGGTTTCGGGGGTCCTGCGGGGCACCACCGAGCGGATCGCCATGCTCACCGAGCGGTCCCGTCGCATCGCCGAGGAGCGCGCTCGCCTCGCCCAGCCGGTGACCTCGGGCATCGACCCCGACAGCCTCGCCCGGGTCGAGCAGGTGGCGCGTCGCTCGATCGAGGCCATCGAGGCCAAGGTGACCACACTGCGCGACCGTCAGGCCGAGCTGCGTCAGGTCAGGGACGACGCGGCCGCCAGGCTCGCTGCGGCGCGGGAGGAGTTCGACACTTGCCGCGTCTCCCTGGACAGGGCTCGTGAGCGGACCGCCGAGCTCGACATCAGGCTCACCGAGCTGCGGATGCAGCGTGAGGCCGTGGCCGAGGCGCTGCGGAGGGATGCCGACGCCGAGCCCGAGCAGGCCTACGGCGCACCCCGGCCGGACTATCCGGACGACGCCGACCTGGACGAGATCCTCGCCAGCAAGCTCGCCGAGCTGTCCCGCCTCGGCCCGATCAACCCGCTGGCCGCCGAGGAGTACCGGGAGCTCGAGGAGAGGCACCGATTCCTCTCCGAGCAGATGGCGGACGTGGAGAGCTCCCGCACCGAGCTGCGCAAGGTGATCGCCGCCCTGGACGAGGAGATCACCCAGACCTTCCGGCAGGCGTTCGAAGAGGTCGCCCAGGCCTTCGACCGCTACTTCACCGTCCTCTTCCCGGGTGGACGGGGCCGGATACGGCTCGCCGACTCCGAGGATCCGAATTCCGGTGTCCTCATCGAGGCGCAGCCCATGGGCAAGAAGGTCACCAACATGACCCTGCTCTCCGGTGGCGAGCGGAGCCTGGCGGCGCTGGCATTCCTGTTCTCGGTGTTCGAGGCCCGTCCCAGCCCCTTCTATGTCCTCGACGAGGTCGAGGCTGCCCTGGACGACGTCAACCTGAGGCGCTTCCTCCGGATAGTCGAGGAGTTCCGGGGCCGCGCCCAGCTGATCATCATCACCCACCAGCAGCAGACCATGGAGGCCGCCGACGTCCTGTACGGAGTGACCATGGAGGCAGGCGGCTCGTCCCAGGCACTGCGCAAGGACATGACCGAGGCGATGGTCCGGTCCGCCTGATCGTGCCCGACACCACAGTCATCCTCATCGTCGTCGCCGTGGTCGTCCTGGCCCTGGCCGGCTTCTGGTTCATCCGCTCCCGCGGTGGCGTCGATGCTGCCGCAACGCCCACCGGCGCCCCGCCGGCGAAGGCCCCGTCTCGAAAGTGGGGGAGGATCCTCAGCCGGGTCTGGGGCGACACCGTTGACGACGCCACGTGGGAGCGTCTGGAGGAGGCGCTGCTGGCCGCCGACGTCGGTGTCGTCGCCACCGACCGGGTCGTCTCCACGGTGAGGTCGCGACGGCCGGGAACGGTCGAGGAGGCCGAGCAAATGGTCCGGGACGCACTGCTCGCGGAGTTCTCGACTTCGGATCGTGGTCTCGACCTCGACGGCAGCCCCGCCGTGATCCTGGTCGTGGGCGTCAACGGCTCCGGGAAGACCACTTCCATCGCCAAGCTGGCGCAGCGTCTCCAGTCCCAGGGGAGAGTGGTGCGTCTGGCTGCGGCCGACACGTTCCGCGCGGCCGCGGTGGAACAACTCCGGCTCTGGTCCGAGCGGGTTGGCGCCGGCTTCACCCAGGGCCCGGAAAGAGCCGACCCGGCATCGGTGGCCCACGACGCCGTGGCGGAGGCCCGGGCCGCAGGCGAAGACGTGGTGATCGTCGATACCGCGGGCCGTCTCCACTCCGACCGCAATCTCATGGAAGAGCTTCGCAAGGTGCACCGCGTGGCCAATCAGGCGAGCCGGGTCACCGAGGTGCTTCTGGTGCTCGATGCCACGGCCGGTCAGAACGGGCTCGCCCAGGTCAGGGAGTTCGCCAACGCCGTCCCCCTCAGTGGGGTGATCCTGTCGAAACTGGACGGGACCGCGCGAGGTGGGATCGTCGTCGCAGTGGAGAAGGAGTTGGGGGTCCCGATCAAGTTCGTGGGCACCGGCGAGCGACCCGAGGACTTCGAGGTGTTCGACCCGGCAGGGTTCGTGGCAGACTTGACCGCATGACTCCCGAAGAGCTGATCGACATCGCCCGCGGCGCGGCCGGGAACGCATACGCCCCGTACTCCAACTTCCGGGTCGGCGCCGTGGTGGTCGGTGCGAACGGCGAGACCTTCGTGGGCGCCAACATCGAGAATGCTTCCTATCCGGTGTCGTCGTGCGCCGAGGCGACGGCGATCAACACCGCCGCCGCCCAGGGCGTCCGCAAGATCGACGTCGTGGCCGTCGCCTGCATCGATGCCGATGACGTCGACGCCGCCTATCCGTGCGGACGGTGTCGCCAGATCATGTCCGAGTTCGACGTCGACACCATCTACGTGGGCGCCCGGGCCGGTTCGGAGATCAGGGAGCACACCCTCGACGAGTTGCTCCCGCACCGCTTCAAGCTCTAAGGCTTTGTCCCCCTGAGCGCAGCGAAGGGGGAAGGGGCCCCCGTTGCGAAGCAACGGGGTAGGGGGCAGTGCTGAACCCGTGGATCATCTCCCGCGCGAGGCGTCTCCCTGTTGAGAGCGACTGCCCCCTACCTCCCGCCTCGCTTCGCTGACGCGGCAGGAACCTTCCCCCCAGCCTTCCGGCTGGGGGGACAAAGCCCTACCGGCTTTCGAGAGCCTCGATCAGCTTCGGGACCACCTGTCCGGCGTCACCGACGATGCCGAGGTCCGCCACCGAGAAGATCGGGGCGTCAGGATCCTTGTTGATCGCGATGATCGTCCCCGAGTCCTTCATGCCGACCAGGTGCTGCATGGCCCCGGAGATCCCGACGGCGATGTAGACGTCGGGCTTGACGGTCTTGCCCGTCTGGCCGACCTGCTTGGAGTAGGGGACCCAGCCCGAGTCGACGATGGCCCTGGTGGCTCCGGTGGCGGCATTGAGCGGCTTGGCGAGACGCTCGATCATCTCGTATGCCTCGGCGCTACCGATGCCCCGACCTGCGGCAACGACGACTTTGGCGTCACCGAGCTGCGGGCCTTCGCGCTCCTCTGCATGGCTCTCCACGACCTTCGCCTCGGCCGCACCGGCATCCGGGAGATCCAGGGTCTCCACGGCGGCGGGTGATCCGCCGGCCGGCTCTGCCGTATACGACTTGGGTCGCACGATGACGATGGCCGGGCGCTGCTCGATCGCCGCGGTGGCGATCTCCGTGCCCCCGAACACCTCGTGGTCCGTCTCGGCACCGCTGTCGGTGAGCCGGACCGCATTGGCGTTGGAGAGGACGCCGACCCCGAGTCGTGCGGCCAGACGGCCGGCGACGTCGCGGCTGTCGTAGGTCTGAGCGAACAGGATCGCCTGCGGCTGCTCCGACTCGGCGCGGGCGGCAAGGGCCGCAGCCACGGGGGCGGCGGCGAGACGATCGCCGGGATCGGCGACCAGCACCCTGGCCGCCCCGTGGTCACCGAGCGTGGCGGCGACTTCGTCGGAAGCGGAGCCGAGGTAGATGGCGGTGACCTCACCCAGCTCCCGGGCACGACTCATGATCTCGAGACCGGCCGAGGCGGGCCCGCCTTCGCTCGATTCGACGAAAACCCAGACCGACATATCAGATCACCTTCTTCTGCTCGAGGAGCTCGATGATGGCGAGGTGGGCCGAGCCGTCGTCTTCGATCTTGCGGCCGGCTTCCCGCTCCGGAGCGGGGTTCACGCCGGTGACCTCCTGGGCCGGCCCGGCTTCGATGCCGAGGTCGGCGAGGGTCAGTGTCTCCAGCGGCTTCTTCTTGGCATCCATGATCCCCTTGAAGGTGGGGTAGCGGGGCTCGACGACACCCGCCGTGACCGAGAGGACTGCGGGGAGACCGGAGGTCACCACGTCGTAGCCGGTGACGGTCTGACGGTGGATCTTCACCTGGTCACTCGAGGCCTCCACGCTCGTGGCGTAGGTCAACGACGGGACACCGAGAAGCTCGGCCAGCATCTGCGGGACCACCCCGGCGTAGCCGTCCGTCGACTCGGTGCCGGTGATGACGAGGTCGAAGCCTTCCTTGCCGATGGCGGCGGCGAGCACCCTGGCCGTGGTCAGGGCGTCGGCGCCACGCAGGGTGGCGTCGTCGACGATGACGGCCTTGTCGGCGCCCATGGCCAGCGCCTGGCGGATGCCCTGGGCACTGCCGGTTGGCCCCATGCTGACGAGGGTGAGGGTTCCACCGTTCGCCTGGGCGATCTGCAGGCCCATCTCGACGCCGTAACGGTCGGTGTCATCGAGGACCTGGTCGTTTGGTCGGAGCAGCCAGCCCGTTCCCTCCTCCAGCTTGTATGGAGTGGAGGGATCGGGAATCTGCTTTACGCACGCGACAACTCTCATCGAGGGTGTGACTCCTTGTCCTGGGCGAGGCCGATGGTACTGCCGCCCCGGGTCATCCAATCCGGTCGATGACCAGACCCGGTGGGTCGACCGGGTCGGCCCCGATCTCCCAGGCGGTCTGGAGATGTGAGCGTTGCCGCTCCCACCGCTGCGGTTCGGCGAACCGCACGACGGCCAGGGTCTCGCCCTTGCTCACCTGGTCTCCAATCTTCTTCAACAGCGTGATCCCGACACCGGGATCGACTTCGTCGTCGACCTTCTCCCGTCCCGCGCCGAGACGGGTGGCGACGGCCCCGATGGTCATGGCGTCGCAGCGGGTCACGTATCCGTCCGTCGGCGCCGCGATGTGCTCCTCCTCGGGGGCGACCGCGAGCTTCGAGGGGTCCTCGATCACCGTGGTGTCGCCACCGTGGGCCCGCGTGACGTCTATGAACTTCTGCAGGGCCGACCCGTCGTCGATCGCCTGCTGGAGACGATCCCGTCCTCCGTCGATGCCGGCCAGCTCGAGCATCACCTCACCCAGGGCGAATGTGAGCTCTCTGATGTCGGCCGGCCCGCCGCCACGCAAGACGTCGATCGACTCCCTGATCTCGCTGGCGTTGCCCACTTCGTTGCCGAGCGGCTGTTCCATGGAAGTGATCAAGGCGACCGTCTTCACGCCGTAGGAGTTGCCGATCCCGACCATGGTCCCGGCGAGACGGCGCGAATCCTCCAGGGTCTTCATGAATGCACCCGAGCCGGTCTTCACGTCCAGGACGAGGCCGTCCAGGCCCTCGGCGAGCTTCTTGGACATGATCGAGGAGGCGATGAGGGGGATGGACGGGACGGTGCCCGTGGCGTCGCGCAGCGAGTAGAGCTTCTTGTCTGCGGGGGCAATGGTCGCCGACTGGCCGGCGAGGACGAGGTTGTGCTCGGCGAGGATCCCGGCGAAGCGCTCCTTGTCTAGGCCCGTGGTGAAGCCCGGGATCGACTCGAGCTTGTCGAGGGTCCCGCCGGTGTGACCCAGGGCACGGCCCGACATCATCGGGACCGCCACCCCGCATGCCGCCACCAGCGGGGCGAGAGGGATGGAGATCTTGTCGCCGACACCCCCGGTGGAGTGCTTGTCCACTTTCGCGGCGGGGATGTGGCTGAAGTCGAGGACGTCCCCCGACTCGAGCATCGCCCTGGTCCAGGCGGCCAGTTCGTCGCCGTCGAGACCGCGCCACACGATCGCCATGGCCATGGCCGACATCTGGTAGTCGGGCACCTCGCCGCGGGTGTAGGCGTCGATGAGCCAGGCGATCTGGTCGGAGTCGAGCTTCTTCCCGTCCCGCTTGGCCTCGATCAGCTCGACTACTGAATAGGTCATAGGGGGAAGGCTAGAGACGACTTCCGGCTGGAACCACGGTCGAAAGGCCTTGTGTCTTTCTCCCCCCATCGAGCAGCGGCGAGATGGGGGAGTACCCCGAAGGGGGGAGGGGGCGCGGAGCCAGGGGGTGGTTCCCGGGGACAGCAGCTAGAGAATGCCGGTCAGCTCGTCGAGGCCCAGGGCCAGGTTCATGTTCTGCACTGCCTGGACGGCAGCGCCCTTGAGGAGGTTGTCCTCGGCGCCCACGATCACGACGCTGCGACCGTCCTCCGATACCGTGAAGCCGCCGAGCAGGACCCCCAGGAGGTTGGTCCCGTCGGCGAGCTCAGGCGTGTCGTCGGTGATCTCCACCAGCGGCTCGGACGCATACGCCTTCTCCATCCGCTCCCTGACCTCGTCGACGGTGACGGGACCGGACATCGGGACGTTGGCGGTCACCAGAAGGCCGCGGAAGGTGGGATGGACGTGGGGCATGAAGCGGACGGGACGACCGAGATGCGCCGTCGCCTCCCGCTCGTGGTTGTGCCCCGAGAGCCTGTAGGGGAGCAGGTTATTGGCGAGACGGTCCGGATCGTTGCGCGGGCCGGGCGTGGTGCCCGCTCCGGAGTAGCCGGAGACGCCGAACACCACCGGCGCGCCTTCGGCCTCGTCGATCAGCGGTGCCAACGCCAGCTGCATGACGGTGGCGTAGCAACCCGGGTTGGCGATACGCCGCGAGCCGGCGATGCGGTCCCGGAACAGCTCGGGCAGCCCGTAGGCCCAGTCGGTGTCCCACCGGTGGTCCGCCGAGATGTCGATGACGACCGTCTCGTCCGGGATCACGCCCAGGAACGAAGCGGACGCCCCGTCGGGGAGGGCGAGGAAGACGACGTCGACAGGGTTGGCCGCGACGAACTCCGGGTCGGTGTCGCTGAAGGTCAGACCGGGGTAGTCGTCGACGGGCTCGCCCGCCTTCTCCCTGGATCCTGCCCACACGACCTCGACCTCTGGATGCCGATGGAGGATGCGCAGCAACTCGGAGCCCGTGTAGCCGCGTGCCCCCACGATTCCTACTGTCTTCGTCATCACCGCTCCTCGAACGACGGCGGCAGGTCCTCGATCGTCTTGACGGCGCGGGCGATGTGGTCGAAGTCGCTCTCGCCCCGCCAGAAGATCGTCCAGCGGCCCCGGCGCACCGAGCCGTCGGCCTCGCCGGCGTAGAACCCGTTGATCGGGTTTTCGTCACGACTCCGCCAGAAGATGACCGGGTAGTTGCGGACGAGAGTGTCCCAGACCGCTCTGGCGGTGCCGTCGCCTCTGGCGCTCTCGGCGACGGCGAACTTGTCGAGGTAGGGGAAATCGTCGAGCCGGGTGACGAGGGCTGCGCCCCGATAGCTCTCGGAGACGATCAGCGACTCCAGGTTCACCCCTTCCCACCATCCCGGCCGCAGCGAGCGGCCGAACGAGCCTTCGAGGAGGGCGGTCAGCTTGGGGGAGTCGACGTCGGATCGGTCGGCGATCTGGAGGATCCGCTCGCCCTTGCGGACCAGGGTGCCGGCGCCGCCGTGGGTGAACAACTCCCGGATCAACGCCGACGGCGTGGTGATCGACACGGAGGTGGTGTCCGGTGAAGCGTCGAGGAGGCGCTTGATCTCCTCGATCTTGAGGCGCATGCCGGAGTGCAGCCAATCCTGGGCCATCAGGTGGTCGTAGTCGGTGACCAGGTTGACCCACTCGATGACCTTGCCCTCACCGTCGAGCAGACCGCCCGTGTCCGACAGGAAGATGATCTTCATCGGCTGCAGGGCGTCGACCAGGATCCTCGTGGCGGCGTCGGCGTTCATGTTGAGGATCTGCCCTCCCGACGCCACGCCGAGGCATCCGAGGATGGGGATGGCACCCGAGCGGATGATGCTGCGGAGCCGGTCGGTCCTCACCCTCACGGGCTCTCCGACGTATCCGTAGAGGTCACGATCGACGAACTCGGCGTCGAAGATCCCTTCGGTGATGCCGTGTGCGGGCACGCCCCTGCTGCGAATGGCTTCGACGAGGGCGAGGTTCTGCTCGGCGAAGACCTCGCGGGCCGCGTCCATGACCTCCGGTGTGGTCACCCGCAGACCGTTTCGCTTCTCGGTCTCGATCCCGAGTTGGTGGAGCCGGGAGTCGAGTTGGGGGCCACCACCGTGGATCACCACAGGGGTGAGACCGACGGTGTGGAGGAGGGCCAGCGAGCCGGCGGTCTCCTCGAGATGATCCCGGATGATCGCCCCGCCGATCTTGATCACCGCGAACCGGGTCTGCTCGGCCGATGAGAAGCGGCGCAGGTAGGTGCGCACCTCCCGGCTCTCCGACATGTTGGAGAGCAGTTGGACGATGATCCGGCGTACGTCGAGCGAGGGGTGGCCGGTCATCGCACCAGGTTCCGCATGATCGCCTTCTGGACGTGGAGACGGTTTTCCGCCTCGTCGTAGGCGACGCACGACGGCGAGTCGAAGACCTCGTCGGTCATGATCACGTTGCGTCGCATGGGGAGGCAGTGGCTCACGAGCGCATCATCGGTGAGGGCCATCTTCCGGGCGTCGACGATGAAGTTCCGGTGGGCGTCCCGGATGGGCTTCTCCTCCTCCCAGCGGCCGAAGTAGGGGAGTGCGCCCCAGCTCTTGGCGTACACCACCTCGGCCCCGGTGTAGGCACTCTCGATGTCCGTGGTCACCCGGACCGATCGCCCGTTCTCGGCCGCGTATCCCTCGGCGATGCTCATGTACCGCTCGTCGAGGACGAACTCTTCGGTGGGAACGAGCAGTGTCACGTCCATGCCCATCTTGGAGGCGATCATCAGCGCCGAATTGGCGACCGCGGTGTTGAGCGGGCGCGGGTGATACGACCAGGTGAGGACGAACTTCTTCCCGTCGAGGCTGCCCATGTGCTCCTGCAGGGACATCGCCAGGGCGAGCTCCTGACAGGGGTGGGTGATCGTCTCCATGTTGATCACCGGTACCTGTGAGTGCTTCGCCCACGACTGGAGCACCTTGTCCTTCCGATCCTCCTCCCAGTCCTCGAACTTGGGGAAGGCTCTGATGCCGATCAGGTCGACGTAGCGGGACAGCACCTGTGCTGCCTCGCTGACGTGCTCCTCGGCCTCGTCGAGCATGACGGCGCCGGGCTCGTACTCCAGGGCCCACATGCCCGAGCTGGGGCTGAGCACGATGGCGTGACCCCCCATCTGGCGGGCGCCGACGTCGAAAGAGGTCCGGGTCCGCAGGGAGTTGTTGAGAAAGACGAGGGCGATCGTCTTGTTCTCCAGATCCCTGGTGAAGGGGGACTCCTTGAGCCGCCGGGCATCGTCGAGGAGGGCCTGGATCTCGGCCCGGGAGTAGTCGAAGGTGTTGAGGAAATGCCTGGTCATCAGTTCCCGCTTCCGACGGGTGTCAGTCGATTCGGAATCGTGCCCGGATAGTCGTGGTGACCTCGAGCGTCCCGGGCTCTACTGGTGTGGCGCTCGCGGCTTCCATCCTGAGCATCTTGGGTGTGGGTGGCATCGGCCCCCCTTCCTCCTCGACGATCTCGATGGGTCGGCCCAGGGTCACGCCGGACAACTCGGCCAGATGGTCGGCACGGGCCCGGACGTCCTCCCACGCCGCGGCGCGGGCCCGGGTGAGTGCCGCGGACCGGTCGGACACCGAGAAGTCGAGACTGTTCACCGTGGCTGCATCCCCGGCTGCGGCTACCGCGGCGTCGATCACGGCGCCCACCGAGGAAAGGTCACGGATCCGGGCGTGGACGCTGTTGAGAGCTCGATATCCGAGATCGCGGCGGCCCTGGTCGGTCCACTCGTACTCGGCGGCGAGGGAGTACCTGCTGGTCCGAATGTCGGCCTGGTCGACACCGTTCGCGGCGAGTGCCGCGGAGAGGGAATTCGCGGCCTCTGTGGCCTGGGCGGCGGCCTCGGCCGCCGACGGAGCGAGAACGGACACACCCAGCTCGACCGTGGCGGTGTCCGGGGCCACCGTCACGGTGCTGATCCCCGTCACGCTGAGGCCGTTGCTTTCGCTCATGGTGGGAGGGTAATCCCCCTGCGGGAGGACACCACCCTGCCCTTCACCACGAGGACCCCTTCGGCTGCGAGCAGCTCCGCCTGACGATGAATCGACGGGCTGCGGAGTCGGCCACCGGCGCCGACCACCCTCCACCATGGGACGTCTTCGACGGTGCGCAGGATGTTGCCCACGGCTCGCGCTGCGCCGGGGAATCCCGCTTCCTCGGCCACCTCCCCGTAGGTGACTACGTCACCGGGCTGGAGAGAGCGGAGTACGGCGATGACGGCTTCTTCGAACCGGCTCAAATCGTGCCGAAGAGGCGGTCTCCCATGTCTCCCAGACCGGGGGTGATGTAGAAGCGGTCGTTGAGCTCCCGGTCGAGCGTGGCGGCCACGATCCGGACGTCGGGATGATCCAACTGCATCCGGGCCACCCCTTCCGGGCTGGCGACGACGCACACGGCCGTGATGTCCCGCGCGCCGTTCTCCTTGACCTTGCCGACCGCCCATGAGAGAGATCCGCCGGTGGCGAGCATCGGCTCGAGGATCAA
>Ga0207873_1002938_pt1 | contig 13084 bp, 9 predicted proteins | sample BGWIniCompost_FD_187373 | JGI IMG/M metagenome (GOLD analysis project Ga0207873, IMG submission 187373) | Cellulose adapted compost microbial communities from Newby Island Compost Facility, Milpitas, CA, USA - BGW Initial Compost (SPAdes)... ... | reverse complement strand
AAAAGCCCCGCGCCGCCACGCATGAGCCGCAGGTCGTTCAGGACTCCACCAGCACACAGCGCGTGCGCCGGTAAATGGTGGGCATGCACCGGTTGCAGTGGATGCACTGCGAAACCGTGCTCTTGTCCTGCTCGATCCGCTTCACCAGGTCGGGTTCCATCAGCAGGGCCCGTCCCATGGCGACGAAATCGAACCCGTCGTCCATCGCCCGGCTCATCGCCGCATAGTCGGTGATCCCGCCGAGCAGGATCAGCGGCATCGACAGCTCCCGGCGGAACAGCTTGGCCGACTCCTGCAGGTAGCCGGGCTGATACGGGTAGCTGTGCAGGAAGAAACGCCCGAACAGCCGCAGCCCGGTCCGCAGCGGCTGGGGGAAGGCGTCGGCGAACTCCTTGACCGGGGCCTCCCCGCGGAACAGGTACATCGGGTTGAGCAGCGAGCTGCCCGCGGTGAGCTGCAGGGCGTCCAGGTGCCCGTCGGACTCCAGCAGCCGGGCCACCTGCAGGCTGTCGTCGATGGTCAGCCCGCCGCGCACCCCGTCCTCCATGTTGAGCTTGGCGGTGACGGCGATGCGGTCGCCGACCCGGGTGCGCACCGCCTCGGCGATCTGCCGGGCGATCTTGGCGCGGTTCGCCACGGAGCCGCCCCAGCCGTCGCGCCGCTTGTTCAGCTTGGGGCTGAGGAAGGAGCTGACCAGGTAGTTGTGGCCGAAGTGCAGTTCGACGGCGTCGAAGCCGCTGTCGGCGGCCAGCTCGGCGGCGTCGGCGTGCGCGGCGGTGATCCGGGCGATGTCGTCTTCGGTGGCCTGCTGGATGAAACGCCCGGTCAGCGGGGACAGCCGACGGGAGGCCGCCAGCGCGGGGGCGCCGTTGGAACGGGCGTCGGCCACCGGCCCGGCGTGCCCGATCTGGGCCGAGATCGCGGCGCCCTCGGCGTGCACGGCCTCGGCCAGCTTCGCCAGCCCGGGCGCCGCCTCCGGACGCATGTAGATCTGCCGCCGCTCGGTGCGGCCCTCGGGGGCGACGGCGCAGTAGGCGACGGTGGTCATCGCGGCGCCTCCGGCGGCCACCGCGCGGTGGAATTCGATCAGATCGTCGGAGACCAGCGCATCGGGGGTGCGCCCCTCGAAGGTGGCGGCCTTGATGATGCGGTTGCGCAACGTCAGCGGACCCAGCTTGGCCGGTTCGAAGATCTCGGGCATGGATGGCTCCTCCGGCAGGACAGTGCAGTTCCGGCGGCCGCCGAGGCCGTCGCACACGGGAAGTTGATCACCGGGGCTCCAAGTCGAGCACAACGGCCCCGTGAGGGTCAATGAGCCCTCTCACCGGGCGGGCCCTGCGCTCCGGACGCGGCGGCGCCCCTTTTTCCGCCGCGTCCCGCCCACCGCTGCGACCTGCGGAAACGGCGCACAAGAATCTCGCGCGGCGTCGTCCCCGACCGTGATCCGCCCGCATGCGATCTGCGAGGAGGGGCCGGGAGGTTCAACGCGCTTTGTCTCGTTCGGCGGCGTCCTTGCGGTAGCGGCTGGGCGGGACGCCGTGCCGGCGGGTGAAGGCGTGGGTGAAGGCGGCGGTCTCCGAGTAGCCCAGGCGGCGGGCGATCTCCCCCACCGTCAGCGCGGTGGTGGTGAGCAGTTCGACGGCCAGTTCCTGGCGCGCCTCGTCGGCGAGCGCCCGAAAGGACGTGCCGGCGCGCTCCAGGCGGCGGTGCAGCGTCCGGGTGGTGATGTTCAGCTCGGCGGCCACCTCCGCCATGCTCGGCGGACGCCGCGTCCGGCGGCGCAGCCGGTCCCGCACGGCGGCCACCGTGCCGTCCGGCCCCAGCCGCCGGTGCAGCAGATCGCGGCACTGGCTCTCGCTCAGCCGCGCGATCTGCGGGTCGGCGGACGGCAGCGGCTCCTGCAGCAGCCGGCTGGGGAACGTCAGCACGTTGCGCGGCCTGCAGTAGCGGATCCGCACCCCGGGCAGCGCCTGCGCCAGGTGAGGCCCGGGACGCAGCCGCACGTCCAGCACCGCCAAGCGGGCCGGGCCGTGCTCGCCGAACAGCACCGGCAGCAGCCCCCCGATCGCCGCCAGGTCGCGTTCCAGCAGGAAAGTGCGCAGGTCGTCGGGGAGATGGGTATCGTCCAGCCAGATGCGCGCCCACCGGCCGTCCTCCTCCAGGCGCGGGCGCAGGAAGGTGGGGCTCAGCGCCGCGTACCGCAGCGCCACCTCGATGCCCTCGCGCAGGGTCGCGCTGGCGATCAGCGCGAACCCCAGGGTGCCGGTGGTGCCCAGGGTGTGCCGCCGGCCCGCCGCGCAGCCCAGCCCCGGCCGGTGACCGAGCGCCGTCAGCAGGTTGCGGGCGATGGTCAGCTCCTGTTCCGCCTCGATCTGGGCGGACGAATCGTCCAGGTCGCGCGGTGTCAGCCCGGTGCCGGCCAGGCAGTCGGACGCGCTCAGCCCATGCTCCCGGCCCAGCTGCACCAAGATCGCCGCGGCGGCGGGGCTGCGGCGCACCCGCCAGGGAGAGGAGGGTGTCTGCGCAGGGCGCGGCATTGTCCGAAAATATCAACGACCTGTCCGCTGCCGCCATTACCCCTCCCCCGGGAGCCCGCCTACCTTCTGCGTCCATGAGGACTTTGTGGACGCGCCGCCCCAGCCCGCTCAACGGCCGGACCGTCGTGCTCACCGGGGCCGCCGGGGGCATCGGCGGGCAGACCGCGCGACTGCTGGTCGAGCGGGGCGCGCAGGTGGCGCTGCTGGACCGCCAGGAGGAGGCGGTGCGGGCGCTGGCCGACGAGCTCGGCCCGCACGCGGCGCCCTTCGCGGTGGACGTGACCGACAGCGCCGCCCTGGAGGCGGTCATGGCGCAGACGGCCGAGCGTTTCGGCGGCATCGACGTGGTGGTCGCCAACGCCGGCATCAGCGGCCCGATGGCCACCATCGCCACCATCGAGCCGGCCGAGTTCGAACGGGTGGTGGAGGTCAACTTCCTGGGCGTGTGGCGCACCGTCCGCGCCGCCCTGCCCTATGTCACCGAACGCCGCGGCCACATCCTGATGACCTCCTCGATCGCCGCGGCGATGCCCACCCCGACCGTCGGGGTGTACGGGGCGTCCAAGGCCGCGGTGGAGATGTTCGGCCGGGCCCTGCGGATCGAGCTGGCCCACACCGGCACCACGGTCGGCATCGCCTACTTCGGCGCCGTCGACACCGGCCTGGTGCGCGGCCTGATCAGCGCCCGCTCGGCCCTGGGCGAGGGCCTGCAGAAGATGCCCAAGGTGATCGGTGCTCCGATCTCCCCTCGCCGGGCCGGTGCCGCGATGGTGTCCGGCATCGAACGGCGGGCCAGGACCGTCTACGCCCCCTGGTGGGTCCCCGCGCTGCTGGCGGGCCGCGCCCAGTTCGCCATGCTGGAACCCCTCGCGGCCCGCTTCCCGCCTTTGGCCAGGCTCATCCACGACTCGGGCCTTCCGTTCCCGGAGCGCACTTCGGCGGGACGTCCGTGATCCCGCGGCCCGGCCCCGGCTGGACATGATGGTCGGGGCGGGCATGGTGCGTTGTCCGGCGTTCGTGATGTGCGGTCTGGCCTTGGGAGATCGCCGTAATGTTCCCGGTAGGCGGGCGTGTGCGATCTATGTCCGCTCACCGGCCGGTCAAGGGCGACCGGGCACAGCTTCGGGGCGGCCGCAAGCGGCCACCGGCGGATGCGGCCGTCCGGTCAGCAGGTGCGCTTGCCGAAACGCCGGCGGCCAAGGCGGGGCGTCCTCGGTGTGCTCCGCAAACGGATGAGTTCCCGACCGGCCCTGCGGCGCGGGGAACCGCCGCCCCAGTGGATATGGCCGGGAAACGCCCGTCCTTTGGCCTCTTCGGGGACGAAGAAGAAGTCTTCGGGGTCCAAGTCCTGGAAACGGCTTTCCAGCACATCGCGGTAGAGAGCGGAGGGCGCGGCCAGGACGAGGCCCTCGTTAGGCCGTCTCGCTTCCCGGCACAGCGCCTTGAGGTTCCGCAGGCGGCAGACCTCGATGAACGCCGGTCCCACGGGGGCCGTGACCGCTCGCCACGACGGCCCTGTGATGCGGCGCCACCCGGATCCGCAGGCGAGGGCCCTCACCCGCCTCGGCGTTGGCCTCCGCCAGTGCCGCGTCCGGTTTTCGGGATAGCCGGCGACCAGCTGTGAACCATCGATGTTCCCGGGCGGCACCGCCTGCTTCTCCGTCCCGGTTGATTTGGATGTGCAGAGCCCGTGGTTCAGCCGGGCTCGCGGCGCGCGGCCTGTTCCAGCACGTCTTCCAACACGTCGCACGGCTGGTCCTGCCGGATCACCCGGTCCAACGTGTCGACTCCGCTGAACCCCTCGATGTCCGCCACGGCGGGGAAGTGATGGGTCAGGTGGGGAAGCGGCACCACGGCCGTCCTCGCCTCCCCCGTGAACCACTCGCCCCGCGTCCCGATCGTCACAGCGACGTCCCGTCCCACCCACGCGCGGCGAAGCGGTGTGCCCTGTTCCGCCACACCGGGTCGTCTTCCAGCGGAATGCGATTCCGCTCTCCTTCCCAGGTGCGGTCATGAGGACAGGCGGGCAAATTCTTCTGCGGCCTCCTCACGCCATACGCGAGGCTTTTCTGTATGCGTCCTGCATTCGAGGTTCAACACCGTCTTCCAGGACGGAACCGTCGCAGAATCTTGCAAGGATCTACACCAAGAGCCACCGTGGTTCGCATCGAGTTCATGGACGACAACTCTCTCTTCGACAACCTCCACATACCCAACAAAATTTTTCACCTTCAACATTCCACAAGACCAGATCTCCCCTAAAAGAAGGATCAAAGCGCACTTCAAAAATTTCGGACATCAATCCAAAATGACAGAACGGCTTGATCGAACCCGACACAATGATCGCCGGTCGTCTCGAGAACAACACACGTCCTGCACCGAGGTCGCCAGGCTGCCGGTCCCAGGCGCTCCGCTCAGCACGCGGCACCTGTCGATCCGGAGCCTGAGAATCCCAAGACCGACGTGGCGCGTCCCGCCCAGCGCCGGCAGGAGACGCCGGCCCGGAAATAAGGAGCCCCAGGCTTCAGCAATATCGAACGAACACGCCGACCGACCTCCTCGAGCACAAGGCAAAACCCATCGCCACCTTCTCCGCATGGCGGCGCTGGATAAATGAAGAGCGGCGGGAATAAGCCGATTGGACAGCACCATCGCGGTCGGATAGTTTTTGACCATGGCAGATGTGGAGGAGTTGCTCCGCCGGCGGCTTGCGCCGGCGTTCGAGGCGGTGGCCGGTGACCCGGTGGATCCCGCGATCCGCCGTTCCCAGCATGCGGACTACCAGTCCGACGCGGCACTGGCTCTCGTGCGCCGACTCGGCGGCAACCCCAGGGACATCGCCGCCCGCGTGGTCGAGCGGGCCGAACTGGACGACCTGTGCGCCAAGGTGGAGATCTCCGGGCCGGGGTTCATCAATTTGACCCTCGACAACGGGGCGCTGGGGCGGCTGCTGGCCGAGGTCGCCGGGGACGAGCGGCTGGGGGTGGCCCGGGCCGAGGTCGCCGAGACCATCACGGTCGACTACTCGGCGCCCAACGCGGCCAAGGAGATGCACGTCGGGCACTTGCGCTCGACCATCATCGGGGACGCGGCGGTGCGGCTGCTGGAGTGGCTGGGGCACACCGTCATCCGGCAGAACCATCTGGGCGACTGGGGCACCCCGTTCGGCATGCTGGTGGAGCACCTGCTCGACATCGGCGAGGCCGAGGCCGCCCACGAGCTGTCGGTCGGCGACCTCAACACCTTCTACCAGGCGGCGCGGCGCAAGTTCGACGCCGACCCCGCCTTCCAGGAACGCTCCCGCAAGCGGGTGGTGCTGCTGCAGAGCGGCGATGAGGCCACGCTGCGGCTGTGGCGGATGCTGATCACCGAGTCGCAGAAGTACTTCCTGGCGGTCTACGACCGGCTGGGCGCCACGCTCGGCCCCGACGACTTCTTCGGCGAGAGCTACTACAACGACCAGCTGGAGTCGGTGGTCGAGGAGCTGGCGGAGCTGGGGCTGCTGCGCGAGAGCGAGGGCGCCAAGTGCGTCTTCCCCGCCGGGTTCACCGGACGCGACGGCAAGCCGCTGCCGCTGATCGTGCGCAAGTCCGACGGCGGTTTCGGCTATGCCGCCACCGACCTGGCCACCATCCGGCACCGGGTGCGCAAGCTGCACGCCACCCGGCTGCTGTACGTGGTGGGCCTGCCGCAGCAGCTGCACCTGGGCATGGTGTTCCAGACGGCGCGGGAGGCCGGCTGGCTGACCGACCCGGTGCGGGCCGAGCACATCGGCTTCGGGTCGGTGCTGGGCAGCGACGGCAAGATCCTGCGGACCCGGGCGGGCGCCTCGGTCAAGCTGATGGATCTGCTGAACGAGGCGGTGTCCCGGGCGAGCGCGATCATCGCCGAGAAGAACCCGGAGCTGGACGAGGACGCCCGGGCGGCGGTGGCGCGGGCGGTGGGCATCGGCGCGGTCAAGTACGCCGACCTGTCCACCGACCGGGTCAAGGACTATGTGTTCGACTACGACCGGATGCTGTCGTTCGACGGCAACACCGCGCCGTACCTGCAGTACGCCCGGGCCCGGATCTGCTCGATCTTCCGCAAGGGGAACATCGAGCCGCCTCGCGATGTGGAGAGGGTGCTCATCGCCGAGCCCGCCGAGCGGGCGCTGGCGCTGCAGCTGCTGGCCTTCGAAGGGTTGATCAACCAGGTCGCCCAGAACCTGGAGTTCCACCGCCTGGCCCAGTACCTGTACGGGCTGGCCACCGCGTTCACCTCGTTCTATGAGAACTGCCCGGTGCTGCAGGCCGAGGGCGAGGTGCGCACCAGCCGGCTGGTGCTGTGCGATCTGACGGCCCGGACGCTGGAGCGTGGGTTGAACCTGCTGGGGATCGAGTCCCCCGACCAGATGTGACCGGCGGCCACCGCCCTGACGGCGGTGGCCGTCTCTGTTTTCGCACGGGGCGGAACGCCGGGAAGCGGCACAGGCCGCGTCGGGCAGGGGCAGGCGGTTCCTCTGGCGAATGCGGTGCCTCAGGTGAGGCGGAAGACCGGGTAGCCGGGGGCGACGCGCAGCAGTTCCTCGTCGGAGGAGTCGGGGCCGACGCCTTCGAAGAGGGCGGCCACCTGCCATTTCCAGCGCTTGAGGTAGGCGCGCAGGATCGCGGGCTTGTCGGCGTCGGGGATCTCGACGGCGGCAAAGGGCTCGACCCGGCGGCCCAGGCCCAGTTCGCCGCGGCCTTCGGCGGCCCGCAGGTTGCGGACCCACTGGCTGTTGCCGCGCGGGCAGACCAGGTAGCGCTCGCCGTCCATGGTGAGCAGGTTGACGACGGTGGAGCGCCGCCGCCCGCTCTTGCGGCCCCGCACATACAGCACACGGGTGCCGAACAGGCTGACACCGTGCTCGGCCAGCCAGCGGACGATGGCGTTGGGGACGGCGGCGAGCCGTCCGGCCTCGACGTAGCGGAGGGCGGTGTCAGTCATGAGAACTCCCGGATCGTTATGTGAGCAGTGCTCTCTCTTAAGAGCATTGAACTCCATGATGTCCGCACAGGTCAAGAGCACTGCTCTCTATTGAGAGCCCTGTTCAAACCCAGGCTGCTGGAACGCCGGTCAGCCGGCGCGGATGGAGGCGACCGTGGCGAGGGCGGAACGCACGATCCGCTCCAGGTGCGCGCCGTGCGCGCCGCGCCAGTAGATCCGGCCGCAGCCGGCGCACCGGCCGTACACGTCATAGGTGCGCCGGGTGCCGTCCTCCAGCTCCGCCTCGACGTCGGCCTTGTCGACCGGGGCCAGCTCACCGTTGCAGGCCGTGCAGCGCGTCCAGGGGCGCAGCGGCGGCGCGAAGCGCTCCAGCACATCGCGCAGCTGGTCGTCCGGCCGGGAGCCGCGCACGTAGGCGCCCAGCCACAGCTTGCGGCGCCGCAGCAGCCCGCGGTCCTGGGTCAGCAGGACGCGCCGTTCCCGGTTGGCCTGCTCCACCAGCGCGGGGTCGTCCATGTCGTTGTGGTAGGCGGTGTCCAGGCCGAGCAGCCGCATCCGCCGGGCCAGCGTGCCCAGGTGGACGTCCAGCAGGAAGCGCGGAGCGCTGCAGCCCGGCTCCAACGGCACCGGCTGCGGGCGCGGCATCGCCGCCACATCCACCGCATCCCCGGGAGAAGGCTGGTAGGACGGGTCGACCGGGACACCGCCGACCGTCATCGCCCCGACCTCCGGCAGCGGCACGCCCAGCGACTCCACCAGGTGACCGAGCGTGGAGGTCCCATCCAGGGGCACCCGCTGGGGTCCGTCCCGGCGGGAGGCGGGCAGGAACAGTCTCAGCAAGGGGTCGAACCGCAACAGCACGCCCGAGTCGTCCACACCGCAAGCTTGTCACGTGCGGCGCGACTCTCCGTGGCACGGCGAAAACCCTTTCTCGGATATGTCCGGCCCGCGTTCTCTAAAGTCTTCGGCTACGGGCAGGGCCGCCGACCGCCGTTCCCTCGGCGGCCGTGCCGGTGAGCCAAAGCCGACGATCGAGAGAAACCATGGATCCCCAAAGCCGCGCCGCCCAGCCCACCCCCGCGCTCCGATCCCTCAAATCGGCCCCGGCCGAACCCCTGCTGACCCGTGACTTCGACGCCCGCCCGGCCGCGGTGTACGAGCGGCTGCGCAGCAAGTACGGGCCGGTGGCCCCGGTCGATCTGCTGGGCGTCCCGGTCTGGCTCGTCCTCGGATACGCCGAGGTGCTGGAGGTGCTCCGCAACGACCACGGGTTGTGGAGCAAACGGCTGGAGGACTGGCGGGACCACCGGGAGGGCAGGATCCCCGCGGACTGGCCGCTGCTGCCCAGCTACCAGGGCACCTACATCGCCTTTCAGGAGGGCAAGGCGCACACCGAACTGCGCGAGATGTGGTCGAAGGCGCTGCGCCCGTTCCAGGACCGCACGCAGCCACAGGCCCTGCGGCTGGAAAAGGACGTGCGCCAGTACGCCGACGAGCTGATCTCGCTGATGGCCGAGGGCGGGACGAGCGGCTGGGCCGACCTGTCGGCCCAGTACGCCCGCCCGCTGATGCTCATGGTGTGCAACCGGCTGATCGGCTTCGGCACCGATGAGGCGCTCATGGACATCTGGCGGGTGGTGGACGCCGGCCCCGACGCCCCGGAGGCCACGCTCCGGCTGATGGCCGCGCTCGCCGAGGTCGTCGCGCTCAAGCGCCGCCGGCCCGGCGACGACCTGCCCTCCCACATGCTGGCCGCCCGGCCCGACCTCACCGACGAGCAGCTGATCGGCGAGATCGGCCTGCTGCTGGGCCTGGTCGGCGACATCGCCACCTCGCTGATCTGCAACACCGTGGTGGAGGTGCTCACCGGCGACCCCGGGGCGCGCGCCAGCCTGGCGGCCGGGCTGGTCCGTGAGACGATCAACCGGGCGGCCATGATCGCCCCGCCGAGCGCCAACCTGTCCTTCCGGTTCGCCACCGCCGACACCGTGCTGGGCGGCGCCCACATCGCCGCCGGCGACCCGGTGATGCCGTCGGTGGCCGCCGCCCACGCCGACCCGCGTTTCGCCGCCGCGCTCGACCCGTCCTCGGTGCACAGCTCCCGCGCGCACCTGGCGTGGGGGGCCGGACCCCACCGGTGCCTGGGCGATGAGCTGGCCACCACGCTGGTGAGCATCGCCGTGGAACGCCTGTTCGAGCAGATGGCCGCGCTGGAGCTGGCGCTGCCGGCCGACCAGCTGCCCTGGCGGTCCTCTCCGACCATCCGGGGGCTGCGGGCGCTGCCGGTGCGGTTCCGGCTGGGCCAGGCCGCAGAGCGCGCTCCCGCCCCGGCCGGTGCGGCATCGGAGGAACCGGCGACATCCGAGGAGTCCACCGAGCCGACCGCCTCCCGTTCCGCCCTCTCCAGACTGGTGCGTGCCCTGCTGCGGCAGCGTTCTTGACCGGACGTCCCGGGAGGTTGGGGAAAGAACCTCATGTTCCTGGGACGTCCTTGGTGATCCGCCCCACGGCGACCCGACCCGGCGAAGTATCGTCTTACCGGTACAGTTCGCAGGCTTTTCGAGGTCACCGGGGGTCGCCGACGCGTTTTCGTCGGCGAGCAGGAGGTCACGCAGTGTCGGGTTCCCCTAACCGTCCGGAGCAGGGCGTGCTCTCCGAGGATGAAGAGCCGGCGTCCCCTCCGACCAACGCCGCGGGCCGGTGGACGGTCCGCCGTGACGAGGACGGTCCCGGCGCTTCTTCCTCCGCGACGCCCGCCGAAACCCTGAACGCCGAGGCGGAGGCCGCTGGTGCGGAGGGTTCCGAGCAGGACGAGGCCGACCGGGAGGGCTCGCAGAAGTCACCGGAGGAGAGCGAACCCTCCGCCGCCTTGGACGGTTCGTGGGCGCCCGTCCGGAGGGAGCCGGCCCCCTCCGCGACGGCCGACGCCGAATCGCAGGGCGACGCCCCGGACGAGCGACCCGACGCAGAGGATCCGCAGGACGAGCGGCCGGATGAGCCGTCCGGCGCCGCCGAAGGAGAGGACGGCGAGGAGCAGGCCGCCGCGTCCCAGGACGAGCCCGCCGACGACGAGGCGGAACCGGACGAGCCGGTCTCCTCCGGCGAGGCGCCACAGGCCGGGGCATCCGACCGGGACGCCGAGGCCGCACCGGAGCGGAAGGCCGAGCAGACCGGCGAGCGGGAGATGCCCGAGTCGGCCCGCCAGTGGTACGCCGACGTCCCGCAGTCGCCCTCGCCCGAGGCCACGGCCTCCGAACCCGAACGTCCCCGCAAGCCCGACGTCTCCGAAAACGAGGCCCCGGCCGGCACCCGCACGGAGCCGACGCCGCCCTCGCCCGGGACATCGGCCGCCCCGCGCACCGAAGCCGCGCCTTCTGGAACGGTCTCAGCCGAACCTGGCGCCCAAGCACCGATCGGGCCGCGCACCGAGGACGACCCCTCCGACACGACCTCACCGGAACCTACGTCCCTGGCCGAGCCGCACACAGACAGCGGTCCTTCCAGGACGGCTTCGGGTGAATTCACGCCCTCGGCTCAACCTCGCGCACAGGCACCGGCCGAGCCGCACATCGAGCCCACTCCCCCGGCCGAACCCCGCGTGCAAACGGAGGCCGAGCCGCACACCGAGGACGACCGCTCCGACACGGCCCCGACCGAACCCCGCGTGCAAACGGAGGCCGAGCCGTACACCGAAGGCGGCCTTCCCAGGACGGCTTCGGGTGAATTCACGCCCTCGGCCCGACCTCGCGCACAAGCGTCGGCCGAGCCGCGCACCGAGGAGGACCTCTCCGACACGGCCCCGCCCCAACCCACATCCCCGGCCCGGCCTCGCGCACAGGCGCCGGCCGGACCGCACACCGAGGACGACTTCTCCGGAACGGTTTCGCGCGGCCCCGCGCCCTCGGCCGGACCTCGCACGCGATCGTCGTCTGACTCGCGCGCTGAAGCCGCGCCTTCCACGGCGGTTTCACCCGAGTCCCGTCCTTCGGATGAGCCTCGCGCGCAGGCGCCCGCCGCCCCGCGCACCGGTACGGCTCCCGGCAGGCCCGTGCCGGAAGAACCGGCCGCGGAGCGGGACCGGACGGATCCGGGCGGTGCGGCGCCCACGCGGGCGCTGCTGCCGTCGCGGCGGTTCGCGCCGCCGCTGGCCGACGACGACCGGTGGACGGTTCCTGAGTTCCGGCCCTACCGGGAGGAGCGGCCCTCGGAGCCGGCCGGCCCGCCGCAGGCTCTCGCCGAGCCGCGGACGTCCCCGCCGGACGACCGCCGGTCCCGGGCGCATTCGGCGGAGACGCCCGCGCCGCAGTCGGGAGCCCTCGTCCCGGTGGCCCCGCCCTGGGAGAAGCCCGCCGCCGCGGAGGCAGGCCCGCAGGAGGCGGAGCGGACCGCCCCGGACCGGGTGCCGCCGGAGAGCCCGCGGCCGGCGCCCGAGCCCGAGCGGCCCGGCAAGGGGCGGCGCCGGGCGCTGATCACGGCGGCCGTGCTGGCGGTGCTGCTGGTGGCGGCCGTCACCGTGCAGTTCGTCAGGCCGCTGCCGGAGCCGACGCTGCGGCTGACGCTGCCGTCCTCGCACACCTTCCAGGGCAGTGCGCCGGTGCTGCCGCTGCCGCGGTCCGGGCAGGCCGTGCTCGATGTGGAGGGCATCGGCACGATGGGCGCCACCCAGGACCAGCGGCCGATCCCCACGGCCAGCGTGGCCAAGGTGATGACGGCCTATGTGTTCTTGAAGAACCACCCGCTGGAGCCCGGCGAGGACGGCCCGACCTTCACCATCTCCGCCGAGGAGGCGGCCCGGCTGCCCTTCCGCAAAAAGCGCGGCGAGTCGCACGTGGACGTGCGGGCCGGGCAGCGTTTCACCGAACGCAAGGCGCTGGAAGCGCTGATGGTGGTGTCGGCCAACAACATCGCGCACGAGCTGGCCCGCTGGGATTCCGGCAGCATCTCGGCGTTCGTCGCCAAGATGAACGCCACCGCCAAAGAGCTGGGCATGCACAACACCCGCTACACCGACCCCAGCGGCTATGACTCCGGCACCGTGAGCACCGCCGCCGACCAGGTGAAGCTGCTGCGGGCGGCGATGCGGATACCGGCCTTCGCCGAGATCGTGGCCGAGCGCGTCTATGACCCCGAAGACGGCGGGCCGGTGCGCCCGGCGGGCAATGTGCTGCTCGGCAACTACGGGATCGTGGGCGGCAAGACCGGCTACACCGACGCGGCCGGCGGCAACTTCGTCTTCGCCGCCCGCAGGCAGGTGGCCGGGGTGGACACCTTGATGATCGGTGCGGTGATGGGCCAGCACGGCCGGGCCGGCAGCGCCCTGGACGCGATGGTCGTCGCGCGGCACCTGGTGGCCGCCGCGCAGAACGCGCTGACCTCCGCCACCTTGGTGGAGGCCGGGCAGCCGGCCGCCGAGATCGACGACGGGCTGGGCGGGCGGACCCCGCTGGCCGCCGCCCGGCCGATCACCGTGGTCGGCTGGCCCGGTCTGACGGTGCGTCTGGACGTCGACGGCACGCCGCCCAAGCAGGGCTCCCAGGGCCGACAGGTCGGCGCGGTGCTGGTCGGCAACGACGGCGCCG
>Ga0207873_1002936_pt1 | contig 13085 bp, 9 predicted proteins | sample BGWIniCompost_FD_187373 | JGI IMG/M metagenome (GOLD analysis project Ga0207873, IMG submission 187373) | Cellulose adapted compost microbial communities from Newby Island Compost Facility, Milpitas, CA, USA - BGW Initial Compost (SPAdes)... ... | reverse complement strand
CGGCCCGATCGGCGCGCCCGGCGGCCTGCGCGTGTAGGTCCAGGTCGGGTTGCTGTCGTTGACGGCGCCCGGCACCATGTAGTTGAAGCAACCGGGCCCGCGCGGGTTGGTCGGGTCGCAGTAACGATCGGTGCCGTCCGGCGCGTAGACGTTCTGGAACATGCGCCAGTGCTCGAGACGGCTGACCTGGCGCGGGTCGCGACCGTCGAGCATGTCCGGCACGGATGCCGCGATGGCTCCCCAACCCCGCCGCACATTGTTGATCAGCCACTGGCCCGTGCAGTCGAAGTTGCAGTTGCCGAGCCGGTTGAAGGTGATCGTGTCACCCGCCAGCGGGTGGCCGGGCGAGTAGAACGGCGAGTTCGGGTCGGAGAAGTGCTTGTTGCGCAGGTCGCCGATCGGGCTCTTCAGCACGATGAACCCGGCCGCCCCACCGCGGAAGCCGCGGTCCGTGAAGTTGTTCGGGCACGCGATCGAGCCCGGGACCGGCCGCGCGCCCATGCACCCCGCGATCCGCCCCAGCTCGTTGTTCAGGATTGCGCCGTACTGGGGCAGAGCGAAGGACTGGTTGCGCTGGTTGATCCGGTTGTTGCGGTAGTTGAACCCGAAGTAGAGCGAATCGTAATCCAGCTCGATCCCGTAGACCTCCTTCGTCGCGTTGGTGATCAGGGCCTCGAAGATGAACCCGCGCGAAACGTCCGGCGTCTTGAACGAGTACGCGTTGAAGGAGATGTCCAGGCCGATCGGGTACCCTTCCTTCGTCGGCGGGTTCGTCAAGGTCGGTATGACGTTGCCGTAATAGTCCCGCAGGTACTCGAAGCCGTGGTCGGACATCATGCCGAAGACCTGGAAGTCGCCGACCGTCGGCTTCTCCGAGTAGAACTCCCGGGGCACCCGCCAGAAGTCGAAGGAGAAGCGGTCGGGCCCCACCGCGTCGAAGTAGGCGCGCCAGCCCTCGAGCGTGATCAGGCCGCGGCCGGCCCAGCCGGCGGTGCCCCACGTCTCGGGACAGTCGCTGCCGGCCAGGAGCGGGAAGCCGTACGGGTAGTGGCGCGAGTGAGGCCCGTGATCCAGGCACCCCTCCGGAGCGGCCTGCGCGCCGCTATGCAGCACGCCCACGCTGCCGTCGTGGCCCGACCACTGCTGGTAGGCGCCGCCGCCGAAGCGTTGCAGGTTCAGGATCGTGGTCCAGCCGCCGCCCAGCGCGTTCTTGAGCGAGGGTTGCTTTTCCCGGTTCCTCAGCCAGTCGCTCCGCGAGGCCGCCGCGAACCACTGGATCTCCAGGTACTGGCTGATCCAGGCCGTCGGCGAACGCGCCGTGCCGTACTGATAGAAGGGGAGCAGCCGCCCCTGCAGCTCACGGCCCGTGTCGCTCAGGCCGGTGTTGGTGGTGAACATCTCGACGTCGCGGGCGGCGCTCCGCATCCCGGAGCCGGCGAAGTCGCCGAGCGCACGGATCTGGAACGGCGACGGCTTGCACACCGGCCCCGGCAACTCGACGTTCGTGAGGAGGATTTCCTCCGGGATGTCTCCACTACAGTGCTCGGTCTGCTGGGCGGCGGCCTCGCCGGGCGCGGCGACCAGCAGCGCCGCCAGCAGCATGCTGCAGCCGAACTTCTTCATGATCGCTCGCATGGCAGACGTGAACTCCTCCGGGCACCCGACTCAGAAACCGACCGTGAAGCCGACGTTGATCGAACGCGGCGGCGCCTTGTAGTCCGGGCGGTCGTAGAACATGGTCGACGTGCCCGTGGCATTGGCGTTCTGGATCTGCAGGCGCGCCTGCGTGAACGCGCCGCCATCGCACCGGCCCGTGGTGGTGAACACCTGCACGCAGTTCGTCCGGTTCAGCAGGTTCGTGGTCCGGACGAAGAAGCCGTAACGCAGGTTCCCGTGCCGGAAGTCCTTCTCGGCCAGCAGGTCGACGTTGAAGGTCATGGGTCCACGGCCGCTGTTGCGCTCGAGCCGGTTGCAGGCCGCAGCGCCGCAGGAGCCGCTGAAGTTCGTCGTTGGCGTGAAGGGCAGCCCGCTCGCCGCGCGCGCTGTCAGCGTCAACCGGCTGTTGCGGAGCAGGTCCCCGAAACGGATGTCAGGCGTGTTCTGGCCCACCGCGAAGCGCAGGATGGCGCTGAAGACGTGCGGCTGGTTGACCTCGGACTTGATCTCCTTGCGCGACACCTGGTCGCCCTCGTCCATCCGCTTCTGCAGCTCCAGCTCGGGCGGAGCCGCGTTGGTGCGCGCCTGCGAGTACTGGTAGCGCAGGTCGATGCCCCAGTAGTTCTGGAGCCGGCGCCGGAGCTGCAGCTCGAGGCCGCGCACCGTCTGGTAGTCCAGGTTGAGCATCACCTGGTACTCGTGCGTCGTGCTCTGATACGTGCTGCCCGGGTCGAAGACGACGCGGCCGTACTCATCGATGCCGCCGGAGCGGATGCCGGTCAGGCCGAACTGGTCCTTCATGAACGCCGTCACGTTGAAGCCCCAGAGGCCGTTCTTCAGCTCCGCCGAGTAGCCGATCTCGTAGCTCGAGGTGCCTTCCGAGAGCAGGTGCGGGTTGCCCACCAGGGGCACGCGCGTCGAGTTGACCACCAGGTTCAGCGCGTTGCGCGTCCCCTCGATCGGCTCTCCCTTCGCATCCCGCACGCCGATTCCCGTCGACCGGTACAGGTTGTTCAGGATCGGGTTCTGGCTGAAGCGGCCGTAGTTGAAGAACAGGCTCGACGTCTCCGTCACGGGGAAGGCGATCCCGATCCGGGGCGTGAACTGCCTGCGGGGCTTCGCCGGGGCGAAGTCGTCTTCCATCGCCTTCTCGACCGCGCGATCCATCAGGGCGCGGTCCAGCGCGCAGGCCGTAATGCCGGTGTAGACCTTGTCCGTTTCTGGATCCGTGTACATGAACTCGTCGGGGCTCAGGCCGAACCGGGTCGGATCCTCGCAGACGTGGAACGCGGTGGTGCCGTTCGTCGGGTTCTGCGGGTTCGCGAAGAAGAGACCGGACGCCTTGCCGTAATCGTAGCGGAGCCCGACACGGAGCGTCATGAAGTCGTACTCGATCAGGTCCTGGAAGTAGATCGCGGCGTCCCAGGGCTCTCCGGCGTACCGGTTCCACTCGATCTGCACCTGGTTCAGGCCCACGTCCCTGCCCTCCCAGAAGCTGATGTCATGCTTCTGGTAGAAGGCGCCGAACGAGAGGTGATGGTGGTCGTTGGCCTGCCAACTGACGTGAGCGCTGGCGAAGTTGCTGTTGGCGACGTCGCCCCCCATGATGCTCTGGGTCCCGAACACGGGGTGGCGCGGGTAGTTGCGCGAGCCGCCGTAGATGACGAAGCCGACGTTGCTGCTGATGTCTGCGATGTTGGGACCGAGGCAAACGCCGGACAGGAAGGCGCACGTGTCGCGGTTCTGCTCGAAGCGGCCGAGCGCGATGTTGTAGCTCACCCGGTCGAAGGTGTGGTCCCAGTTCAGCGCGTACAGCCGCCGGTTCTGCTTGACGCTGTTCTGGATCGTGTAGGCCGCCTGCTGCCGGGAGTTCTGCAGGTCCTCCATCTTCTCCGGCGTGACGCCCCGGAGGTGGTGGCGGCTACACCAGTCCTCCCAACCGGGATACATCTTCACGCACTGGCCGTAGATGTCGAAGCCCGTTTGCAGCCACTGGTGGTTGTACGGCTGGCCCAGGCGCTGGTAGTCGATGATCGTCGCGCTCAGCCGCGCCGTCGGGGTGAAGTAAAAGGCCAGCTTGCCGAAGGCGTCCGTCGTATGGGAATAACCAAACGAACGGTAGCCCGGAATCATGTCGAAGACGTTGGCGAAGTTGTTCCGCTCGTCCCGGCCCTGCGTGACCGGATCCCAGATGTCGTTGTCGAACTCGAGGACCCGGCCGTCGCCCTGCTCGCTCCGGGCGGAGAGCACGAAGCGGAGCTTGCTCTTCGTCCCCGGGACCGGTCCGGAGATCACGCCCTCGATCTGCTGGAAGTTCCGGAAATCGTCGTAATCCGACCCGAGGGCGCCGGCGATCGCGGACGTCTGGTACCGGAGGGTGCCCTGGTACGTGGTCCGCGGCTCGATCGTCTTGATGTGGATCATCCCGGACAGCGCGTTCCCGTACCTGGCGTCGAAGCCGCCGCGGGCGTAGTCGACCTGCTCCGTCACCAGGTTGGAGAGCGACAGTGCAGCGCCGCCCAGCAGGAAGTTGTTGACCGGGATGCCGTCGATGAGGGTCAGGGTCTCACCCCCGCGCCCGCCGCGGATGCGGATGGGCGTGAGGCCGCGCTCGGCGTCGTACATGCTGATGACGTCCGAGTTGTCCGGCACGGCGAGGTAGCCGCTGTAGAGCTGGAGGATGCCAGCGACGTCCGTGACGGGCATCGCCTGGATCTCCTCGGCGGTGACGACGTCCCGCGTCCCCGTCGCGTTGGTCTCGATGAGCGGGACCCGTTCCGCCTCCACCAGGACTTGCTGGAGCGCGATGGCCTCGGACGTCATGTCGAAGTCGAGCGTGCGCGTCGCGTCCACCGCGACCAGCACGTCCGACTTGCGGAGCGTCGCGTAGCCGATGAGCTGGGCCGTTACGGTGTGCGTCCCCGCGGGCACGTTGATGAGGAAGTAGCGTCCGTCATCGCGCGTGAGGGTGCTGATGTTGAGCCCCTCCACGGTGACCAGCGCACCCGCGAGCGGCTGTCCCGTCGCCTGGTCCCGGACGACGCCGGTCAGCTTGCCCGATTGCGCGTGCAGCCCGGCCGGCGCGAACAGTCCGAGGAGGGCGGGAGCGATGAGCGATACGCAGATGCGGCGAAGCAAGGATGCGAATCGACCCATGACGCCTCCTTCCAGATCGGCTATCGGGTAGGATCGGTGACCCGTGAAGCGCGGCTCGACCGAAGCGATGCCGGGCTGCGGCTCGCGCCGGCTCCTGGCGGGCAGGATCGGAGTGTGTCGAGAGAGGCACCGCTGAATGGGCGGCGGTGCGGCGCGTGGCGGGCGCGGCTGTGGCTCGTGCTCCCCAGACACGCGGGCATCGCGCCGCTATTTTGCGTCCTACATCTCATACGGAGTTGGATTCAAACCGGGAACGCAGGAACACCCGTGGCCCCGGTGCACGCGTGTTTGATGGCGGAGGCCTGAGGGGGCACGCTGCCCGCGACGACCCGACCCCGGGCTTCCTGCGAGTACGTGGTGAAGACTGGCGCCAGTATACGCGCCGGGGTACAACCCTGTCAAGCGGATTGTAGGGGGAGAGCGCCGAGCCCCGGCAACCGGCGGAACAGGCGGGAGGATCCGGCTTCGAGGAGGGCGGAGGAAAGGCCCAGCCACGCGCCGAATGGCGAGGCGGTCCCGCCGGGCGCGAGACCGCCGGGGCGCCTCGGGGCCCCGGCCGCGGCGCCCCGCGCCGTTGAAGCAATTATGGATGGAATGAAGAGGCCCTCGAGGCTGCTGGAGTGCTTCAGCCCCGAGCACTCCTACCCGCGGGGAGTCGGCGAAAGGATTCCGCGGCCGGGTCGGTGGTGGGCCGGCGGCGCGGCGAGAGAGGGTGCCCCGCCGATCACGGCCGGCGCACCGTGCGGCTCGGGCCCCGCTCGCTCGGCCTCTCCCGGCCGCCCCTGCCGTCGGCACGGCCCGGGGCTACGCCGATCCTGGCAAGGGCCGGGTGCGGCGGGGAGAGCCGGCTCCGGCGGCACGCGGCGGTCGGGCACTGTGTGGGGCACGGGTACCGGGCTGTGTCTCGGTCACCGGCCTCTATCGCAGGTACCGCTCGACCGCGAGCTGCACCTTCTCCAGCACGGCCTCCACGGTGACCCGGTCCATCCCGCCCCGCCGCCGCTCCATGCTGCACGGGTAGTCCTCGCCCGGCCAGCGCGCGTAGCCATCCACGATCAGGTCGGTGTAGCGGCCGTACGGGCCGTGCCGCTTCGGGTTCGTGAAGCCGTACAGCCCGATGACCGGCACATCCAGTGCGCGTGCGATGTGTAGCGGGCCGGTATCCGGACTCACCACGAGGTCGCAGCCCGCGAGCAGATAGACGAGGCGCCGCACGTCATCGCCCAGGGCGTCGATGGTGCGCGTGCCCGCGGCGAGGATGGCATCTGCGGTGTGGCGTTCGCTGGCGGAGGGGCCGCCGATCAGCACGGTCTGGAATCCCCACTCGGACTCGAGGGCCTGGATCAGGCGCACGTAGCGCTCGGGCGCCCAGTTCTTTTGCGGGTTGCTCGTCCCGACGACGATCCCGCACACCGGGCGGTGGAGCCGCTCGAAGAACTGGCGTTGCCGCTCGCGCTCCGCGTCCGTCAGCACGATGCCCCACTCGACCGGGTGCGGGTCCACGCCCAGGTACTCCAGGAACTCGAAGTACTGGTCCTGCACGTGCGCGGCAGGCCGCGCCGGGATGCGGTGCGTGGTGAAGAGCCAGTTCAGGTCGCGCGCGCGCCGGACATCGAAACCGAGCTTCACGGTCGAGCGCGCGAGCGCGGTGAGCAGCCCTGCCTTGAAGTAGACCTGCAGGCTCAGCAGGAGGTCGAAGTGGCGATGGGCCAGGAGGTCCCGCATCTCGATGTAGGCGCGCAGTGCGCGCGTGCCGCGCTGCCGGTGGAAGAGGATGAAGTCGTCCACCGCCGGGTGGTTGTGCACGAGCCGGTACGGCACGGGCTGGATCACCCACGTGATGCGGGACTCCGGCCACGCGCGCTTGAGTGCGTTCACGACCGGCAGCACGTGGACCGCATCGCCCAGGGCGCTCAGCATGACGATCGCGATCTCGCGCGGCACGCCGAACGGCGGCACGGGGCGCGCGGGCGCAGTCAGCGCGCTAGCCATCGGCGCCTCCGCGATACGCGCGCTCGAACGAGCCGCGCTCCTCGGCCGTGATGGGCCGCCCCGCCAGCGCCGCCCATTTGTCCGCCGAGCGGCGGAGCCGGCGCAGCATCGCGAAGCGCGCGAACGGGGCGACGCGATCCACCACGCGGCAACGATCGAGGTCGAGCAGCATCGCGCGGAACGGACGGACGGACGGATCCAGGAGGATGTTCTTCAGGTTGAGATCCGCGTGCACCACGCCCCGCTCCACCAGCGTGCGCAGCAGCGCACCCACCATTGCCCACACAGCGAGCCGGTCCGCGCCCTCGAGCGAATCGGGGCCGAACAGCGCCGCGGCGAGATCCACCGCGCCGGGGACGTACGCCGTCACGATGTCCGCGCGGTAGAACGCGCCCGCAGGATAGATCGCGAGCGCGAGGACCGGTGGGGTCTCGATGCCACGACGGCGCGCCTCCTCGCTCGCGCGCAACTCGCGCAGCGGCCGCGGCTCACCCGCGCGCAGGTAGCGGTCCCCCAGCAACCGCGCCACCTCGCCTCCCCGCCGGTAGTGGCGCACCACACACCAGCCGATGGGCGCCTCGATGCGGTACGCCGGGCCGCGACCCTGGAGCACGCGCGCATCCTCCCGTGCGGCCGCGTAGGCGTACAGCGTGCCCGCGCGCTCGACGGCGCCCCGCGCCCAGTCCAGCGCGTCTTCGCGCGCGATGAGTGTGCTCTCCCTGTGCGACGCCAGTACGTACGAATCCGGAAGTCGAACATCCATGGGCCGGCTCGGCCTCCCGTAACCGCCGCGTGCCGCCGCGCTCCCGCAGCGCGCTTCAGCCCGCCTTCGCCCGGTAGATCCCCAGTCGGAGCGGGGGATCTACCGTCCAGCGGAAGTACAGACGGTTCTCCCCCCCGACCACGAGCGTCGTCGTGCGGTCCCGCGTTTTCGGGTAGTCCTGCCCCGGCTGGTTCTCCACCAGCAGCACGTGGTCCGCGCCGACCTCCGCCTCCAGCGCCTGGAGCTGCTCGTGCAGGGACGCGAGCACCGCCTGTTCGGCCTCGTCCTTCACATCGCCTTCCGAGTTCGCCGTGAGCTCGCGCTCGCCCACGCGCTCATAGCGGGCCAGGAACTCTTCCGCCGGCATCACCAGCGCGTTCGTCCGCTGGAAGCCGATCTCCGTCATGGCCCGCGAGTCGAAATTCGGCGTCACGCTCTGGATCGTGCTGCCGTAGCGCCGTGCGATCATCACTCCTCCACTCCTCCCGTGGTACCGAAGCGCAAAGATCGTCGGGCGGTGCGGGCGAGGCAAGGTCGGCGGCACGGCCTCGCGCGCGGCGACAGCACGGGCCGCGCTCCGCCTCGACCCGCGGCCTCCCTCCGCGACCTGTGCGCCGCCCACCCTTGACCCCGCCGGGCGGGTGCGGATATTGTTGGTACATGCAACCAATTGCGCCGCGACGTGCCGACGGGGTCCGCCTCGGCCGCCGACCCGACGGCTCCGGGGACCAGCCATGATCGAAGCGCGCCGCGCCACGCCCCGGGATCGGCCGCACGTCGAGAGGCTGCTGCGCCACGCGCGCCTCCCGCTGGCGGGCATCACGGACGCGTTCGGGAGCTTCTTCGTCGCCGACGCGGAGGGCGTCGTCGCCGGCGCGATCGGGCTGGAGTGGCACGGCCCGTACGCACTGCTGCGCTCCGCGGTCGTGGACCCGGCATGGCGGGGGCGCGGGTTGGGCACGCTGCTGACCGGTGCGGCGCTCGCGGAAGCGCGGCGACGCGGCGCGCGAGCGGTGTTCCTATTGACGGAGACGGCTGCGGAATTCTTCCGGCGCTTCGGCTTCGCTTCGGTGGACCGGGCGAACGTGCCCGAGGAGCTCCGGCGCTCGGTCGAGTTCACCAGTGCCTGCCCGGAGAGCGCGATCGCGATGAAGCTGGACATGGCGATGGACAGGCATCCGGCCGCGGGCGCGGCGGTGGACGACGTCGCCCATGGTCACCCCGGCGCCGGCGGCGCGCCGGCGGAAGGCGCTGCGCCGCAGGGTCAGGCGGCGGGAAGCCCGGCGCAGCGGCGGGGCGCCCCATACCTCGATGCAGCCACGCTGCGCGATGCATCGGCGGCCGCCCGCCCGACCGGACCCGCTGGAAACACACCGGGCCAGGCGCCATGACCACCACCCACCGCCGTGCCCCCCTGAGCGCAGCGGCGCCACCCTTGCCGGCTGTGCCAACCGCGGACCCGGAACTCGCGCGGGACGCTGCGGAGCTCCAGCAAGCGCTCGAGGAGCTGATCCGTGTTTATCAGTTCCGGGATCGCGACCGCATCTGCTGCCACGACATCTCGGTCTCGCAGTGTTACGCGCTCGATGCGCTCGTGCAGCGCGGTCCCCTCACACTCAACGATCTCGCCGCGCACCTCTACCTGGACAAGAGCACCGCGAGCCGCGTCGTGGACGCGCTCGAGCGCAAGGGTCTGGCGCGCCGCAGCGCGCATCCGGCGGATGGGCGCGCCGTGCTGCTATCCGCGACACGTGCAGGGGCGCGGCTGCGGGAGCGTATCCGGGACGAGCTGCTCGCGGACCAGATGCGGCTGCTCGCGGACTTCGAGCCGGAGGTGCGCCGGGCGATGACGCGGCTGATCGGCCGGCTGGCGAGCGCGGCCGCGGCGCGCGTGGAAGCCGGCGGCGGGAGCTGCTGCCGGCTGGACTGAGGAAGTGGCGCGCCCGTGCGCGGCCACGGGGCCTGGCCGCGCGGCGCGGGCCGCCTTTTGTTGTGGCCTATTTAGTTGTAGGTACCAACGAGATGCGCGAGCGACGAGACACGGAGCCGCGCGACGCGACCGGGAGGGATCCGACCATGGAGATCTTGCATACAGCCGAGCAGATCAAGGAGCACGTGCGGCGGCGTTACGCTGCCATCGCGTCGAGCGGCGGCTCGTGCTGCGGAGGCGGCGAGGAGGGCGGCTGCGGTTGCGGCCCGGCGGCCCCCGCGATCGCTGGGGAAGCTGCCTCCGCGGCCGAGCCGGGCGGGGCGAGCGCCGTCGAGCGTACGCTCGCCGTCGGCTACGGCGCAGAGGATCTCGCGGCAGTCCCCCCCGGGGCGATCACGGGTCTCGGGTGCGGCAACCCGGTGGCGCTCGCGGAGTTGCGTCCCGGCGAGGTCGTGCTCGACCTGGGGTCCGGTGCCGGGATGGACGCGTTCCTCGCCGCGTCGGCCGTCGGTCCTTCCGGACGCGTCATCGGCGTGGACATGACGCCGGAGATGATCGAGCGCGCGCGGGCCAACGCGCGGGAAGGCGGTTACACCAACGTCGAGTTCCGGCTCGGCGACATCGAGCGGCTGCCGGTCGAGGATGCGTCGGTCGACGTCGTGATGAGCAACTGCGTCATCAATCTCGCAACGGACAAGCTGGCTGTGTTCCGCGAAGCGTTCCGCGTGCTGCGGCCGGGCGGCAGGCTGCTGGTCTCCGACCTGGTGGTCGAGGGCGAGCTGCCGGAGCCGGTGCGCCGTGATCTCGAGGCGTGGGCCGGCTGCATCGCGGGCGCGCTGGAGAAGGGCGAGTACCTGGAGACCATCCGGCGTGCGGGGTTCCGCGACGTGGAGGTCGTGGGCGAACGGCGGTACGCGGATCCGGACCAGGGTGGCGTCGGCGCCGGAGGGATCGTGAGCGTGCAGGTGCGTGCGCGGAGGTAGCGGAGCCCCCGCCCGCCGCTGAGCCGGCGCACCCGCGCCCATCACTCGACGGAAGCGCTCGATGCGTGGTCGGCGACGCGCCGGCTCACCCCGGCTCGGCTACCGGCGAAGATCAGCCGCCGGCAGCTGAACGATAGCCGGCGAAGATGAGCAACCGGCGCCTGTCAACAACCGGCGCAGATCTCGTATCGGAACCACTCGGCGACGGGGCGCCCGCCGCGGCGGGCGGGCTCGAACACCCACTGCGCCGCCTGACGGCGCAACCGGTCGTCGAAGCTGGCGTTCCCGGTGGGCGGCTGCAGGCGCGTCGAGTCCGGCACGACGCGGCCCGTCTCGCTGACGAAGACCCAGATGGCGATCTGCTTGCCGCGCACGTTTCCGGGCGGGTCGCTGGGCGGCAGGATCAGGCCGCGCGGCGCGGGCGGGATCACGCGGAAGCGGCCGCTGGCCGCAGTGCCGCCGTCGCCGCGGCCCGTGCCGTCATCGCGGCCGGGCCCGGAATCCAGCCCTCGCTCGGGCCCGCCGAAGCCCGGCGCCTCGGCGAGCGTGACCGGCTGGATCTGCGGCTCGGGCAGCTCCTCGACCTCGACGGTGATGTCCGGTACCGGGACAGGGGCTGGCGGCCGAGGGATCGGCTCGGGCTCGGGCGGCGCGACGATGGCGACGGCCTGCATGCCGCCGCCGCTCGCTGCGGCGCGGTCGTCTCCCGCCCGCGGGCCGGCGGCCGCGAACGGCGAGGGCGGCATACCGCTGCCACGGAAGATCAGGAACAGAAGGGCGTGGAACAGTACCGAGGCGAGCAGCGCTCGCCTCGAGATTCGCCGGTATCGCCGCCAGTGCTCATGCGCGCGCAGGATGGGCTGCTCGCGTCCCATTCAATCGATCCGCTGCGGGTCATGCCCGGGGCGGTCAACGTCCGCCGCCCCGGCCCGACCCGCCCATCTGCAGGTCCAGCAGGAACAGGCGCTCGCCCTCGCGGTCCGTTGCGTAGAGGCGTCCATCGGGCGCAAGCGCCACACTGCCCACGAATCCCATGTCCCGCGCCATGCCGAGGACGCGCGGGGCCCCGGGGTCCGCCACATCCACGACCAGCAGCCCCTCCCGGCCGGCCGCGATGTAGGCCGTGTCGCCCTGGATTACCGCGTCAAAGGCGAAACCGATCCCCCGGAGGTGACCGAGCACCCGGGGATTGGCCGGCTCCCGGATGTCCACCGTGAAGAGGCCGTTGGGTCCCGCGGCGATGATGGCGCGCCCGCCGCTGAGGGCCAGCGTGCGCCCGGCGGCAGGCAGGACGACGCTGCCGACCTCGCGGAGCTCGGGCGTCTTGGCCACGAGGCGGTCGCCGGACAGCGACCAGAGGATCCCGGCCTGCGGGGAGTACGCGAGGGCGGTGGAGAGGCCCGTGCCGGGGGCACGGGACTCCTCGGCCAGCCTGACCAGCGAGCCCCTGCCGGAGAGCCGGAGCCGGCGCACGAGGTCACTGCCGGCCAGCACGACCTGGTCGGCGGCGATCGGCTCGAGCGTCGCGCCGCCCTCCGGCAGCACCATCCTGCCGGCCTCCTGCGAGCCGCTGAGGTCGAAGGAGTACACGCCGGTCCCGGTGACGGCGAGGATCGCGTCGTGGGCGGGCAAGGCGGCCACGGCGGCGACGCCGCGGATCGCCCCGCCGCGCCTGCGGACGGTGCGGTCCGGCTCGACCGTCGCGATCCCCTCGCGGCCGATGACGATGGCGCCGCCCTCATAGGCGTCGACTGCTTCGGGCGTCAGTTCCAGCTCGATCGCCTGCACGGGGAGGTGGAGCGTGGGGCCGCGGGCCTCGCGGAGCGCAGCCGACCGATCCAGGTCGCGGCCGATCAGGAAGCCGGCCGAGCCGCCCATGGCCGCGCCAAGGGCGATGGCGCAGGACCGGGACGCGCAGAAGCCGCCCCGCTCGTTGGACCGCCCCGAAACGGCCAGGCTGGGGAGGGTCCCGATCGCGATCCCGGCCGCAGCGAGGAGGAAGCGGCGCTTTCCCTTGACCGTCGGCAGCTCTTCCTCGACCTGGTCGGGCGGCGCGGCCCCCACCGCCTGTGCGAACGCAGGCACGTTCGTGGACACCAGCACGGCGCACGCGAGCGGCGTGCAGAGCCACATCGGCCTCATCTCGCCTCCTCCGTTGGGGGCGCGCCGATCCGGAACTCCCGCTCCGTCGTGGCCGTGCGGTCCGCGTTGCGGTCCCGCACCGTCAGCGCCAGACGGTAGCGCCCGGCCGGCGCATCCGGGAACTGGATCGTGAAGTACTCGGGGACCATGTCACGCGCCCGGACATGCGCCTCTTTGCGGAACCGGAGCTGTGCGGCGTCCGCGCCTTCCTGGGTCAGGCCCCACTTGTCCGCGAGCTCGCCGATGATCCGTGCGAGGACCGGGCCGTCACGCTCGATCTCCTCGATCGTGACCACGAGCTCGACCTCGTAGGAGGCGAACTGATCGGCATCCGGGAGCAGGTTGTAGATCTCGAAGTAGAGCGCCACGGGGTCGTCCGGCCGGTACCGCATCGCCGGGTTCGGCGCGATCCGGAAGTCCTCGCGCCCCACGGGCTCGGCCCGGAGCGGCTCGACCTCGCGGG
>Ga0207873_1002934_pt1 | contig 13099 bp, 15 predicted proteins | sample BGWIniCompost_FD_187373 | JGI IMG/M metagenome (GOLD analysis project Ga0207873, IMG submission 187373) | Cellulose adapted compost microbial communities from Newby Island Compost Facility, Milpitas, CA, USA - BGW Initial Compost (SPAdes)... ... | reverse complement strand
TCAGGGGCAAAGTTGGAAGTTGCCTGTAAAGGCATACGGTTTTTGGCTCTATTCAGGGGACAAATGCATAGTTTCTGAAGATGATTTTGTTCGATAAACGGACATGAGAAGGCAAAACTGGCATCTATTTGGTCTCTGTGATTAAGAGGGTCTTTTTCATTATCTTAGTAACCACATCCGCGATGATATTTGGAAAGGGACGCCTTTGCAAAGTCAACTGGTATAATAAACTGAAAATTCCAAATTCGCGTTGTGGATAATGTTTAATCAATCCTAGGGAATATTCGATAGCCAATTCTGCTATCTTGTCATTTATCTCATTGGCAATCTTCCTTTCACGAATTAATATTTTAAGCGCTCCTTTTCATAAATTGTTATTTTTTCGGCAATTGGCTTTTGTGTAGGCTTGCCCGTTCTCTCCAACAAGAATCGGCATCAAGAACAGGACTGTTGTAGTTCACCGCGTCTGGACCTAGGATTCGTTGCTGTGTACTGCGCCCATCCCCCATTCCTTTTCGCTTCTTCTTTTTTCTCTTGCCTCCAATCCTTGCTGGCCAAAGCATAGGATCGTCCGCGCTGACATAGAGAAGCAAAGCTTGCTATAACAAAACTAGTTGATGGCATGCTGAGTTACGCGATAGCCGACTTGTAACAAAAAATAAAAGGAAAGAAAAGGGTTGGCTAGGTGACGTAAGCCCGCTCGGCGTGCTGTGTAACGTCGAGCCCGATGTCTTCCTCTTCTTCCTTGACCTTGAGCCCGATCGTCTTATCTATTATCTTCATAATGACGACCGTTCCTACAAAGCCAAGAACCGCAGACACCGCAACTCCCATCGCCTGTATTGCCAGCTGCATTGGGTTGCCATACAGCAGTCCGTCTGGACCCGCTGGATTGATCACGCTGCTTGCGACCAAGCCTATTGCCAGCGAGCCTACTATGCCTGTAACGCCGTGGACTGAGCTAACGTCGAGCGCGTCGTCGATCTTTAGGTGCTCCTTCAGGAAGACGATTGCAAAGTACGACGCAAAGCCCAGCACTATACCCAGGAAGAAGGCATTCTGGCCGCTTATGAATCCGGCAGCTGGTGTTATACCTGCCAGACCGCAGATGGCTCCGTTGATTGCTGCTGTTGTAGAGGGTTTTCCTGACCTCTTCCATGAAAGCAGTATCCAGACAAAGGCAGATGTGGCGGCGCCTATTTGCGATGCGAGTATTGCATTGGCAGCGAGTGCGCCGGATGCAAGAGCGCTTCCGCCGTTGAACCCGAACCATCCAAGCCACAGGAGGCTTGCACCAAGAACCGCCAAGGGTATGTTATGCGGCACCATGATGTCCGGTCCAAAGTTCTTTCTCCTTCCAAGAACCAGAGCTGCAGCCAGAGAAGCCAGTCCTGCACTGGTATGAATCACCATGCCGCCTGCAAAATCAAATAGTCCAAGTTCTGCAAGCCAGCCACCGCCCCATATCCAGTGTGCCAGCGGATAGTAGATAAGAAAGCTCCAAGCTATGCTGAACACAAAGAATGCGCTCCATTTTACCCTCTCCGCAAACGCTCCGGTGATCAGAAGTGGCGTAATTACTGCAAACATCATCTGGAATGTTGCAAAGGTGATGCCCGGAATGGTGGGAGCTATTTCAAGAGGTTCGTCGACTGGAACGTTATTGAAAAAGAGGTAGTCCAGCCCTCCAATAAAGCCTCCATTTGACGGTCCGAATGTCAGCGTAAAGCCTGCCACGAACCAGATGGTCGAAAGGATTGCCAGCCCCGAGAACGTCTGCATTATGACCGAGAGCGAGTTCTTGAGTCTCAGAAGACCTGCTTCAAAAAAACCAAGCGCAGGTATCATCAACATCACAAGACCCGTCGATACAAACATCCACGTAGTATCTCCAGTGTCGATCGGCATTTCCGTTTTCTATTAGGCTGAGATATAGTATAAAAACGTATATGGAACTGTGATAATAACATAATATCACAATTCTATGTTATGGTTTACTTCTCAAGTATCTCCCTGAGGCTGTTCGCGATGCGCTCCACGTCCGATTCACTCACGTGCGGATGGGTTGGTAGGGACAGCACATGGTCCGCACTCCACTCTGTTGCGGGAAGCTTCGTCCCGGGTGCCGTCTGCAAGTAATATGGCGTCATGTGTACCGGCGGGTTGTAGTAGACTGTCGCACCGATCTGGTAATTCTTCACCAGTTTTTCCCTAATTACGTTACGGTCATGGTTATTGCTTCTGAACGCAACCGTATAGAGGTACCAGTTGAACTTTTTATCCGACGTCTCTTCTGGCAACTTTACCTCATACTTGTTGGCAGACGGCGACAGGAGCCTGCTCAGCATCTCTGCGTTGCGTCTCCTGATCTGGAGCATCTTGTCGAGTTTTTGCATCTGGACCTTTGCCACTGCGGCGCTCAGCTCCGGCAAACGTAGGTTGAGGCCCAGAACTCTTGTGTCATAGCCCTCGACCATGCCGTGGTTCCTTATCATCTTCAGCTTGTCCGCAAGGTCGTCGCTGTCTGTCGCCACTGCGCCGCCCTCGCCGGCCGTCAGAACCTTGCTTGCATACATGGAAAAACAGCCCATCGCGCCAAAGGTGCCTGTCTGTTTATTCTTGTAGGTCGAGCCCAGAGACTGGCAGGCGTCTTCGATGATGTCAATAGAGTGCTTTTCTGCAAGCTCGGTAATCTCATCCATGTCAGAAGGGTGGCCGTACAGGTGCACCGGGATCACGACCTTGGACCTCCCGGTAATTTTCGATTCTAGATCGGATACGTCAATCGTATAGTCATCCTTCTTGATGTCTACAAATACCGGCTTACCTCCTGCCGCCACGACGGCGTTGGCCGTTGCAACAAAGGTGAATGATGGTATGAGTACTTCGTCACCGTGCCTTATTCCAGCTGCCATGAGGGCAGCTTGAAGCGCAGCGGTGCCCGAGTTGACTGATATGACATGCTTTGCCTTCAGGTAGCTCTTCATCTGCGACTCGAAATCGCGGACGCGCCTGCCCCCATCGCGCGCCGCCGTCGTCAACGCATTCTCTTCAAGCACGCTTGCTACTTCGTGCTTCTCTTCCTCTCCTATCCATGGCTTGTTAATCGGAATCATTTCAGACGATACTTGATGCGTGGTCAACGTCTTATCATATAGTGTTTTTGCTTATAATGGGTCCCGTTACAGAACTGAGTAACATAATGGTTAAGAATACAGAAACGACCGATCTGATAATACGAAGAACACATACTGTGCTAGGTAGGCAATCGACAAATAACGTGTGATTGTTAGTCATTGGAATATCTGATTTCCCCAATATGGGAACTATTGATCATTAATACCCCAAAATAGAGAATTATTCTGGTATGTTTCTATAGATGGAAATTACACAATGGCTTTTAATTTACAAACTTTCTTCTAGCAAGATGAACGGAAAAAAAGTTCTCGTAGTAGGTTTGGGTCAAATCGGCTACAGCAACGCTGAGTACATGACAATGCGGGGCCTGACGGTAGACGGCTATGACATCAGTGAAAAGGCTGTCCAGCGCGCCATTGCCGACGGGGTCATCAGGAAAAAGGCGTCAAGCTTTGCAGGCTATGACTACTACATCATCTGCATCTCCACACACCAGCCTAGCGACATGTTTGTACCGTACCTGGACGGGCTTTTTGAAATCACCAAAAAGATCGCCGAGGAAGGAAAGACGGGGGCGCTTGTGGGTATCGACAGCACGATAACCCGCGGCACTTCTGACAAGATAGCAAAGATGTTGCGTCATAGGCTGCATGTAGCACATGTACCGCACCGGTTCTATATCAACGAGAAGCACGAGCACGGCGTCCGTCAGACGAGGGTCCTCGGCGGCTGCGATGCTTGCTGCGTAGAAAAGGCGAGGCGCTTTTATGGAGAAATTCTGGACATCCCAGTTCACGCTGTCAGCTCAATTGAAGTGGCAGAACTCTGCAAGATAATCGAAAACTCGTACAGGTTTATGGAGATTGCATTTGCAGAAGAGCTGAAAATATTCTGCGACAGGTCGGGAATCAGCTTTGATGAGTTGCGCAATGCGATAAACACAAAGTGGAACATCAAGGTACTTGAAGCAAAGGAGGGCATAGGAGGCCACTGCCTGCCAAAGGACAGTCAGATGTTCCTCAACCTCCTGAAGAACGTGCTTGACATCAGCATCATTGAAGCTGCCAAGAAGGTGGACGAGCAGTACAGGTTCCACATCGCTGAGCGCAGAGAACAGAAAGTGCAGGTCATTCATCAGTCGAACTGAGAGAAAGGCAGGCTCCAACCATGAAGATCATGCACCTGGGAATGGTCTCTACGGGGACGGTAATAGTACTGGGTTTAGCTATGGTTGTTCCTGCTTTTACCCAACACGGTCCGGACAGAAGCATTCCTTCCGTTATGCTTTCCTTTGTTATTTTGGACAATGCAAGTGCAAGCTGGTGTACCGGTCTTTCCTCAATTCTTGAAAATCACGGGGTAAGGGGGACAGTGTTTGTCAGCGGCAAGACTGCTCAAGCAAATCCTGAATGTGTGACATCGTTTTCGTCAGACGTTGATATTGGCAGCCAGACCTATAGCTATGTCGACCTTACATCGATTTCGGATTACACCAAGGCCTTTGAGGAAGTTAAGAGGGGCAAAGAAGCGGTCGACAGAGTGGGAAATATCGATTCACGGTTGTTCCGGGCGCCATATGGGCTTACAGATGAAAACATCTATTCCTTGGCCAGTCGCTCTGGAATCACCGCCGACTTTTCCTATAACAACCGGTACAACAAATATGAAGACAATCAGTTTGTGAGGTATGAGATAAAAGCCTTATCTGGAGACAGTGAAGGACTCCGACTCTTCTCATTTGTCTCAATCGATGATGATGTCGTTAGGCTGCTGCTTCCCGTCCCAATTGCAATTGTCTTTGACAGCGATATGCAGTTAGAAGATGTAAACGCATTCATTTCAAAACTAAAATCTGGATATGGCGATTCAGTTCGCTTCGTTAATGCCTCTGACCTGGTTGGCATGGATCTGACAATTCGGAAGGGGGTGCAATCCTTATGACCTCGCCTAATGAAGCTCGAGCCAAGGTAGAGGTTGAAGATACATCTGTATCAGTAGGATCGCAAGATTCAACATCTGAGCGTCATTCACAGGAAAACAAATTCTTTGTCAAGTGCGAACAACAAGTATCTCCCGAAGGCAAGATCAAGGTAGGCAAGAAAGGATGGGTTCTGAGGATAATAACTATCATTGGCATCAGCCTAATCGCAATATACAATCTCTATGAGGGGTTACAGCTGCAGGATCCTCTTATTGTATACTCCACACTGATGCCCCTCCATGCCCTACTAGTCTTCACCTTCGGTTGGCTCTTTTACAGAAGCCCCGCAAGAGGAACAGTCGGTGATGATCTGGTGTCTGTCGTCATTCCTGTGTTCAACCAGAAGGGGATGATTGAGATAGTAATTGATGCAATTTATCAATCAACGTACAAGAACTTAGAGGTAGTTGTTGTAAACGATGGAAGTCAAGATGGTACAAAGGAAGTACTGGACAAGCTGGCGCACAAGTATCCTCAGCTTAAAGTCATACACAAGAAGAATGAAGGAAAGCGCAAGGCTGTTGCAACCGGCTTTTTTAATTCAAAGGGCCGGTATGTGGTTCTCATAGATTCGGACAGTGTAGTGGACAAGCACGCTATCACTGAATTTATGAAGGCATTCAAGTCTGACCCCAAAATCGGAGCGGTTGTGGGCTATGCAAAAGTATGGAATGCCAACAAGAACTTTCTGACAAAATGCCAAGACGCTTGGTATGATTATGCGTTCAACATTCACAAGACTTGCGAAAGCGCGTTTGGAAGCGTAATGTGCTGTTCTGGTTGTCTGGCAGGATATAGGCGTGAAGCGATAGCGGATTTCATTCCACATTGGGTTCAGGCAAAGATACACAATAGTGACGATAGAGATCTGACTTCTTATGCAATAGCCGCACCATGGGCGAAAAAGCAACTCGCCCCAGACACAAGGCCCAAGCTATCTCAAAAGCTGGCAGTTGCCATGGCAGACTATGATGATTCTGAAGATAGGGCACTGACAGCTCATGCTATTGTAGAATGGAAGGCAGTCTATGTGGCGAGCGCCATAGTTTACACTGACGTACCGGAGAAGATAAGGGGTTACATAAAGCAGCAGAAAAGATGGAAGAAAGGATACATCCGCTCCAATTTCTACGTCAGCTCATTCTTCTGGCAGAAGAATCCTGTCATATCTCTGATATTCTACACTGAATTTATGGCGACCTTTACGGCCCCGCTGATCACCTTGATAGTATTCTTTTACGAGCCATTCATACTTGGTCAGTTTTGGCTTCCCGTAATCTTCCTGACGGGTTCGCTATTGATCGGGCTTGCTCAAGGATTTGACTACAAGTTCCGCGATAAGAGTGCCAGAAATTGGAAATACAAACCCATAATGAATCTCGTTTCAACATTTGTCCTATCGTGGATGATATTCCCTGCTCTGTGGAACTATCGGAGGAATGAATGGCTTACAAGATGATGATAGACAAGCAATCTACTGCCACTGCCACTAGGACTGTGTGCTCGGTAAAGTGCAGGTATTGCGGTATTTTGCTGGTTGGAAGGGAGCAATTCATAGGACACATGTTCCACGCTCATGAATTCGGATATGAACAACTGGAGGCGGCTTGGGAATCAATTACAAGAGCGCATCGACTTGACAGTGTAGACAACATCCGCGAGGGGGCAATCCGATGAAAAAACTCTTTGCAGGTCTTGCCATTGCAGTGATAATTGTACTTGGTCTTGCCGTTGCAGTAAACACGACTGGCATTACCGGTGCATCGGGCAACAGCTGCGTTGATATCAGCCTGTTTGACGAATTTAGCAGGGACTCGTTTCAAAACGAACAGATTGCGTACGGATTTCCAAGTCTGTACATCAGCGAGGAGGGTACCATAGTATATCTGTATGATAATTTTGCAAATTATGCGGATAACCAATTCATAATTGATGACTTTGAAGATCCAGATGCATGGACGATCAATGGAGAGGCAGGCAAACTCAAGCCTTCAAGTGAATACTACGGTGGTTCTGGGGCACTAGCATACAACATCCAATCAAATATCGGTAATACTCTGCAATTGAGTTCGTCACACCATGAAAATCTGCTTGACCTTAGCCGCTGGGAGGACTCTGGATACATAACGATGTGGATTAAAGTGCCGGATCCAAGAGGTATAGATTCGATAAGAATTGCTGTCAAAGACGATTCCGGCAATACCCGTAGTTACGTCCCTCTGGAAAATGTCCATTCTTCAAATCCCAATACCTTCAGCAATGATCCCGATTATCCAGATCTGGTCTATCCAGAAGGGGATCCTGCGAGAGACATGTGGGTAGATTTTGTGCTAGGACCGGGATGGAATTACCTGCTTTGGCGAACCGATCAATACCAAGATGATGGCTACAAGGTCGACATGTCGAGAATCAATGAAATCGATATCATCCTTGATCTCAATGAAAGCGTGACAGGGCAGAACATCATCTTTGACGACCTGAGAATACAGGATGGGCTGCAAAAATCATCAAACCCGACAGGCGGGATGTGGTATCCACCTCATGGAAGGCCCCAATACGGAGTCTATGATATCGACAGGAGCCGGGACGGCGTAAATTATGAACTGCGACTGCTGAATGTCAGAAATACCCAATACCCGAGCAACGGAGATCACGCTAGAATGATAACTTCTGCACCTGTTCCTATTGATTTTACAATGAGGGTAAAATTCACACTTACTCAGCTTGGACATGAAGACGATAGCCTCACAATCCCCTCGCCATTCCCAGCTTGGACTCCAGCTGAATGGCGTGAAATACCAATCTATGAAGGATTGCGCAATAACACCTATTTCCGCGTCACTTATGATTTTGAGCCTTCATGGGATCCAGGACATGACTGGTTTGGCGCCTATGTGTCACTCCAATATAACAGATTCGGCCTGGTATCGGTGTGGCCCATAGAGCGGAATGTTCTGCAGGATCAAGAACCAAAAGCAGGAGCCGGGACTGCCAGCACAGAATTTGTGCCACATAGCGATGTCCAATACGAGATGCATCTGCTGGCCAAGGGACAATTTCTCTCTGCCACGATTTATGAAGTAAAGGGAGATGGTTGTCTTGAACGTAAAGCCGGCATGTCCTATACATTTGATCATCCGCGTTACGGTTCGGACAAGAGGTACCCTCTGGCCATAGAGTCGACTGGCAATATGCGAACCATAATTCATGAAGTAGAAATGGTATCGTTAGATGAGAAGAGCACAACCGGAATCACTCGTATTCGATAAGTCGGAATGCTTCAAGACTAGAGTAGATGCAAGCAGCAGAACATTGCAAGCGTGGTTGTACTTGGGGCAAGTATTCTTACTGTGGCAGGCTGGCGAGCCTACTCATGCTTTTGACCAACCATATTCTCTCAACGATTGATCTTCGTGCATTCTGTTTCAGCTAAAGGGGGAATGAATCATGGAACAGCGCCAATGACGTTTGCTCTGTTGTGATCGGTGCAGATTACCTGCCTGGTTTCTCTATATGTGTTCAACATTGCTGCATGCACACAGGTGTAGACAATATGAGAACGCTAGTTTTCATTTGCATTTTGAGGAATGGAGTGACGCTGACAGTCCGCAGCTAGTCCTGTCCTCCGATCTGGATAATAACAAGCAGAATAATCTCAAGGCATGCCAGAAAGAGCCCGGCTCGCTTGGAAGCCGCGCGATGCAGGCCTGAAAAAGAATAAGAACCTGCTTTTTCACTGCGACAACCTCGACTGCATCAACTATTTGCTCAAACATGGCTATGAAGGTAAGATCAACCTGGTCTACATCGATCCCCCATTTTTGACAGGGGAGCGATATTTCCATCGCATTGAAAACAACATCAACATTGCGTTTGAAGATCTCTGGAAGCATGACAGGTACCTCGAGATGATGTATGAACGTCTAGCCGGGATCCGCGAACTGTTATCGCCAGCCGGCACGATCTTTGTCCATCTTGACTGGCACGCCGTCCACTATGTCAAGGTGATGATGGACCGGATCTTTGGACCTGAAAATTTCAGGAATGAGATCATTGTAAGAAGAGGCCGAACAAAGAACCTTCAATATCAGTTTCATTCGATAGACAGGATGCACGCAGCCTGTGATTCGATATTGTGGTATTCCAAGTCTCCAAAAACCAAATTTCCCCTGCCCCTTGCAGAGCATCACTCAAAAGCAAAGTGGATGGGATTCTGGAGCAACGTCGACAGGCCCACCATGCGTTATGAAATCTTTGGAGTCAGGCCTGAAAGAGGACAGTGGAAGTGGGCAAAGGAGAGGGCCCTAAAGGCCATAGCAAATTACAGAAAGTATGAGCGCAAGTTTTCAGCCAGGATGACACTCGAGCAATACTGGGAGGCGACGGGCAAAAAGCTGGAATTTGTACGCAAGCGGCCCACTGTGAAATATGCCGAGTACTGGATCCCTCCCAAGACCCACAGGATAATAGACAACGTCTGGCTCGATGTACCGGCTTATAGCTATTCAACAGGCTACGGCACAGAAAAGCACCCACAGCTCCTAGAACGGATAATCGGGCAATTCTCAAAACAGGGTGATCTGGTGGCAGACTTTTTCTGCGGCTCTGGCACTACGCTGGCAGTGGCGCAAAAAATGGGCAGGCGTTGGATTGGCTGCGACTCTTCTCGAGAGGCGGTATCTGTGACAAAAAAGCGCATCGGGGATAGCTTTGCTCTAGTCAACATCCACAATCGTTCCATTAGGCCCTGGACTGATGTCTGAAACTTGCCTTTTGCATCGACTCCCGATGCACGATTCTCTGGTATGCCAGAGCTAATTATTCTGGGTTGGAGAGCCGTCGGAAACGCACTCGCACACCTGCCCATCTCTATGCTATAGGAGAATTAACCGCGTCCGGGATGAAAACATCGGAAACGCATTCGCTCGTGAGGGGGAGTGCGCCAATATCCAATACTACTGCATACATTAATTAAACAGACGAGCGTCAGTTGGTACATCTGAATGACCAAGTCGCAGTCTGCCGAGTATGAACAGCTGCTAAAGAGGCTGCAGGACAAGCTAGGTGGTACTGCAAAGAAGGCAAGGTCAAGGTTGGAAATCCCCGAGCCTCAGATCATCTGGGTCGGCAAGAACACCATATTCCGCAACTTTATGGAGTTCCCAAAGGCGCTCAGGCGCGACCCTGAAAAACTATTGCTCTATCTCAACAAGGAGCTGGCGTCTGCGGGTTACATTGCTGGCGATCGGGTGATATTTCTTGGGCGCAAGACCCCGTCCTCTTTTGGAGCCCTGATCGACCGCTACGTCAAGGACTATGTCCTGTGCCCAGTGTGCGGAAGCCCCGATACGCATACTGAAAAGAGCAAGCCCAAGGTGGCGTTCCTTATCTGCGAAGCATGCGGAGCAAAGTCGTCAATAAAGGGCAACTATGCCTAGGTCTTTCCAGTCGACAAAAAGTCGTAATTGTACAAGTCCCTTATCCACGCCTTCACCACAGATGTGTCGTGCTGGTAAGACGTTTTTATCTGGGCGTTCATCTCGTTAAATTCGGCTACCTTTCTCTTTACAGAATGGCTCCTGCTCTTGATGTGCTGTTCAACAGCTGAAGAGCTGATGACTTCGTCGCAGATGTTGCACCTGATCTTATCCATGATAAATCGCATTGTGCTAGTGTTATGTATTGCAACACCAAGCCAGCTTGGCGCATTCGTCAGCTATTTTTGATCAACAGGGGCAGGATCTCGTATATTGTCAAGAACGTACTTTAACTCCGGATCGCTTGTCAACTTTTTCAAGAACCCTCTGATTATCTGTCTTGTGGTACGCTCTGCTGCACCTTCGCCTCTATGCTGCACGTTGACGACATAATCATAGACGAACGGGCTGATGTACAGTGAGCATACGTCTGCGATCCAGCTCAACAATGTCGCTGTACTCTTGTCTTCAAGCATTGCCTGCCGCTTTTCTTCAAACATTTTCCCGATGATGCGCACATTATAGAGGTACATCTTTTTTCCAGTCTTTTGGTCTACACCCGTAAAGAGCACAGCATTCTTCTCGTCATAGATCAAACCAAACGACACGTTGTACGGCATCTTGACATGCTTGCTCTTTGGAGCATATTCGAACAGCTCGTCCATAAGGGCCTTGAGAAGCGCATAGAATCTTTCGACACTCTTTTGCTTTTCATCGTTCCCTTCCTTCTTCTTTATCAGGCCCACTTTGGTAACTGGCGCGCACGGGTTATAAAATGACAGTGTTTGTGGACGCGCAAAACCTTGTAAAAATATGAGATGAACTCCATCAAGTACTAATTTTTTGCAATTTCTGTCTCATAGCTCGTTCTCATGTCAAGTGTTTTCACTAGGGTATTTGAGAAAGTTGACTAACGGTGCTAAGTACGAACCCGGAATTATCTCACCATGACAGCCATAATGTCACTCCACAACGAAACCGCAAGCAGAAGCAACTTCACCACCGGCCAGAGCTGGGGCGCACTGAGAAAGGCATGGAAGGGATACAGGATCGCCAAGGTCCAAGGCGACAACACCAAGATGAGGGAATACGCCACCAAGATCCGCAAGCTTCAAGGTGAATTGGGAATCAGCGTTGCTTCGTTTCCGCACTTAGGCATTAACTAAGTGCGGTCTTCTTTTTCTTTTTATCCACCTATTATCCGTAAATCGAGCTGCTATTATCTGATAGATGCTGTCTCAGCTTCATCTCGATCTGCGCCTTTGGAAGGGCTCCTATCATAACGTCGACTACCTTTCCATTCTTGAATATCATCATCGTGGGAATGCTCTGGATGCCAAAAGACCCTGCGACCATCTGGTTCTCATCAACGTTGAGCTTGCCAAATGCGACCCTGCCTGAATATTCTCTTGCCAGCTGCTCGATGATGGGCGAGACCATCCTGCAGGGGCCGCACCACGGTGCCCAAAAGTCGACAAGCATTATGGGATATTTTGAAACCTCGCTCTTGAAATTGGAGTCCGTGAGGATCACCGGCTCGGTGAGGGAAGACATCATTGCCTTTGCAGCTGCGGCCTTTTGCAGCTCTGTCATCTTTTTCTGCTTTATCGCCTCAAGCTCGTCGTCTGAACTCATATGGTGAAAAATTGCACGAAAGTGGCTATAATCCTTACTTGCCTTGCGTGCCGATACGTATTATTGTCTGATCCACATTTGGGATATGCGTTGGAAAAAGGGAAGGAGGATGTGACCCTGGAGCAAGAACCTCAAGATGAAAAGACTAGTGAGAATGATCTAGAGGCATTGAGATCGGAACTCCAGTCTGTAAAGGAAGAGCTGAAAAAGGCAAAGGAATCATCGGAAGGCAACCTCAATAAACTCAAGTACCTTATGGCCGATTTTGACAACTACCGCAAGCAAATGGAAAAGCAGGCAGCCACAAGGGTCGAGACTGCCAAGGCTGAATTACTGCTAAAGTTTCTCAACATAAGAGACGATTATCTGAGGGCACTGTCTGTGGCAAAGCAGGCCAAGAGCGAGCCCGTCGTCATTGAGGGGCTGGAGGGGATACTGAAGAACATCGACTCGCTTCTCTCGTCAGAAGGCGTGAGAGAAATCGAGACGGTTGGCACTCCCTTTGACCCCAACGTCCATGACGCCATAGCCCATTCAGCTAGAGACGACGTGCCAGAAAATACTGTTACCGCTGAGATTAGAAAGGGCTATATCCTCAACTCAAAGGTGCTCCGTCCAAGCCTAGTCGAAATCTCCAAGAAGATAGTTAAAAATAGCGTTTCCGACACTACACAGGAAGTAGAAAGGTGATAACAATATGGGCAAGATAATAGGTATTGATCTTGGAACTAGCAACTCGGCAGCCGCTGTCATGATGGGCGGCAAGCCAACTATAATCCAGGCGGCAGAAGGCACGTCGATAGGCGGCAAGTCGTTCCCGTCTGTGGTAGCCTTTACAAAAGATGGCCAGCTTATCGTCGGCGAGCCA
>Ga0207873_1002932_pt1 | contig 13101 bp, 5 predicted proteins | sample BGWIniCompost_FD_187373 | JGI IMG/M metagenome (GOLD analysis project Ga0207873, IMG submission 187373) | Cellulose adapted compost microbial communities from Newby Island Compost Facility, Milpitas, CA, USA - BGW Initial Compost (SPAdes)... ... | reverse complement strand
CAGCCACTCGTCGCCGTGGTGCGCGACGCGCGCCTCGACGTCGGCCGCGTAGGCCTCGGCGAAGCCGGCCACCACGCGGGCCGTGCCGGGCGGCCCGAACACCTCGAGCGGCGCGGCGCGGCCGGCGATCCAGCTCTGGGTGATCGCCTCGCCCAGGTCGCCGATGTGGTCGGAGTGGAAGTGGGTGAGCAGCACCGCGTCGACCCGCCCGATCGGCAGGTTGGCGAGATCGAGCGTCTCCCACGCGCCGGGCCCCACGTCGACCAGCACGAAGTGCCCGCCCGCGATCACCGCGGTGCAGGCGGCCGCGCGCCCCGGATCGGGCAGCGGCGAGCCGGTGCCGCACAGCACCACGTGGAGATCGGGCGAGGCGAGCAGCGACTCGTCGACGCGCTGCAGGTTGCGCTCGATCTGGCGCTCGACGAGTCGCTCGCAGCCGCTCGCGGCGAGGAGCGCGAGCGCGGCGAGCGCGAGGCGGATCGGTCGGTTCATCGCGGGGCCTCCATGCGCGGCGGGGGATTCCAGGGGTCGTCGCCGATCAGGTCGCGCAGCCGGCTGCGGCGGCGCGCGGCCGGCGGGCAGACGGGCGGCGGCGCGCCCTCGAAGAGCCGCGACGCGATGCGCCCGTCGCGCCACAGCGGCTCCCACGCGCCGGCGCGCTCGAGCGTGGCGCGCACGGCGGGCTTCACGGCGTCGGGCAGCGCGTCGAAGTGGTCCTGGAGCCGCTCGCGACACCAGACGCGGTAGCGGACCACGGGCACGTCGCGGTAGGTGATGCCCTGGACGGTGAAGTCGTGGCGGCGCCGGCCCTCGCGCCAGGCGACCGCGTTCGCGTGCAGCGCGGGCAGGTAGCCGGCCCCGACGTCGGCCAGGAGCTCGTGCCACACGTCCGGCAGCGTGCCCGGCTCCGGCCAGCCCGCGCGCACGCGACTCGCGCGCGCATTCCACAGCCGCGCGACCCACTCGTACACGGCCGGCGCGCGATCGCGCATCAGGCGCGCCGGGGTGGGATCGAGCGAGAAGTGGCGGAAGCACGGGCCGAAGAGGCCGAAGTCGGCGAGGCAGGGCCGCTCGCCGAGCAGGAAGGGCCGTTCGCGCAGCAGCCGCTCGAGGCGCCCCAGCAGATCGAGGTAGATGCGCTCGACGTGCGGGCGCGTCTCGGGCGAGACGCCATCGCCCGACACGCAGGTGCGGAACTGCCGCCAGCGCACGATTGCCGCGGTCCACGCGGTCGGCAGCGGGATGTGGCCCATCGCCTCGGCCGCGATGCGGTGGGAGAGCAGGCGCGCGTCGGGTGCAAAGCTCCAGCGGTAGTGCAGCGCCGGCCGCCACAGCCACTCGTCGGCCCAGTCCTCGAGCAGCCGGCAGAAGAAGGCCTGGAACGGATCGTCGGGCAGGACCGCGCCGAGGGGATGGCGCGCCTCCAGCCAGTCGATGATCGGGGTCGTGTCCTGCAGCCACAGGCCGTCGGGCGTGCGCAGCACCGGCACCTTCGCGACCCCGGTGGCGCGGCGCAGCTCGCCCTGCACGCGATCCCAGCGCACCTCGATGCGCTCGTACGGGATCTCCTTCCAGCGCAGGTAGGCCTCGAGCTTCCCCGAGAAGTAGGAGACGTCGAGCACGTGCGCACGGAGCCGCTCGCCGGCCATGCCCGGCCAAGCTTGGACTAATTGCAGTAATACTGCAAATACTTTCGCGGCGGTCGGGCGGCGGTGCTGGCGTGGGCCATTGGTGGTCGCGCCGCCGTGCCGGCTCGGGTCGTTTGCCCCACCGCGATCGGGCAGATGAAGCCTCTTCCTCGGCGCGCGCACTCCGAGGCGAGTCGTGAACCCTTGCCGGGTCCGCCGGTCGATGGAGCCGAAACGGTCTTCGGAAAACGCCGCGCCAGCCCGCCATACCCGCCACCCGGCGTTGGCGCGTAGGGAATCCGCTGGTCCTCGCGATCGCCCAGAGTCGGGGCTGTCTTCAGGTCCTCCATCTCCGAGGGGCCGGTCGATCGGCCTTCATGCACGCCCAGGGATCTCGCTCGGATCGATCCTGCCGTGCCGGAGCCACCCGACGGCAAGCAGCCAGGTGCGTGGCTGCGCAACCGCGGGTGGATCGGGAGGCCGCAGCCAGCTCCCGCGCCAGCCCGAGAACCAGCGTCCGGAAGAAGCCGGATCGATCCGCACCGCCCAGCGGTGCACGCGCCGCCCGAGCTGCGCCGCGTGCCGACGCGCGTTCAGGAGGCAGTAGGCGATCGCATGCCGCACCTCGCGCGGCGTCCGCAGCACGCGAACGTGCGCGCGATCGGCGAGCACGGGGCCGCGGCGGCGAAACACGCGATTCACGGCGCGCGCGAAGCGCGCAGCGATCGACTTGAGCCCGCATGCGAGGTCACGCGCGCTCGCGGCCTCGACGATCAGATGGGCGTGATCGTCTTGGATCGAGTAGTGCACCAGCCGAAAACGCGGCCCGTCGCACACCTGGCGCCAGCTCCGCTCCAGCTCGGCCACGAAGCGCACCGAGCGGAGCGAGGGAAGGCCTCGGATCACCTTCAGCGTCACGTGACACGGGTGACGCTCCGCGAGCGGGGGCCGCCTTCGATGCGGATCCCGCCGCACACATCCGGGCTTGCGACCAGCCCCGGGCCGCCAGCCACCCCAGCGACGAGGCGGGCGAAGATCCAGCGCGAGTTGTCGCGAGCGCCTCGGCATCGTCCTGATGCTCACACCATCACGTGACGGATCCGGTCACACGAACTTGATTTTCGCGCTGTTGTTTCCCATGTCCGGTGATAGAATGCGCGCACCCCCGTAGCGTCCCGACATGGCAACGACGATCCATGACCTGATCGAGCAGATCCGGGCGAGCTCCGCCTCGGAAGCAGAGTGCGGCGACCGCTTCGAGCGGCTGATGCTCGCCTACCTGCGCACCGACCCATTCTGGTTCTCCCGATTCTCCCAGGTCTGGCGCTGGGGGGACTGGCCCGGGCGCGAAGGCGAGGTCGACACGGGGATCGACCTCGTGGCCGAGCACCGAGACGGGTCGGGGTTCACCGCGATCCAGTGCAAGTGCTACGCGCCCACGACCACGCTCGACATGAGCGACCTGGGCACCTTCTTCACCCGCTCGGGCAAGCCGCCCTTCACTCAGCGGATGATCATCACGACGACGAACCGCTGGACCAGGCACCTCCAGCGGGCCGTCGAAGGCCAGGACAAGCCGACGATCAAGATCACGCTCGGCGAGCTGGAAGCGTCGAGCATCGACTGGTCGCGCTGGGACGAAACGAAGGCGACTCTCGGCCGCAAGCCGCGCAAGACGCCCCTCCCCCACCAACGCGACGCGATCGCGGCCGTTCTCGACGGCTTCAAGAAGGTCGACCGCGGCAAGCTGATCATGGCCTGTGGGACCGGTAAGACCTACACGGGCCTCCGCGTCGCCGAGGAGCTGGTCGGCGCAGGGGGGTCCGTGCTGGTCCTCCTCCCGTCGATCTCCCTGCTGTCCCAGACCCTCAAGGAATGGGCCTCGGATGCCAGCGTTCCGCTGTTCCCGTTCGCAGTGTGCTCCGACGAGAAGGCCGGCAGGCGGCGCCAGAGCGAGGACCTCTCGCCGAACGACCTGCTCCTGCCCGCGACCACCGACCCGGAGCAGCTGCTGCAGCACGCGAAGAGGGCGAAGCCCGAGCAGATGCGGGTCGTCTTCTCGACCTATCAGTCGATCCCGGTGATCACGGCCGCGCAGAAGGCCGGCTTCGGCCGCTTCGACCTCGTGATCTGCGACGAGGCGCACCGGACGACGGGCGTCACGCTCGCCGACGCGGACGAATCGAACTTCACCCGGGTCCACGACGACGAGCACATTGCCGCCGCCAAGCGTCTCTACATGACGGCCACGCCGCGCGTGTACGCCGACACGGCGAAGGCGAAGGCCGCAGCGGCGAGCGCGATGATCGCGTCGATGGACGACGAGGAGATCTACGGCCCCGAGCTGTACCGCATCGGCTTCCGGGAGGCCGTCGATCGAGATCTTCTCTCCGACTACAAGGTGCTGATCCTGGCCGTGGACGAGCAGGCCATCGCTGCCGCCTTCCAGCGCCAGCTCTCCGACGAGAACAACGAGCTCAAGCTCGACGACGCAACGCGGATCGTCGGCTGCTTGAACGCTCTCTCCAAACGCAACGCCCGCGGCGAGTCCTTCTCGGAGGACGACACGGTCCCGATGCAGACCGCGGTCGCCTTCTCCACCACGATCGCGCACTCCAAGAAGTTCAAGCAGCTCTTCGCCGAGGTGGCCGAGCGCTACGCGACCTACTGCGAGCGGCCGTTCACGGCGGAAGTGGAGCACGTGGACGGCAGCTTCAACGCCCTCCAGCGCGAGAACCTGCTCCAGTGGCTGAAGGAGGCGCCGAAGGCCGAGGTCTGCCGGATCCTGTCGAACGCCCGCTGCCTCACCGAGGGCGTCGACGTGCCCGCCCTCGACGCCATCATCTTCCTCGAGCCGCGCAACTCGATGATCGACGTGATCCAGGCCGTCGGGCGCGTGATGCGCAAGGCGCCCGGAAAGCGGCTCGGCTACGTGATCCTCCCGATCGGGATCCCGGCCGGCGTCGCGCCCGAGGACGCGCTGGCCGACAACAAGCGCTTCAAGGTCGTCTGGCAGGTCCTGAACGCGCTGCGGTCCCACGACGATCGCCTGAACGCCGTCGTCAACAAACTCGACCTGAACGACGAGCCGCCGGACATGATCGAGATCCAGCCGGTCGGGCTGGGCGAGGAGAGCGACGAGGTCGCGGGCGGCGAGGGCCAGAAGCCGCGGCAGCTCGCCTTCGACTTCCCCGTCGACGAGCTGCGCCGCGCCATCTACGCGCAGGTCGTCAAGAAGGTCGGCACCCGCCACTACTGGGAGGACTGGGCGGCCGACATCGCAGAGATTGCCCGGAAGCACGAGACGAGGATCCGCGCGCTGATCGCCGATCCGAATCTCGGCCTGGCGTCCGTCTTCGAGGAGTTCCTGGCAGGGCTGCGCGCCAACCTGAACGACGGCGTCACGATCGATGATGCGCTGTCCATGATCTCCCAGCACCTCATCACCCGTCCGGTCTTCGACGCGCTCTTCGGCGATTACGACTTCATTGGCTCGAATCCCGTCTCGAAGTCGATGCAGGCCCTGCTCGAACGACTCGGCGACCATGCGCTCGGGAAGGAGACCGAGACCCTCGAGCGCTTCTACGCCGACGTGAAGCTCCGCGCCGAGGGCATCGACAACGCCCGCGGCAAGCAGCGCATCATCACCGAGCTCTACGAGCGCTTCTTCTCGAAGGCGCTGCCGAAGACGGCCGAGGCGCTGGGCATCGTCTACACGCCGGTGGAGGTCGTCGACTTCATCCTGCGCGCGGCCGACGACGCTCTGCGCCGCCATCTCGGGGCGAGCCTCTCCGACGAGGGCGTCCACGTGCTCGATCCCTTCGCGGGCACGGGCACCTTCATCGTGCGCCTGCTCCAGTCGGGGCTCGTGCGGCCCCACGACCTCGCCCGCAAGTACGCGTCCGAGCTGCACGCCAACGAGATCCTGCTGCTCGCCTACTACATCGCGGCCATCAACATCGAGAGCACCTATCACGACCTCACCGGCGGATCCGGTCCCTACCAGACCTTCCCGGGCATCGTTCTCACCGACACGTTCCAGCTCACGGAAGGCGGGGCCGGCGGAGGCGCCGGGCTCTTCCCGAAGAACGACCAGCGCGCGGCGCGCCAGCGGGAGCTCGACATCCGCGTGATCGTCGGCAACCCGCCCTGGTCGGTGGGCCAGACGTCCGCGAACGACAATGCCGCCAACCTCAAGTATCCGAAGCTCGACGCCCGCATCGCCGAGACCTACGCCGCGCGCTCCAAGGCCACGCTCAAGAACAGCCTCTACGACAGCTACGTCCGCGCCCTGCGCTGGGCCAGCGACCGCGTGCTGGCGCACGCCCAGGGCGGCGTCGTAGCCTTCGTCTCGAACGGCGGCTACATCGACGCCAACACCGGAGACGGCATCCGCCTCACGCTCGCTCGCGAGTTCCACCATCTCTACGTCTTCAATCTCCGCGGGAACCAGAGGACGGCCGGTGAACAGTCACGCAAGGAAGGAGGCAAGATCTTCGGCGCGGGGAGCCGCGCGACCGTCGCCATCCTGATCGCGGTGAAGGAGCCGGGGCCGGTGCCCTCCTCGGGAGCGACGCTGCGCTACCGCGACATCGGCGACTACCTCTCGCGGGAGGAGAAGCTCGCGATCCTGCGCGACGCCGCCGCCGCGCCCGAGCCGCTCGACGCGGTCGACTGGACCTACCTCCAGCCGAACGCCCACGGCGACTGGATCCACCAGCGCTCGGAGCGGTTCTACGAGTTCGCGCCGATCCACGACCCGGATGACCCGCGTTCGATCTTCACGTTGCGATCGAGCGGCCTCAAGACGAATCGCGACGCCTGGAACTACAACTCCTCTCGCCCGAAGCTCGAGGCGAATGCCAGGCGCATGGTCGAATTCTTCAACGCTGAGGTGGATCGCTTCGCTGCCACGAAGCCCACGGGCACGACCGTTGCCCGGATCGAAGCGGCGAAGAAGTTTGCGAACCGCGACTCCACGAAGTTCAGTTGGGATCGTGCCGACTTTCAGCGAATGGCGAAGGGTCAGAAGCTTCGCGTCGACGCCGGGGCGTTCTACGAGGCAAATTACCGACCGTTCCAGCGCCAGCACGTAAACGTTGCGCGCCAATTGAACAACACGGTCTATCAGCTCCCGCAGATCTACCCAACCGCGAACGCGAGGACGCTTGCGATCACCGTCGCCGGGATGGCAGGTTCGAATCCGTTTACGTGCTTCATGACAGATCGTGTCCCCGACACGGTTTTTACCGGAGCCGGGAACGCCATCCAGATCTTTCCTTTGTTGACCTACGAACGCGACGAATCCTCGGCCCAGCCGCTTTTCGACGCCTCCGACGCCGGCTGGCGTCCAAGCGTCTCCGCCGCCGCCCTCCAGGCGTATCGCACGCTCGACGCGAGCCTCACCGCCGAGGACCTCTTCTTCTACGTCTACGGGATCCTGCACGCCCGCGACTACCGCGAGGCCTTCGCCGCCGACCTGAAGAGGTCGCTCCCGCGCATCCCGCAGGTGAAGACCGCGGAGGCGTTCTGGACCTTCTCGAACGCCGGCCGTGCCCTCTGCGAGCTGCACGTGGGCTACGAGAGCGTCGAGCCCTGGCCGGATCTCGAGATCCTCACCGCGCCGGACTTCGATCCCAATGCTCCGGACGCCTGGCGTGTCGAGAAGATGCGCTACGCGAAGGTCGACGACCCCGAGACCGGCCGGAAGGTCGAGGACAAGACCCGCGTGGTCTACAACCACGCCGTCACGATCGCGGGGATCCCCCTGCGCGCCCACGACTACCGGCTGGGCTCACGCTCGGCGATCGACTGGGTGCTGAACCAGTACCAGGTCTCGACCGACCCGGCCTCGGGCATCGTGAACGACCCCAACGACTGGGCCACCGAACACGGCCAGCCGACCTACATCTTCGACTTGTTGCGCCGGGTCGTCACCGTGTCGATGCGGACGCTCGACATCATCGACTCCCTCCCGCCGCTCGACCTCGACTGACTCCTCGCTTCAGAGGCCGCAAGTCGAGATCATCGAAGGCGCCGCGCTGGCGCCGCTTCAGGCCGCCGGCTCGGCCACCTCGATGCCGCCCACCGGCAGCTCGATCACGAAGCAGCTGCCGCGGCCGGGCCCGGATTCGACCCAGATGCGGCCGCCGTGGCGCTCGATGATGCCGTGGGAGAGCGAAAGGCCGAGGCCGGTGCCCTGCCCCACCGGCTTGGTGGTGAAGAACGGCTCGAAGACCCGGTCGATCATCTCGGGCGGGATGCCGGGCCCGTCGTCCTCGAACTCGAGCCGCACGCGGCGCGGATCGAGCGCGCGCGTGCGCACGCGGATGCGGCCCTTGTCGCCGAGCGCGTCGCAGGCGTTGATCAGCAGGTTCATGAACACCTGGTTGAGCTGGCCCGCGTGGCAGCGCACGCGCGGCAGCTCGCCGAAGTCGCGCTCCACCTCGATCCCGCACTTGGCGCGCGGCTCCATCAGGGTGATGGTGCGCTCGATCTCCTCGTTGAGATCCGCTTCCTGCAGCTCGGCCTGATCCATGCGCGAGAAGGTGCGCAGGTCGGCCACGATCTGCTTGACGCGCTCGGTGCCTTCGCGGCTGCGCGAAAGCAGCTTGGCGATCGCCTCGCGCACGCGCGTCGCGTCGTCGCCGCGCTCCTGGAGCGCGACCAGCTTGTCCACGTACTCCTCGAGCAGCTTCAGGTTGGCGTGCACGAAGCCGATCGGGTTGTTGAGCTCGTGCGCCACGCCGGCCACCAGCTGGCCGAGCGTGCGCATCTTCTCGCTCTGCACGAGCAGCGCCTGGGTGTCGCGCAGCTCGCGGGTGCGCTCCTCCACGCGCGCCTCCAGCGTCTCGTTCAGCTTGGCGATCTCGTCGAAGGCGCGCGCGTTCTCGATCGCGATCGAGCTCTGGTTGGCGAGCGTGAGCAGCAGCTGGCGGTCGTCGGGGTCGAAGCGCTCGCCGGACAGCTTGCGCCCCACCGCGATCACGCCGAGCAGGTCGACGCCGAACAGGACCGGCACCAGCAGCGCGACGTCGAGCTCCTCGAAGACCTCCAGGCAGGCGGCGCGCATGCGCGGATCGGTCTCGTCCTCGACGTCGCCGCGCGACAGCTCCTCGCGGCGCATCCACAGCGTCTTGCAGACCGGATGGTCCATGGGGAGCGCGTAGGAGCCGACGTCGATCGGCCAGGAGCCGCCCGCCGCCTCGGGGCGTAGCGTGCGGTCGTCGTCGGCCAGCAGCAGCACCATCGAGCGCTCCACGCCCATCGCGTCGGTGAGCGCGCGCACGATGCGCTCGACGATCTCCTTGATCGACAGCATGGAAACCATGGCTTCCGAGATCTCGCGCACGGTCTGGCGGTAGCGGCCCTGGTCGCGGTCGAAGATGCGGTCGGCCACGCGCTGCACGCGGCTGCGCAGCGGGTTGAAGGCCAGGATGGCGAAGAACAGGAACAGCATCGTGAAGCGCGGCGAGCGCGCGTCGACGTGCAGCTTGACCAGCGCGGCGTCGGCGGCCGCGATCAGGAACGCGTAGGCGCCGGTGATCGCCAGTGTGGTGGCGCCGTAGGCCACCGAGGAGCGCGCCAGGTGGCGGATGTCGAACAGCTCCTTGCGCACGATCCCGTAGGCCACCGACAGCGGGAACACCACGAACCAGATCAGCGCCATGGGCACCGGGAAGCCGGTGCGCAGGAAGCTCTCGACCAGCAGCAGCACGATCACCGGCACGAAGGAGACCAGCGCGCCGGCCAGCATCACGTCGGCGCGGGCCGCGTTCTCGTCGCCGCGCCGGCGCCGGCGCTCCCAGGCCAGGATCCCGCAGCACAGGAGGCCCATCGCGCACACGAAGTAGAAGCCGGCCGTCTGCACCGTGAAGTACGGAATCCCGCCCGGCCCCTCGAGCCAGACCAGCGGCGCCGCCAGCGCGGCGAACAGCCACGGCACGCGGCGCACCCAGCGCCGCCGCGACACCCACGGCGGCTCGAAGGGGTAGCTGGTGAAGAGCTGGAAGGTGGCGGCGCCCAGCAGGCCGAAGTTGATCGCGTTGCGCTCGTAGCCCGCGGTCTGCCGGAAGGTGTCGAAGGAGAGGAACAGCTGCGCGGCCATCGCCGCGCAGAAGAGCGCGAACGACCACGCCTCGCCGCGCTCGCGGCGCAGCAGCCACACGAGCGCGCCGAGGGCGAGATAGGCGAGCCCGACGCCGAGGCTCGCGAGATAGAGCGGGATGAGCCGCACCGGGCCCGCGGGCGAGCGCACCGCGGCGAGCTCCACCTCGTAGGGGCGGCCGTCGGGCGTCGCCAGCAGGTAGCGGTTGGTGCGGCCGGGGCCGAGATCGCGCCACGCCTTGCGGCGGCCCCACTCGAGGTAGGGCAGCCCGTCGATGCCCTCCAGGCGGTGGCCCACCTCGACGCCGGCGGCGCGCGCCTCGTCGGTGGCCCAGGTGATCGAGATCCGGCCGGACGAGGTGCTGGTGTGAAACGGGATCGTGTAGCCGGTGTCGAACAGGGTGGCGCGCAGGAACGCGAACAGCGCCAGCCCGGCCCACGCGAAGGCGAGCCAGACCGTCACGCGGCGGAAGCGCAGTCCCGGCCGGGGCAGGCTCATGACGGATCGGCTCCCGGAGGGCCAGCGTATGTGGCGCGCAGGGCGGCCGTCAAACCGCCTCCTCTCCCGGCTCCGCGGCCGGCCTGGCGACCAGCGGCAGCTCGATCACGAAGGTGGTCCCCTCGCCCGGCGCCGAGCCCACCAGCATGCGCCCGCCGTGGCGCTCGACGATCCCGTAGGAGATCGACAGGCCGAGCCCCGTCCCCTTGCCCACCGGCTTGGTGGTGAAGAACGGCTCGAACAGGCGCGCCTGCACCTCGGGCGGAATGCCGGGGCCGTCGTCGTGGAACTCGATGCGCACGCCGGTCGGCTGCTGGTCCGGTCCGGTCCGCACGCGCGTGCGCACCAGGATGCGGCCCTTGCCGTCCAGCTCGTCGCAGGCGTTCATCAGCAGGTTCATGAACACCTGGTTGAGCTGGCCGGCGTAGCAGCGCACGCGCGGCAGCTCGCCGTAGTCGCGCACCAGCTCGATGCCGTCGCGCAGCCGCGGCTCCATCAACGCGATGGTGCGGTCGAGCTCCTCGTTGAGGTCCACCTCGGCGAGCGCGGCGTGGTCCATGCGCGAGAAGGTGCGCAGGTCCTGGACGATCTTGGTGACGCGCTCGGTGCCCTCGCGGCTGCGCGCCAGCAGCTTCTCGATCGCCGCCTCGATCTTGCTGGTGTCCTCGCCGGCGCGCTGGGCGGCGACCAGGCGCCGGGTGTACTCCTGGAGCAGCTGGAGGTTGGCGTGCACGAAGCCGATCGGGTTGTTGAGCTCGTGCGCCACGCCGGCCACCAGCTGGCCGAGCGAGCGCATCTTCTCGCTCTGCATGAGCTGCGCCTGCGCCTCGTGCAGCTCGCGCGTGCGCTGCTCGACGCGCGCCTCGAGGGTGGCGTTGAGCTCGGCGATCTCGTCGAAGGCGCGCGCGTTCTGGATCGCGATCGCGCTCTGGTTGGCGAGCGTCATCAGCAGCTGGCGGTCCTCGGCGTCGAGCCGCTCGCCCGAGAACTTGTGCCCCACCCCGATCGTGCCCAGCAGGTCCCCGCCGTAGGCGATCGGCACGATCAGCTCCACCTCGAGCTGGTCGAAGACGTCGCGGCACTGCTCGCGCAGCTCGAGGTCCGGCTCGTCGTCGAAGTCGCTGCGCGCGAGCGCGTCGCGCCGGGCGAGCAGGCGCGCACACAGCGGGTGCGAGAGCGGCAGGTTGATCCCGAGCGCCTCCTCCTCCCAGGCGCCGCGCGACGCCACCGGCAGCAGGGAGGCGCGCGCCTCGTCCTGGAGCAGCACCGCCGCGTGCGTGACGCCCATCGTCTCGGTGAGGGCGACCAGGATGCGGTCCACCACCTCCTTGGTGGACAGCATCGCCACCATCGCCTCGGAGATCTCGCGCACCGCGCGCCGGTAGAGCGCGTGGTCGCGGTCGAACAGGCGGTCGACCAGCGCCTGCATGCGGTCGCGCAGCGGGTTGAAGGCGAGGATGGCGCCGAACAGGAACGCCACCGAGAACCACGGCGAGCGCGCGTCGAGCCGGAAGCGCGTCACCACCGCGTCGGCGAAGATCACCAGGAACGCGTACACGCCGGTGATCGCCAGCGTGACGGCGCCGTAGGCGGCGCTCGACTTCGCCACCATGCGGATCTCGAACAGCTGGCGGCGCACGATCCCGTAGCCCACCGCCAGCGGGAACACGAAGAACGAGGCGAAGCCCACGTACCAGGGGAAGGGCGTCGACAGCCAGTTCTGCGCGATCAGCGCCAGCGTCGCGGGCAGGAAGCTCACCACCGCGCCGAGCAGCATCACGTCGGCGCGGTCGCCGGCCTTGGTCTCGCGCAGCCGGCGCCGCTCGCTCATCGCCACGATCAGCGAGCAGACCGCGAGCGCGACCGTGTACCAGAGCGCCGCCGGCTTGCCGAGCTGCAGCGGCAGGCCGAGCGCGCCCTCGCAGGCGGCCAGCGCGCCGATCGGGACCGCCAGCGCGAAGGCGAGCGTGCGCGTCCAGGGATGGCGCACGACCCAGGGCGGCTCGGAGGGATAGGAGGTGAAGAGCTGGTAGGTGGTCGCCCCCACCAGCGGCAGGTTCAGCCAGTAGACCAGCCACGGCGAGCCGCCCGGACGCGCGGGCAGCAGGAGCTGCGCAGCCATCGTGCAGCAGAACAGGAACATGGCCCAGGTCTCGCCGCGGTCGGGCCGCATGCGCCAGACCGCGACGCCGGCCAGCAGGTAGACGAGCCCGATGGCGGGCAGCACGAGCCGCATCACCGCCAGCGTGGTGTTCGAGACCTCCTCGCTGCGGACCGCATGGAGGTCGAGCTCGCGCACCTGGCCGGTCTCGGCGTCGCGCACCCGGTAGCGGTTGGTCGCCCCGAAGCGCAGGCGCCCGGGCTCGAGCAGCGCGCGCTCGACCACGAGGTCGTCGATCGCGAGCAGGCGGTCGCCCGGCGCGACGCCGGCCGCCGCGGCCTCCTCGCTCACCGCCGCGATCCGCCAGGGCGCGGTCGCAAGGCCGCCGACCAGGAGCGGCGGCACCGGCTCCTGCCCGCCGCCGAGGCGCTCCGCGACCGCAAAGGCCAGCGCCACCAGGGCCCAGCCCAGCGCCAGCAGCGCCGTGACCCGCCGGAAGCGCAGGGTCGCGTTGCGGTTCATCTCGCTCCGGCCCCTTCGTCGGCCTGCGTGGTCGGCTGCGCGGGAGCATCGCGGCCCCTGGTCGGGCGGGCCGTGCAGGCGGGGCGCGTCGGGCGGGATGGTAAGGAGGCCGTCGCCCGGCCGTCAAACCGGGGCGGCAGGTCGAAAGCGCGCCCGGGCGCGCACTTCGGCGGTGCGGCCGGCCGGAGCGCGGGCCGGCGCGGCCACCGCGGTGTGCCTTTTTGGGGCTCGTGGGGCGGCGGCGG
>Ga0207873_1002931_pt1 | contig 13102 bp, 12 predicted proteins | sample BGWIniCompost_FD_187373 | JGI IMG/M metagenome (GOLD analysis project Ga0207873, IMG submission 187373) | Cellulose adapted compost microbial communities from Newby Island Compost Facility, Milpitas, CA, USA - BGW Initial Compost (SPAdes)... ... | reverse complement strand
AGCCGCCCCATGCCGCAGGCGCGGCCGGCCTCGATCTGGCCCGCGGGCACCGCCAGATAGGCGCCGCGGAACACCTCTGTCAGATAGGCGCCGTAGATCACGCCGATGGCGACCATGCCGACCAGGTACGCGGCGATGATGAGGTAGTCGAGCGCGGTCATCGCAGCTCGCGGAGCAGCTCCCACGCGCGGCGCACGTGTGCCTCGGTCGTGTGGAGATTGCCGACGGCGAGGCGGATCGCGTACCTGCCGTTCACGCGCGTGTGCGAGAGGAACACTTCGCCGGTGGCGTTGACGCGGTGGAGCAGCCGCTCGTTCAGCGCGTCGAGGTCCTCGCCGCCGGGGTGGCCGGGCGGGTGGTAGCGGAAGACGACGACGGAGAAGTTCGTCGGCGCGAGGCGCTCGAAGTCCGGCGCGTCGTCCACCCACGAGGCGAAGAGGCGGGCCAGCCGGATGTGCTCGCGCAGGTGCGCCTGGAGGCCCTCACGGCCGTAATAGCGGAGGACGAACCAGAGCTTGAGCGCGCGAAAGCGGCGGCCGAGCGCGACGCCGTAGTCCATCAGGTTGACGGCCTTCTCCCCTTCGGCGGTGGTGAGGTAGAACGGCGTGAGCGAGAAGGCGCGGCGCAGCACGTCGGGGCGACGGGTGAAGAACGCGGAGCAATCGGTGGGCGTGAACAGCCACTTGTGCGGGTTCACCACGAGCGAGTCCGCGCGCTCGCAGCCGTCGAGCACCCAGCGCATCTCGGGGAGCAGGGCGGCGCTGCCGCCGTACGCCGCGTCCACGTGCAGCCAGAGCCCTTCGCGTTCGCAGATGCGCGCGATCGCGGGGACGGGGTCCACCGCCGTGGTCGACGTGGTGCCGACGGTCGCGACCACGGCGAGCGGGCGGATCCCGGCGGCCCGGTCCTCGGCGATGGCGGCTTCGAGCGCGGCGGGGTCGAGGCGATGCTCGGCATCGGTCGTGATGCGGCGCACGCCGGAGAGGCCGAGGCCGAGGGTGATGGCGGCCTTGTCGACGCTGGAGTGCGCCTCCTCCGAGCAGTAGACGCGGAGCCGCGGCAGGTCGCGGCCGGAGAGGCCGTCCTCGCGGATGCGGAGGTCGGGGTCGAGCTCGCGCGCGGCGGCGAGCGCGCAGAGCGTGCTGACGGAGGCGGTGTCGTTGATCTCGCCGAACCAGCCATCCGGCAGGCCCATGAGCTGACGCAGCCAGTCGAGCACGTGCTGCTCGAGCTCGGTGGCGGCGGGCCCGGTGCGCCACAGCATGGCGTTGACGTTGAGCGCCGCGGCGAGCATCTCGCCGATGATGCCCGGCGTGGAGCTGCTGATGGCGAAGTAGCCGAAGAAGCCGGGGTGGTTCCAGTGCGTGGTGTTGGGCAGGATCAGGCGGTCGAAGTCCGCGAGGATCCTGTCCATGGGCTCCGGCGCGTCCGGCGGCGCGGGCGGCAGGGCGGCGCGCACGTCGCCGGGCGCGGTGCGTGGGAGGACAGGCCATGCCTCGGGGTGCTCGAGGTAGGCCGCGATGCGATCGAGCGCTGCGGCCCCGTACCGGCGGAAGTCGCCGTCGTGGCCGTCGCCCGGGGCGGGGCGCGGTGCGGCGCCGCCCGCGCCGTCTTCTGTCGTCATGCGCTCAAAGCTAGAACGGAAGCGGGCGACGGTCCAGCGGCGGGGCCGGCTACCATAGTGTGGCCATGCGCAGCAGGAGGTTGACGAGCTCGGCCAGGCGGGGGCCCAGCTCCGCGGAGCCGACCGTGGCGTTGGCGCCGGCGTCGGCAGCCGCGCGGGCGGTGCCGGGGTCATCGGCGACGGCGAGGATGGGGAGGCGGCCACCGCGTCGGCGGAGCTCCGAAACGCTCGCGGGTGAGAGGTCGCGGCGGAGGTCGACGAGGATGAGCGGCGGCGTCGCGATGTCGCCCTGGCCGGCGCCGAGCGCGTCGCCCAGCTCGCGCGGCGTGCGGGTGAGGCGGGTGGCGAAGCCGGCGGCGCCAAGGGCGGCCAGGACGTCCTGACCGTCATCGCTCAGGACGAGCGCGGGATTGACGACCTCCGTCGTGGACGCCGCGGCGTCCCGCGGCGCGGATGGGCGCGAATGCATGCCTGGTCCCTCCGTCCGGGTGGAGGCCTTTCGGCGAAGGGTGCAAGGCGCGTTCCGGCCACGGCGGGGCCGCGCGTTGAGCGTACGGCCTGCCGCGTGTATGTTGCCCCGCCATGAACGGGACCAGACCTGTGGAGCGGTGGCGGGCGGCGCTGCCTGCGGCGCTCGCGGCCGCACTCGCCCTCGCCGCCTGCGCGCCGGCGCCGGGCCGGCCCACGCCACGCCGCGCTACGCTGGCGGAGGTCGTGGACTCCGTGGTGAGCACCCCGCCGCTCGACCGCACGCACTGGGGCATCGAGGTGCACGACCCCGCACGGGGCACCACCCTGTTCGCGCTCGACCCGGAGCGGCATTTCATCCCGGCATCCAACATGAAGCTGCTGGTGACCGCGGTCGCGCTCGCGGAGCTCGGCCCGGAGTTCCGCTACCGGACGGAGCTGTTCGCCCGGCGGGCTCCGGGAGACACGGCCGCGGCGTTGCTCGTGGTCGCGGCGCGTGGCGATCCGACGTGGTCCGAGCGGTTCCACGGGACACCGTGGGCGCCACTCGATTCGCTGGCGGATTCCGTCGCGCTCGCAGGGATCGCGCGGGTGACGGGCGAGCTCGTCATCGATGCGAGCCGCTTCGACCGCCAGTTCGTCCACCCCACCTGGGAAGTGGGCGACCTGGGCTACGGCTACGCCGCGCCGGTGGCTGCGTTCGCGGTCGAGGAAGGCACGTTCCGATTCGAGGTCGCGCCCGGCGCGGCGGCCGGCGAGCCGGCGCAGGTCACCGTGCTCGCGCCGCCCGGCGCGATCACGCTGGTGAACCAGCTACGGACGGACACTGCCGGTGCACGCCGCAGGATCGAGGTCTCGCGCGTCGTGGGGAGCGACACCCTGACCCTGCGGGGCACCGTCCCGCTCGGCGCGGCGCCGGACACGTTGCGCTACGCCGTGGGTGAGCCGGCGCGCTTCGCGGCCCGCGCGCTGGCGGCCGCGCTGGAGGCGCGGGGCATCGAGATCGAAGGCGGCGTGCGCGTCGTCTACGACACGGTCGAAGCAGCGCTCCTCTGGGGCGTGGCGGATGCCGCTACGGCGGCTCCAGCCGCCGCGGACTCCACGGCGGCGACGACGGGCGTCATGGCCGGCGCCGACCTCGAGCGGGTGGCGAGCTGGACGTCTCCGCCGCTGACGGAGATCGTGGCAGCGATCCTGAAGCCGAGCCAGAACTGGATCGCCGAGATGCTGCTCAAGACGCTGGGCGCGGAGCGGGGCACAGGCGGGAGCTGGGCGGGGGGCGCCGAGGTCGAGCGGCGGTACCTGTTCGACGTCGTCGGGATCGACTCGACGGCCGTCGTCGTCCGGGACGGGTCGGGCCTCTCGGCCCAGAACCTGGTGACGCCGCGGGCGCTGGTGCAGCTCCTGGCCCACGCGCAGCAGATGCCGTGGGGCCCCGCGTACCGCGCCGCCATGGCCATCCCGGGCGAGGAAGACGGGACGCTGGAGAGCCGGCTGAGGGGGCTCGAAGGCCGCGTGTTCGCGAAGACGGGGACGATCGCCCACGTGAACTCGCTCAGCGGTTACCTGACGACAGCATCGGGCCGCGAGTTGATCTTCAGCATCCTGTCGAACGCGTCGGGCCAGCCATCCGGGCCGGTGCGGCGCGCGATCGACGGGATCGTGCGCACCATCGCCGAGCAAGGAGACACCCGATGAGCCGCACGAGGAAGGTGCTGCTGGTGGTGGGGGCGGTGGCGCTGGCGTTCGCGCTGGGCTTCGGCTGGCAGTTCGTGCGGGCGGAGGCGCTGGAGTCGGAGCTCGCGGACGTGGGTCAGGAGCTGGCGTTGCTGCAGGCCGAGGCGGCGCTCGGCGCGGCGGCAGTCGCCGCCTTGCAGGGGAACCACGAGGTCGCGCTGAAGCTGACCAGCGACTTCTTCACGCGGCTCCAGCAGCACGTGGGCACGGCGCCTTCGTCCGCGCGCGCCGAGCTGGAGCAGATCCTGGGGCAGCGGGATGCCGTGATCGCCGTCGTCTCGCGCGCGAGCCCCGAAGCCAGCAGCGTGCTCACCCGGCTGTACGTCCGGTACCGCGTCGCGATCGGCGGGCCGGACCAGGCGCTGCCGATCGTCGCGCAGCCGCCGGCCAGCAGCGGCTGAGGCCGGCGGGGGCGCGCCCGCCACGCCCGGCGGCGCGTGCGGCGCAAGACCGGGCGTCAGTCGGCGGGCACCGCCGCCCGGGACCAGTCCGCCAGCGCCTCCTTCGCCGCGCGGTAGCCCTCCTCGAGAAAGTACTTCGTCTGGCTGAAATCGAACGTGGAGTAGCCGTCCAGCCGCGGGCGGATGTAGATCAGGGGCGGACCATCCCAGGCATCCAGTTGCTGGCGCCGGCGGGCGTAGCTCAGGATGTCGAAGACGCGGTGGTGGATGGCGACGATGCCCTTCGAGACCGTGTCGAGCGAGTCCTTGACCTCGCCCGCCGCCACGTCGACGGCGATGATCAGGTCCGCGCCGCGCTCCGCCGCGCGCCGCACGGGCAGGGTGTCGCCGACGCCGCCGTCCACGAAGAACCGTCCGTCGAGCTCGGCGGGTGGGTAGAAGACGGGAAGCGCGCAGGAGGCATACACCGCGTCCGCGAGCGGCAGGTCCGTTCGCCCGCCCACGCCGAACCACTCCATCCTCCCCGTCTCCAGGTCCACCGCGTTCATGCCGAGGGGGATCGTGAGCTCCGCGAAGTCCCTGGCCGGCAGGACGGAGCGGATGTAATCCCGGAAGGTTTCGCCCCGGAAGACGCTGGGCTGCCGGATGCCGTTGAGGAGGAGCGCCCAGCGGTTGAGGGTGACGATATCCGATTTCTTCAGGCGCAGGGCGAGGGGGGCGAGCTCGGCCCAGCCGAGGCCGGCCGAAATGCAGGCGCCGACCAGGGCGCCGATGCTCGTGCCGACGATCTCGGCGACCTCGACACCGGCCTCCTGGATCGCCTTCCAGGCGCCAACGTGGGCCATGCCCTTCACCCCGCCGCCTCCGAGCACCAGGATCGTCCGTGCCATGGAGACCACTCCGCGTGTGAGGCGCCCGGTAGGGAAACCGGGTCAAGATCCGGGCCCTTGCCGCACGCGAGCGCCCCGGGGGCGGGTGGGGGTGCGGGCGAACTCGGCGGGCGGCATCGCCCCGACGAGCCAAATAGACACCGCGCGTCATAGGGAAAGTTCCCGGCGCCCGGCCGGCCGGGTGGGGCCGGATTCCGCCGGGCGCCCGCCTCTGCCGGACCGGAGGCGGGGCGGCGCCGGGCTCGGTCGTCACCCGGACGCGAAGCTTCAGGGCGCCCGTTCGCAATCGTGGGCCGCGGCTCCAGGGCTTGACATTGTGGGTGGGCGCGGGTAGGTTGCGGTTTGATATCGAGAATCATTCTTGAATACGAGCGCCGGAAGACGGGATGCCGGCGAGGGAGGCCCGGGGAGAGCGATGAGCGAGCCGATTCTGAGGATCGTGAATCTGCACGCGGTGGTGGCCGAGGACCAGCTGGAGATCCTGAAGGGCGTGGACCTGGAGCTCCCGAAGGGCGAGGTTCACGCGATCATGGGTCCGAACGGGTCCGGCAAGAGCACACTGGCGAAGGTCCTGGCCGGCCATCCGGCGTACGAGGTGACGGAGGGGGAGGTCTGGTTCAAGGGCGAGAACCTGCTCGAGCTGGAGGCGGACGAGCGGGCGCGGGCGGGGCTGTTCCTGGCGTTCCAGTATCCCGTGGACATTCCGGGGGTGTCCATCGCGAACTTCCTGCGGACGGCGCTCCAGGCGCGGTCGGACGGGGAGGTGGACATCTTCGAGTTCCAGGAGAAGCTGCTGGAGCGCATGCAGCTTCTGGAGGTGGATCCCTCGTTCGCGGAGCGGAGCGTGAACGACGGGTTCAGCGGCGGTGAGAAGAAGCGGAACGAGATCCTGCAGATGGCGATGCTGGAGCCGGACCTCGCCGTACTGGACGAGACGGACTCCGGGCTGGACATCGACGCGCTGAAGGTGGTGGCGAACGGGGTGAACCGGCTGCACGAGGAGCGGCCGGACATGACGGTCCTGTTGATCACGCACTACCAGCGCCTGCTGAATTACATCAAGCCGGACAAGGTGCACGTGATGGCGGGCGGGCGGATCGTGCGGTCCGGCGGCCCGGAGCTGGCGGAGGAGCTGGAGGCGCGGGGCTACGAGGCGTTCAAGGAGGTGGCTGGCGCGGCCTGAGCGGGGCCGCGTCCTGTCCTGGCCGGGCGGAGCTCCCCGCTGCGCGGTGGCCTGATCACTCAGCTGGAATCGAGAGGAGCCGAACGTGCCCTACAACGAGACGGTCGCGAACCTGGGGCTCGAGGAGTACAAGTATCACTTCATCACGAAGGACAAGCCCCTGTTCAAGGCGCAGAAGGGGCTTTCCGAGGAAGTGGTGCGGCAGATCTCGGCCCACAAGGAAGAGCCGGAGTGGATGCTGAACTTCCGGCTGAAGGCGCTGCGCATCTTCCAGTCGAAGCCGATGCCCACGTGGGGCGGGGACCTGAGCAAGCTCGATCTGGACGACATCTATTACTACATCCGGCCGCAGGACCGCATGAAGCGGTCGTGGGATGAGGTGCCGGAGTCGATCAAGGAGACGTTCGAGCGGCTGGGCATCCCGGAGGCGGAGCGGAAGATCCTGGCGGGCGTCGGTGCGCAGTACGAGTCGGAGATGGTCTACCACTCCCTCAAGAAGGAGTGGGAGGAGAAGGGGGTCATCTTCGAGTCGATCGAGGACGGGCTGAGGAAGTACCCGGACCTGTTCCGGGAGTACTTCGCAACGGTGGTGCCCCCGCATGACAACAAGTTCGCGGCCCTGAACTCTGCGGTCTGGTCGGGCGGCTCGTTCGTGTACATCCCGAAGGGTGTGAAGGTGGACGTGCCGCTGCAGGCCTATTTCCGCGTCAACGCGGAGCAGATGGGCCAGTTCGAGCGGACGCTGATCATCGCGGACGAGGGGTCGCAGGCGCACTACATCGAGGGTTGCACCGCTCCGGTGTACACGACGGACTCGTTCCATTCGGGTGTGATCGAGATCATCGTGAAGCCGGGGGCGCGGTTCCGCTACACGACGATCCAGAACTGGCCGCACAACATGTACAACCTCGTGACGCAGCGTGCGCTGGTGCACGAGGGCGCCCACATGGAGTGGCTGGACGGGAATCTCGGCTCGAAGCTGACGATGAAGTACCCGTCGTGCTACCTGGTGGGCGAGGGTGCGCACGGGGAGATCCTGTCGATCGCGTACGCGGGGAGCGGGCAGCATCAGGACACGGGCGGGAAGGTCGTGCACGTGGCGCCGCACACCACGTCGCGCATCATCTCGAAGTCGATTTCGCGGGGGACGGGACGTGCCTCGTACCGCGGGCTGTGCAAGGTGTACGAGGGGGCGCGGAACGCGAAGTCGAACGTGCAGTGTGACGCGCTGCTGTTGCACGACACGTCGCGGACGGACACGTTCCCGTACATCGAGATCGAGGAGAGCACGGCGAACGTGGGGCACGAGGCCTCGGTTTCGAAGATCGGCGAGGAGCAGCTCTTCTACCTGATGAGCCGCGGGCTGTCCGAGGAGGAGGCGACGGCGATGGTGGTGCGGGGCTTCATCGAGCCGGTGGCGCGGGAGCTTCCGCTGGAGTACGCCGTGGAGCTGAACCGGCTGATCGAGCTGGAGATGGAGGGGAGTGTTGGCTGACGCGCGGATGACGACGGCCGCGGAGGGTGTGACGGCGGCGTTCAACCGGGAGGCGGCCGAGCGGCTGGCGGCGGGAGAGCCGCAGTGGTTGCGGGAGCGGCGGCTCGCCGCGTGGGAGGTCTATGAGCAGACGCCGCTGCCCACGACGCAGGTCGAGGAGTGGCGGTACACGGACGTCGCCATGCTCAAGCTGGACGAGGTCCGGCTCGAAGAGGAGAGTGGCGATGCGCCGTCCGGGCCGGCCGCGGAGCTGCTCGCGACCGGGGCGGAGGCGGCGGGCCGGGCGTTGCAGGTGGGAGCGCGGCTGGTCGAGGTCGAGTGCGCCGAGGAGCTGCGCGCGAAGGGTGTGGTGATCGCGGATCTGGCGACGGCGGCGCGGGAGCACCCCGACCTGGTCGAGCCGTACCTCGGCACGCGGGCGGTGCCGGCGGACCTGGGCAAGTTCGCGGCATTGAACGGCGCGCTCTGGGCCGGCGGCGTCCTGGTTTACGTGCCGCGGGGCGTGCACGTCGAGCAGCCGATCCGGATCGGGCGCTGGCTGGGGCGTGCGGGCGTGGCGGTGCTGCCGCGGACGCTGCTCGTGGCGGACGAGGGCAGCCGGGTCGCGCTGGTGGAGACGTTCGCGTCTCCCGATTTCGACGCGCCGGCGCTGTCGTGCGGCGTGGTGGAGGTCTACGCGCGTTCGGGCGCGAGCGTGCAGTACGTGGGGCTGCAGCGGTGGGGGCTGGGGGTGCGGCACGTCTCGACGCAGCGGACGATCGCGGAGCGGGACGCGAACCTGGACACGCTGGTGGTGAACCTGGGCGCGTCGGTGGCGCGGGTGGACCTGGCCGCGCGGCTGGAGGGGCCGGGCGCGCGGAGCGACATGCTGGGCCTCTACTTTGCGAACGGGGAGCAGCATTTCGACCACAACACGCGACAGGACCACGTCGTGCCGCATGCGCACAGCGACTTGCTGTACAAGGGGGCGCTGTACGATCGTGCGCACACGGTGTTCCGTGGGCTGATCAAGGTGCACCCGAAGGCGCAGCGGACGGACGCCTACCAGCAGAACCGGAACCTGCTGCTCTCGCCGGAAGCGCGGGCGGAATCGCTGCCGAACCTGGAGATCGAGGCGGATGACGTGCGCTGCTCGCACGGCGCCACGGTGGGGCATCTGGACGAGGAGGAGATGTTCTACCTCATGAGCCGGGGCCTGCCGCGGCGGGCGGCGGAGCGGCTGGTGATCTTCGGGTTCTTCGGCGAAGTCCTTGAGCGCTTGCCGCTGCCGGGCGTGGTGGAGGAGCTGCGCGCCGCCATCGAGGCGCGGTTGCGGTAGGAGGGGTGAGAGGTGGATGCGGCAGCCGCGTCGCTCCCGCCGGGCGCTGTTCGGGCCGCGGCGCTCGAGGACCTGCCGGCCGGCACGCTGCTGGGCGTAGAGGTGGCGGGCCGCCGCATCTGCCTGGCGCATGCGGAAAGCGGGATCTACGCGTTCCAGGACAACTGCACGCACAGAGACTTCCCCCTCTCGGCGGGCGAGCTCACGGACGACACGGTCGAGTGTGCCTGGCACGGGGCGCGGTTCGACGTCGTGAGCGGACGCGCGCTTTGCCTGCCCGCGGTCAAGCCGGTGAAGACGTACGAGGTAGTGGTGCAGGGCGGGCAGATCTACGTGGTGATCGAGGATTGACACGGCGCTGGAGAGTTTCCAGCGCCGTGCGCGCTTTGTGGAGGCTCATCGCATGGAGATGCTGACCCGGACAGCGGCGGTGCTGGACCTCGAGCGTGTCCGGGCGGACTTTCCGGCGCTCGCGCAGGAAGTGAACGGGCGGCCGCTGGCGTACCTGGACAGCGCGGCGACGGCGCAGCGCCCGCGCGCGGTGCTGGACGCCGTGACGCAGTTCTCCATCCAGGACAACGCCAACGTGCATCGCGGGCTGCACGAGCTCTCGCGGCGGGCGACGGAGCGGTACGAGGCGGCGCGCGCGAGGGTGGCGCGCTTCCTCGGTGCGGCGGATCCGGCGGAGGTCGTGTTCGTGCGCGGCACGACCGAGGCGGTGAACCTGGTGGCGTGGAGCTGGGGTGGCGCGGCGCTGCGGGAGGGCGATGAGGTGGTGCTGACGGTCGCGGAGCATCACTCGAACATCGTGCCGTGGCAGATGCTGGCGCAGCGGACGGGCGTGCGGCTGCGCTACCTCGATGTGGACGATGAGGGGCGGCTGCGGCTGGACGAGCTGGATGCGGCGCTGGCCGGCGGGCGGGTCAAGCTGGTATCGCTGGCTCACGTCTCGAACGTGCTCGGCACGATCCATCCGGTCCGGGAGGTCTGCGAGCGCGCGCATCGGGCGGGCGCGCGCGTCTTCGTGGACGGCGCACAGGGCGCCGCACACCTTTCGGTGGACGTCTCGGCGCTGGGCTGCGACTTCTACGCCTTCTCCGGGCACAAGCTGGGCGGCCCGATGGGGATCGGCGCGCTGTGGGCGCGGCGGGAGCTGCTCGAAGCGATGCCGCCGTGGCAGGGCGGCGGCGAGATGATCGACGAGGTGCTGCCCGAGCGCTCGACGTACGCGGCGGTGCCGCACCGGTTCGAGGCGGGCACGCCGAACGTGGCGGGGGCAGTGGGGCTGGCTGCCGCCCTGGACTATCTCGAGTCGCTCGGGCGTGATATGGTGGAGGCGCACGAGGCAGCGCTCGTGCGGCACGGGCTCGAGCGGCTCGCCGCGGTGCCGGGGCTGAAGCTGTACGGCCCGCCGGGGCCGGAGGGGCGGATCGCGGTGTTCACGTTCACGCTCGACGGCATCCATCCGCACGACCTGGCGACGATCCTGGACGCGGAGGGCATCGCGATCCGGGCGGGGCATCACTGCGCGCAGCTCCTGATGCGGCGGTTGGGTGTGGGCTCGACCGCGCGTGCCTCGTGCTTCGTCTACACTGCGCCCGAGGAGCTCGACCGGCTGGTGGTCGGGCTCGAGACGGCGCGACGCATCTTCTCCGCATGACGGATCCATCCCCGCCGGCGGATCGGGCCGGCAACGAGCCCGGGGCGTCGTCCCCGGCAATGCCCTCCCTGAGCTCGCTCTACCAGCAGCTCATCCTGGAGCACTACAGGAATCCGCGGAACCGGGGCGAGCTCCCCGAGGCGGACGCGGACGTGCGGATGAACAACCCGTCGTGCGGGGATGCGGTGCGGCTGCAGCTCCGGTTCGAGGGCGATCGCATCGTCGCGACCCGCTTCAGCGGCGAGGGGTGCTCGATCTCGCAGGCGAGCACCTCGATGATGACGCAGGTGGTGCAGGGGAAGAGCGTGGCGGAGGTCCAGCAACTGATCGAGCGGGTGAAGGCGATGATGCGGGGCGACGAGGCCGCCGCGCGCGACCGTGCGCTGGGCGACCTGCGCGCGCTGGCGGGTGTGCATCGTTTCCCCGTGCGCGTGCGCTGTGCGCTGCTGGGCTGGAACGCCCTCGAGGAGGCGTTGCGCCAGGCGCGCGGCTGACGCGCGGGTCGACGCGGATCAGAACTCGTCCAGCAGCCAGAAGGGTTCGGAAGCGACGAAGGCGCGGTCCAGGAGCCGGACGGCGCCTTCGACTTCGGCGCGGCCGAGCCAGGCGGCGACGCCAGGCGAGAGCTCGCCGGCGTAGATCTGGGCGAAGGTGGCGGGGTCGGTGACGAGGCGAGCGTCGGCGCGACCGTTTGCGCGGCGCACCTCGGCGCCATCGGGAGAGAGCTCGATGCGCCAGGGTCCGCGGTTCTCGGGGAGCTGCTCGTCGCGGACCTCGATCTCGAGCGTGCCGCCGATGGCAGCGTCCTCATCCCCGTAGGAGCGCGCAGCGAGGGCGGCCCGGACATCGAGGACCCGGAGCATGGGGCCGCGCAGTGCGGTCGCGGTCGGGAACCAGAGGGCGCGGGCAGGGTGGAAGCCCGGCGGTCTGGGATCGGCGAGGCGGAGGGGCATGCGCTCGCTGCGGCGCGCGTCGTAGCGGACGCGGCGCCACTGGTCGCGCTGGCGGGAGACCCAGCCGAGGAGGCCGCGGTAGGCCTCGTCGGTCTCGGCGATCAGCTCCCGGACGTACAGCGAGCGGTGCTCGGGTGAGCGTTCACGGCCGTAGCGGGTGAGGAGGTAGCCGTGGACCTCGCGCGGGGCGAAGACGAAGGCCTGGATGCCGGGCGTCTCGAGGTGGTGGGTCCACGCGTCGGCGTCGCGGCGAATGGGGCCGTTGGAGCGTTGTGCGACGCGGGCGTAGCACGCGGTGATGCCGGCGCGATCCTGGGGCGTCGCGGGGCGGACGTGCTCGTAGCCGTCGAGCTCCGGGAGCGATTCAGGGCGGAACCGGCAGGCGAGCAGCTCGCCGGCGAGGCCCCAGCCGAGGGCCTGGTAGAAGTCGGGGCGGAAGGGGTAGAGCGCGGAAACGATGTCTCCTCGCTCGCGGCCGATGCGCATGGCTTCGGTGACCATGCGGCGGCCGAGGCCACGGCGGCGGGCCGCGCCGGAGACCGCGACGGCGGCGAGACCGAGCATGGGCAGCGCGGCGCCGGCGATGTACTCGATGAAGCGGTAGGCCTTGAACGCGCCGGCGATCCGGCCGCCCTCCTCGACGACCCAGGCGGTCTCGATGCCGCCGTACGGGATCCCGGCCTCGAGCTGGCGGATGCGATCGGCGACAGTCCGCTCGCCGGGGAAGGCGTGGGACCACAGCTCCGCCAGGGGTTTGATATCCGCGCGCTCCGCACGGCGCACCTTCATGCCCGCCTCCTCGCCTGGAGGTATGATGCGGCGCGCGTGGGCGGGAATGCAACGGCGGGCATGGCGGCGATCCGAACGACGCTGGAGGGATTGCGGATGACGGACGGTCAATCAGGAGCGCAAGGGCGATCGGCACCGGCATCCGGTGGAGCACAGGGCCACGGCCAGGAGCCGGCGCGTGGAGGCGCCGGCGCAAGCGGACGTCCGGCGCGGCGGCCGGCGCGCGGTACGCCGGGGTGGGTCGGGCGGCGGGTGGCGATCGTCGCCGGTTGCCGCACGCCGTTCGCCAAAGCGGGAACGGTGTTCCGCGACCTGACGGCGATCGACCTGGGCACCCTGGCGGTGCGCGAGCTGATCAACCGTGCGGAGCTCGATCCGCGCGAGGTGGACGAGCTGGTTTACGGCACGGTGGTGCACGCGGTGACGGCGCCGAACATCGCGCGGGAGGTCGGGCTGGGCGCCGGGCTGCCGCCGAGCGTGCCTGCGTTCACGGTGTCGCGCGCCTGCGCGTCCGCGAATCAGGCGATCACGACGGCGGCGGACAGCATCGCGCGCGGCTACGCGGACGTCGTGATCGCGGGCGG
>Ga0207873_1002930_pt1 | contig 13107 bp, 12 predicted proteins | sample BGWIniCompost_FD_187373 | JGI IMG/M metagenome (GOLD analysis project Ga0207873, IMG submission 187373) | Cellulose adapted compost microbial communities from Newby Island Compost Facility, Milpitas, CA, USA - BGW Initial Compost (SPAdes)... ... | reverse complement strand
AACGACACGTTCTTGCCCACCAGGTCGGCCGGAACAATGTCTTTTTTTTCGGAGAGCATGTCGAGCTGGAAGCGATAGAGTTGCGACATCGCTTCCTGGCCACTAAATCCAGTTAATACAAGTTGGTCTTGGCCAAGCGGTGTGACTAGATTCAGAAAGCGATTTTTCTGGGAGAGAATCATTCGGCACCACGGCAGTGACGGTGAAATCGAAGCGATGGGTGGAGCAATCGTCCACCGGGCGCACACATGCCTGTAGCCGAACTTGGTCGTGATCCCGTCCGGCGAAGACAAAACAAGGTTCCCTAGTCTAAGATCAGGCTGAGGACGTGTCCATTAAATGAGCGGGGCGGTGAACGACCGCCGCGCAACATGGAGATGCAACGGATGAACTCGGCCGAGCTACCGATCGAAATCGATGTCCATACGGTGAAGCAGATGCGCGATGAAGGGCACCCCTTCGTTCTGCTCGATTGCCGCGAACAAAGCGAATACGAGCTCGTACGGATCGAGGGGGCGACGCTGGTGCCGATGAGCGAAATCACGCAGCGCGTTGCCGAGCTCGATTGTTTCGGTGCGCAACCGCAGGCTGCCGTGGGTCATGCGCGCGATGTCCAGCAGGTCGTCGACAAGGCGTGTGAGCTGCATCAGCTGGCGGCCGATCACGTCGATCGCCCAGCGAAAATGCGCAGGATCGGGCGGCGTCGGCTGGATCCGCAGCACGTGCAGCGCGTTGTGTATGGGGGCGAGTGGATTGCGCAGCTCGTGCGCGAGTTGCGCGATGAAGTCATTCTTACGCTGATCCATGCGCACGAGCTGGTGGGCTTGCCGCCGCAGACGCTCCTGCAGTGCGAGGTGCTCGTCGATCGGGAGCGCCGCACCCACGACACCCACCGTCTCGCGCCCGTTGTGCCGCGGCGCAATACTCACGTCGTAATGATGGACGCCGTCGGGGAGCGTCAGTCGCAGTCGCTCGCGCTGACGCGCGCCGGTTTCGAGTGCGCGACGCTTCAGCGCCTCGAGCGCCTCGGCCTCCTCGCCCGCGCCGAGCCACTCGGCGTCGGTCCGCCCGATGAAATCCGCGGCCGGACGCCGGCCGAAGGGATTGTGTATCCAGGTGTAGCGCAGTGCGCGGTCCTGCCCGAACAGCGTGAGCGGCATGGTATGCAGCGCCGCGAGAAGATCGGCATCCGGCGCGTACCGCGCCGCATCTTCTGCGACCGCCGCCGGCGCGCGGCAGCCCGCGATCGCGCGCCGCGCGCTCTCGACCGCGCTCAGGAGTGTGATCGGATGCACCGGCCTCGTGAGGAGGATCGGATTGGCGAGCACCTCGGTGAACGTCCGCACGATCTCGGCCGCCGGCGGCTCTCGGCGCGGCGCGATAAGCACGAGAACCGGAACGTCTCTTCCGTGCGCGAGCCGGCCGAGTCCCTGCGCGAGCCGTGTCAGACCGTCCTTCGCAAGAACTTCGTCGGTAAGCAGCACGATGCCCGGCCGGCGCGCAAGCGCGCCGCATGCGGCCTCGATGTCGCCGCATGCTTCGCTCGGTATACCGCACGTGGAGAGAAACTCGCAGGTCGACACCGCATCGCGCGCCGTCGGGGCAAGCACGAGTACAACCGGCGGCGGCGTTGCGAGCAGCTGCTCGTGGTCTTCCATGCTGGACATCGAGCGCACACTGGCGTTCTGCATTCCGGAAGCGCGTATTGAGTGTCACACTTTTGACAGGGCGAATCCACTTGCTTGCGCACGGTCCAATACGCGTCGAGCGTCCGTCAAACGGGCGGTCGGCGGGCACGAGATGGTTCGAGGACATACGGCCCGCGGCGGGCGTCCAAGCCAGGTCTGCGAGCGGACGCCGGACAGGCGCCGCCGTGCCGCCCTCGCTTTCCCGCGATCGGCCGGCGCCGGTACCGCCGCGCCCCCGAGGGGTGGCGCCGCCCATCGTGCCACCGTTAGAGCGCGTCAAAGGCTCAACTCCACCTCGGCTCGCAGCGGGAGATGGTCGGACGCGATGCGCGCGAGCTTCGAGCGGTGCACGCGCAGCGACACCAGGTTGCGCCTCGGCGCCACCCACACGCGGTCGAGCGCGATCACCGGCCAGCGCGCCGGAAACGTGTTGAGCGCGGGCGTGCGCCCGAGCCGTTGGTGCATCCAGCGCAGCGGCTGGCGCCACGGGAACCATTCGTTGAAGTCGCTCAGGATCACCACCGGCTCGTCCGGGTGGGCGGCGACCGCATCGAGCAGCAGCCGCGTCTGCCGCCGCCGCTCGCGCGATCCCAAGCCAAGGTGGGTGACGAGGACCCGCAACCGCTGTCCGTGCATGTCGAGGTCGACGTCCAGGATGCCGCGCGGCTCGCGCCCGGGCACGCTCACGTCGTGCGTCCGCACCTCGAGCACGGAATGCCGCGTGAGCAGCGCGTTGCCGTAATGGCTCTCTGCGCGCAGCACCGTCGTGCCCGCGATCGCCTGAAAGCCGGTCTCCTCCGCGAGGTAGTTGAGCTGATGCATGTCGAGCGTTCCGCCGAAGCGAGACTCGACCTCCTGCAATCCGACGACGTCGGGTTCCAGCTCCTCGAGCACGCGGGCGATGCGTTCAGGATCGTTGCGGCCATCGAGGCCGATGCAGCGATGGATGTTGTAGGAAACGGCGATGCAGCGAGTCATCACGAACCCGGCGCCGAGGGCCAGCGCCGCGGGAACGGCGTTCGCCGCCCCTGACTGCTCGAGGCAGTCGCCGCGACGCCTTGCGTGAGCCGGCCGGCGCACGCCGCGGACCAAATCCGGTAGAGCCGTTCGGCGCACGCGCTCCGATGCGCACACCTCACTCAGTGGCGCTCGTCGCGCTCGCGGTCCACGTGCTCGTTGGCGGACCAGCGCAGCCGGCAGCCCTCGCTGCAGAAGAAATACGCGTAGTCGCGCCCCTCGGCGCTGCTCGCCGCCGAACGCGGTACCTCCTTTCCGCACATGCGGCACGCCACCATCCCCCGATCGTCGTCGCTCTTCATCGCTCTCGTCCTCGCTTCCCGCCTTCGTTGCGGTCTTCACTCGGCACCGCGGCAGCCTGCCACGCTTCGGGCTTGCCGAAACGTATCCGCGCGGGACCGGGGGTGCAGCACGAGCCACGCGCCCACGTACGGACCGAGAAGTAGCGCGACTCGTGGTCGGGATGTTCGGGCGCGCACGCACACAGGCGCCTCCGCCGCGCATTTTGCAAGGGGGCGTTGAAAGAGCCCGAGTCCCTGGGCTCTTTCAACGAACGAACCGCGCCGGCCGCGGCTCGTTTCGGGCGCCGAACGTTTCACCGCCCGGCGTCCTGCGACACATCCTTGTGTCGCCTCAGCAGGCGCTTTCGTTCTCCTGCCGAACCGGCGGCGTGCCGTCGTCGAGCGTAACCAGCAGCGCCAGATGATCGGACAGCGGCGCCGATGCGCCCACGCACTCGAGCGCGAGCAGGCGCGACTGCGCCTCTTCCGTCGCGAGCACGTAGTCGATGCGCTGTGCCGGCCGATCCGCTTCGAAGGTGTAACCGGGCTCGCCGCCGCGCAGCGTTGCCCATGCGTCGATCCAGCCGCCCGCGCGCAGGATGCGAAGCGCCGCGCTGTCCGGCGCGCTGTTGAGGTCGCCGAGCAGCAGCCCCGATCGATCGCCGCGGAACGCGAGCGTCTCGCGCGCGTTCTCGACCGCCTGCGGCGGCACCCATGAGAAGTGTGCGTTGTAGATCTCGGTGCTCGATCCGTTCGGCCGCACTCGCGCGCGCAGCACCAGCCGGCGATCGGGGTCCGCGTGCTGCCCATGGCGCGTGAGCTCGCACACCGCGACCTCGTCGAGCGGGAAGCGCGAGACGAGCGCCAAGCCGTGCCGAACGCCGGCGTTCTGCGTCCCCGCGACGAACGCCACGTGGTCGAATCCGAGCCGCTCGGCGAGCTCCTGCGCCTGATTCCATCGGCCATCGCCTTCCACCGCCTGCAGTGCCATGACGTCGACGGCGTGGCGCTCCACGGCCTCGGCGATGCGCGCGCGCCGCTCCGCCCAAGCACCGTGCTTGGCGATGCGGTAGTTCAGGTTGAGACTCATCAGGCGCAGCATGAAGCACCATCGGCGCGTACGACGTTAACTAGCACCGCCGCAGCGATGCGAGCAATACCGGCTTTCCCCGTTGCGTGCCGCCCCGTTCCTGCTCCCGCGCTTCTCGTACGCAACGAAGGCTGCCGCCGCCCGCGTACGAATGAAGCAATGCTTCCACCGCGGGTTATACCCGGCGGGCCGACTGGCGCGCCGGGCGGCCGCACACGCGCGCGAATGCGCGCTCCCAGTCGCGTGCGAAGCGCGCGATATTGAATCGCTCGCACGCCGCTTCGCGCGCGCCTTCACCGAGTCGGCGCGCGGTCTCGCGATCGCGCAACAGCAGTCCCATCGCGTCGCGCAGCCGGTCGGGATCGTTGCTCAAATAGCCCGAAACGCCGTTCTCGACGGTCGTTGCCATTTCCGTCGTGGCGAGCCCTACGATCGGCATCCCGATCATCATGGCTTCGCACACGGCCAGCCCGAGGCTCGTATAGCGGATCGGATTGAAAAAGAAGCGGTAGCGCGCTACGAATTCGGGCAGCCGCCGGTGCTGCACCTCGCCGAGCCCGCCCGCCGTCTCCTCCGCACCCATACCGACGAGATCGAGCGGCACGTCCCGCCGCATGTCGAGGTACACGTCGTGGCCGAGCCGCCGGCCGCGGCGCGCGAGATGATTGATAACGACGATCCCGCGCTCGAGCGTACCGCGATAGCCCACGCCGTCCGAAACCATAACGCCGTGCGGAATAACGCATGTCGGCGTGCGCCCGCTGTTCCACATCAGCCGGTTGAAGTGGGTCACGTGTACCAGCAGCACGTTCGGATTGTCGACCGGATGCCGCGCGTCGAACGGCGATTCGCGCGGCGGATCGTGCTCGAGATAGACCTGCGGCAGGCGGCGTTGCGCCGGCGTCAGGATCTCGTGCTGGTCCTCGAGGTAGTGCCGGCGCGACTGAAACAGCACGGCGTCGAACCGCTTGCCGGCCAAGGCGTCTATCGGCATGTCGTGCACATTCGGCCCCCACGGGAAGTGGCCATAGCGGCCCGTGTACCCCGGCGGCCGGTCGGGCTTCGACAGCAGGTACAGCTCGACGGCCGCCTGACTCAAGTAGTAGAGGTAGCTTCCGTGGATGTGCCAGGTGAGTATTCGCAATGGGCGCATAGTTGGTGGCGTCTCGTGCTCGCGGCTATGCCGCTCCCGCGCATTCCGGCGTGCGCATCGCCGTGCTCGCCGTTCACTGCCGGGCTTCGGCCGCCCTCGTCAAACGGGGGCACTCAACAACGCGCTTGCCTCCCGCATCACCGCGTCCGCGCTTACTTTCTCTGCGCACGGCTGCCCTATCGGGCAGCGCCAATGCGCGCAGGGCCGGCAGGGGACCTCATGGACCACTGCACGGTGGCGCGCTCCGTCGGCCGGCGCCCAGCGCGCGGGCGACGATCCGGTGAAGATCACGACGCTCGGCACGCGCAACGCCGCCGCTACGTGAGATATGCCGGTATCGTTGCACACGAGCAGACGCGCACCGGTCAGAAGTGCCGCGAGCGTCCCGCCCTGCGCCCGTCCGGCGAGATCGACACAGGAGCAAAGCATGTTCCGCCTCACCGCCTCGGTGATCGGCGCTTCGTCGCGCATACCGGTGAGGACGATCCGCAATCCGCGCGCCGCAAGCCGATCGGCGACGTGCGCAAAGCGCTCGATGCACCAGCGCCGCGCGGGAACACGCGCGCCGGGATGCACACAGGCGTATCGGCCGGGCTGCAGTCCGAAGCGCAGCCGCAGCGCCGCCGCCGCGCGCCACTCCTCCGCCGCGATCGGGAACTCGAGCTCCTCGCCCCGTCCCGGGATGCCGAGAAATTCGAGCAGCCGCAGGAGCCGCCTCACCTCGGGCTCTGTCTCCGGGTAAGGAAGAAACCAGTCCGGCTCCGGACAGCACGCCCCCACCGGGTGGAATCCGGCGATGCGCCGCGCCCCCATGGCGCTCACGATCGCATTCGCGTATCGGCCGTCGCCGTGCAGCTGCAGCGCGAGGTCGAAGCGCCGCGAGCGCGCCGCGCGCTCGTACGCCTCGGTCTCCGCTTCCGTGGCGTCCCGCTCCGGCAGCCCCTGTCCGCCCGGAAACGGAAGGAAATCGTCGAGGTAATGCCTGAAGCGCCGCACGAACTCCTCGGCCCAAGGCAGCCCGACGAGCGTCACCCGCGCGCGGGGGAATGCGGCGCGCAGCGCGCGCAGCGCCGGCACCGCGCACAGCAGGTCACCGAAATGCAGCGCGCGAAATACGGCGATGCGCTCCGGGGCGCGCTCGAAGCGCAGACGCATCGACGCGCGGCTCACATCGTGCGCCTTTAGCGTCGTCGTCCCGGCCATCGGGCGCCCCGTTCCTTAGAAGACACCGTTGTACACGGCGCACGAGCGACACACGGCGGGCGGGCTGTCGGACGCAAGCGCGTCCCGGAACGCGCGGTAACGCTCACCGCCCCACACCGCCGCAACGCCGTGCTCCGCCATGTTGCCGAGGTTCGCCCGATCGGGCGTCGCCACCATGCAGCACGGCATGGCATCGCCGGTATAGCTGATGTACGGGCCGCGCCACGGCCAGTCGCAGCGCCCGATCCTCTCGTCCGCCACCGGCTGCGTGCGCGGCAAACGCAGCTCAAGCCCGCAGGCGGCAGCACGCTCGCGCGCCTTCCCGAAGGACGTCTCGATGCGCGCCGCATCCTCGTGAAGCAACGACTGTTCGTCCACGAAACGCCGCATCGGGGCATAGGCGAGCGGCAGGCTCTCTTCGCCGAAGTCGTGGCACAGGTGTTGGACGAAGAGCTCGCCGATACCGAGCTCCGCCGCGAGCTCGACCACATCGGGGAGCTCCTGCAGGTTGTCGCGCATCACCACCATCACGAGCCGCACTCGCGGGGTCGCGGCGCCCAGCGCGCGTCGGACTTTCAGCAACTCGCGCAAATGGCGCAACACCCTGCTGAACCGCGCGCGCCGCCGGATACGCTCGAAGATCTCTGCGTGCGCGCCGTCGAGCGAGGCGTGCAGCTCGGCGAGACCGCTCTCGACGCACTCGTGCGCCCGGCGGCGCGAGAGCAGTGTAAGGTTGGTGTTGGTGCTCACGCGCACGCCGCGCGCATGCGCGAGTCGCACCATTTCGAAGAAGCGCGGGTGCATCAACGGCTCGCCGAGGCCCTGCAGGTGCAGCTCCTCGAGCGCCGGCATCTCATCGAGCAGCCGGCGGAACGTATCGAGCGTCATGAACGCGAGCGGCCCGTGCGGCGGGCCGGCGGCGCGAAACTGCACCGGGCACATCTGGCAGCGCAGATTGCACTGCCCGACCGGCTCGATCTGCGCGAACTTGATCGCCGCGGCGGCGCCCATCGCATCGCCTCAGAGGAAGAGCACGCGGTACTTCACCGCCCCTGCCATCCGCCAGAACACGGCGATCGGCGGTATCAGTGCGGACGTCAATGCCATTTCGACGACGTGGTCGAACCGCCGCGACGTGCGGCGCAGTCGCTTCAGGCAGAAGTGCGCGGTCGCCCCCGCCCACCCACCGCCCGCGGCCCAGGTGAGCGCGCGCATGTCGAGCACGGCGCCGCCGAGCGCGAGCAGCAGCAGCGCCAGGATGCCGTAGTAGTCCCACCGCGGGGTACAGCGGATCGCCGCGCGATACAGCCCCGGGTGCTTCTTGTAGAGCAAGGCGTCGAACAAGATGCGGCGCTGGCGCCGCAGGCTCTCGCCCCACCCCGCCGGGCGCACGGGATGCACCACCGCGGCGCGGGGCGCCTGCGCGACTTCGTAGCCGTGCTCGAGCAGCGAGAAATAAAGGTCGGTGTCTTCGCGCCACGGCGCCGTGAAACTCTCGTCGAGGCCGCCGATCGCGTCGAGCACCGCGCGCCGGCAGAAGCAGTTCGCCGTGACGAATCCGGCCGCGGCGAGTCCGGCCGCATCGCGCTCGTGATCCGTCGGCTCTTTCGGCAGCGGGACGATCACCCGCCCCCAGACCGCGGCGCGCCCGTCGCGCAAGGCACGCATCCCTTCCCGCAGCCAGTCGCGCCCCGGGACGCAGTCGTCGTCCGTGAACGCGATGACTTGTCCGGCCGCCGCCCGCCAGCCGCAATTGCGCGCGGCCGCCGGCCCGTGCGCGCCGCGCACCTGCACGTAGCGCAGGCGCGGACGACCGCCCGCCTGGCGCCGGCGCCGCGCGACCACGCGCCAGGTCGCGGCGTCGCCGGCATCGTCGGCGACGATGATCTCGTAGAGCGCCGCCGGATAGCCCTGCTTGAGCAGCGCCGCGAGGCAGCGATCAAGCAAGTGCGGGCGCTTGAACGTGGGAATGACGACCGATACGTGCACGCTCATCGAAAACCTTGCGCTTCTCCAGCAGAAACGGCCCAAGCACCAGCGCATCGAGGGGCGAACTCGCGAAGCACTGGAGCGCATCGCGCGGGGTGCAGACGATCGGCTCGCCGCGCGTGTTGAACGAAGTGTTGATCAGCACCGGAACGCCGGTGCGCGCCCGAAACGCCCGGATCAGGTCGTAGTATTCCGGATGCTGCCGGCGGTTGATGGTCTGCACGCGGGCGCTGCCGTCCACGTGCACCGCCGACGGAATGCGCGCGCGCCGCTCGGGCGCGACGGGGAACGTGAACAGCATGAATGGCGAGCTGCGGCAGCCGACGAACCACTCGCCCGCCTCTTCCTCGAGCGCCACCGGTGCCACGGGCCTGAAATCCTCGCGGTCCTTGAGCTCGTTAAGCCGCGCCTGCATGCTGCCCGCGAGCGGCGAGGCGAGGATGGAACGCGCGCCGAGCGCACGCGGCCCGAACTCCATACCGCGCTGGAACCACCCGACGATGCGATCCTGCGCGAGGAGCTCCGCGACGGGCTCGAAGCTGCGCAGCCGACGGTAGCCGACGCGCGCGCCCGCGAGCAGCGCCTCGATCTCCCGGGCGTCATACGAAGGCCCCAGGTAGGCGTGCTCCATGACGTAGTGGCGGTCCGGATCGCGCCGCTCGTGCGCGTCCACCCAGAGCGCCGCGCCGAGCGCGGTGCCGGCGTCTCCCGCGGCCGGCTGCACCCATATCTGCTCGAACGGCCCTTCGCGCAGCAGTCGTCCGTTCATCACGCAGTTGAGCGCGACCCCGCCCGCGAGGCAGAGGTTCCGAAGACCCGTGCGGCGATGAAGCCATTCGGCGAGCGCGAGCACGGTCTCCTCGAGCAGCTGTTGTACCGAGCACGCGACGTCGAAGTGCCGCTGCACAAGCGACTCGCCGCGCCGGCGCGCCGGGCCGAAGCGCTCCGCCAGCCGCAACGGCGCGATGCGGTAGCCCCCGTCGCCGTCGAGCGTTACGAGCTCGCGCGCCCCCGCGAGGTAGCGCGGTTCGCCGTACGACGCAAGCGCCATGACCTTGTATTCGTCGGACGCGTGCAGGAATCCGAGGTGTTCGGTCACCCGTTCGTACAGCAGACCGAGCGAGTGCGGATAATCGACCTGGCCGATCCGTTGGAGTCGGTTGCCGCGCCCGATGGCATAGCTCGTAGTGGCGCGCTCGCCGCGTCCGTCGAGCGTCATCACCGCGGCTTCGAGGAACGGCGACGGCAGGAACGCGCTCGCCTCGTGCGCCAGGTGGTGGTCGACGAAGTGCCAGCGCATTCGCGCCGGCTCCGCCTGCCGCAGGCGCTCCTGCAAGTGGTGCGGCACGCCGTCGCGCAGGTGCCGCGGTGCATTCAATACGTACGAGAGGAACAGCGGCTCCCACGGCGACTCCCAGCCCGGAGGCGGATCCGCGCTCGGTTCGAGCGGCAGCGCGATCACCGGGTTCCGCCGCCCCTGCAGCAGCTGATGCGGATCGAAGGCGTACGCGACGTGGTCCACGTCGTCGATGCCGATGCCGGCTTGCGCGAGACAGCAGTCGATCGCGTGATAGGGCAACTCGTAGGCGCTGAACGGAATCGGGCGCTTGGCGTGCTTGATGCGCGTGAAGCGCTCTTCCTCGGCCGCGGCGACGACGCGACCGTCCTGCACCAAGCACGCCGACGAGTCGTGAAACGCGGCGTTGATGCCGAGCGTGTACATACGTCAGTCTCCGGCCCGCGCCACCGCGGGCGGCCGCGCGAGCGCGAGCAGCTCGAGCGCGGCGTCCACGACGGCCGCGGGCGGCACCCGGCGCAGACACGCGTTGTGTCCTTCGGGACAGACGCTCTTGTAGCAGTACTTGCACGGCACGTTGTGGTAGAGCACGCGGTTCTCGACCTCCCAAGGCATGTGCTGCGGATTCGTGAGCGCGTAGAGATCGACCACCGGCGTTCCGAAGGCCGCGGCAATGTGTACCGGCCCGGTGTTGTTCGCGATCAACAAGGGCGCGAGCGCGATAAGCCCGCAGAGCTCCCCGAGCGTGAGCTCCCCGGCGAGCGAATGCGACGGCGCCTGCATGCCACGGCGGATGTCCTCGATCAGCGCGCGCTCTTCCGCGCTCCCGGTGAAGACCACAATGCAGCCGTGCGCTTCGACGAGCATGCGTGCGGCCGCGGCGAAGCTCGCCGCCGGATAGCGCCGCGACGGCGCGCTCGCCCCGGGATGCACGATCACCCAGCGACTCTCCGGCGCGATGCCGAGGCGCGCGAGCCGCTGCTGCGCCGCAGCCCGCTCCGCTGCCGGAAGCTGTAGGCGCAGGCGTTCGTCATCCGGGACGGCGCCGAGGCATGCGACGAGGTCGAGCTGGCGCCGCACTTCATGCCGCAGCCGCTGCTCCGGCTCCGGCTCCGGTACCCAATCGGTTAGCAACTGATAGGGGTTCTCGCGGCAGTACGCGAGGCGCCGCGGAATCTCGGCGAGATAGCAAAGGTGCGCCGCCGGCAGCGCGCTCTGACTGTACACGGTAAAGACGATCGCACCGTCGAAGCCCAGCGCCCGCAGCCGCGCGATAAGCGCGCGCTCGGCCGCCGCCGAAGCGTTCGGCGCCGTCGCCCTCACCCATGGCGCCGCGTACACGATCACGTCGTCGACCGCCGGCAAGTACGGCGCGATCATGGCGCCGGCGGGCGACGTGAGCAGCGTCAAGCGGCGCCCCGGCCGCGTGCGCTTCAGCGCGCGCAGCGCGGGCCCGGTCATGATGACGTCGCCCATGGAGTCGAGGCGCACGCACAGCACCCGCTCCGCCTGGGCCCACTCCGCAGCCCGGTTCATGCGCTTGCGCTCCGCCCGAAGCGAAAGCTCGCACGTCGCTCGACGTCCATGATGTGCTCGGCCGCCGCCAACAGATCCGGCACGATGGCGCCCGGTTGCCGCTGCGGCCCGCTGCGCCATTCGGTCTCGCCGCCGTTGTCCACGAGGACCGTGCGGCAGCGGGCGCGCACCCCCGCTTCGATGTCGTCGAGAATGTCGCCGATCATCCACGAGCGGAACGTGTCGACCTCATGGATCACCGCCGCTGAGAGCAGCAGCCCCGGCGCCGGCTTGCGGCAGCGGCAGGCGACCGCGTAGCGCGGCACACGCCCGGCCGGATGATGCGGACAGAAGTAGAAACCCGCGAGCGGCACCTGCTCGGCGGCGAACAGCGCCCGCAGCCGCCGCTCGACGCGGCGCAGCGCCTGAATGTCGAAGTAGCCGAGCGCGACGCCGGGCTGATTTGAGACGACGATGAGTGCGTAGCCGAGCGCGTAAAGTCGCCGCAGCGCCGCCCCCGCACCGGGCACGAGGCGCATGCGTTCGGGATCGACGTTGTACGGAACGTTCTCGAGCAGCGTGCCGTCCTTGTCGAGGAACACCGCTTTCACGGCCACGAGGTCTCCGTCATCGGGATGACCATGATTTCGGGGATCACGGTCTCGGGTGGTCGCGTCAGCACGAAATGGATCGTGTCGGCGACGTGTCGGGGGTCCTGTAGCTTGGTAACGTCGATGTCGGGGAAGCGTTCGAGCAGGAACGGCGTGCGCATGCCGCCGCTCACGATCGCGGTCACCTTGATGCCGTGCGCGCGCCCCTCCACGTGCAGCGCATGGCTCAGCCCGACGAGCCCCCACTTGCTCGCGTGGTACGCGGCGGCGTTCGCCCAGGCGCGCTTCGACGCCGTGGACGCCACGTTCACGATCTGGCCCCGGCGCTGCCGCTTCATGAGCGGGAACGCCGCGCGGCTCAGCCAGTACGGCGCGTTGAGGTTGGTATCGATGATCCGCGCCCAGTCTTCGAGCGCGAGCTCGTCGGCCGGGACCGTGACATCGACCGCCGCGTTATTAATAAGAATGTCGAAGCGCCCGTGCTCCCGTGCCACACGCTCGACGGCCGCCGCCGCGCCGTCGGCGCGGCTCACGTCCGCAGCGAGCGGCCAGAGCTGCAGGTCCTCGCGCGCGAATCCCGCTGCCAGCCGCTCCGCGCGGTCCCCGAGGTCGGCGCATACGACGCGGGCGCCGCTTCTCGCGAGCACCCGGCAGACTTCGGCGCCGAGCCCGCCCGCCCCGCCCGTCACCATCGCCACCTGTCCCTGCAACGCCTGCATGCGTCCCTCTTCTCCCCTCACGTCGCGAGCCCGTCGATCGCCCGATCGCCCTCGCTGCCGGCGATACCGGCGTACACGCTCTCGAGCCGGTCGGCGACTTGCGACCAGGTGAAATGCCGCAGCGCCCGCTCGCGCCCGGCGGCGCCGAAGCGGCGCTGGAGCTCGGGGTCGCGCAGCAGCAGCGCGAGCCGGTCGGCGACGGCCTCAGGGTCACGAGGCGGCACGAGAAAGCCGGTGCGCCCGTCGCGTACGGTGCTCTTGATGCCGCCGACTGCTGCGCCCACCACCGGCCGCGCGCACGCCATGGCTTCGACCGGCGTGATGCCGAACGGCTCGTACCACGGTGTGGTGACAAAGACATCGGCCGCGCTGTAGTAATAGCGCAGCACGTGACGCGGCCGCCGCCCGGTGAAGATCACGTGCTCCGCGACCCCGGCCTCCGCGGCGATCGTCTGCAGGCGCGCGATCTCCGGGTTTGCGCGTGGACAGGGCTCGTCCGTCTCGCCGCCTACAATCACGAGCTGCGCGTTGATGCCGTGGCGGG